>Ga0075444_10000352_pt1 | contig 27418 bp, 24 predicted proteins | sample CoawatmetaG01DNA_FD_76836 | JGI IMG/M metagenome (GOLD analysis project Ga0075444, IMG submission 76836) | Marine microbial communities from the West Antarctic Peninsula - Coastal water metaG017-DNA | ecosystem: Environmental > Aquatic > Marine > Coastal | place: Atlantic Ocean: West Antarctic... | reverse complement strand
TGGAGGGAATTGAGTAGAGCTTTGTTTCTCTACAAATCCCATATCTACATCTATTTGGTTTTTAACCACATCTTTTGCAGCATTTGTTGCAACATCTTGACCACCTTTAAAAGTAAAGGTAGGAGGACTTTCTAGTGTATTCATTAAAATCATCTGATCATCTCTCAATTCAGGATCAGTTTTTTTTAATTCATCAAAATCTTCTTGTGATAATACAATTTGATAACCTTCATTTAAAGCTAATATATTAGCAACAGCTTCGTTGTCATAAGTAACTGTGTTAGAAGTATTTTCTTTATACGTATCCCATAATTTTTTTAAATCATCATTACTATTTATAGCAGATAAAGATTCTTTAGTTAAAACACTACGGCCTGATACACCGTCAACAGTTGTTTTTAACCCCATACTTGTTATAAACTTACCTAATTCTTTATTTTTTGCCCCTATAATCTTACCAACATCAAAATTAGCTCTGTTAGATTCATATTGCATTTGTTCGTTAATCCTACTATAAGCTATAAACTTACCTGGTTGCGTTTTAAAATCAGGTGTTTTATTAAAATCAGGATTTGGAATCATTTGTCCTGGATTATTAGGATCTTCAATTTCTTTACGAGTATCTGCTCTATAAGTCCAAATGTTACCTGTATCATCAACATAACTTTGTAACCCTTTAGTGTTTGAAAATTGATTAATTGCACTCGTAGCTGCAATCTCTGATGGCGCTGATGTCAAATTAGTTGCTCTTAGTGCTTTTGCTGCAAGATTATCATTCCAAGTTTTATTAGCTTTTCCAGCTTCTTTCATTTGGTTAGATATTTTTGCTTGTCTTTTTTGACCATCAATAGGTGGAATCTTTCCGTTTATTACAAGCTGATTATTGTCATAATTTGCTTGTTTAGCTTTGTTTACCAAATCTAAAACCAAAGCACTATTATCTGACTCTGTATTAAACTCAAAATTCTGTAATTGTTCTTCTACTGATTCATAATCTTTTTGTATTTGATCTTTTGCAGCTTCCCTGTTTGCTATCTCTAGTCCTATAGGCTCAGTAATTTTAGAAATTTCTGCTCCGTAATCTACATCTGCTTCATATTCTGTTCTCCTTTGATATAGTTTAGGATCAACCGCTTGTCTTCTATTTGCTTCAGCCATAATTAATATTTTGGTAAATAGTCTTTATAGTCACCACCTTTTTGTGAAGCTAGTGCTTTTGCATCCATTAATTCTTGTAAAGTTACTTTTAAACTAGCAGCTTCCGCTTGTGCGGTAATCGGTGCTGGAGCTGGAGGAGGAGTTACCAAATTTGGATCAGGTGTTACATCTCCGTCAGGAAATAAAGGAACTAATGGCGCTAATGCACCTGGTATTTTTCCTACTGATGAAAACCCTTGGCTTATGTTTGCGTTTCTCGCTTTGTTTGCATTAATTGCTAATTCATTTTGCATGCCAGCTTCGCCAACATCCATACCTATAAGTTGCTGGTCTATGTCAGCTCTGGAGTTTGCTTTCATGGTCTCATTATCATATATAGCGTCAGCTTTAGCAATCCTAGTGCTTTCTGCCGCATCAACACCTAAAGCACCAACTCTACCTACACCTGCTGCTAAATTCCTTGGATCTCCTTCTGATAATCCTGCAATCAAATCTGTTTGTTGTTGCGTGGTTTGTTCCATTTGTCTATCATAAACATCCAAAGGGACATTGAGTGCAGCGTATTGATCTTTGGTAGCTTGATCTCTAGCTTTTTTCATTAATACATCAGACTGTGCTGCTGCCGTATCCGCTACTCTTCTTTGCTTTGCTGCTTGACTAAAAGATACTCCAGCTCCAGCTATTGCTGTTGCTGCCCCTACTCCTGCTGCAATTGTTGTTGCTCCTATTGCTGCTCCTGTTGCTGCTGTTGCTGTTATTACTGCCATATTATAATTTTTTTATCATTTCACTATAGTCTTTATCACCATTTACATATCCTAAATCCTTATAAATAGAAACTAAACTCTTGCTTTTTAATAATGCGTAAGAGAACTTACATCCTCCTTGCGTTAAAGCTTCTGTTAAAATTGACACTAAAAACTTTAATGCCTCTTTTCTTTTTACTTTATCTTTATAATTAAAATTCGAAACTATCCAATCGCACCATCCTACTTTTGAATTTGTAAAATAAATATATCCTGCACATACGGGAATTTCTCCATCAAAAACAATATAACCTCCTTTACCATTATCTGGTAAAAAATCTTTTGGTGGTGGTGTCCATCTCCAGTCTTTCCACCAACCAACTAACACATCGTTATAGTCGTTCTGATTTAAATCCCTTATATTAAATTTCATTATCCACAAAGATAAGAATTTCTATGGATAACTTTTCATGACATCACTTCCTACTGAAAATAATTCTACAGCTGCTGTACTGCCATTTGTAAGAGTAAACTCCATGTAATATCCACGAGCTCCTTGAGACTCGGCAACACTATCTTTGTAAGATAAGATAAAATCGCCTGCTTGTGGTTGGTATGCTCCTACAGCAGACGCATCTACGGTAATAGAACTTGATGTTAAACTTGTTATATCACCAACTTTTTCTGGTGGGTCAGTCTTAGCATAAATACTGTCACCTATACTTAATATACTTCCTATGGGATTTGCAAAGTTAATTACTTTTGCAGCTGGTGTTCCTGTAATATTATTACTAGTAGCTAAACCATTAGCAGACCTTAAATTCCAATCTACAGCTCCACTATTACTTCTAATATAACTAAACCATTCACCTTCTTTTTGTTCAAAATATGTACTTAACATTGATCCCGAACTTAAGTCGGTTATTAATTGAGTTACATTCCAGCTAGCGTTACTTTCTAAAGACATTGTTTTAAAAAGTTTTATGGATAAAGTGGGCTCAGGATTAAATACACTTTGTATTGTTGAGATACCTTGCACACCATAATAATTATTTCTAACCTCGTTTGTGTTATGTCTAAATAAGTTGCCGTTTTTAAAAGAATAAAAGAAACTATTCATTCCTATCATGTAATCAGGAAAGTAAGTATAGAAAGACGGCCAGCCTTTTGCTCCAGTACTATACGATAATGTTTGTAAAGTTTCTACTGCCATATTTTTTTATTTTAACAATCCGTTGGATATCCAAAGTCTACTACACCATTTGTTATTGATATATAAGACCTATTGTCTACTCCTGTATTATTGTCTAAGTTATAATATCCTGATAATAAAAGTGTTGATCCACCAGAGTCTGAATAACAACTATCCCCAGTTGCTGGTGGTGTGCCTGCTGAACCTCCACCGTCATGATAATAAGTTTCAGTTAAACCAGGGTTAGATCCGTTGAAAGGACAAGCTTGGTTAAACACTCCTTTAACAGATGAACTATAAGAGGTTAATGATGATGGACAAGATGTTACTGATGAAACGACACCGCTTCCTCCAGTAATTTGCATATACGTTCCGTTTCCTGATGTAGATATTTTATAATATCCATTACCTAATACTGTTGATTTACAAGCATTGCTATAACAAACGTTTGATGCAACCGGAGCTGAACCAGCTCCATTGTGATAATAAGTTTGACCTATACTAGCAGCGCACGCAAGTGTAGATGTAGTTTGTATAGATGATGAGCTAAACGATGTGCCTAGTGAAAATGCGCCTACACTAGCAACAACTCCAGAACCTCCAGTAATTTGAGCGTACGTTCCTTGAGAACTTCCAGCCCCTATATTGATTTGTCCACCCATTCCAGAATGGTATTGGCAATAATAATATAATGTATCTGGTGCGTTTGCAGGCACTACAAATGTTGATATTAAAGTTGAACCAGCTGTACCGCCATTATCTGACCATCCGCTTGTGTACTGAACACCACCACCATGAGTACCATTATTAGTTGTTGATAGCCTAAATGGATGGTTAGTGTTTGTAGATGCTGTTTGATTAAAAGTGTAAGTATATCCTTTTGACAATACAAAAGTTGTTTGTAATACTCCGTTAATATAATATTTATTTCCTGCTCCTACATTAGCAACAGTTATAGTATAGTTTTGACTTAAAGGTGCAACCTTATAATATCCATTAGTTAATACTGTTGTTCCTGAATCTGAATAACAAATATTTGTTGCTAACGGGGTGCTTCCTGAGCCTGCATGGTAATAAGTTTGATTTGCTGTAGCTCCACAAGCAGCAACTAAAGTAGACTCTACGCTTGATGAACTGTAAGATATTACTGATGCAGGGCAAGTTGTAATTCCTGATACAACTCCAGAACCTCCAGTAATTTGCATATACGTTCCGTTTCCTGCAGTGGATATTTTATAAAATCCGTTACCCAATACTGTTTGACCAGCATCCGAATAACAAACATTTGTTGCTACTGGCGTGCTACCAGAACCTGTATGATAATACGTTTGACTTAGACTAGCTGCACACGCAAGAGTAGAAGTAGACTGTATAGATGATGATGAAAATGTAGTACACTCGCAAGTATAAACTGTAGACCCTAAGTTTCCTCCAGAAAGTTGCCTAAATGAAACTCCACTTTGATACCATCCGTTGCTGGCCACAGTCGTAAGACCTTCATCTGTAAATAGATTTGTAGTGGTAGCAAACGATGATGTATCCAAAAAATACGTTCCTTGCGTTGGCATTATATTATTTTAATCTTTTTTATGATACTAACAATCTTCCAATCCAGCTATATACCCGTTACTTCCTGTTATTCTAATATAACTATCACTTGCCGCTGCTGTATTAATTTTGTAATAAGCATTGGATAATGGTGTTGTTCCTCCTGAATTAGTAAACACTAAGTCTCCGACCACTGGTAATGATGCCGAACCGTTATGATAATATGTAGTTGCCATTGTTGCCACTGAACAAACTGAGTTAAAGTTAGAAGCGGTTGAACCAACAAATGATGTTAATGCAGCACATCCAGTACAACATAACTCATCAACACTTACTGAACTATAACATAACGAAATACTTGTAGCACAAGCAACACAATTTGTTGTTGTTCCTGTTAAAGTTCCATCACCTCCACTTGCTTGTTTCTGTACTACCGTACCACCTAAGCCAGCGTCAAAAGAATAAAATCCATTACCTGCTGCTGTTGATCCGTCAGAATTAGTATATAATTTTGTTGAAGCAGCGAAAGTTGTCTGGTTCATATAATAAGTAGCTGAAGCACCTGTACAACAAGCTGCTTTTGCTGTTGCTCCAAATGATAATCCAATTGCTGGATAACATGTAGCACATGCAGTTGATGCATCAAATTGAGCGTTCGAAACTTTATCTCTACTATTACCGCTAAAAGAATATTGTTGGTTAGCTGCTTGGGTGCTCATTAATGGGCTAGTCCAAACACTAGTTGCTGTTGCAAAAGCTGCAGTATCTAAATAAAAAGTAGCAGTTGTTCCAGAACAGCAAGCTGCAAAAGCTGTAGCTCCATATCCTAACACAAATGCTGTTCCACAGGTAGTACAACTAGCTGAAGTACCTAAAGCACCAACAGCTCCTGTTACTTCTCTGTAAACACTTCCGCTTTTATACCATCCTGCAGGTGCTGCAGTGGATAAATCAGAATTAGTAAATATATTTGTAGCAGTATTTGCATCGCCTGAAGCCCAGACTGTGTCATTTAGAAAATAAGTTCCAGTTGTTGCCATTCTAATGTATTAGTTTTGGTAAATTTACGAAAAAAAAATATAATAATACTAAGGTATATTAAAGAGGTTAACACGATTCTAAAAGCCCAACAAACCCTGTGCTGTTTGTAGTTCTAAAAAAAGTGCTAGTTCCCGTATCATTTGTATGGTAATAGGCATTAGGTAAAGGTATTAGCCCGTCTGAATCTGTATAAACTAAATCACCTGTCGAAGGGATAGTTCCTGATCCATTATGGTAATATGTTTGAGTAAAGTTATTGTCACTACAAGTTCCGCTAAAATTACCTGCAACCGTAGATGTAAAAGATGTCAGAGTAGTTGAGCATCCAGGACAACATACATCGTCAGCTGAGTCAGCATCATAACATAAATCTGTAGCTGTGCCACATGCAGGACATATAACGGCATTTTCTAAACGACCAGATACTTGTCTTCTGGAAACTGCTCCTAATGTATAATATCCATCTGGAGCTAGCGTGTCTAAAGTTGAATCCGTAAACAATGATCTTGCTAAAGCAAAACTTAATCCATCAAAATAATATATTCCTCTTGTTGCCATAATTTATTTAACAATTTTGTATTCCATTTGCGTCAATTGCCCCTAAGTTATCAGTAGTAAAATATGTATTTGGAGCTATACTATATGCAAAAACTTCGTTAGGAGCTAAAGTTCCTGCTTGATCACTATATATTAAAGTCCCTGCTCCGTTTGAAGGGCCAGTACCAAAAGTTGTATAATATACCATTGTTAATAAATGCGTGTACCTACAAGCTGCAGTTGGAGATGGTTGCAATTCAGTATTAAAAGGATAGTATACCAATGCTTGACAAATTCCAACACTACTAACTTGACCAAGGCCTCCTGCTATAACTAAATATTGCGTGGATGTTATCCTATAAAGTCCGTTTGCTAAAGGTGTAATACCTGGATCAGAATAACAATAATTAGTTGCAACTGGTAATACTCCAGCTCCATTAAAATAATATTTCTGATCAATATCTAAAGTACATACAACAGTATTCTGTAATTCTTTTATACTTGAGTCAAAAGTTCGTGTTGTACAAAAACCTATTTGAGTTACAATTCCAGCCGTATTAACACTAATCCATTGATCATTTCCTCCAATTTTATAAAACCCACCATTTAGAGTAGATCCTGATGAGCATGAAGGAGTAGAATAAACAGTATCACCTATTATTGGTAAAGGGTTTAACCCATCGTGATAATATGTTTGTCCAGTTGGTTGAACACAAGCTACACTGCTAGATTGTTGTACAGTTGATGAACTATATGGAGTACAAAAATTACCGCAATCACAACATGACTCACTAAAAGAAGTAGCATCATAACATAATGAAGCGGAGTTTATAGTTCTATAATCATATATTAAATATAAATATGAATTAGTATCAGGTAAACTCATAGAGTTTACAGTTGTTTGATAAATTCCAGGACTTGGGTTTGTTACAGCTGTATTAACTATTTTAGTTGCAGCCGTTAATAAATTAGATATACCCTGGCTAGTATTAGGATAAAGCACACTAGATGATAACCATCTAAAATTATCACTATTTATAACCCAATCATAATCATCAAAACCAATTTTATTAGATCTTATTGTTACGTTTGCTCCATTATACGGAAACACACCTAAAGATCGTATACCTTCAGACAGATTATATTGAGAAGCAATCTCAGGATCTGAAGCAAAAGTCATTCTATTTGATTCAGTAGGACTTGTTATTAAAGCGTCTTTCCAACTAAATTCATTAGTAATAAATTGACCGGTATTTTCATCAGAATTTAATCCAACTTGAAAAATTATTAATTCTTTTTCAGCTGGGCATTTAGCCGTTAATGTATAAGATACTGGTGCGGCTACAGGCGTTACTGTTACCGTTAGTGAATCTGGGAATCTTTTTGTTTTATTAAAATTAATTGATCCTGAAGATGTTGTATTATAAACTGAAGCCACTATTGCACCATCCCATTCTGCGACAATAGTTAAAGTTCCAGTTCCTACAGTATAATCTATAACTACATTTCCTATAACCTCACCTAACCCTACAGTGTAGGATCGAACTGTGCTTGTATCGTTTATTGCTTGAGTAGTACCACATGGTATAACAATAGGAGATAATGGAATTGAAGTTCCGTTAGTTCCTAAGACATATTCATCCATATAAGGATCATATCCTCCTAATTTTTGCGTATTTAACTGTACATTAAATTGATCTCTAAACCAAGATCTCATTCCTGTATCTGAAATAACCTCTAATTCATCAGTTTTTCTAGAACTCCCGCTTAACTTAAGAACTGAAGCTCTTTTGGTATCAGTAAAATACATGTCAAACCCCCATGAAGTAAAACTCTCAGGATTAAAACTAATTCCATACTCTTCTATTCTAGCAATTTGTGTTCCTAATATTTCAGGCACTGAAGCTATAGCGCCACCACCAGTAGAATCACTTATTAAATTTTTAGAAGCTAATACATAAGATATTTTGTCTTCTTGCAAAACAAGAATATCAGTCTCTCTTGCGTGAAGAATCATTACAGGGCCAAAACTTGTTTCTAAATCTTTAAAATTAACTAAGCCTAAATTAAACTCATTTAAATTATTGACATTTGAAGAGCTACTAAATACTCCGCTATAAGTTATGCCAGCAAATCTATCTGCAGATTTAAAATCTTGTGTAGATACAGCTAACGTTCTTTCACCTAAATTAAAACTTTTTCCAATTAAAGAATCGTTTATTTTATAACTCTCAACACCATTTCCAAAAGTATAACAATTAGCAAAAGGTATTGTTACTATAGCGTTTCTATTAGCGGTTTGAGATTGATCACCTTCTCTATTACCACCCATATGAAATCCGTTAGTAACATTATAAGCTTCTGAAGCGTCAAAATATAAATCAGAACTTGCGTCTAAAGGTTCTGTTTCCCACACTATTAAATTGTTAGCTCTAGTTACTACTATTTCAGCGTTTATATTAGAGGTTGAACCACTATAACCGCAACCTCTTACTCCACTTCTACATGTTAAGTATAATGGTGAAGCTGCATCCCCAGGATTTGCTTGCCAAAATTGAAAATTAGGTTCAAAAGGCGTGCAAATAATAGAATTTTCATTAGAAGCTAGTGTTGATGTAAAATAGGCTTGATTCATTCGATCATCTACATTCTCTATTAGCTCTCCTACACCAGGATCAATATCATCACCTTTAAACCATTGATACAAGTCGGTATAATCTGCACTAGCTACATAAGTTCTTTCCCACAACCATTCAATACCAGCACAACTATTTCTATTAACTCTACGAATAAACCATCTCATATAGATTTGACTACCAGCTGGTATTGTATAGTTATTAGTTGTTGAGTCATCATTAGTGTAAAAACATGGATAACTTACTTTAGCCTTACACTTGCTTCCAGAATTATCTCTATAATTAAAATCACCTAAATCAATAACTGCGTTGTCATCTATAGCAATTGAAAAGTTTGAGGGCTTCATTTGCATATACAAACCAGCTAATTGATTAGATTCTGCCCCTAACCCAGCTGCAGTTGCTAAAAAATCTACAGCTTCAGCTTCTACAGCTAAAACCTCGGATTTTACTAACCTCTCTAGAGGCCCAGACGCATCTCTTTTGACAATTAACACATCACCTGCTTTTGGTATATTTTTATTTTGCCCTTCTAACTTAAAGTACACAACTCTGTTAGCGGTAGATTGATAATAAAAATTAGAATATAAAGTTTCGTAATTTCCGCCACTTGATTTTGTGACAAATTTATATTTAGTAGCCCAAGAAGGCGGTAAGTTTTCTATATTTACTTTTATTTTATTTTGATTTACACTATTTAGTGTAGGAACGAATATTGTGTTGTTTTCAGAGACCAACACTGTTGAAGCTCTTGCGTTATTATCCATGTATACAATACCAGTATCATAATCCCTGTTACTATGTAATGAAGACGTATCTTTTTGAGATGTAAAATTCCCAGTACCTTGTGTTATTCTAAAGTATTCATATACTTCAGTAGCTCCCGACAAGAATTTCATTGCTAAAATTTGTAATGAAAATGTATTTCCAGAGCTAGTTAATTTAAACCCTTGTTGAGTTTGTGAATTAATACTACTGTTGGATTTACCAAAAGAACAATTAGTTGGTGCAATTAATTCAGAGTTAAAAAAGTCGGTTAAAGAAGATCCTAAAGCTGCATTTGCAATAACTTCAAAATTAACACCTATTAAAGTTCCTATTCTATTTGCAAAAGCCTCACTATTAACCATATTAGAAACTGAAGAATAATCTTGATCTAATGGAAAAGAAAAGTTTAATAAAAATGCAGGATTTTCAAATGAAGCATCATAACAAGCATCGCCTACACTTCCGTTTAAAGTATCATGTTCAATGTTTAAAGTAAAATTAAAACTAGACCCTCTTTTTAACAACAATACTTGACCCGATAAGTCAAACGTAACCTTAGAATTAGGTATCGTAGTGGCAGTAGCTGGATTTATTGAATACGCTATGCCTTCTGATAATGTTGCATCAGGTAAATCTTCAAATAAAATATCATTAACTAAATGACTAGTTGTATAGTTTATAGGAATTGAAATATTGTTTGAATTTGTAATATTGTATCCATCTTTATAATTAGCATACATTAAACGATTACCCATTATCGTTTGAGCTTTTGCTGTTTTAGGTACGTTATCATACAACCTTAATAATTCATCTGATCCTAAAGAGGTGTATATTTTGCTGTTAGTAAATGTATAATTTTGAGTAGTATTGTCAGCCCACCCATAATCTGATTTATTAAATCTTTCTATTACAAAAATAACATTAGAATCTGTTGGTTTAAATAACAAATCAACTTGTATTACATTTTTACCTCCCGTATTAAAACTGACTTCAGCTGTGTTATACTGGTTTATCATACCAGCATTATTATAATTATTAGTATCAAACCTAAAAGGCCCTGGAGCAAAAGCTGGTTTTGTAAATAAAGACGTTGCACTATATTCTTGATCAACATAGCGATATCTATAAGCAAAAGTTATAAACCTTTCGTCTAAATAATTTTCATCTCCTGGCGCTGAAATTAAATTTATACTTGGCGCTGTTAAATTGTCTAAATTAGTATATCCAGGTGGTTTTAATATCACACTAATATCTTCTTCAATAACACCATCTAAATCTCCTACAGGATCGTTGTAATTAGAATTAACATTTATCTTTCTTGGAGGATTAAAATTATCTGTCCAAAACAATAAATTTTCTATTTTATTAATACCAGTTATTAAATAGTCAACATTAAAATTTAATAAATCTAATGTTGTAACATGATAAACTACTACTTGCGTATTTGTGTTGTATGACACAACCAAGTCCACAATTCCATCAGTTGCAACTGGATTATTAGAATCATGAATAAACCAATAAAGAGTTTCCAAAGAGCCGTCTTCAAACGCTCCCAAACATTTTGCTTGATTAGATAATGCTTGACCACCATACGTTAAAGTTGTTAATTTAGAATTTCCTTTTGAATTTTCTACTGCACCTATTTCTGTAGATTCAGTAGACCCTAATCTAACATTAATTGCATTAATGTATTCGCCTGGAGGAACTAATCGTTCATCCACACTTTTATTCATTCTACCTGCAATAAAATTTGTGTTTACTATTGGCATTTTATTTGATCCATTTATCCTGACCTCTTAAATTCATCAAGAGTCTTCCAGGGTGTATATTACTTAACCTAATTTTTGCATTTCTTAATAAAGAAGATTTGTCTTTTCTAGCTCTATTAACAATATACTCTTGTACATTTAATTTACTATTTAAAATAGAATATCTTATATAGGCGTATATAAATTCTTCAAATAATTTATTCACACTAACATCAGAATCAACTCCATTTTCCATGCCATCAGAAACATATTCTAAAACTATAGAACCCCCGCTTGCGTTAGAACTAAAATTGATAACTCCTCTTTGTTTATCTATATTAAAAGTCGGGTTAACATTGGCTGTTTCAGGATTTAACCCAAAAGCACCACCTACGCCAAAATCAAAAAACCAACATCCATCAACACACCAACCTTCTTGTCCATTATACGGACTTCCTGAATTTAAATAAATACTTTTCTTGTTAGAATTTAATTCAGAAAATTCAGGTTTTAGAACATTCCCGTTTTGATCATAAATTATTTTACCTTGATTATCTTGTAAGTAACTTTCAGCCCATTGTGTCTGTATGTTTTCGCTTAAAGGATATAAAACTCCATTTAAAAATTGAGATATTCTTACCCAATTAACAAAATCTGAAGGTAAAATAAATCTTAAATTTTCATCTAAATCTAATTGCAATATTTTAAGTTCTTTCATTGCATCGTAATTCAATTCTTGAATACCTCTTTTTGCATGAAATAAAATTTGATATCGTTCTATGTTATTAACCAAAGAATGATTCCCTTGATACATTAACATAAAATTATTTACTATTTCATTTAATGAAACGTATTGATAAGATCCCCAATTTTTATCTTCGGGTACTGTTCCTGAATTTGCATAATATGCGTAATCATTTATATATGCCATGTCTTATGTTTGTATTTGGTTATCTTCTACTTCTTCTGTTTTTCCAAACTGATAAACTTGACTTTCTCTAATTTCTATTCCTATGTATTGACAAATCTTAGCTACAATACCCGGTTCATCCGATAATGGTAATTCAAAATCTTGATAATCAGCTTGCCCTTGATCAAACAAAGGTTCGCCAGTGTTTAAAGAAGAGTATGTCCATTTAGGTGGTATAGGATACCTAACGTATTCGGCACTTACACTTCCTTTTGTTGTTAAATTGGCTGGATATACAGTAACAGTATTGCCTAATTGACCAGACGCTGCATTACCAACTATATTACTTGTAGCGCCACCTAATACATACGCTGGGTATCCAATAGAAGGAGCTGTTAAAGGTGAATTATTTAAATAAAATATTTTGTTTTGATTTACTCTTTCAATTTCCACAATATTACTAGGGCTAAAAATAGAATAAGATTCTCCAATAGATGCGGCAAGTGAAAATAAATTATAAGATAAGGTTAATTGAGTTTGACTATCCACGCTTACTACATATGCTGTCCATCCGCTATATTGTGCAGCACCAGAAGCTGAAGTGTTTACTAAATATTGACCAGCTACAACACCTGAAGTTACAAAAGATGCGTTCGCATCAGTCAATGTATTTGCGCCAGCGGCAGTTGTAGTACCAGCATCTATTAGTGTTGGAAAATAATTTAGTTTATTAATAAAATAATAGTCAGAGGGTAAGTTATAAAAATTGTTACCTAATTGATCTAATCCTTTAGTAACTGAAAAACTATCTATTACTTCAACTAGACCTTTTACAATATCAGCATACCCTGTTCCTGAAAGCCTATTATTTTCTTTATTAATCCACGCATTATATTGATAAAAATAATCTTCAAACAAATCCATCTGAGCTTGCTGAGAATATAAATTAAAATCTTGTGGAGAAATATATCCGTAATTATTTTTATTAGCAATAGCTAAAACAGTATTTCTAACCGAGTTAATCATGTCGAATTCTTTTTACAAATATAGACAAAAAAAAAGAGGTTACTTTTTTTGTAACCTCTCTTTTATTTTAATAAGAATTAAATCTTACGATTGTAATGCAGCATCCTTAGTACCTGTAACAATTGTAGCAATTGTTGTTGGTGGATTACCAGTCGCAGCACTTTTAGGGTATGAACTTGCGCTTGGAGTAAAAACTGGCTGTTGCCATGATAATGTCAAAGCAGTTTCAATAGATTCGTTTAAGAAGTCCTTCCAGCTAAAGAGATCGTAAGCATCGCTAGCTAAAGTAATCTTTAAAGACTGAACTGAGTTAAGTAAAACATATTCAGCTTGCGAAGGGCCGTCTGAAATTGCTACTTGAGCAGGGACTGTCCCATGAGTAGAAAGGCCTTTGTAAAAAATATTTATTACAGTTAGGCTTTCTTGTTTAACTTCTAAAATGTCGTTAATAGAAATTAGTTTTAAACCTTGATCAGCTCCAGCTGTAGCAATGTTTAATTTGATAAATTTGTCCATAGTTAATAATTTTAATGGGTTAATGATCTACAAAGATAATCTTTCTAATTATCTTTTTTTAAGCGATCTATTAAGAACTTATATGCCTCTACACCTTTGTCGCTTTGCATGTAAGACGCAACTACATAGTTGGGATCTTCAGCAAAAGGGATTGTTAACATTTTCTTTTTATTACCAGAAAGATTAAAATATACGTCTTTATTTCTATTCTTAAAAGCTAAATAACCTTTGTCAAAAAACTCAGCAACATGGCCCTGTAATTCTAACAACGGATCTTTTACTGTTTCTATAAATTCTTCAGGATTATTTTTTGCATAAATTAATATGTCTCTTTTTAATTCTGGAATAGTTAATGTGTTTGATTGATTTCCCATTAATATTCTGGAAACTGAAATTAATTTTTCAGTAGTTAATTCTTTAGCTAAAATTTGAGAAGTTAGCTCTATATCTAATTGATGTAATTCTATATTAGCATCTTTAGCGTTATCTACTTCTTCAAAAGCAGTTCCGTTCTGAGGATGTAATGATAAAAACTTTTGTAATACTTGGTTTTCTCTTTCTACAACTAGCATGCCATCTTCAAAAACAACAGGCTCTAAAATTGCATTTCCATCTTGGTCATCTTCAAATGGACTTTTTTGGTTTCTTGCATATCTTAAAGGCTTGTTTACGCCTTCATCTTCATCAAAATATAATAAAGGAGATCTTGCAGAATGTCGTGATGATAGCATATAGGATAATGGAGCTTTTCCATTAGTTAATCTGTATGCTCTAGTCTTAAGGGTAATGTTTTTTTTCATTATAATATAATTTAATTTGATTTATAAAAAATAAAGAGTACCTCCGCCCGAAGACGGAGATAAACTTTAAGGATATTCTTAGTTTTGGAATAAGAAGAAGTTGTTTGCACCTAAAGTACATACAGCTCTTTCTGATAGGAAATTTACTTCCATTGCATCCAAGTCAGAAGTTCTTGCTCCACCGGCAGAACCAGTAATCCAAGTTTTGTATCTTCTGTCTTCAGTTTCTGAAGCTCTATATCTAACATGTAAGAAAGGTCTTTTAGCGTTCTTACCTAAGATTTGGTCATAAACTGACGTTGAACCAGCAGGAACTAAAAGTCCGTTGATTGCACCAGCAATAAGTCCACCTCTCATAGTAGGATCGTTAAGATATTTCCAGTCAGACTTATAGAAGTCATAACCTCTTCTAAATCCTGTAAATCCAAGATTTAAAGCCATGTCTTTATCATTGTCAAAAAGACCATAAGATGTACCACCTGCTCCATAAGAGTTTTGTGCTGCTAACATATCGTCAATATCAAATGAAAATTGTCTATTTACAAAAATAACATTTTCTTCAATAGCTCCTTGCTTATCAAGTCTTTGGATAATATTATCAAATGCACCTAGATTTTGTGGGTTACCACCTCCAAATACATTACCTCTATTTCCAACTACATAGAAAATACCTTCAGAACCTGCTCCTGTTGGCGCTCCAGCTACAGCTGTACCGTTTCCAAGTGCTGCTGATGCTCCAGAACCTACTTCTGCAGGTACTGCTTCTAACATTGCAGTTTCTAAATAATCTTCAAAACGAAGTCTAGTATCGTGCTCAGACTTTAAATACCAAAGGTATCCGCTTACGCCATCTTCACCAGTTACTTCAACCCATCCAATTTGAGCCATATCTGATCCAGATACAGAGTATTTATCTTTTATAATAATTGGTTTATTTTCAAAGAAAATATCATCTGATTCGTTAGATCCAACCATTCCGTTAGTTCCTTTAGCAAATTCAGATCCATAAATAAAAATAGTACAAGGTGCATCGTCAGCCATTGCTTGTCCACCTGCTTCATAGTAAGCTATTACTACTGTTTGTGCGGCTGCTCCTGCTGTTGGGCCTGTTGTTACTACGCCTTTATTTGTAAGAGTACCACCTACGCCTTCCGAAGAAATCATAACTGTTTGTCCTACTCTTAATGCAGCTGAAGTAGATGCTCCAATTGCTGGATTAAAATTAGCATTTGGAATTGTCCATGTTGAACTATCGTTTCCAGCTCCAATTGCTACTGGAGTACATCCTGTGTACTTAGTATGTAATCTACCTTGTTCTGCCCATTTTATAAGGTCAGAGTTTGAAGGCATTTCAGCGCCAACCATTCTTAAGAATGACGCTATTGTTCTATTCCCGTATCTTTCGAATTCTTTTTCGTAAGTGTCAGGAAGGTATTGGTCTAAGAAATTAAAGTTTGTTATATAATTTGTACTTAGAGCTTGTTGTTGGGCACTTGGTTGTAAATCAAATCCCGGGGCTACGTTTACTGCCATAATTTTTTAATTTTTTTAATGTTTAACTTTTTTTAATGCTTCTAATTTTGAGTCCTCTTCCACTTTCAGTATTTCCAACAGGTTTTATTTTTATCCCATTTTTTGATACTGTTTGTGGCGTTTGTCTAATATCCATGTTAATGTTTTTAGATTTTCTACTAACATCATCTACAGCTTTTGACATACCTTGATCATAAAAGAATTGAGCAAATTTATCAGGATTCATAGCTACTGCTAATGAACGATGATATCCTTTTGGATCTTGCATCAAACCATCTTCGTTTAAAAATTTGCTAATAAAATTATTAACATCAGATTGAACATTTTTAAGTTCTTCAGCAGTTCCAGGCTTGAATGTAAAATCATTATCACCAACAGTAAAATCAAAACCTTTGAATTCGCTGTTAAAAACCTCATCGGTTTTATTTAAGAAATAATCATACTTTCTTTTACCCTCATCTTCTTGACTTTTAGATTTCTCTATGTAACTTTTGTAGGCAGTTAAATTTTCTTTTTGATCTTCCGATAACCCACCCCCACTTGACTCAAGAGGAGTTTTATATTTATCTTTTTGTTCATTTAAAAACTTTTTAGCTTTCGCAAGTTCTCGTTTTTTCGCTAATTTGATTTTCTTAATATCTTTTGGTTCATCTAAGTCTTCGTCAAAACTAAATTTATCCTCAATGATATCTTGAATATCTATTTCATCCAACCCGTCTTCAGTCGAACTATAATAATTAGCTAGTACAATGTCATCGTCCATTGTATTGAAATCTTTTTGTAAATTATAAAAGTCTTCAATACCACGCCCGGTTTCCTTTTTGTACTTAAAATACGCAGACACATCTTCAGGTAATTCCTCATTTGCCTCTTTTTCCGCAAACAATTCATCGACAGAATTAATGTCTTTGTTGTATCTATTTTTTATATATGAAAGAACGTCTGTGTCACTTAATTCCGGTAAGGGTAGTGACGCATCTAATTTCTCTTCTTCTTTTACTTCTTTATCTTTTGAAAAATCTACTTTGTTGTCTGTAACAACAGGAGTTTGATTCTCTTCAAATTTTTCTTCATGATCTTTTAGCAGCTGTTGTTCAACTTCTGCTTGGGATTTTTCTTCCAAAAAACCTAAGTCTCTTACTTTTATTTCCATTTAATTTAATTTTTAGTAAAGTTACACATTTAATATATACATTTTTAAGCCTATAAACTATCTAGGTTCAAATTCTGCTAAATCAAAACCATCTAAACTATCTTCGTTAGACTCAAAATTAATAGCTGGTAAATCTCTTTTTTTCTGCTCAATCATTTTTGAAGTTTGAGTAGATTGTTGGCTTATTCGTTGATCTTTTGCTTGCTCTTTATTTTGCTCTCTTTGATCTAACTGAGATTGCTCAACACCTTTTAATTGCATCTGGAAATTAAATTCCGTTTGCATTAATTTTTCTTTTAATTGAGCTTCCATTTGTAATTTTTGAACATCAAAATTCATCTCACTTTCTTTAATCTGTATTTTAGATTGAGTTTCCATTTGTGTTTTTTGAGCGTCAAGTTGAGCTTGCGCTTGCTGCGCCTGCATTTGCATTTGTGCTTGCATTTGTTGAGCTTGAGCTTGCTGCGCTTGTTCGGCTTCTTGTTTTTTCTTACGTTTTAATTTAAGAAGTTGATTAGCCATTTTAATATTATTTAATTCTCTAATATCTATAGCATCTTCTAAACTAATATTTTCTTTAGACAAAGCCATTTGAATGTTTTGTTCTAACATAGCTTGCTGCTCTTCGTCTGGAGCCATTTCAATAAATATTCCAAAATCGTGTAAATATAAATCTTTAATCTCCTTAATTATATTTAAATTATATTTCCCTATTTGCATAGCAAACTCATCAGCAAAGTCAGAGTATTCTAATATGTCAGCAGTTCTAATAGACAATGCTTCCGCAATTGTTCTTGTTATATATAAGCTACCTTGAAGAATATGTCTTGTTGCGGTATTAGAATTTAATGCAGCTAGTTTTTGAACACCAACTAAAGAATTAGGATCTGGCATTGAGCCGTCTCTTGCTTCGTTTAATCCAGTAACCTGTCTAATCATATCTAAATAATGATTATAGTTTGCAATTAACATTTGCATTTTACTAGCACCACTATTAGAAGTTAATTGAGTTATAGGAACTCTGGCATTATTATATTCACCGTCTTGAGTATAACTTCGACCAACAACACTACCTGTTTGAAAATACAAACGTAATGCGTCTTCAGGGTTATATGCATTTCCAGTTCCTAAATCTACTTCATTTAATCCATCTGCATCTATAAAGACACCATCTGGCACAACTCTTGATACTACTTGTTGTATTTTTAAATGAGTCATTTGAATTAAATCTGCAAATGGAATCATTCTTCTTACTAAAGACTCTAGCCCACCTTTATACATTCTAGGCGCACATGCTATGTAGTTAGGTAATGCAAACTGGTTTGAAGATTTAGGTCTAACCATATTTTCTGCTAACTCCCATTTTAAAACAATGTTAGTTCCCATTACCATTACACCATCATACCATACGTCTATCCTTTTTTCTATTCTTTCAAACTCACCCTCATCCATCTTTTCTTGTGGTGGATTAAACTGGTCATCTTTTTCAACCGTTTTAAAAGCACCTTCATTTATTTTTTTTCTTTTGTAAACAAAAGTATGTGTAGTTTTATAATTAAAATACATTAACGTAGCAGTATCTCTATAAAACAAACTGTTTTGATAAAATTGAGCATTATTAAAATAATTATACCACGATTGACTGTATTTTGAAATCTCCTCTAAATCATCATTAGTAAGTGAAGGGTCAATTTTAATAAGCTCTGTTATTGGAACTGTTTTAATTTCTCCCCAATAAAAACAATCTTTAAAGTAAGGGTCTTCTGTGTAGCTATAAACAACATTAGCAGGATCTACATAATCTACTTTTACTCCTTGACCAGGTAAAAATTCGTGTTTTGTAACACCCATACCTAGTGTGGTAATATCATAATCTACACGACTACGAGTATCATTATAATGATTTTCTGCTAAAAGAGTATTAATAGCTTCTTCTTCTGCAATCTCAATCGCAGGTTTGTACTTCATTTGCATATACAGCTCCAACTCATCGTTGGATTCTGGCAATTCATTTTCAGGAGTTTGAAATAATTCCATCCCAAAATCTTGTTCAGCTTGAAGTATCATATCTTTTGATATCATATCCTTCTCAACCATTTCTTGAAATTCATTTCTTTTCTCCGCTGACATTGCGTCTTCTGCGTAAGCTTTAACTTTAAAAAGTCTGTCAGACATGCCGTTTACAACAATGTCAACAAATTTTGGTATAATAGGAATAGGAGTCCAATCTAAATTTAAGTAACTTAAGTCTCCATCTATTGCTAATTCATTTTTGTATTTTGCTACAGATTGTTCACCTCTAGCATAAAGACGTAGACGCATAAACTCACCCCATTGATTATAAAATCTACAACTACCAGCGTCTCTTCTAAACCATTCGTATTGAATAGCTTGACCTATTCTAAGGCCATATTCTAATGTACTTTTTGTTGAATCTGAAGCAAATTGATCTGGAAATGCAGCAGTCTGTATATCTATAGTTACTTCTTTCATTTATTAAGTAATTGACTTACTGAATTTTTATTATTATATCTTGCAAAGTTAATGCTTATTTTTGATTTTTTTTCTACCGGAGTATAGAGGTGTTTTTGATTTGCCATAATTGCCAGACCTGAACTAATAGAAGCATCAAATTTTGTTCTGTTAGATATATCGAACTTTGCCCAATCTTCTAAAGTTTTGCGAAAATACATATTTCCCATATCGTCTTTATCTCTATAAGTCCCTTCTAAATCCAAACCTACATGTTTTTCAATATACGACTCAATAGCAGAGGCGTGTGATTGTTTTACATCTTCAGAGGTGTTAGGAATTCCTCCTAACTCTCTTTCAGTCTTAGATAATTTATTATAAACCTTATCAGGTCTATTTAAACAAAACCCCCTGTATCCTCTATTTTTAAAATGATACAATAAACGAGGTTTATTATTCTCACATAATATTGGCATGCCATAAAACACACAAGCCATTAACACTTCTTCAAAAAATATTTCAGCCGTTTGAGGTCTAGCAATATATTCTAAAAAGAATTCATTACTTGGCGCATCATCCATGTTGAATTTGGTTAACCCATGTAAAGCTCCGTTAGAACCTTTCCCAACAACCACGCCTGAAATATCATAAGAGTCGCACCCAAATGTTCCTATGTGTTCGTTGCCTGGATATTTTTTACCAGCCCTAACAATCACATTGTTTTGAAGTGCGGCTTTAGGAGTGTAAGTTACAAAAAATCTTCCTCTTTTATTTGGAGACCATATTACACTAGAATCTTGTATCCCATCTTTCCAATAAAAAGATCCTTGAGTTACATGATGGTGTATATTTAAAGAATCGTTATAGTCAATTTGCTGATATATTTTAGTAAGATTAAATAATGATTGTTTACTCTCATCTCTAAATGCATGCGATTCTGTTCTAGGAAACTGCCTATAAAATTCATTTAACGCATCAGGATCTGAAGTTAAAGAGTCTACTTCATTTCTCCAATAATCTACAGCACCTTGTTTTATTAGCTCACCATCAATGCCTATTATTTTATCTTCAGAATTATTAAAAACAGGCATACCATAACGGTCAATAAACCCCTCCATATTCCACTCCATAGGAATAAACAAATTATATAACCCACTTTTAGTTTGGCCATTTTGATTTCTTTTTAAACAATCTGAAGCTTCAAATAAATCTTTAAAATTTCTACCCCCTTTGTCTAATGCATTTGATGTTGATCCCATCATACATTTACCTATTATTCTACTTCCTAAACGTAAACAAGTTTTGGTAACCCTCCAGTTATTTAATATGTTTTCCGGGCGTTCCCATTTACCACTTTCATCATGCAAAAGCAGTTGTAATTTTTCTCCATCATAACTGTTGTCAGATGTATTCTTCCAGTCAATAGTAGTGTCTAATCCTTCTAAATCATTTTCACTAACAGTATACATGTTTTTCTTGGTTATTTTAGAGGCCGGAACACGATAAGCTAATTCAGTTTTAGGTTTATCCATACCATCTTGTATGGGTTTAAAAAAGAAAGGGTAATTGTTAGATATAGGAACTATCTTATCAGTAAACATTTTTTTAGCATCCGCTCCTGTTTTAGATAGTATACCAACTCTAGAATCTTTAGTAATGGTCGCAGTATTCACACCCTCGCACGAGCTCATAAATGAAAACCCCGAACGTCTTATTTTTAAATAACACATTCCAAAACTTCGTTTGTCAGCCTTACACGCTTCCCAAAAAATGTAAAATAATCTATTAGCTTCTCTAAAGTCAGGATGACCAACATCAATCTTAGTCCATTGTAAATACATGTAATGTGTTCCTGTGATGTAAGTAGGAACACTATTATTTATAAACCAAAAACCTTCTTCTCTTCTATCAAACTCTTGTTCAATATAATCAACCCATTTATTTTTAAATTGTATAGGAGCTTCATGCCATTGAAATATTGATTGAATTCTTTTTAAATCTTTGTGAACTTCAGTTGCTTTCCAATATTGCTCTTTTTTGCTTTTAGAACGCTTGTAGACTTTGGATGGTGGCTTAGGTAAAGCAATCTTTAATCCATTAATGTTTATTATATCTTGAATCTGTCCTGATTTAGATATAACTACAAAATCATATTTTTCATTGTAGCCATATTGCCATGTTTTTGATTTGTTTTTGGTAGACAAAACATTAGCAGGCACTGCTTTAAGAACAGGGCTAAATAAATTATTTTGATCTTGATTCTGCAAATCCTTTTGGGGTATTATTTTTATTTACATCAACGCCATTTAATAATTGTTTTTCGTCTTCAATTCTTTTTAGTATTTCAAACGCATCAAAAATAGCTAGTTTTTTAGTTGCAGCTGCATTCTTTAATCTGTCAGCAGCTAATTCATCATCCTTATCGTATTTAATAATATCCTCTTTAGCTACTTTTATTAATTGCAATACCGCTTTTTCTCCTGCATTAATTATCTGTTCTTTTATTTCATTTATATTCATTAGGTAATTTACTATGGTGTCTGTAATTTACTAAAATTTCTTCATTTATTTTAATATCTTTTGTAGCAATTAAAATTACATCACTTTTGTTGAATTGAATAAACTCTGAATTGTTTAAAGAAGAATGATTTGTATACCTACCAATTAATGACCTTTTTTTATTTTTAACGCCATATCCCATAAAATCATTTTTAAAAAATTTAATTTTAGCAAACATACCTTGTTTGTGAATTTGAGATGGCGCTTTATAATATAATTCACTAGGTTCGTCAATTACTTCACCTGCTATTTTATCAAACTCCTTACTGTTAATCATACGATTAACGTCTTCTTCGTTTAAACCATATTCATTTAGCATATTAAAATAATCGTCTTGACTTATGTTTTCTATACTCATAACTTTTTTAAAAAAGTAACTTGGATTAATCTAGAACTATCTTGGTTCCCAAAATTTTCATATATATTCCTTGAATGATTTAAATACGACTCAAACACAACCATCCTATTATAATCTGCTTTTAAAACACAAATAGGTTTTAAGTCGTTATTATAAATGGTAGTTCCATCACCAAAACAAACCTCTTTATTTAAATAAGTTATAACGGTTAATTCGCCCATCATTTCATCTGAATGAATAAAATTAGGCTCTGTTTGATCTTGTGGTGATTGTCTAACGAAATTTAATGCTGCATAATGTCCTGGAAATTTATCCCATAAAAAATCAATTATATCATCTCTACCTTTTTGTTTTACCGATCTAAAAAGATCTTCACCTATTTGCACATCTTCAAAACCATTTAATAATACTTCCTTTACATAAGAATCAGGATCTTCTAAAACATTATCATATACATATATGTTCATAATATCATTGTAATATTATCCGTAAACATTCTGTAGAGTTTTTCTCCATCTACATAAAACTCATATTCACTGTCTGGAGTAAAAGAAATCTCATCCCCTTCTTTTACGCCTAAACATTCCAACTCTTTATTAGAGTACCTTAAAATGCCATACAAAGGCTCTTCAGTAGTTAATTTGTTTAAATAAAAATCTTTAACAGGAATAGGTTTAACAAAACAATATTTAGAATAAGCATTCCATTTATTGTTTTTGTAATATAAAAAAAACTGTTCAGCATCAATAAAAAACATGTCATCTTTAAAAAAGCTTTTACCACTTTTTTCTCTTCCTTTCATATCATTATAATACTTGAAAACATTATGATGAACTAGCAAGACATTCCCAACTTCAATGTCTCCAGTATAATTTATTGGTAAAGCTATAACTTCCGCAAATCTATTTGAAGACTTATAATCTTCTTTCGAAACACTAGTTACAATATCAAGTCCACCTATTTTTTTTATATTATCATAACGCCTACCTTTTATAGGCTTTACAATAAAATAAAAAGGAGACTTCATTAAAAGTTTATATTATACTCTAACGAGATTGGCATAGTAAGCTTAAACTCTTTCCACAACAAAATTTCTTTATCTTTTATAATCCAAATTTTATAAGAAGAATTCTCTTGCTGTATTAAATGAATAACATAAGCACCCCCTAGAACAGGTTGTCCAGTTATGTAATGCATAGCGCCAGACTTGTAGTCTGCACCTATAGAGATTTTTCTTATATCCATTTAGTTAAAATGAAGTTGCTAATTTTAATTTTCTGTATGTAATATTTACATACAAAATACCATTACCTGTATTTCCTGCAGATGGCCCAGCTATTGCTTGTAAAACTATTCCTGTGTTTGATGGAATAAATTCAGCTGGTGATGGATCGTTTTTATATACTTTTTGAGTTGTAGAGTTTAATAAAGTATTAGGTATTGGCTCAGTAATACTACCTTGTACAATATTAACGCTTCCAGGGAAATCAAAAACAATATTACCCGGATTCATAAAACTTACAATTTCACTAACAACATAAACAAAGCCATCTCCAGGAGCTGGCAACAATGTAAATGATTGAGTGCCTAAAGCTTTTAAGTAAATAGAACTTACAGCTATTGTTGTTGAAACACTACTCAGTCCAAATAAAGTCTGTAATTCTTCTATCGTACATGTTTTTGTAGATAAATTGTTTTCAGCATCTGTTAAAACAAAATAATCTGACACCGTTGGTGTTATATTAGGGTACGCAGTAGTATTACTTATTCTAGACATATATAATTTATTTTACTTCTTCAACAACCGCATCTTCTATAGCTTCAGGTTTTTTAGTGACAATACCAGTTGCTAAATCAATAACAGCATCTTGTCCATATTTCTCCGCTAATTTTTTTTCTTCAATACCAAAAGAACCTCTTAAATCTTCTAGATTTTTTAAACTCTGTTGCTGTCTTAATACATTGTCAGCAATTTCTAATTTACCTTTAGTAAAGTCTTGGTTAAGTTCTTGAATTCTTTTTAATTCGTCTTCAGTTAATTTAATTTCACTCATTTTAATTTATTTAATGTTAATTTTATTTATGTAAATATAGTAAATATATTACTATTCTTCAGGCAGTTCTGGAGGATCTGGAATATCCCATGTAAAGTATAAGTCTTCATCTATAGGATTCTTTTCTAAGTTTATTTTTTTAGACAAACTTAATTCCATTTCACTAACAGGCAACCCTGCTTTTAACCAACCAACCACATAAGTTTCAAACGCATCTGTATTAGCATACGGTATGAATTGTGAGGACGGATCATACTTTAGAGAGTATGCTCCTATTTCACTAGCGGTATATTGTGGATAAACGTCGTCTTGAGCGGTATACGTCCAGTGTACTGTGTAGATTACGTTTTGATTCCCATCTTCTTCGATACGGGCGTTCATTTGATTTATTGTCCATTTATAAAAATTTGCCATAGTTTAATATTTTTACAAATATAATAATTTTATAATTATAATTTGTTTTAAGTTACTGCCCAATAAGTTACTGTACCTATTGTTTTATAGGTAGTTCCTGCAAAAGATCCATTATATTTATTTATACCTATTTGATTTGTTGCGACGTAATGATATATTGTTAATGATTGACCTAATGCTTTTATGTGACCATAACCTGCAACTGTATTTGTTTGAGAAATAGCTATTGGTAAATTGGTTATTATAACAGTCCCTGATGATGTACCTAAATCACTTATTGTAAATTCAAAAGATACAGTAACTACATTACCAATTTGTTGGTAAAAACCACTTGATGTATAAGTAGGAAAACCACCACCGCCACTTGATGTTACACTTGGTGTCCATGTCGCACCGTTACCCGCTTGATATCCAACAAACTTTTTTAACACAGATGAGCTTCCAGTACCGCCTAAATATACACCATCACCTATATAAACGTTTTTCCATCGAAAATTAGGACTACCAAGATTATTTGTATCGTCTGACCTAGTAGAGCCTAATGCAGTAGGTTCAATAGTTAAACCATTAAACATAATTCCACCACCTGCACCACCTTGATAGCCAATATAAGGCACACCATTATAAGTTCCTACTGAACCAACTAAAGCATCACTTCTACCCCATCTTATTTTGTCGCCATCTGATGTATTATTTACATATAATTGAGAAGTTGGCGAATTCGTCCCGATCCCGACGTTAGTATTGAATATATTAAAAACATTTTCAGCTTGTAAAACAGTGGAGCTATCAGCACCTGGATCAGTTTGACCAATAGTGTTTTGACTAGTCCAATCCCCACCCCACTTGTTTATTGCATAAATACTACCATTAGCATAAGCTGGTACATTCATGTATATTTCAAAAGAACTACCACCTACGGTTGGTGTACCACTAGAATCAGTATTAATCAATTTAAAAGCTGGCGAAGCAACGTTTTTTCCCGTGTTTTCAACCCAAGTATTAAATCTAGCCCCAGATCCACCTCCGTTAGAAGTTTTCATAAATAACTTACAATTATAATCTTGATTATTACTAGCGTTGTAACCAGTATGACCAAAAAAAGTAAGGCAAAAAGTATAACCACCTTGTCCAAAATTTGATAAAGTACCTAATTTAACCCATTGTGAAGTCCCTGCGTTTGCAGCATCAACATTATACCATTTCTGTAAAGTTGCATTATTAAATTGTTCTCTTGTTTGATAAGCTATTTTGCCATTAGGTGAGGTTCCTAAATTAATTAATAAATCATACTCTAAACCAGAGTTTTGTTTATTATTTATATTGACATAACCCTCACTTGTAATCCTCATTTTTTCTGTAGGTGCACCTGCATTTGATGTACTAAAATATAAATCACCTGTTCTATTCCCTGCGCTTGTAGTCACTCCAGATATATTAGCAAAAGTAACATTAGTCCCGCCATTATTAGAACTCCATCTAACAGGAAAACCCGCATTAATATTTGAACTTGGGTCATGCATTCTTAAATAACCACTTTTAATTTCTAATTTATCAGCGGGCGAATCCGTCCCGATTCCAAAATTACCGCCATTATCCATTACAACATCTTTGTTGGTCTTAAATCTTAACTGATAATTATTATTTGCACCCATATATATTTCATCACTAGCGCCTGCTCTTAAATAACAAGCATTTGTACCAGCATCTAAAATCTCAAAGAAACTATCTCCATCAGTATTAAATTTTGTTGATGGACCATTAAAAGTTACATTTCCTCCAAAAGATGCTCCTGAATCTACTGCGAAAACACCACCACCACTTGAGTTTTCACTTATTCTCAAATTTTCTCCATTTCCATATATATCCCATCGCCCTGTTCCACTAGCTCCATACATTCTTACATAATCGCCACTTGAAGAACTTAAAGCAATAACTTGAGCCGCAAAAGTTGCATTGCTAGATGTGTCAAATTCAAGAGCCGTGTTGAGACCGGTATTTTGAATATAAAGATGATTACTGCTGTTTAGACCTATATCCCACTTGCTAATATTATTATTTGTTCTAAAACGCATAACACCATAACCATCTGTAAAAGCATCAACATTAAAAGCTACACCACCCGTAGGGGCATTAAATGTACCAATACCATTTACAGTCAAAGCACCAGACAATGTTAAATCTCCCGTTATATTTTCGCTACTTAATATTCTTATTGCCATTACAGTATTTGTTTTTTAAGTTTATCT
>Ga0075444_10000347_pt1 | contig 27582 bp, 27 predicted proteins | sample CoawatmetaG01DNA_FD_76836 | JGI IMG/M metagenome (GOLD analysis project Ga0075444, IMG submission 76836) | Marine microbial communities from the West Antarctic Peninsula - Coastal water metaG017-DNA | ecosystem: Environmental > Aquatic > Marine > Coastal | place: Atlantic Ocean: West Antarctic... | reverse complement strand
GCGCATGATTGTTGCGTCCTTCCTGGTAAAGCATTTGCGGCTGCCCTGGCTGGCTGGCGCTCAATGGTTTTGGGATACTTTAGTTGACGCTGACTTAGCGCAAAACACTATGGGTTGGCAGTGGTCAGCGGGCTGCGGCGCTGATGCGGCGCCATATTTCCGCGTTTTCAATCCAATCTTGCAAGGCGAGAAATTCGACACCGATGGGGCCTACGTGCGCAAGTGGGTGCCTGAACTGGCGAAAATGAAGAGCAAATATATTCACAAACCGTGGGAAGCTCCGCCACTAGAGCTAATTGCCGCCGGAGTGACTCTGGGAGAGAACTATCCTTTGCCGATTGTCGAGCATGGTGAAGCGCGTAATCTGGCGCTGGCTGCTTTTCAGAAATTGAAAGAGAGTCGGGTGGGAGTTAGTTAAGCTCTCGGCCCCCCCCTAAGGCGTTTCACCCGATAAATTAGCAGGTAGGCCTCAAGATAAAGTGGCGCGACCTTACTGCATCAACTTCTCGAAATCGCAATAACGCAGAGCGTGGCCAGCAGAGACATCGTGCTTGAGCTTAGCGCCAAGCACCAATTGCGGTGCCGAAATCGCTGTGTAATAGCGCTGCTTAGCAGACAAATTAGTGCTTGCTACATCTTCGGTCTTAAGCACCTCGCCCTGCTTCAGGGCCCGCTTAGCGACCAATGTAGAGACCGGCGCATCGACGTATTGACAATGAATAATATCGCCCTTGAGAGCCTGACAATTTTCACTTACCGTGCGCCCTACAATTTGCCAGGGAGTGCAACAGATAGAATCAATAAATTGCTCTTCAACAATATAAACAGGCTCGATATCTTTCAGACCAATTACTTGTCCGCGTTTGACTCGATCGCGCCAGCGATATACCAAAATACCCTGACGGGGGTCCACCTGCACAGCAGCAGGACAAGAAGCTTCGGCAGACTCAATTTGCTTAGCATCGGCCTTATCAAAATTCTCAATGGTGAGCACTGCCCCTTCATTGACAATACCCACGATCTTCTTGCCGAGAACAGCCGACCTGGCGACAATGGCATCAGGCGGAAGGCTCTCGGGATCGACTTCAAATTCAGCCAGATCACTTTCGCTCAGAACACTCGGGGCCATAATGCGGCGCTCAACAAACACCACTCTTCCCTTTGTATGCAAGCCTTTAGCTCGCCAGGCAGAGAGCTTATTACGATAGACAAGATTACCCATCTGACCAAAAGAAAACATAATTATCGGAGCTAGAAACAAATATGCCGACATAGTCAGCACCAGCACCAGTGGCATAGGAAACCTCTGCCAGAAGTTTGTGACTGGCGCCAGAGGCGCATCTTTAAGGGAACAGACAAAGCGCTTACAGGCCAGATCTGCGGCTGTGCGTCGTTTCTTATCGCAGAACAAACCAGCCAAAACTCCAGCCATTGCCATCTGCGCCATGGCGTAAATTGGCATATAGAATGCCCCTAATGGGAAGATCAAACACGGCATCCAATAAACAAACCGAGCAAACAAGGCAGCGAAGAAGCCAAGGCGCTGTCCTTCGCTATTGCGTACGACCAAGCCAGTCAGGCGCTTTCCTGGCGTGGCGGCCCAGCCCGATGATTCAAAAATAGCAAAATAAATCGGAACGGCTAGAAGCACGATCAAAGCCAGTGCCGGTAAGGCCACTAAAAGGGCCGCGCCTACTCCAGAAAGTGAAGAACGCGGAAAAATAATAAAGTTACTTCCGAGAAAAGCCAGGTAAACTCCGCCACCAAGCAATGTCACCAAGATAAGACTATCAAGCAGCATAGCCAAGATTCTAATGAGCACCGGCGCTGCAATTAGAGCAGTCGCGGGGTTATCCTCTTGGGCTAGAACATCGGTCATGGGCAGAATACTTTTTCTGTTGGCACACGGGACGGCAAAATGCCAATTCTCTTCCCTAATATGCCCTAATTTGCTTAAACTTGCGGGATTTTTAAGACTTGATCAGGGTAAATCAGGTCACGATTTACGATGGCATTGAGACTTACAAATTGGTTGACCATGGCCATAATCTCTTGATTAGATGGTTCTTTGCCATTTTTCGCGGCGAGCAATGTTCGCGAAATATTCCAGAGATTATCTCCAGGCACAACTTTATATGTCGCTGGAGGCTCACTAACGACTTCTGACTTATCGATATCACTCATTCTCTTTCACTAACCGCCTGTGCGCTACATCGTTTAAGTTCGCTTAGTATTGCGATAGGCTTTGCCCAGATAGTGACGGCCTAAATCTTCGTGAGCATTGCTATGCAATGGTCTGCCGTTACCTGAACCAGGGAAAACGATATATTCCACTTCGGGCCGTTGCGTGCCACCGCGCCGAGGGTTGGAGTTAATACCTAGTGACGCAGCCAGAGCCATAGAGCCCTCACCCAGTTTCTGGTGCGGCCCAACATCGGCAAAAACAGCAAAACGCACATTGTCGCCGTAACGTACAGCGGCAATGTCACCGAGACGTACACCGTATTGCTGATATTTCTCTAGAGGCAAGACGAAGTATTTAGTGGTTTCAGCATTCACTGGCGCACCATTACGGTGGCGCAATGAAGTATTACTTTGGCCGTCAGGGTCAATCTGCCTGGCTCTTGGCGAACCATCAGCATCAATGGCCATACCAGCGCGGAAGTAGACAGAACCACCGTCGACGCGGGTGAGCCGGCGAGCGTATCCGGCACTTTTTGCTACGCCATCAAAGAGCTGATTCAAACGCTCTTCATCTGTAACCACGCGCTGCTCTGGCTTGTTCCAAGGCACAACCACTTCGCGCTGTGGCACTGGCAAATCTTGAACTGAAATATCTCGTTGGGTTGGAATTACCCGCGGAATAGCCTGGGCATCCAATTGAGGCGGCGCCACGTAAGGCTGAACGTAGGGCTCTAGCTTGGGCTGATCATAAACCTGGGCAGCAGGCTTAACATCAGGAGCAACAAAGGCTTGAACGGGAACATCAGGCAACAAATTGCGCTTATCGGGGAAAAGATCAGGTGTAACCGTGGAGTCAGCGACTCTGCCAGTGGCATTGTTGCGGGGAATATCTCGCGACCCATCTGTCGCTTGGGTGGCGGGAATTTCGTTACGCTTTGCAGAGAACAAATCTTCAGGCGCCGCTTTTTGATCGGCAACTTTAGTTTCGGGCTTGACGGCATCGGAGAAGAAAGTACGGTCGCCCATATTCTTCGCCCACCAGGTGCCGTAAGAGCCAACAGCGTCTCCTTTTTCAGTCTGCTGCTGCTGCCAACTGCCATCAGCATTCTTGACGCCGCGCAAGACTACATGCTCTTTGCCCTGATCATCATTGGCATAAAGATGCACAAGAGTGCGCTTACCAGCCTTTTCAAGCTCAATCGTAAGGTTGCGTTTGGTACCGTCCCTATCAACTACTTCCACACTTGTTTGCCCAGCGCGACCGAGAGCTTCGACAGCTTTCAACTTATCTTCTGCAGATGCGGCCGGATTAATGAGAACTTCTTTGGGCGCCAGCGGAGCTGGGGCATCAAGCGAGACCTTGGGCAAACTGGCGGGCTGATCTGATGCAGTCGCATCGGCAACCGCATTACCAGAGCCCGGATTGCCAACAACCTGTTTATCCGCAACTTGCCTGTTAGCAGCTTGCCAGTCAGCCGGCGTCAGCTCCTGAACGGCCTTAACTTCAGGCTTAGCTTCAGGCTTCGCCTCTTGGCCCGCAGAAGTATCTGACCCAGGTTTAACTGCGTCTTTATCCTTGCCTGCTGACTTGCCGTCGTTTTCGAGAGAAGCTGCCATCGGGGGATGACCTTTGGAAATTTTCCAGGTAATAACTTGCCACAATCAAGTATCCAACAATTTACCCAGAGGGCAATGGTGAAAATCCCATTGCCCCCCTAACTGGCTCTAACCTTTCGCACAGCTGAGCTTTCGCCACTTAAACAGCAGCTAGCTGGCAAAGAGCTTGCTCACGCTGAAAACTGGGCAGTAGCGCTTCATGGAGCGATTTCCAGGCTTGACGGGAGTGCTCGTAGGCAACATAAAGTGCCACAGATAGCTCACCCAGAGACGGCGGCAAGCCTTCAAGCAGGCCCTTTTGCTGCCAGTCTTCAAGCAAACAAGAGCATGAAGTCCCGGCTACCCCAGCTTCGGCGACTCCGGCTACAGCGACCTCACATCGAGCGAGTTCACCCGCCGCACCTCGACCAACAACAGAGACACAAGTAATCTCGAATTTTATGCTGGCATTGAGCACGCCCGGTATATCGGCCAATTCTTCCACCAACCGCTGGCCCGATGAACGGTTTAAGCCCGAAACAACATAAGAGGCAATAGAACAATTGGCAGCTTCAGAAGACACAATCGACTCTAGTAGCGACTGAGACAACGACTTAACCGTCGCGCCTTTTGCCTGCACATAAGTCTCAAGTAAGTTAACATGGCCGACTTCGCTCTGCACTGTGTCGTGAATGAGCTGCGAATGTATCAGCGAAGAATCAAACTCGATCTTCAATACACTGAAGCCATCAACAGCAGTAACACCAACAATGTCTTTACCCGAAGCTGCCGCCTCGCCTTCAGAGCCAATCTCAGTACCACAATTGTCGGGATTAAAGACACTGCGCACCCGCAGAGCCACTGCATTTTCCCGCGCGCACTCTACCGCCCGCGGGTGAATCACCTGGGCTCCTCGGGCAGCCATCTCCAAGCAATCGCTGTAGCTGATGCGCTTATGCTGAATTGCGCCTTCAATAATGTTTGGATCGGCAGTAAAAATGCCATCGACATCGGTGTAAATATCGCATAACTCCGCCCCCACAGCCGCAGCAATTGCCACAGCCGAAGTGTCAGAACCACCGCGCCCCAAAGTTGTTATATCGCCAGCAGCGGTAACACCCTGGAAGCCAGCAACAACGATGACATCATTGTCGACAAAGGCCTCATCAATCTTGCCCGCATCAATACTGAGAATTTCAGCATTGCCGTAGTTTGATTCGGTGATGATGCCCAATTGTCCACCAGTAAAAGACTTAGCCTTAATTGCCAGGTCACTCAAAACGATACTGAGCAAAGCAATTGACTGCTGTTCACCCGAGGCCAGAAGGACATCAAGCTCACGGGGATTAGGCTTGTCCGAACAGCGACCAGCCAGGCGCACCAAACTATCAGTAGTGTCACCCATGGCAGAAACTACCACAATGGTCTTGTAGTCGGCACTGACAGAAGCCACTATTTGAGCCACGTGGGCTATACGCTGAGGATTCTTTACCGAGGTGCCACCGAACTTCAATACTTTGATTTTCTTAGTTGAATTACTCATGTTTAGCTCCTTTATTCGAGGCGGAAGAAACGAGAACAACACGAGCAGCTTCTTGCAGGGCAATCTCTAAGTCTTGCAAAAGATCAGGAGCGTCCTCGATGCCCACAGACAAACGAATCAGACCATCGACAATACCGAGAGGTTCACGTACTTCTTTGGGGATAGGAGCATGAGTCATTGTAGCTGGGTGGCAAATCAACGACTTCACGCCGCCAAGACTTTCACCAAGCTGGAACAATTCAGTAGAATTGACCACACTCTTAGCCGCTTCCAGACCGCCCTTAACAACAAAGCCAACAATGCCACCAAAACCAGTCATTTGCGTCTTAGCCAAATCAAACTGAGGATGCGATGGCAAACCAGGATAATAGACACTTTCAACCAAATCGTGCTCTGACAAATATCTAGCCACGGCAAAGGCATTGCGCTCATGCTCTTTCAAACGCAGAGCAAGGGTTTTCAAACCACGCAAAATCAAAAATGAATCAAAAGGCCCGGGCACTGCGCCGCCAGCATTCTGATAGAACTTCAGTTGATCATAAAGCTCATCATTATCAGTGATGATAGCGCCGCCAATTACATCGCTATGTCCGCATAGATACTTGGTTGTGCTGTGCACAATAATATCTGCACCGAACTGCAAAGGCTTCTGAAAATATGGAGTAGCGAAAGTATTGTCGACAGCGAAAAGCAATTTGTGTTTCTTTGTAATTTTGCCAACAGCCGCTAAATCAGCCAATTTCAAGAGTGGATTAGTCGGTGTTTCCAGCCAAACCAATTTAGTATTTGGCTTAATTGCCGCTTCAATTTCTTCAGGTTTGGCAGCGTTGACATATGAAAATTCGATATTGAATTTTCTTTTGACCTTCTCAAACAGCCTGTATACGCCTCCATAGACATCTTCTCCAACAATGACATGATCGCCAGCAGACAAAATATCAAGCACAATTGATACGGCCGCCAAACCGGAAGCACAGGCTATTCCATACTTGGCTCCTTCTAAAGAAGCAAGGCAAACCTCAAGCGCCGTGCGGGTTGGGTTATGAGTGCGAGCGTATTGATAGCCCTTATTCTTACCCAATTCATCGAGTACAAAAGTAGAAGTCTGATATATGGGGGTAATTAAAGCCCCGGTGGTTGGGTCGGCCTCTTGGCCGCTGTGAATCGCTAAAGTGTTGAAGCCAAAGGTACGCCGGGGGGCGTCGGCGCTGGGTCTAGACTGCCCCTGGGAAGACGGTTGTGTTGAATCTTGCTTACTAGTAGTCATTTATTTTTCTCCAAAGAAAAACTCCCTTTCTCGCGGCTGCGGGAAAGGGAGTTGCTAACTTAATTACTGATCTTTAGTCTCGATATGCTCGATCAAAATCGTAACGCAACAAATCCCTGCCCGCGAGGGGCATGGACATCTGCATGTTGCTGGTGGAACGATTTAACATGCCGAGCATTATGCGGGTATAAAATTTTGATTGCAAGACTATTCGACTAATTGTTAAGCAACCATGAACAGATGCGCTAGGATAAGGCATACACTAAAGGCAAATACATTTAGAAGATTGCAGATTGAGAAATGCCAAATAAATACATGCAATATTTTGTGCTATTCCAAAACTGGCTCTTAGAGCGCTGTTCGCTAATACGCACAATTGCTTTCCCTGTGCCACTCTTCTTACTATTCTCAGCATCTTTATCAGTGCTTTTATCAGCGTTTTTTATTGACTACAACAGTGAAGCCATAGCAGCTGTTAAAAACGAATTGGGCTGGTCCCTTACCCAAAACCGCAAACACCTAGGGCTATACAAAGTTAGTATGGCGCGCTCTGGCGTGCATGTTGAAATGCCAAATCAAAGCATCATTGTCTTGTGCCTCCCCCCGGGGAAAACGGTCTCAATCATAAACATTGCCAGCAAACGAATTTGCCAACTTCCCCTAGATAACTTTGAAGGTCAAATGGTGCGCCACCTGGCGTTCGGGAAAGGCAAATTAATGTCAGATGTTCCGATACTAAAGACTGGACAATTCATCCAAAAGAACATAAAAGCTGATCGATACGAAATCGACAATCAACGCTATAAAAAATACCTTGCGCAAGCGAAAGAGTCATCATTCGAGCCAAGCCTAATTACAGAGAAGTTGCGACTATCAGCGCTGACAGACAGCCCCTTCTCCGCAGCCGGAGCCCTGATGACGAAGCTATATGGCTTACCAAAACTCGCAACCATTCCGCTAGAAATGGATTACAAAGATCCTGATGGTGGCTCACATCTAGTGCTTGACACACTTTCAATATCACGCAAGAACGTAGATAGACTAATGATCTTGCCAGCAGGCCTGAAGAAAGCGACAATCGATGAAGTCTTGCTAGACGGCAACGAATCAGCTGTTGACATACTTAAGTATTAGAGAATTCTTGAAAGTTTAGCGTTTCTCTGAAGTTTCTGGCTTGTTTAGTTCACTTCCGCAACTGTCATTTTTTCTGCAAAATTTCTGACAGTTTTGGAAATCAAAAAAATGTGTGCTGAGCAGTGGCATTATCACTGTTCTAAAACTGTCCGATTTTTGGCTGAAAATCGGACATTTTCAGACCCCGCACGAAAAGGGAAGAACCAAGTATGCAATACTGTTCAAGCTCTAATTCCAGCCGAGAAGAATCAATGACAGAAGCAGAAACAGCAGACGAAACAAAAGCCACAGAAGCCAAAGCATTGAATACAAGAATCGCGCTGTACGATCCAACCACCGACTCACTGGAAGAAATTACTGACTTACTTCATCAAGCCTATGCCAGCCTGGCAGCGCGCGGCTTCAACTATGTTGCCGCCACACAAACGACTGAAGTCACCAAAAGTCGGCTGACTGCGGGAAAGGGATACATCGCCCGCCTGACGGGAGAAGCGAAGATAATAGGCACGGTTACTTATTACACCACAGCAAGAGTTGCACCTGACGAACCCGAGTATTACAAGAAAAGTGCAGTCGGACACTTTGGCCAATTCGCTGTACATCATGGAATGCAGAAACTCGGCATAGGCAGCAGACTGGTTGAATTTGTAGAGTCCCTCGCGCGAGCAGAAGGCAAAGAGGAAATGGCCTGTGACACCGCTGAAGGTGCTACTGACTTAATCGAATACTATACACGCCGAGGCTACAGGCTTATTGAATACCACCAGTGGGACAAGGCCTGCTATCGCAGCGTGATTCTTAGCAGGAGATTGGTTGGGTGAGGCCGTCACAGCTGCAAGAGCCAGCCACCATCACTGGCGGTGTGCCATTTTGGACTTATCGCGGGCATCAAGACCATCGGTAACAATTTCGATTCGACCATCTTTCTTCAAGGCGTTGAGCCAATCATAAATGCGTTTATCTTGGCGGTAGAACAGCTCATTGCCAGGATCGGCATCAGCATTCTGCAATTCATAAGGCTTGACTCCATCGGGGCTCGGCGGTTTTTCCTCAGCTACGAAAACTTTCTTGATTCCCATTCGAATCAATTGATCCGCGTCAGGTAATGAACCGACAACTTCCTTCGTTAGCGGAGCTTCTTGGTGAATATCAACATCAACAAACGTGCTTGAACCGATACGAGGCTGCTTCAAATAATCGCTAGTAGCCCTGGCAAAAGTCTGAAACTGATCTCGTTTCATCTCAGCAAACTTGGGCTCGCTGGCACCATCAGGATAATGTTGATAAATATCCGAGTGAAAATGCTCTGCCATCTCATGCGCAATTGTGGGCCCATGGCCGGTCATTCCAACCACTAAAGTATTTTGATCTATGTCGCCATTTCTGATGCGCCTATCAACTTCGCCCAACCATGCGTCTTCATTGTTTGTATAGAGCCCACTGGCGCGACGGCCGATTGGAACGGTGTCTCCGCCTGCTGTTATGGCGCTTAGGTCTTGAAAGCCTTTAAAAGGAGAATTCGCATCTCGCGGCTGCATTAATCGGCCAAGCTCACGGGCTGTCAGTTTTGTATCTTCACCCTCAGAACCACGAGCACTATCGTTTGGAATTATCAACTTCGGCAAATCAGAGACGGCAGCATCACTCCGGTCCGCTGCTGGCATTCCTTTTGCTGCTGCAGCCTGCTGCTGAAAGAATAGCAGGCCCTCTTCAGAGGTAGGACGCAGCGAAACAGGAGTTGTTGAATCTCCACCAATCACATCTTCAGAAGAAGTCTGTATGTCTTTGTGATGCGACAAAACTACAACCTAAATAACCAAACTTGAAATAAGCAATGAATAAAAATCAGTAGAAACCTTTGCGGATGAACAGCACGGCAAAGGAACTCTTGCAATATACCCCTCGGATATCGAAATAAGCGAAAATCCCTTGACACTATCGACACTTGAAGGGATCAATAGACTATGGATCAGCCAATTGAAACCACCCTATTACTTTTATCCCACATCATTCCGATTTTGCTAGCGCAACTAGGTCTAACCACCGGCATCAGCGCTCTACTTTTAGGTTGGATACCAATGGCCTGCGGAGCAAGAGGCTATTCCAGCAAAATCTACTTTGCGGGCATAACCAATATCGTTCTCGTGATTTCTACAACAATGTTGGTAGGCAGCTTAGCAGAACTGGCACTAACCACCAATATTGGAATAATCCAGACGTTGGGCACAGGGCTAAATGCGGCTCTTAGATTCATCAGCTCAATGCTTAGCATCGCATTGGCTTTTACTCCAGCGATCATTGCCCGGCGCGAGAGACTGCCGTCGTCCGCGCGAATCATTGGGTTGAACCTGGGTTCGATTGTTTTGCCAATTCTGTGGATACCAGCATTGGTCGTTGCAGCTCAGTCAGTGCGAGCAAAGCGGGCAGCAGCAGTTGTGCAGCTAATAAGACAACAAAGAGATAACGCAGAACCTGAGAGAAACGGCGGGGAGAGAGCGCTTCTAGACGATGCTCAGTAAACTAATCGGCCTAATGCTAGATGGTTCCAGCGCGTTCCAACAGCATCAAATTGCCTCATCTATCTTGATTCAGAGGTCGCACAAAGTCTACTTCTAACCCTAGTAAGTGGTCGGCATTGGCAGCAAATGTTCGTTGTGAGCTAGTAAAATGGCAAAGCAGCAATGAATGGAGAATACACACACACCAAAGCAAATAGCATAAAACGGCTGCAAACTGTCTTCCCAAAGGGTAAATTAGCATTCCAAAAAAGCCGAATAGAACCATAGAAACCACAAAAAAAGCAATCGTACCGAGCACACTAGAGCACAAAACATAGAAATACTGCACACAACCATAATCTATTTCGTTCATCCAACGTCTAATTCGCTTGCGCTTAAACTCTGTAACAAAGCCCATCAGCATCTCACCAGGGGTCTGCGAATTCATAAAAACTCTAAAACAGAGTCGCAGATATATGATTGGAATTGGCGTGAGCAAAAGAACTAGTGAAACAAGCACTACATGGTCTTTTGCCAGTGCATGACCAAGACGCTGAATAAATCCGAAGCTAGCAGAAAAAGCTGGTAGCGTGCTGAGATTAAAGAGAATAGGTATGCTCACGATACCGCTACTAATGGCACCATCAATAACAAGAGCTGCAGCGCGCTTCTTCGCCATCCGCCAATTGTCTCGCAGGTCTGGCTTAGATGCAGCGCAGATTTCTGATTTACCGGATTCGATTGGAATCACCGCCCAACATGAAATAATAAGCTAAGATCACTTATCTTTATTCCCTCACGAAAAGTTTGAACCACAATGGATGCACAAAACTACGCGAATCTCTCTGCACTTTCCAACATAATTTCTAACAGTGTAGAAATTCTAGGTATGGCTACGGGCATTCCCAATCTTTTCTTAGGCTGGGTACCGATGGCTTGCGGCGCGAAAGGCTACACAAGCAAAATCTATATGGCCTGCATTGGCAATATTGTTGTAGCCCTTGGTACTCCGATGATGGTCAACACAATGGAGCAAATGGCAAGAAGCACCAATCTTGAAATGCTGCTCTTCCTGGGAATTGCCCTTAGCTGTGGGCTGGCACTAGTAACAGTCGTACTAAGTTTCGCGCTGGCTCTATCGCCAGCACTAATGGCCTGGCGCGAAAAGCTACCCTCATCAGGACTAATTGTCGGCCTGACTCTCTTCTCGATTATTCTGCCAATATTGTGGATACCAGCGCTAATAGTTGCTTCGCTGGCAGTGACAAAAAAGCAAACAGCACCAATTGTGCAGTTGATCAAAGAGCAGAGACAAGACCGTAAAGAAGAACAAGAAAGCAACGAATCCGGACAGAGCGAAAGATAGCCAGACCAAGAGCGATATTTTGCCCGTGTTAGCAACTTGGTAACAACTTAGAACATAGCCGGCCCTATATTGAAATCACAGAGCAGCGGCTGCAATTCTCCACCCCAGACCAAGGCCGCTGCTGTTTTACCACTGAGTTACCAACCCTGCACTCAGGAGACACCCTCAAGATGAACATGAATATAAGAGACTACCAAGATCCCCGAGACCTCCAAGATAACCCGGGCCAAGATAGATTCAATAGCTGGACGCAGCAAGCAAGTAACGATGCCACAGACTTCTTTCGCGGCCAGAGCAGAGGGCGTACACCCGACAGAATGGCTCAGAACATGATGGACAGCCTGGAAATAACACCCCTCTTTGTTAGCGTGAGCCATACATCCGATCACAACTCGCACCGCAATCTACGCGATTTACAGGATGATCGCTATAGCCCTTACGAAAGAACACACCACCACTCGCGCGACGGTCACCGCAACTCCATGAACGGCGAACGCATCACCATCGATCTCGGTATCGGGGGTAGTGCCTTAGTAATTGATACAGTTAGAGACCGTCGAGGTCATTCGGAAGTGCAGCTAATCAGCCTGCTCAATCAAAGAAGACCCGAAGACCTAAATCGCACTATGCCATACGACCGCTACAACTCACTACCACCAGGCCAAGACATCCTGCCCCGCGATCGCTATGACTCGCCGTCACCAGTAACAGATACTAGACCGCTACCACCGTGCCCACCTGGCTTCGATCAAACGAAATGGGAAAATGGACATGACACAATCAAATATGCAGTTGGACGAGAACTAGCTCGTTCATTCGATCAGCTTCTAGCCATTCCTGATGAAGCTGGACAGAAAAAATTTGCCGAAAATTTCCTCAAGACTCAAGTGCCAAACATGGAAGCACGCGGCGGAAAAGTTCTCGCCATTAAAGATGAAAAAGTATTGCTCGACGCTGGCGACGGCTCCGGCCCGCTCTGGATAGACGTCGTAAAAAACATCGGCGGCAGCAATCCTGAAGTACAGTGGACCGTGCTTGGCAAAGGTGATGCCTCCCAGACTCGAGCTCCCGAATTTGCACCCACTCCCCCAGGATTCGACCCTGTAAAATGGGACAACGGCCACGATACTCCCAAATATTTCGTCGGTCATCTCGTGGCAGATATGCTACAGCAAGATCGACTCAATCCTGACAGAGACGGTCAAAAAGCTCGAGTAGAGCAGTTCCTGAAGAAGCAGGTGCCAGCAATCGAAGCTAAAGGCATCAAGGTACACAATGTCATTGGAGAAAAGATACTGATGGACGTCCATGATGGCACAGGAGTTCACTGGGTTGATACCGTGGCTGATGTCGGTGGCAAAAATCCACAAGCAAGCTGGTTGGTAGAAGCCTAAAAGCTAAGACTAAAAGCACAGCATACGACTTTAATTCGCAGGGTTAGAGGTGGGCAGGTGGAGCCAAAAAATGCTCCCACTGCCCACTTCGCTTACCACACCAATTTTTCCACCATGAGCTTCAACAATGGCTTTGCAGATGGCAAGACCGAGCCCACTTGTGCCAGCGCCGCCCCCGTGAGCCTGTTGAAAGCGATCGAAAACCGACTCTAACATGTGCCGCGGTATGCCTTTTCCTTGATCTTCAATCTTGATGTGAGCGCTGTCTTGCTTCATCGCAATATTTACTGTAATCGTGGCACCCTGTGGCGAATATTTAATTGCATTTGAAAGCAAGTTGATAAAAACCTGCATGATTCTCTCTTTATCAACAGAGACAATGGCATGATCTCCAAATACTTCAATCTTAACTGCGTTTGCCTCTGCCAGGGTTTTTACACTATTGCTAGACTGCACGGCCAACTCTGCCAAATCTGTGGGCACCAGCTTCATTTCCATCATTCCGGCTTCCATTTTCTCAATATCAAGCAATTCACTGACCAGCGAAAGCAGGCGATCACACTCAGCTTGAGCAGTACTTAATCGTTTTTTCCCCTTCTCTGAGATTTCGCCATACAGGCCGCGTTCCACAAGTTCTAAGGCGCCATGTATGGCAGCTAGCGGACTCCGCAAGTCGTGACTAACCATTGCAACGAAGGCTTGCTTCATCTCTTCTGCTCTAGCGACATCATTTGCCATCTTTCTAAATGCCACGTCCAGCTCTGCTACTTCATCACTGCCTTCAATTGGCGCCAACAGCGGCTTATGCTCGACAAAAAGCTCGGCGTTTCGACTCAAAATCTTAAGTCGAGCAGCAATATCGCGACTAAAATAAACAACTACACCTAGTGAGAGCAATAAATTCAACAGTGCACCAGCAAGTATATACAGTCGCAATTCTTGCTTTCGCCCCTCCGCATTCAGAGGCAAATGCTCTTGAATTTGTCTCTCCTCGCTGGTCAATCGATGGAGTTCATCGACATAAGTCTTGAATGAACCTTCAATCTGGCTTCTAAATTTGCCAAATTGAAAGTGATAGACATCTTGTGGCGACTCTTCTATTTGCCGCTTATGCCAATTGAGAACTGTCACCACGCTCTGTGCCTGTGCTTCGACGGCCTTTAATCGTTCAGTACGGGATGGATCGTCTTTAAGCAAAGCTTTCAACTTGGCCGCACGCTCTGGAATAACAGCAATCGCGTCATCAAGCCGTTTTCGCAAGGCATCGTTTCGCATGTAATTCCAAGCGATAATGGCACTGCCAGCATCAAATAAATCTCGCTGGGCTTGATTAGCCTCTGACACAATTGTTCTTGAGCGATATTCTCGCTCGGCCACGACCTGCGCGTTTTCTAAAAGGGTACCGAGGACAGCCAAATAGATAAGCCCCAGCAAAAGCGGAACGGCTGCCATTATGAGGCCTTTTTGAGCGACTGATAGCTTCAATGCAAATCCGCCAATAGTAACAAGCACCCTTTTGCGATTCCAAAATTTTCAAGCATACAAAAGATACCAAATATCGAAACCTTGTCTATCTTACCTCTAGCCCCGGCGAAGCAGGGAAGATAGAATATTGCCATTCAACATCAGTCAAAACCAGTTAGCACGGGCAAACAATGATCAAAATTCTATTTGCAGAAGACGACCAAAAACTTGCAGCTCTTGTCGTTGACTTCCTTACTGAAGAAGGCTACCAATTAGATCATGTCACGAGCGGTCCCGTTGCATTGAAGCGACTTGAAGAAGATCAATATGATGGCCTAATTCTCGATGTTGGATTGCCAGGAATGTCTGGTTTTGACGTCTGCCAAGCTTATCGCCAACACGGGGGCAGCGCCCCAATAATCTTTCTTACCGGCCAAGATACTCTAGCCGATAAAGAACACGGCCTTGATCTGGGAGCAGATGATTACTTGACCAAACCTTTTCATATGCGTGAACTGGGCGCTCGCTTGCGAGCCATCGCCAGGCGGTCAAGAACCAACGTTGCCGCTCGGCTAGAAATTGCCGACCTCAGTCTTGACGCTGCTAATCACACTGTCAGTAAAGGCGGCGTCCCCCTCCAACTTATGCCAAAAGAGTATGCGTTGCTCGACTTTCTCATGCGCAATCCACGGCGCACATTTAGCCAGAACGAACTACTGGATCAGGTCTGGTCAAAAGAAAGTGATGCGTCCCCGGACACTGTTCGCGTTCACATTACCAAGCTGCGGGCCAAAATTGATACGCCCGGCACTGAATCAATAATCAAGACGGTGCACAGAGTCGGCTACAAACTAGAGCCTTAGGCAGAGCCATAGCTAGAGTCCGGCGCCTGGAAAAACAGTTAGGTTCAGTCAGCCCTAACTGCATGGTGATTTCCCCCTTGCCCCAATGACATTAATGGGAGAACATGGCCCCCGGAATCCTGTATTCAAATAAACATTGAACCTCCCCCCACGAAGGTAATACATGGACTCTTCTGACAGCCCTGCGGTCTCAGCTCAAGCCGAGCTACCGACGCTTCAACCTGAATTTGCTGCACCTTTGGCGCCGTTAAAGATTGGCCGCTGCCCTATCAAGTCAGAAAACATAGACCCTCTGACTTTGGAACCGACCCTCTGCCCAATGCCAAAGTTAGACCTGATCAATCCGCCAGTATTTGGCGACCAATTTAAGCTTAAGCCCTATCCAATCACCAAAGAAGATGAAGCGCTAGACCGCAACACCAGGTTTACCTTCAAACTCGACGCTCCACCCTCGCAGCCAGCCCTAGACTTGCGTCTGCGCTTCGACAAGGTTACGTCTTTCGACCTCAACTTCAATGGCCAGCCGGTCGAAATGTCGTTAAACCCGCGCAAATGCAACTCTAAAGCACGCGCCGGACTGTGTTTTAGAGTCGGTTTCTAAATACTCTTAAAATTGCCACAACAGGTTTTGCGAATTCGTCACGATGGCGTCACGATGGCGAGTTACTTTGGGCAAATCACCCCGCATGATACTTACCAATAGAAATCACTGGCTGGCAAGCTAATGGGTTGAAGATAACTTCTTCAACCCTCAGCTAAAGCATTAAGCGATAGAGCATTAAGCGGTAGAGCAAAGGCGCGATCGACCGGGAGGCGGCAACTCTTATGACCATGGAAAGACGTGGAGAAAACGCCGAACATGCACATTCAAAAACGGCTCTACAAGTTAACGATCAAGCTGGAAAGACTATGGGCAACGAGGTCACTGAGACCCAGCGCAACAATCCCCGTAGCGATTTTAGAGGAGGACAAGACACCGCAGCGGCACACTTACCGAATGTAGAACTAACTGATTCAAGCAAAGTTGGCGGCAAACCAGATCAGCGCTTGCAATTGATTAGTGACAGCAACGCCAAGCCGGAGGAGCGGCTGGCAGCAGCAAGAGAGCTGGCCAAAGAAGGCATAAGCAAAATAGAACTGCAAAACGATAAAGGAGAAAAACAATCGCTGCGTCTCGAAACATCAAAGGCAGGCGCACGAGATCTAGTTAGCATCCATTCAGCAGATGGCAGCGGCAAAGAAAAGCCTCTGCTGAAAGGAGTGGCTAATAGCGATGGCAGCATCGAGCGACAAAAAGACAGCAAGGGACGATTTGTCGACTGGCACGGATCAGGCAAAGAAATCTCACCAAGTTTAGCCGACGCTACGCCACGGATACATAGCAGACACTCGAGAGCGGGAGAACAACCAAGCGGCGTTACCACTGAACGAAAGGCAGATGCCAAACCAGAAAACACAGAACGGAAAGTAGAAACCAAAGTAGAACCTAAAGCTGAAACTAAAATAGAACCCAAAGCAGAACCTAAAGCAGAACCTAAAGCAGAACCCAAAGTCGAGGCGAAGCCGGGAGAAAAGCCAGCCGATAAACCCGAAGGTACAACCGAAGCCAAACCAGAAACAAAACCAGAAGCAAAACCTGATGCAAAAGTGGAAAATCCCTCGGCCATTGACCCACACAAAATAATGGATGCTGCAGCTCTCAGAGCCGGTCACCCAGTGGGCAAACTAGTTAAAACAGAAGACGGTCTCTACATGCGCGCTAAATTTGATGTCGATGCTGACGGTCACCCGAATGTCAAAAAGATTGATCCCAAACACGGCAATCCCCACACCACTCTGCGCTACGCTGAGGGCAATGGTTCCGTCAACGCTGACGCAGTACCGTATGTGGTGCTCCCCAAAGGTCAGTTCAAAGAACATGGAGTTAAAGTCGGCGACCTTGCCATCGTGCGCAACAAAGAAAATGGCGCGCTCACGGTAGCAGTATTTGGCGACGTTGGCCCCAGACACAAACGTGGCGAAGGTTCAATGGCTCTAGCTCGTGAGCTCGGACTCAACCCCTCGCCCACCCACGGCGGCACCCAGAGCCGCAACATCGAGTATCTTGCCATCCCTGGCTCTGGCGGTGACAAAGCCCGCAATCAAACAGATTTGCTAGCAAAAATAAACAATGCCAAGCAAAAGCTGGGCCTGCGGGGATAAGTTACAAATCGTGCAAAACTTTAGGAGGCAAAGCAGCACGAAGAGCATTAAGCACGGCAAGAATATCAATCACTTCTTGAATGATGGCACCGTTGACGGGATTTAAGTGACCAGTCGAAGCAAAGCCCATACCAACAACACTGAGTGCCATTCCCCCAATGGCGCTCTGCAGGGCTATGGTGCGCATGCGTCTGCTGATATGCATAAACTCGTCCACTTTTTCTAGTGAGTTATCCATAATCACGACACCGGCTGCTTCAGCCGTAACGTCACTATTCTGCCCGATAGCCATTCCGACTGTAGCCGCCAACATCGCCGGTGCGTCATTGATGCCATCACCAACATAAAGAGTCTTTGCCGCGGCTGTCTCTTTGCGCACAATCGCTAGTTTTTCTTCTGGGCGTTTCTCGGCAAAAATTTCGCTAATACCTACTTGTTCAGCCAAGTAGCGCACTTCAGATTCGCGATCGCCAGACAAGATCAAAACCCGATTGAAAGAGTGTTCTGGTCCTAAATGGCGCACAAAGCTGCTGCTTTCGCGGCGTGGCGCATCGCGAAAACGCAGATCGGCAGCATAGCGACCATCAATAACAGCTACACATTCTAGCCCTCCGGCGACCGCTGGCAGCTGTTCAATACCAGGCAATTTCGCATCAAGCTGATTGCGACTGGTAATTTGCACCTGTCGACCAGAAACAGTGCCCCGCAGCCCTTGACCAGGGGCCTCGCTGACTGCGCTGGTTTCAGCTAATTCTAATTTACTACTCTCAGCCTCAGCCAGAATAGCGCGGGCCAATGGATGCTTTGAATAGCGCTCGAGACTGGCAACCAGCGTCAATACTTCTTTCTGCTCAAAACCTGACGCCATAATTTGCTCGGTCAGTTTCGGCGCACCATAGGTGAGCGTGCCAGTCTTATCAAAAATTGCAGTACGACAGCTGCTAATCTGCTCTAACACAACTGGGCTCTTAACAATGATGGCTCGCTTGGCACATAGCGATATAGAGCCAATAATTGCAATTGGAATACCAAGAATTAGAGGGCACGGTGTTGCAATAACCAGTACAGAGAGGAAGCGAACCGCATCACCACTGAGAGCCCAGGCAAGAGCTGCCACCACCAGCGCTACCGGTGTGTAGATGGCACCAAGCTTATCTCCCAGGCGCTGCAACTGTGGTTGCTTCGACTCAGACTCGCGCATTACTTCCATAATTTTCGCGTAGCGAGAATCGGCTACAAGTTTAGTCGTGCGAATGGTAAGAACAGACTCGCCGTTTACAGCACCAGAGATAACAGTTGAACCACTAGTCTTGGTCACTTGAAAAGGCTCGCCAGTCAAGTAAGACTCATCCATGCCACCGCGACCATCAATTACCACACCGTCAGCAGGGCAAATATCATGAGGATAGACAACCAACGTGTCGCCGACAGCAACATCCTGCAGCTGCACATCAACTATTTCAGCTCCTGTCTTTCGATGAGCAATTGAAGGCATGCGCTTGGCCAACGCTGCTAGCACTGATGATGCGCTTTTAAGTGCATAGCTCTCTAAGGCTTCCCCACCAGAGAGCATCAAGACAATGATTGACCCGGCCAAATACTCGTGCAGCACTATTGAGGTAACTATTGAAATACCGCCTAATAAGTCGGCACCAAATTCCTTCTTGAGCAGCTTAATCAAGAGGTCGTACAAAAGCGGCAGCCCGCCAACAGCGAATAAACATAGTAGCGGCAACTCGTAAATCTTTTCGTCAGCTTGTAAAGCGAATCGAAGAACCAGATGCAAGAGAATTGCCAAAATAGAAAAGACAGCAATTACTCTACTTTTCTGACGCCAAAGGTTCTGCGGCCCATACCAAGGCCCCGTCAACACTTTCTCATTTACTTGAGCGGACATAAAAGTACTTTCCTCGCTCAGCAAATACTGAATATAGCAGGGATAACGCTTGCGAAATGCAACGACCCCAAGACCAACAAGAAGTTCCACTGTTAACTTTCCGCCGAGCGGGCATAGACTATTATGATTACTAACGTCTTGCCTGTTCAAAGTTGGCCAGTTAATGTCAAGAATTCTAATCGTTGAAGATGATGAGCAATTGCTAGAGACCCTAACCGATGGGCTCTCTAGCTTCAATCACGTGGTTGAGGCAGTAACTACCGGCAGCGATGGCTTAGAGCGCTTACTGGCCAGCGAGTACGATATAGCCATTCTAGACTGGGGTCTGCCGGTGTTAACGGGCCTCCAGATCTGTCAAGAGTATCGGCAAAAGGGCGGACAAGCTCCAATAATTTTCCTTACAGGAAAAAATGATATCGATAGCCGAGTAGGGGCGCTGGACATGGGCGCCGACGACTATTTGACCAAACCTTTTTCGTTCAAGGAATTACTAGCAAGAGTCAATGCTCTTCTGCGTCGCCCCAGCCAGTTAGCAGAAAGCATCTTGACCGTACAAAATGTCAAACTTGACTTAAACACTCGCATTGTCACCATCGATGATCAACCGGCTTCTCTTGCAGCCAACGAATATGCACTGCTTGAACTACTTCTGCGCAACAGGGGCAAAGTCTTTAGCTACAACGAATTGATGGAAAGAATTTTCAAAGCCGATGAAGATGCGTCAGAAGAAGCGGTGCGTCAACGCATCACCCGCTTGCGTAAAAAAATTGATGGCAATCGTGAAGTATCATGCATCCGCACCATTAAAGGCCTAGGTTATTGTATCGACGTGGTGCGCTAGCGCTAAGAAATTTCTGCGGTCACAGTTCAGTCCCAATTTTTTAGTAATCTCGCGGCTGAGCTGTACACTCTTCGCTAAGAGCCGACGATCAACAGCGCACGCAACGATCCGAACGTGCCCGAGATCGTGAAAAAGTACCTTCGCTCAGATCAATACTCGATGCACGTCTGCTATCCACAAGCACGTTAACCCGAAGGGCAGAAATTTCCACTGCGCGAATCGACGCTGGCATATCGAGCGACGGGCTCGCAAAAGAACTGAGGGTGCGGCTTTTGTCGCGCCCTCTTCACCATACAATAAAAAATTTCCACCGCATACTGCTTAATATAGTATTCAAATTTCAAAAAATTTTTTGACCGCCTTTTGCACACAGAAACTAGAAAAGCCGAGACAAGAAGGATGAGGAAGACGTCCTCGAATGAACGAGAATGCCTTCCTGTTTCAGGTCACCTAAAGCGGTTCAACTGCTAAGAACCGGTTGCTGGGAAACCGTTATTGGGCGCGGGCGCGCTGCATCTCGCCCAGCGACAGCAGGCGATCGTTGGCAGCCGTGCGCTTGATGATCAACACCGTCAGAAGGATGCCAGCCACCACCGACAGTGCAACGATGGCCACGACGGCGAGGACGAGAGCCAGCTTGAGACCGTCTTCGCCATCGAGGTCGATCTTGAAGCCGCTGACCACGTCAGAGAGGGCATCACCGAAGGTCGACATGGCGCTCATGGTGTTGTGCACCTGGGCGAAGGTGTTGTAGGTAGCAACACCATAGTTGAGCACACCACCTTCGCGGAAAGCGCGAGCCCAGCTGTCGATGGTGATCATCAGGCCGGAGAAGAGAATGCCAGGGATGATCAGCACGTAGCCCAACTTCATCGCCAGGGCACCGTAATGCATGGGCAAATAGCCCAGCCCCACAGCTCCCAGCGACAGCAGGATGAGGATGCACCAGGTGAAGCCGCTGGCTGCCATGATCGCACCCATCCACACCATGAAGTGACGCCAGCCGCCGACAGCCTTGGTTTCGGCCCAAGCCTTGCCGCAGCCCCAGGCGTTCAGCCAGGAGATGCCGAAGTTGAGGCACCAGACGAAAACGAGAATTGCCGTGTTCATACGCTTACCTTCTTTCTTTCACAGGATGATGAATGGTCGCGGGCGGCAGCAGTGAGTTGCCGCCCGGCGAAACTTACTGACTGGCGCCGGCCTTGATGATGAAGCGAGCCTTGAAGCCGTTTTGCCGTGCCGGCCATTCGATTTCCGCACCGGCAGTGCGCAAAGCAGCGAGCAGCTCGCGAGTGCGACCCGTGATCTTGCTCTCATCGAGCGGCACAGTGACATCGCGACCTTCTTCACAGTCTTCGCCCTGACGGCCGACACCGAACTCGTAGGAGAGCTCTTTGTCCGGCTCGCTCTCGAGCTGCTGCACCAGCTCCTTGAGCGCTTGCATGGCAGCAACGCGATTGACCAGCGCGGCCTGGGCCACGGGGCTGGTGTACTTGCGCAGGCCGTCCAGCAGGCGGTCAGCCCGGACCATGGGGTCCGCGCAGAGAGCGACCTGCCTGAGGTGCTCGGTCAGAACCGATTCGAGATTGCCACAGGCCTGGTTGATCAGGCTCGACAGGAAGGAGATGGTGAGTTCGAGTTTGGCTTTCATGATTTCTCCACGAAATGTCAATGATGGAAAAGGCGATGGTGAACTACTGCATCGCTTACAACTCAAAGAAAGACTGCAAGGGCCGTCGCTTGAACAGCAGCGACAGCACTTGCAGGTACAACTGCAGCTACCAACAATCCCTGGCGGGAATGGTCATCAGTAGCCGCGATAGCCCATCAGAAAGGCGTCTTCACAGTCGCCATAGTGATGGGGCAGCTCGCGCACAACCTCGAAACCGAGGCGGTGGTAAAGCTTCTGGGCACCGAGATTGCTCTTGCGCACGTGCAGCGTCACATAGCAGCGGGCACGGTTGGCCAGCGAGAGGATCATCTCGCGGCCAAGGCCGAGGCTGCGACACTCAGGCTTCACTGCCACATGAGCCACATGCAAGCGATCGGTCTGCTTGATGTAGAGAATGTAGCCCACCACCTTGCCGTCCAGCACGCGCACGCGACCAGAGGTTCCCGACTTGCAGCCGAAGCGCAAGAAGTCGAGAAGACTCCAGGGATGAGCAAAGCTAGCCTTCTCGATGGCTAGCATTGAGGGCAAGTCGCTAAGCCAGGAGATTTGACGCAGCGAAGCGTCAGTTTGCACAGCCAAAACTGCTTCCATGATGAATCCTCTCAACTAAGTTAAAGGCTGACTAGCAGCCTTTCGGCTACAGGTTCTGAAAGAACGAGCGAAAAGCTACTGGTCTACAACTCGTTGCTCTTCGCTCTACTCGTCTTCAGGGACGCGCGGCAAACGCACACGCGGCGGCACCGCTGTGAGAGCGAGAAGGCCGAACAAGACGACGCCGGCCCAGGGTAGCCAGGCCGAGGTCATCTGCGTGCCGACGAAGCACATCGCCGTCAGCAACACAGCCACCGCTCGCAGACCTTCGTCCGACGGCGAGGGCCAAGCAAAGGCGAAGGGAACGGCGGCCACAAGGATGGTGAGGCCGGTAGCTGGCTCGACGAAATACGCGGCGGCGCAGCCAGCCACAAAGATGAGCCAGAAAATTGCTTGAAAAAAGCGACGCATATGTTTCCTTAGTTCAGTGTTGCGAAATCAATTGAAGGTCACCGCCCATGTCGACTACACGGCGATCGGAATTGACAGCAGCGAGGTTGAGGTGCGCCAGACGCTCCCGCAATTCCGACAAAACGGCGGCGCAGCTCAGCGACCGTTCTTCCGGCGCGATGCGCTCGAGGCGGGCAATTTGCTGCTCGGTCAAAGCCACAGCGCGGTGAATGGAAATGGCATCGAAATGCGCGCCGCGGAAGTCGCCGATCAGATGCTCGGTGAAGTATGACGTAGTAGCTGCCAGGCAAAGCACCTTGCGTTGATGGTCATTGAACTGGCTCGAGTTGTACTGGCGGCAGGTCAGCTTGTCCTTGAGGTGGAAAGCAGCAGCAACCAACAACGTGATGAGAAAAGCAGCGAAAACAATCATTTGGGATCCTTGTACAGTTAAGAGAAATCACAATATTGCGAAAATGAAGGGAGCAAAAAACAGCCGGCCTACTACCAAACAGAATTCTGTCTGAATAAGAAGCTAGCAATGGCACTGTTTTTGTTTTTACAGGTCTTGTGGAAAATTCTTGGGAAGAGAAATAGGGGGATAGAAAGACCCTAATTAAAGCCCTGTAATAAGATCAATCATGAGTAATTACCCTAGGTACAGGCAGAGAAACGGGCGAGCATTGCTGGCGCAGTTAGTGCACAACGTCGATGCGGCACTGGGGCAACTGACCAGCTCCAATGAGAAATTAAAAGCAACATGCCTCTAGGGTAACTCTGCAAAAGTTACATCTAACCGGCAGCAAACACAGCTAGCGCAGCGCCACTACCGGCGGTGGCACAAACGCAAAGAAGCGCTACAAGGCTAAATCGGCCTAGTAGCGCAGAATGAGATAGTGGAAGTACAAGCATCAGAGCTCTAAAGAATCAAATGATTGCTCGACTGATAGAAGCATTGTAAAAGCCTTTGTTGGCATTTTAAGGGCGAAAAATTGCTGGCCCAAAAAGCATTTACGTTGCCAGGCCCAAACTATTTTGTCAGCCAGAACCGTTTTTAATTATATAGACTAGTAGAGCTAAGCAAAAGAAAAAAAATACAAAAACCACGGTGGTGCCGAAGAACTGTGACAAAGCACAATTCTCCGGCACACCGGGTTCTTATATTTCGCGAAGCCTAGCTCTTCTTGCCGGCGCGGTCGTGAATGAAGACGACAGTGTCACCATCCAGAGTGGCATGGTCGACTTGCCGCGGGCGAGAGTCGATCAGGCGCTGGCGCTCCGCAGGGTCGCTGGGAAACTCCAAGACCTTCACGCTGCCGTCAGCCTGCACCACACCAACCGCCGCCACACCATGGCGCCAGGGTTGTCCCGAGCTGTAGTTCAGCCAGGGACTTGCCTCAGCATCGAGATGGCCGACCTGCACCACTCGACGCCCGGAGGGCGAAGACTGAGACAGCGCCGCCGGCGGCTCGACGAAACCGTCGGCATCCATGACCAGATTGGGCACACCATCGCGACCGCCATAGAAGATCTTGGGCTGGTCACCCTGCTTGCCCTCGCCGCGCAGACGCCGGCTGATGGCTTTGCCAGCAGCGAGGATGCCGTCGCGCAGCGACAAGCACAGCACGCCGAGCATCAAGAAGAGAAACATACCTGCACCAATGGCGCAGAAGCAGACCAAAGCAGCGATTCCTTTCAGAGTGTTCATGTTCATATCCTTCGATTTGTTGTTAGACAGATAGTTAGAAACCAGGAACTAGAACCTACTTGCCGGTAGATTCTCCTTCGTCATCGCTCTTCTTGTCCTTCTTGCCTTCCACGAGGCCAGAGATGAAGGAGAGCAACATGCCACCAATGATGCTGTTCAGCATGGAAGCAGCAAAGAAGGTGACAATCAGCGCCCCAAGCACCGACGCCAGGTCGATGGCCGGGCCAGCCAGGTAGCTCGGCAGGAAGTTGAGCCACTGCAGGTCAGCCTTGGGCATGGTCATATCCGGCGCCCAGCTCAGGAAGAGCCGGTACCAGATGTAGCCCAGCAAAGCCAGACTGCAAACACGACGCCAGAGCGGTTCGGCAGCCTTGACGCTTTCCACCACGGTCTCTTCGCTGACCGGCAAAGCATCTATGCTCGGCACGGCAAAGCGACTGGCCACCAGGTAACCCCGGGTCTCACCGCTGACCAAAGAGGGCTCACCCAGCCAAACCTGCCGAGTGGTCTTCAGCAGGCGAACAAAGCCATGCTCGGTCTGCTCGGTCCACAGGCAATCACCAGGCTGCAGCTCGGCCACCGTATAGGTCAGGGTCTGCACCACCGATCGACCGCTCGAGTTCTTGCTCTTTTCGCTCTTAAGCTCGACAGCGGTGACTTTCACCAGGTCTGCGCGCGAGGCATAGAGCCGCACTCCAGCATTCAACGGCAGCACAAAACCCAGGGCAAAGCCGATGGTCAAACCAGCGATGTGGGCGACATGACCGACGTTGGGGATGAGATGCTCCAGCACCAACTGCACCACCAAGAGCAAGACCAAGCTCTTCAGAGGCACGAGGGTGGCCGCCGGCAGCAAGTCTTTGTCGATCTTGCGCTTGCGCAACTCCGCAGCGATCATGGAGCCATAGAGACCCATGATGCCAATCGAAGCTCCGACAAGCTGGGTGCTAGGAGTGATGAGGACAGTGGCGATGGCGCCCAGAACCGACGAGGTGAAGAAGATCACCAGCCAGCTGCGGCGGGCAAAGGCGATGCTGCAGAAGTACGCCAGCAAAGCGAAGTTGACGACGTTGCCGAAGAGGTGGAACATGCCACCATGCAGGAAGGCAACAGTGAAAGGCCGCCAGATTTCGCCCTGCCAGACAGCCTTGGTCATCATGCCGCCGTAGAAGAAGAAGTCGGCGACGGCCTGCAGCATCGGCGAATGGAAGCTCTCGGCCAGGGCCTGAACGCCGAAAGTGAGGCCATACATCAGCACCATCAGAGCGGCCAGCGCAAGAACGCCAAGCAGTGACTTGCCCAATGGTTCCATAAATTTGAAAGACTGACCTTCCGGTTGAGCTGCGGCTTCAGAGCCATCAGCTTGAACCAGCGACATATCATTTTTCATGGGGTTTCCTTTCGAAGGTTACTAAAAAAGGCTCCGCAACTAGGTTGCGGAGCTACCAGTGACAAGCAGCAATGGCGCCGAGAAGACTGCTAAACCGAGCAACCTTTTTCAGAGCCACTGTCAGCCAGATAGGCAACTAGCGAATCAGTCAGAGCTGAAGCCACTTTGTCTTGATAAGCAGGTGTTTTAAGCAGAGCCCTGGTAGTGGGATTGGTCAGATAACCAATCTCAACCAAGGTTGCCGGAACATCGTTGCCATCCAACACAAAGAGGTTTCGAGCGTGACTCCATTTAGCTTGCTCTTTGAGCTTGAGCGAAACAGTATCGAGAACGAGTTCAGCCAACTTTTGATCGCGGCTGTCGAAGTAGTAGGTCTCAATCCCGCGAATTTGGGATTTTGCCACCGAATTGCCGTGCACGGCGATGAAGACGTCCGGGCAGATGCGATTGCTGGCATCGAGCCGCTCTTGCAGAGTGAGGGTTTGATCGCTGTCGCGAGTCATATCGACAGTTGCACCGAGGGCCTCCAGCTTGCTGCGAAGCAAGAGAGAGACATTGAGTGTCACTGTCTTTTCCTCAACACCACCAGAAATAGCTCCAGGGTCGCTGCCACCATGGCCGGGGTCAACAAGAATGGTCTTGCCCAGCAGTGGTTCATTGATAAGGGCCTGGTCAGCCTGCTTTTGCGCTTGAGCCGTTGGCTTTTCCTGAGAGTCATGGCCTTGAGGAGCCATGGGTACAGGCAGTTGCCCCGGCGAACGCACAGGCAGATGCCGAGCGCTGATGGGAAGGGAGGCAAGCACGGGCAGAGCCAATGCAGCCGCCAGGGAAGTGGAAGTGGTAACGGCGAGGATTACAGCACTGATGAGCGCTCCTCTACGGCAGGGGATGGACACATGGTGTCTCCTTAGGTTTCTTGGTTGATACCAGGACTGGTGAGAAGAAAGTGAGTGAAAGAGAATGGCTTCGGGGCCCGATTAGAGCCCCGAAGCCACAGGTTGAAGCCACAGCGTTAGCTGCAGCCGTTGGCGTTATTGACTACGCCTTGGTCGGTTCGGCCGCAGGAGCCGGAACCGTAGCAGGAGCAGCAGCCGGCACCACCGCGTCCACAATGGGAGCAGCAGTTCCTTCGCCACCCGCAGGAGCGTTACCGCCACCCGCGTCCGCAATTCCAGCACCAGCATCCGCAGCCGGAGCCGACGGAGTGGCCGGAGCCTTGGGCGTGCGCTTCGGGTACGGCACCACCAGAACAGGCGTTGCACCGGGCTTGTCCACCAAACCCTTGCCGTCCCACACGCCAGTGGCGATCAGGTTCGACAGCTTCGCCTTGTAACCGCTGAGCCAGGCAGCCTGCCAACCATCGCTGGTCATCAGACGTCCCGTCCAGCCGGTGGCCTTCTTGAAGTACTGCGCTGCACGAGCTGCCGCACGCGACAGGTAGTGCTGGTTGATGTCGAACATGTTGACGAACACGTTCCACGCCAGCTTCTCGTTGCCGAGCACGATCACGCCGTTTTCGTCGTTACCGAAGCTGGCCTTGACGCCGCATTGACTCATCTAAAAACACACCATTGACTAACCG
>Ga0075444_10000326_pt1 | contig 28582 bp, 40 predicted proteins | sample CoawatmetaG01DNA_FD_76836 | JGI IMG/M metagenome (GOLD analysis project Ga0075444, IMG submission 76836) | Marine microbial communities from the West Antarctic Peninsula - Coastal water metaG017-DNA | ecosystem: Environmental > Aquatic > Marine > Coastal | place: Atlantic Ocean: West Antarctic... | reverse complement strand
TTTCATTGCTGTCCTGACATTTGTTCCTTGATGCCATGCCTCAACTGGTTTAAGAGTTGCGAGTTTGTTTAAGATGATCAAGCAGCTTTGATTTGTCGAATCCTTGAACAGCTGCATTCTGTTTTCTGTTGTTTTTAATTGGGAAGATTCCTTGATATCCATTTGCTATTGAGTTTTGAATCATTTTTATTGCTGTGTGTTCGTCTCCTTCACTCTCATCTTGCAATTTCTTGAGAGCTGTTTGTTCTCCAACCTTTGTATATTTTTTTATTTTCCGATTGGATCGGTCTTGCTTCCAAAGAATCCAGAGCTTTTCAAATTCCTTACTTTCATAAGGATATACAATCTGTGTTAATATCTGTTTACTATCTGTAGTTACTATCTGGTATTGGTCAACCGATTTCTCAACATCCAATTTCTTTTTCTTCAACTTCGAAGTTTTGATTTCTGCACTTGCATGTTCAGATTTCTGGAATTGGTAGAATTGCTGGACTTTTTCAGTGATTGTGTACCACTTTGTTCTATCCCATCGAGCACGATTGTGAACAGCTGAGATGATTGCTCCTTCTTTTTCTAAGTTCGTTAAGATCCTTCTGATTTGATTGTCTTTCCAAAATGGAAATATCTCTCTTAATGCAGATGCACTGTTCCAAGTCCAAGTGTGGCCATCAATCTCATTCTTTTGATTGAGTTTGTTTCTATATACCCAAAATGCAAGGTGGTGGAGCATGATTGCACCATCTACACCATACATTTTAGCTGCTTCAGAGTTGAAACAAAGGTCTCTATTCAACTTATTACATCGTTGTGATACATTACTTCAGACAGAAGTTCATGTGCTGTTGTATCACATTGTTCTAGAATCATTTTTGAGTGCTTCAATAATGACATTGGATTCTTGTGCACCCAATTGTTCACTGTGTTCGTTGATACGTTCAGTGAATTTGCCATGTTTGATTGAGATCCGTACATTTTTACAATGTAAGATTTGAAACCGTTGTTGTTATTTTTCATTAGTTTAAATTGTCACGTTCCATAAGTAGAATACGAGCTAAAATTCCCATCTGTTCAAGATATGCATCATATGTTTCTTCTTTGCATGATCCTATTATCTGAACAGCTGTCTGAATAGCCCAAGAATTTTCAATATTTCTCTGAGTGCTGGAGTTTTTTGGTGCTCCTGATTCTCCATTGTATGCAGTTGGATCATTTTTAGTCACTTTCAGCACATCACCAAAGTTTGTTGATCTTGTCACTTCATAGAATACCATGTCACCAATTGCATATGGTGGTTCTGCTGTCTTAGCATTACACTGTCCAGTCTGCTCATCTTCGAATTGTATCTCAAATGAATACATTGTGTCACCTCTTTTTGTTTGCCACGTTCCGTTGGCTTGTAAAGCTGTAATTTTTGAATTTTTCATAGTTATTTGTTTTTCCATTGTGAATTGCACACTGCAATTCTTTGATTTATATCAGGATACTCAGTTTTGATTGTATTGTTTTTTAAACATCTATCAAGAAAATTTGTTTTATCCTCGTTTTTTTCTGGTTTAGGTAATGGCATTTGATTTGTCTTTGATTATTTCTCCAGATTTATCATATCTGGTTTTGAATGTTATTGTTTGAATTTTACTTTTTGGTAGATTTCGGCCTCTTATCTGTGTAAAATAAAGTGCATTATCTTCTGGTGACATTCTACCAGAATCAAATTTTATTACTGAATCACCTCCAAATGCAACCAGCATCATTGCGTGATGTCTGCAAAATTTTCCGAATGCTGAATTGTGCCAGAAAACAATTTCTGAGATCTGATTGTCATAGTTTTCTGCTTTGGACTTAAACCTGATGAAATCTGGAGCAAATCCCCATCCAACATAAGAACCATTTACAAGAGCTGTCACAGATTTATTATACTTGTGAGCCAATTCATATGGTGTGATTGTTTTGGTTGTGAAAACACTCTCATTAATATCAAAAGATTGGCCAGTATTTACAACTTCATTTGTTAATGGTGAAATATGATTCATTTCAGAACAAATTGATTGAGCAACTTCTTCAACATTTCAGTTTTGCACTCTATATCAAACAAAGTTGATTCAATCTGAACCATTGGATTGTCATATGGTGCACCTTTCCTTTCACGTTCTTCACCAATGGCATTTAATCTGGCTTGACATTCAATCCACTCTAATTGATGTAATGGTGTAAAGCTGTCTTTTAATCGACTTTTATCAATTTGTCTCATATTGCTATCACTTTTATTCATTATGCTCTGTGTTGCGCTTAGAATCGTTCTGAGCTGGTTCTACGTGCCAGTTAATAAGATACTGAATGAATTGTTGTGCGCTGTGTTTTCTAGATTCCTCAAATACACCATCTGTATTGATGCTTTCAATATAATCCTGAATGTATAAAGCAGCTGTTTCTGTGGTTATTTCTTTATTCATTCTCAAATAGATTTAGTACATTCTTAGGTGAAACAGTTTTCATGTTCCCTTCTTGCTTTAAACACCATTTGTGTCCAGAGTTCCATGCAGACATGAGTTCATCAGTTCCATCAAAACTCACTCCGTATGAATTGCATGTAATGAATGTATTGTCTAATGAATCAATCAGGTCTAATACAATAGCACTTTGATTGACTTCTGTTGTGACCATATCAGAAACTGTTTTGAATAGCATGTGAGAGCCGTTGAGCATGCTCATCATCATCTTCCATCTGGTATTTCTTCGCTTGAATTTCTTATCATCACTTAATGTTCTGATATTAGTGTTCAAGATTGTTTCTGTTGCCCTTGATAAAAGTTTCACTTTGTCGTGAATCTCTGTGTTGAAATTTGTCATCTGTTTAGTTTATTTAATTTTTAATGCTTTCTGTAAAGCTGATCCGATTATTGAAAGTGATGTTGAGAGTTCAATCATCACATCATTCATGTCTTGTGCCATCTTAATTGAGGACTTCTTTTGACTTGTCTCAGCTCGTTCTGTGAGCTTCATGGCTATCTGTGACATCTTGCCAGTTTCCTTTGTGAAATCCGTTAAGATTTTGACCATGTTTGAAGCATTATTTTGGAGTTGCTTCAACTCGCTTTTCTTGATTCCCATGTTTTATGTTTTAGGGGTTAAAAATTCTTATTTGTCCAATCTTCATATTCTCTCTGTCTTTGTGTGTTTCTGAGAGCTTGTCTGAGAGCATCAACTTCTTCATTGAATCTAATCATCCTTTCCTCATTCGCTTCAATCCACATCTTAGTGCTGGAATCCTTGATGCTTTCATTCTTCGCATCCTCAAGCCTCTTACCATTGTACTCAATAGAGTATTCAGTCTGTTCCAAGATTCTCTTGAGGATTCTGGTTGTTTCTGTTAAGTTCATTTTTGTGTCTGTTTAGATGGTGAAGATACAAATACATTTACAAAGTATTACTTTGTTCTGATATTAATTAATGTTTCAAGATCCGCCTCACTGAGTTTATTGTAAACATCATATAGATCAGATCTGAACTTGGGCTGTTCATGTTCATAAGGCCCAGATGGAGTGCATCTGTAACATGCTGTGTCCAGTCTTGTGAGCATATGAATCAACTGATCCTTCATTCTGCTTGATGTTGAGATATTGCATTCAGTGTGTCCATCATGCCAGATAGATATGCTTTTGATTCGCTGTGTTTAGATTGATAAAACTCAAAGCTAAATTTTCCAGCTCCTTCTTCTTCTGCTTCAATCATTCGGTTGCGATAGTACACAACCTCTTTCTCTGCTTCTTGTCTTAGATACTGAAGTTTGTCTTTTAGATCTGTTTTCATTTTGATTTGATTTTATAGGTTTCAGTTAAAAATTGAAAAAATGTGATTTCATTATTTTTTACCAGTTTGTTATATTCTTGCAATTGTTCTTCGTATTGCTCTGGAGTTAAAAAGTCTTGAATGTTCATACTAAATTAATTCTACTAACTCATTGCCTTTGCAAAATGGACTTTCTACCAACTTAATAACACCCTTTTTTATTAATGATTCTATTGTTCTTGCTCTATTTGTTTGAGCTGTAAAACCATGACCAGTTTTTATAGTGTATTCCTTTAGAGTTTCCACAAATATTTTTTGTGTTGTTGTTAATTTAGAATTTTTCATTTTGTTGTTGTTTGCGTTATTCATACTCCAAAGATACACGTTTACTTGTACCCTTTTACAAAACTGTTGTATTTTCTTTAATCTTTCTTTGATTTCCTAGTGTTTACTGGAGAATTTAGAGCAAAAAAAAACCCACATGAAGTGAGTTGATTAAATTTAGATGTATATTTGACCAGATTTCTGCTGTTTCCATTCAGTTTGTTATCTGTTTAGTTGAGAGCTGCACCAAAATGAGGATTGAAAACCTTGCTTTCTGTAGCTCTCTTTCTATTTGTTACAATGGCATCATGACATTGAATGCTGTGTGGCCACCTATAACGATACCACACGCTAATTGCTGAAATTTGTATGCCTTTGCATATGACATCGCCATACTATCACGATCAACGCCCGATCCAGCCTGCATGGAAAACACTCTTTTCTGTCCAGAAAACCACTGCACATAGCATTGAGTGTGTATATGGCCTTGAACAGTGCTCATCATGTCATTCTTTGCCTTTGTTGATGCAGTTCCACCTTCACCATGCACATACTGCACTCCATCGTACACAATGCGCTCTGTCCAGTTCCAATCAGTTCCAAGCACTTCATTGTATGATTTCATCCATTGTGATGGGATACCAGCTTTGAACATCTTTCTGGCAATGATCCGATCATGATTGCCAATTATGACATCAGCAACTGGAAAAGCATCACGCCACTTTTGAATTTCTGCAATTGCATATTCAAGTTCATCTTTACCACCAGCAAGATCAGGATTTGAATCATGGAACGAGGAATATTGGTGATCGGCCAAGTCACCTATGAAAATAACTTGATTGCAATTATGCTCTGCAAAGCATCTCTTACAGAACTCTAAATATCCCGTTTTGGTATAGGGTGCATGAACGTCACCTATCACCAAGATTCTTCTCTCGTCCTTTATAAGCCGTTTAAAGGCCTTCAATCTTTTTCCTGATAGTCTAGGTCTCATTTAGAAATATAAGTGAACACAACCGCTGAAATGAATCCAGAGTGAAATGTCTGATTTGAAGTCCAGATGTATTCCTCAGTTTTTTTCATTGGGCTTTATCCCTTTCTATTTTTGCCCATCACAACAGCTTGCAAAATCCTTCTCAAGATATTTACAATTTTGTCATCTTTTTTTGTTTCAGTTAAAGCTGTTAGTGTGCTTGCAGCTGTGATAAGTGCAAGTGCAATTATTGACCAGTTTAATGTTAAAAATTCCATGATATATGATTTTATTTATTTGATACCTTTTTCAGCAAGTAAGATTTTAATCTCTTGCATTCCAATACACAATTCCTTTAATAAGGATTTGACTTCTCCCTCTTGTTTTTCAAGTGAGAAAATTCGTGCTTTGATTTTTGTGACATCGTTTGTCATCCTGATCCACGTTCCAAGGATTCCAACAAAGCAAGAAAATCCAACTGCAATAATTTCCATTATTTTTTACGTTCTAAATTGTCAATCTTTGTCAAAATTCTTCCTAGCACATCCATGAGGTGTTCATGATTTGGTAGGTGTTCAATTTCTTCTTCTGAACAAAAGTCTTGTAAGATCTGTGGGATTGTATAATCTTTCATGTCATTTTAAATAAACAAGTGTAACGGAATCCACTCATGTTTGAAGATGGAGTGACTGAAATTCCGAATCTGTCACCAACAACATAATCGAATGTTGATGTATTGAAGGTGAATGTGTGTGTTCCTGAGTTGGTATGGCTTGCAACGTTTACAGTTCCAAGTGCTGTAAAATTAGATAAGTTGATATCTGAAGTTGGTTTGTATGGTTTCAAGTCAACAGATCCACCATTCACTTGACTTGCAGATGTGACAGATACCAAACGACAATTTTTAGGTATTGCAAAAACATTTGTATATGTGAAGACTGTAGATTCTGCTGTTGTAGATCCAAATGGAATTGCTCTTTCAGATGTTTGTCCAATAAAACAAGCACCATTCACAGTGAAAAATTCGTCACTGCTTCCTCCACCAGTTATCAGATTTGCTTTTGTGATTTTTTTATTCGTGCCCTCTGGTGACATCGCTGTGTCACTTACATCTACAATCATCACAAGATCCGCTGCATCTGCACTTGTCGCTGTTGCTAATTGTGTAACTTTCTTGGTTGCCATGTTTCTTAATATATTTCTTTAATTTTCTGATATTAGCTCTGGTGCGCTTGTTTGGTTTCATCTTCTTGGGCCAAGAATCATGTTTAAAAGTGCTTGATCTTCGTCTCTGTAAGTTCTCTCTACATTTAATCCTTGAGTGTAATTTGTTGAAGATGGTTGCACATCTGGAAATGAATTGCTTGTATATTCTGGATACAGAGTTGAGTTTGCGCATAGGTAGTCAATTAATCTTTCTTTATACCATGACGCAATATCTCTGGCTGTTGATATTAGAGGTTTAATATCATCATATGATACAGATCCACCTTGCTCAGTATTCATGGCAACAACTGCATTGTTCACGAACCTCACACGAAGCACTGGTATCACCTCCATGAAGCTAAATTGAACCAAACATGGAATGATGTATGTATTGAGCAAAGTTGCATATTTTTCATTTCCAACATTGTCAATTTCATCAGCAGAAATCAGTGTTTTTATCTTATCAAATAAATCTGTCCCTACCACTGGCAAGATCCATTTTTCTTGAGCATTTAAAATTGCTGGAAATAAGACATTTGGATCAACTGATCCTCCAAGTGCTGTATCTCTCTGAACTCTCGCTGGAGATACTAATACGATTGTTGTACTTGCCATGATTAATTGTCTTCTTTTTTTGGTTTTGGATTTCTATCAGTTCTAATGTTTTTCGCTGCTTTGTTTGAAGGTAAAAACCCTCTATAATCCATGTCTCTTGGCCTCTCTGCAACCTTTGAATCATTCTTCTTTGGTGTAACTGCTTTCCTTTCAGCTGGATCAAGTGCATTTATTATGGCTTGTCTTTGCTTTGCTGTAATTTTTTTGTTGTCTTTTTTCAAGAACGTAAATCTGCTCCAATAATGAGCACATGATCCACCGCCTTTGTACATATCGTATCTATTTGATTCACAGCTATTTAGCCATATATCATATTTAGATGCTCCCTTTGGCCCCCATCCAGCATTGACAGATGTTCTTCCAGCTTTGTATATGTTTTCTTTCGTGTAAAATCGTGCAGCATTCACCATCTTGACACAAAAATCTCTGCTTGGATATGGCATCTGATCAATCTTTAATGGAGCATACTGATATCGTATTTTGAACAGAGGATTGTCTTGTTCTTTTGATTGATCACTTGTGGCTGGAATTGCAGAAGCTAAATTCACTCCATTAATCATTCCATCGAGCCGATCTTCGTCATCATAATCCACTTTCCTCTCATCAATAAGTTCATATCCATCAGGTGCATCCTCACCAAGCGCAATAAGAGCTTCTGCAACCGCTTCTTTATCCTCAGAGGATGCTGACTTCATTTCTTCTTTTACTGGCTTTACAACCTCCGTTGTGTCCTCATCAATATTTATGAAATTGGCTGGTTTTGAAGGAATGAAAAACAAATCAAGGTTGATAGAATTTGCAACAAATACTGGACTCAATCCTTTGAGCAAAATATCTTGAAATTCCTCAATAACTGTATTGTGAAATAAACTGTATGAATCATTTAATTCATCAGCCGAAGAACCCCAATTTGAATTTCCAGAAACACCAAATAAAAGAGGTGATGTGATTCTGTGACCAGTGAGAACTTTGTTTGTGATTTCCCCTGACAAATATGTGTACATATCATCTGATCCATTGCTTGCAATCGGTTCAATCTTTGGAGCTGTATCTGGCCCATCATTAAACGTAATCAACAGCTTTCCAGCATTATTGCTTCCAGAGAATTTTTCATACACTTTGCGCTCAATATCTGCTCTCTCTTGATCTGTTGGAATACCATTGGAAAAACTCAGCATCATACTGGGCATCAATGAGTTAGAGATGTTGTTCAAATGAAAAGATTGCACTTGGATGTCCAGTTCTACATATCCGTTTGATCCTTGGCTGTCTGGAAGTCCGTAATAGTGAAACGAAGGTGAGTATCTTTTGATTTGGAGCACTGTTGATGCATTTGTTCTGTCTTCACTTGAAAAAGACTTCAATACATTTGGACTCACTCGGTCATTTGATTTGTTCCATGAGCTTTTATAATACCATTCATGGATTTTTCCTTCACTGTCAGCAATTCCAGCTCTCATTGTGTGAACTGGCAAGTGTTTCATTTGAGCAACTGAAGTTCTCGCTTTGTTCCAGATAGTATTTACATAACATTGACCATACAACTTCAAATCCAGAGCAAGTTTCTTGAGCAACTCATCATCACTGGTATTCAATAGAGATTGAAGTCTCAACCACTGCTCTTTATTGCCATCTGAATCATCTCTCTCAACCGCATCCAATCCTTTGCCGTATATCATAGCTCCAACACCATTCACAATTGCTGAATGTATCGATGATCCAAGATATAAACTCTCCAGATAATCACCATAGCAATCATCTGAACCATATGAGATCCAATTCTTGCCTTGTACCTCCTCAAATTGTGGAATGTCGTGCACTGGCATTCCCATTACTGAAAATTCGCTTTTATTATTCTTCATAAGCCTTGTATGTTACTTTATCATTGTATGATTCGAATCTGTTGTATCCGTCCTCCCCTAAAGCTCTCTGAAGGTGTGCCATGCCTTTTCCAAGAACTCTGTAATATGTGCCAAGATAGCCACGAATCTCTACACTATAAAATCCCTCCAAAAATTCTGGTTGTTTTAGGAATATGATTCCAGCATTTGGAGCTTCTGCTTGTGTATCATTAACAACAACTTGACCATGTAAACTACGACCATCAAAACCGCCATCAGTTATGGATGTATCAAGTGTAAATTGCTTTGAGTTGTTGGTTGATTCATCTGTTAATGTAGGTACAAAGGTCAATGTAGTTGCAAATGGATTCCATGCTGGATCATTAATCCACTGACTTTCATCAACGCTATTTATTGAGACAGAATTGATTGAAATTGTTTCACCATTTCCAGATCCTAAAGACCTATGAATCAAGAAATCTTTTGTTGTGGTTGATGTTGGTATAAATTCAAAAGAATACTCCACAAATGAAGTTGTGATGGCTTGTGTTGCAATCACCTCACTGATAACTGACAATGTAGATGTTGCAATCTCAACATTTAAAGCAGCTGTTGCTTTCATGCTGATGCTAATGATATATATTTTTTTTGGTTTTATAATACCAGTTTGAATAATTCCAACATCATCACCAAGAGCACTGATTTCAAGATCTACTTCAGCAAATTTAAAAACAACTTTTGATGCTGCAACTGTATATGGAATCCATCTTGAATTGGGATCTAATAAATTGAGTTGAATATTTGTGACGTTTCCAGTGAATGCATTACAAAACAAAGCAAACAGAGTTCCATTTCCACCGCCTTGAATATATTGTATTTTTACTCCATCACTTTCAGCATATGAGCTTGCAAGATTATTTGAAACGAAGCCTTTAACACCTCCAGAAACATAATCTAAAACAGTGAATTGCATCCTGAAATATTGTGAGCTTTCCGTTCCTGATTGAGTAATCACAGCACCAATTCCATTTGTTATCTCAACTTTATTTGTTGCAATTTGAGTTGTGGCTGGATCTGGTATATTCCAGTAAGAATTTGGATCAAGTTCTGTGACTGATACTGTGTCAACAACGGCTGTGACGCTCAGAGAATTTTGTCTCCTTACAATAAATAATCTGTCACTTTCCGCTTCTGTATAAAATTCATGGATGCCTGATGTCGTAATATCTTTTTGTTTACTTCCTACCTGAATTTTGAAAGTTCCAGTAACTAATATAACACTGAGAACAATTTTGTAATTCTTTCCAATCGTTAGAATATCTTGATACACTCCAGTTGATCCTTGCGTCTGTGTTGAATCATATTCAATTTTCAGTGTGCTATTTGGAAAGGTGACCAATTGTCCAGCTGGCTGTTGTACTGTCCAATTTTGTCCGACCTCCTTAGCTGTTACGTTTGTTACTGAACCAACAAAATTAGTCTGAGCAGAAAAATATAAATTAGGATCTCCTTGAGTAGCTTGTGTGTAATATGTATATGTGTTGGTAGATGTAATTGTGGGCTGTGCATTGGAACCCCCTACCGCGACAATCATACTACCAGCATCTACCACAATATCAAAAACGACTTTATAAGATTTGAATTTTGGTACAATTCCTAATTGGAATAAGGAACTTTGAGCTGTTTGTGAGCCATCGCATACCGCTTTATCTTCTCCAATACTCCAACCATCTTGAAGTGTCCAATCCGTTCCAAGCTCTTGAACTGAGATGTTTGTTACAGTTACATCAGTATTATCATTTGCTTTACCAAGTACAAAATCTGTTGTATCACCTGATCTTGTAAGGTATTCAACATGGTCACCTGGGATTCTGGACATCGCTGAAGATTCACCAGCTAAACCAATATCCCCACCATTGTATGCAACTATCTTATATTTGAATTTATAGGTTTTGCCATTTTCAAATATTGACGGTTGTGTTACTTTTGCCTGTCCGTTTGATGCTCCGTTACTAATCTTTAAACCTTGTGCAGTAAATTGAATATTCCCATCTAAACTAGTGGATGGTGTCCAATTCTGTCCGACCTCTTTAACAGATACATCAGAGTAAACACTTGCACTAATACCTGAAGTTATTAAACCTATGTAAGTTGTTGTGCTGAGTGCCGTAAATTGAAGCGTGTACACTCCCGTTGATGCACCTAAATTCTCGTAAAATATATTTTTATAACCATCGCTGTCCGTGTCATTACTTCCTACAGCTAAATAAAAAAACCCAGTTGTTGAAATTCTATTATAAGATAAATTGTAAATTTTACCTACTTCAGTTGTAATAATTTGAGTACCTCGAGAGTCATCACCCGCATCACCCGAATCGTCAACCGTCATCTGGCTATTTGCAAAAGACAACACAGCATTTGTTGCCGTCCACCCCTCGCCAAGTTCTTTAACAGAAATGTTTGTTATAGTTCCTGTAAATGGGTCTGAATCTCTGCCGTCTATTTCTAAAATTTGTGAAGTCGTGGTGATAATTCTGGTGTAAATTCCGTTTGCACTTTCAAAGGTTTTAGATTCCCCATCCATTAACATCGCAACTTGTCCGCTACTGTAGTTTGTTATTTCATAAGAAAGCCTTAAAGTTCTTGAAACAGCGGTGGCAAAAATAGTTTGAAGGTTTTCAGTTGTGCCTGATGAGCCTATTAAATTTGACCCCGATAAAGTCCACCCTGTGCCTATTGTTGACCATGTACCAACGTACTCAGTAACACCACTAAAGTCACCATTCGTGACAAGCTGCGTTCCTATTTCACTGAAGTCACCATTTGTGACAATGTTGAGTACTTCTTTTACTGATACATTACCGATTGAGCCAAGAAAACTGGATGTACTTCTGAAAATACACAAGACACCAGTTGAAACAATATCAAAAGAATACGCTCCGTTTGCTGTTATGTCTGGAGTGTTTCCAGTTAAAGAACCACTACTTAATGCACCAACTAAAGTTCCGCTTTGATAATTTGAAACAGTAAAAGACAAGCGATAGGTCTTACCAGCAATAATGACTCCTCTGTTTTGCGATATGGCGTTATTTGCAGAGGTTCCGTTATAACTTGCCACGTTGCTTCCAATCGACCAACCCGTTTCATTACTCCAACGTTCATTTGGTGAAGGAAAATTACCGTCAAGAATTAACTCACTACCTAATGGAACAGCACTAAAATCTCCGTTCGTTACAAGCTCAGATCCTATGTCATTAAAGTTTGGATTGAGTAGATTGACAGCTGCTGTCTCATTGAAAGAACCATTGTTGACTGTGTTTGGCCCAATGTCAGTGAATTGCCCATTTTGAACCAACTCATCAGATGCACCACTGAAATCACTGAGATTGATATCAAGTGTGTTTGTTCCTTTTGTAAGTTGAATCATTATGAGATATTGAGATATTTAAGAAAAAAAAAGGGATGGCGTATTGCCACCCCTCTTTCAATTAGTTATTTGAAATCCTATGTTGGATTCGTCACAGTAAAGTCAGCAGCTCCAGCTCCAGCATTTACACCGTCAAATGGCCATGCAGCCGCATCAGATGAATCACTTGCTGTAATAGATGGAGGATATTCACCTTCACCAGCTGTCACAGTTAGTGTATAACCTTGCATGTCAGCTCTAGCTTGACCAGTGACAAACGTTCCACCAGTCACTGTGCATCCATTTTGAAGTCCAATGCAGTACACATTGTCATTCGCATCCAAGATGTACGCAAATACTCTCGTTTGGATTAACAGTTGCAATTCATCAGATGTTGATTGCTTCAAGATATTTAAAGTAATCTCAAGAGCTGAATCAAATGATGCAGATCCAGCTGGTTCATTAGTGACAGTTGTAGTCAGTGAAGCTGTATTTGGCTGCACATCGTATCTGAACACTTGTTGAGCAACACCGATTCCAGTTAAAACACCAGAAGCAAATGTCATTTCAGAATATCCAGCCACTTGAAAGTCACTAAAATAAATTGCCTTGATTCCACCAACTGTGTCTTTGCAGTTTAGTCCTATGGCTTTTGTAAGTAAACACGGCATTTGTTTTAATTTTTTTCAGTTAATATTAAGCCTTACCCCAGTAGATATCAGCACCTACTCCAACCTGAACTCCAGCTGCATAACGCATGATGAAACGCACGTTGTCAGATCCGTCAATTGGTGACATATCTATTGTACGAACTTCAGTCATATTTGTTTGGATGTTAGATCCAAATACAAGGTTGCTTGCATATGTAGCAATGATCTGATTGTCTGGAACTCCAGGACATGCATAGATTGGATATCCGTATATGTTAGATGGCTTTCCGTTTGCTTGGTAGTCATTCACATATCCTTCTTTTCCAAGATGCTGCTGGTATAGGAATAATGATTTTGGTGAGACATAAAGTGCGAAGTCTGGCTTTGCTAATACTTCTGATGAACAAGCATCAAGTACCTTCTCCATTTCCACAACAATAATATCTTTCGTGTATGGTGAGATTGTAGTTACTGCATTTACACCACTTCCAGCCAAATTGAATATTCCAGTTGTAGCTGTTAAGAATCCTTCAAACTGTCCACCAGTTGCAGCAGCTCCAAGCCAGATTGAGTTCTCAGTTGCTTGAGCTACTAATCCAGCAATGTGACCAATTACATAATCAGTGAATGCAACTGGCATGTCAGAGTTTAAACTGTTTCCAGTCTCAGCTGCTAACCATGATTGACGCATTGTCTTTTTGCAAAGGTCAATATTTACAGCTAGTTCTTTTGTTTCAAGAATGTTCTCTGTAATTGTAACAGATCCACCATCAGCGAAATCACAAGATGCATCAGCAATAAGTGAAGCACCTTCAATTTGGTTTATTACAGCTTTGTAATATACATTGTCAATGGTTCTGATCCATCCATTTGCTAAGGTAGCACCACTTTTCAAAGCAGCACTTACAAAAGGCAATGCTAACTCTCCAGCATATGTTGGAGATGTTAATGTTGGCCCAGCAAATTCATGCTTGTTTGCAACGCTTTTATCCTCTGCATTGAATGAGGTTTTTTTAATATACTTCATTTTAGTTTTTTGCGAAGTTTGAAATAATTGCATGTGCTCTTTCAGATGTTTTCAATGAAGAAAATGTCTCTTGATCCATGTCCTGATTTTTACCTTTTGTTGGAGAATGACTCACTCCATTTGATGCTGGTTCGTTTTCAATAGCTGAAAGACGTTCCATCATGTGTTCAAATGCTGCGTTGATTTCAGAAGCCAATTCAGACATTTTTTCGTCTTCTTCTTTTTCTTCATAAGCAGATACCTTATCACTTTTAAGATCTGCAACAGCATCCTCAAGATTCTGGATACGCTTCTCCATACCAGCCCAATCTTGCACATCTGCTTCATCACCTTCAGCCATTTCAACTTCCACTTCCACTTCTGCTTCCGCTTCTGGTTCATCTTCTCCAAGTTGTGTGATACGACCTTCAGCAACAACAAGAACAGTTCCATCTTCAAGTGCATATGTGCCGTCATCAAGATAATCTGCATTGCCTTCATCAGACATCACAGAAATCTCAACACCAACAGCCATTGATTCGGCCTCTGTTACTACTAAGCGACCATCATCAAGTCTTGCTTCAGCATAGAATTTGGTGAGGTTTGGGAGGTTCAAAAGTCCTCTGATCTTGTCTATTGTTTTGCTCATGATATTACTTGTTCATGTATATATATGTTTTTCATTGAAACGTATCACTTCTCATGATCCTCACAAGCCATGTAGAGCACCATATCATCAACTTTGTGCTCATGATATCCAATGCAATTATTGAATAGCTCTCCATACAGCTCTGCTTCTTCAATAGTCCTCCAAAGTGGTTTGCCATCCAGAGTGAATACAGATTCCATTTCCTCTAATACAAGAGATTTTAACTGCTCCATTGTTTCAGCATCTTTTGGGCAGTTTGGACATGGTGATCTCTTTTGTGATTTTTGTGCTTTGATTAATTGATCTGTGAAAAATCCTTCAATTGAAAATCCTCTCACTTCTTTTTTTAGAATTGAGTTCCATACATCTTCATTGTTGATTTTCATGGCCAACATCCATGTTCCAACTGGCAAATGATCAAATCCATACAGTGCTGCTTTATCACGTAAAGGATCTTCAATCAACCATGATTCCACAACTGTTAATCCTTCGACTTCTTCAGCATGTTCATACGTGTGTGAGTTGGTTCTTTCCTCTTTCATATAAAGCTGAGATGCTTGTCTGACAGTTTCAGCTGAGAAAAAGACTTCATACTCTTCATCTTCTTCATCATTGTATCTTCCAATTCTTTTTTCTGGAATTAGTGCTGGCCCTACAAGCATTCTTTTAGCTTCGTCTATTTGAGCAAGTACATATTTCTCACCTTTATTGAAAAAGACAAAGCCTTCTTCAATGGCTGGATGTCGTACAACTGCAATTGCAGTAATTCCTGAAAGCTCCAGTTCTTCGTCAATTAATAATTCAACTGTTTTCATAGTGTTGCGTGGTGTAAAAGATTTGCGTTTAATTGTTGTTGTGATGTCATGTCTTGAGCCACAACAAATGCTTTGATTGGTTTATCTGTTAATGATTCTAAGTCTGTTGGAGCTGTTGCACTTGGTGCAAATGTATCTGGCACTAATGCTGTTGTTAGGTTTCTACCTCCAGAACTTGGTGGTGATACAATATCAGGAGTTCCACCTGAATCAAATCTTGTTTTTGATATGGATGCAATTGAAGCAGCTCCAGTCAATGCTGATGTGATACTTGCTGCAAATCCAGCTGGTGTTGGCCCAAGTCCTACTGGCGGTGGTGATAACGCTCCAATGATTGCTGATCCAGTACTCATAACAGCTCCAGCAATTTGCATTGCTTTCGCTCTCTTGAATCTGGCTTTAGCTGTTTTCTTATCATCACTATCACGCCCTTGATCCAATGCTGCAAATAATGAGAATGCTGCTTGTGTCATTCCAACAATTGCATCAATCGTTTCTTTGCGTAATTCTTGTTTTGTTTTCTCTGCTTTTGTTTCAACCTTTACTTCTTTTACTGCAAATTTTTCTGTAATTGCAAGGAGTTCTGCTTCTTGTTTTTCCTTTAAGAGTTTCTCAGTTTCAGCATTGCCCCTTGCCATTTCATGCAGTGTGGCATATTTCAAAGCAACTGCATCAATCTCATTTTGTTGAGCTGATTGTGTTGCTGTTTTCAAAGTTGCTATTCTTAACAATTCAGCATCTGCAATCTCTTTTGCTGTTGCTTCTTGTTCCAGATACAATCCATTAACCTTAGTAAGTAAGCTGGTTTGCATTCCTAAAGATTCGGTTTGAACATCAGACAGTGCAACACGCAATTCAGATAATCTGATCTCATCTTCCTCTGTTGTTTTTCTCAAATCCATTTCAGCTATTTGTATATCAATAGCCTCTTGAGAATTAGCAACTCTCTGATCCATCAACGCTTGTTCTTTTGCTGCTGCTTTCTCTGTTGCTGCAATTCTCTTTTCTATACTCAGTGAAGTATCATCTCCTTGCTTGTTCAGATCAGCAATCTCTTTTCTCTGATCTGAAAATGCTTCATTTGTATCTCGAAGTGCTTTTCTTAAATCAATAGACCTTTGCGAAAGTGATGTTGAGGAAACAATTAAACCAGTTACTTTGTCTACAACATTACTTATTCCATCCGCTATGTCCTCCATTACTCCATGAATAGGATTCAATTCATCTTGGAATGTTCTAAATGCTTTCCCAGCCTCGTCCACAGCACCTGAAAAATCACCAGTAAATAATTTTTTGAATGCAGAACCAAGAAATCCAGCCATTTCTAATATAGCTTCAAATTTGTCAAGTACAAACTTTTTTAAACTATCATTAAAGTTTTGTATAGATTTAATTGGATCAGTAAATATGCCAACAAGCACACTTCCAAATGATGATAACGTATCTGTAAAAATGGAAAAAACAGCTTTCAATCCAGCCATTGCGATTTCTAGCTTTTCTGCTCCTTCTTTTGTCGAAGTGAAATAAGCAACCAGAGAACCCACAACAACAACAAGTGCACCTATACCAGTTGAGATCAAAGCACCTCTCACTGTTTTCAATCCCATCACAAAAGTCTTTGCGCCTCTTGTTGCAGCTTTAAATGCCGTAATAGATCCACCAGACAAATCATCCAAGCCTTTTGCCATTACTACTTCAGAAGCAATGACATCATTCACTGCATCAGAAGTTTGTTCTAGTGAATCTTCAAGATCCTCAACACCTTTTTTTGCCTTTGATAATTCTGATGTAAGTTCTTTAACGCCTTCCGTCCTGAGTTTTACCGTTGCTGTCTTAGACATTTATTCTTGCTTTTATTCCCATTAATACTTTTCTGAAAAATCCTTTGAATCCAGTTTCTTCAAAATATCCATAGAATCTGATTGTTTCTTTTGTGTATGTTTTTGAATCATTCAATGTTCCAAGTTTGATAATCTTTGGAATGGTGATAAACATATTTTTCACGTAGTTTTTTTTCATGTTGCTTGTGTGATTAATCGTGTATTGTTTTCTAGAACAAAGAAATCATTTGCTTCTGTCACAATTCCATTTCCAATTGATGATGCAATACTGAGATTGATATATGTAACATTGACATCCATGACCCAAGAAGTGTGAACGTCTGTCTCTCCTGTGACTTTTAAATCAAGTGCATTGTCTGTTGCAATTCCTTTTGATATTGATGCAACTGCAATGCTCACTGTTGGATTTGACAATCCAGAATCCTTTGAACTTTCGTCTGTTGTAGATGCAACAGTTGAAATTGTTCCTCCTATGTTTTTAATTACAACCGATTGAGATACAAAATAGGTGTCTCCAATAGTTTTGGATTTAGCTGCATATATTACACCAAGCGCATTCACTTTGAAATGTGCTGTTGTATTGACTGGGATATACAGATCACTTGTTGATTTTCCAGATACTCCAGCTGTGACTGCATCAGGACTGTTTGTCACACAATGAAGTTGGAAAGTCATTGATGAACTCATTCCGACATTTGTCAGGTTGTTGGTGTATGAAGCAGTTCCATTTTGTGACCAAGCCATGCTGAAATTCTTGGAACTTTGCCTCAATAAATGTGTTCCTTGTTGTGCTCCTACTGGAATAGGTAGTTGAGGATCATATGATCTGGGAGGAATGCCAGAAACACCTACACCAGATTTGATACCACCTCCATGAGTGAAATCATCTCCAGTGATAACACCATCACCACCATTACTACCAACACCATCAAAGCCATCTGGATCACCATTTCCTCCATCTCCAAGCCAGTTCCACCAACATTGCGGTGTTGTTCCTTGTACCAAGAATGTAAATCCTTCTGATTCGCAACATTTCAGAGTTGGATTTACTGAAACACCTGATTCATTGTTCCAGTTTGTTGTGCCATCTATGTTTGCAGATATGTATGTCAAACTGCATTCATCAGATGGAAATAAAGGAACTGATCCAATGTCCAGAAGTTTCAAAAGTTTCACAGCTGTTGTTTTTGGATCAACAGGATTGTATCCAGAAATCTCAATCACTCTGTAATAAATTCCATCAATGAAAATCCGATCATCAAACGTCAACAGATTCATATCTGCTGGTGTTATCGCAATGAATGCAGTCACAAGTCTTGCATCCTCTGTGTAAATTTGTTGCAGATAACTACTCCAGTATGATCTGGCTAATCCAAGAGCATAATTTTGACCAATCAAAGGAGAACCAGCAGCAGTTTTATATGTGTGCCTCCAGTATGTGCTCTGTGTTGTGTCTGTTATTGGTATTGTGTGAAATGGAGTGACACATCCATACACTTGAGTTGCAACATTTCCAATCAATATTGCTTGTGGACCAGTTAACTGAGTTCCATTCCAATATACAATTTTAGGTTTGTGTGATACTGGAACTTGAGCACCATTGCTTTCACCAAACAAACGAGGATATATGATTGTGGTTGCATCACTTGAGTTCCAGTCTGCTGTTGGCAAAGATTGAATTGTAACATTTCCAAATACTGGATTGTTTTGATGTGTTCCAACTGCATATGTATCACTCGATCTGTATGAGTATTGACCAAGTGGTGTTCCATATTCTTTCTGGTGGAATTGATTTGGAAAGTCTGCATCAACACCATCATTGAAATATATGTTTTTGCTTCTTAATGATGTTGCTGGACTTACAACAAACGCTTGTGAGTGATCAACTTTCTCGCTCCAATCTAATACATCACCCGATCCAATAAAGTCCGTTAAAGGTTCTAGAATCAATTCCTGTGGACTCGATGAAGGTAACAAAGTTAAATTGTATCTCTGAACTAGATCTTTAACAAATGAAGAGCATGTGATGTCTGGTAAATTTGCTATGGTGTCAACAATCAATCCTGATGTTGTAACACTCTCATATGATAGAAACCTCCAGAACGTGAAATTTGGATCTGCATTGATAACAGCACCAGATAAATTGAATGAAGCTAATTGTATTTGAACATCTGATCCAGCTGTTAACAAAACTGGTTCAGGCATAGTGAATGTGAATGGTGTTTGTGTTGTATCAAAACCATTATCAGAAACAAAAAACAATTGTGATGAAATTGTTGACCCTCCAGATATTATTTCAAAACCGATTGATCCTGAAGCTGTCAAAGCTGAATTATCTACTTGGAATGAAAAATCAAAAACAACATACATATCAGATGGAACAACAAAAGTTGCATTTGCTTCTTCATAGTTATCATCTGGATCATACAATCCAACTGTTGTAGTATTGTTAAATGGAATGGTGAGGCTTGTTTGACCAGCACCCAAAGTGAGTGAAGAAGTTAGTCCAGCTTTCCATCCGTAAAATGGCAAAGTTTTTAAAGCATTTGATCCATTTCCAAGTGACATGTACAGATTTGTCCATACTGAAGTGCTCATGAATGCACTTGAGAGTGAAAACCCAAAGAAGTTCAAAATCGTTCTGAATATGTAATCAATATTCATAAACGGCAACAATTGTGAAGGTGTCAAATAGTTGTTTAAATACAGGCCTTCATCTATTCCAAAATTTCCGTACAATCTACCTCCTTGTGACATTGCTTTGTCAACAAGCGGAATCCTAATGACACCATCACCAACACTTCCAGCTGTAATATCTCCACTCCATGATGCAATCACATTCTGTGGTGTGTTTAAGTATTTGAACAATTGTGGATTTGCAAAAACATCTTTAAGTTTTGCATTCCCCATTTGAGTGAATAGATCTCCAGCACCTCCACTAATAGCACATTCATATGTTTGTCCAGTTTTAGAAACACTAAGCAATTGCAAGACTCCTTCAATTAGAGAAACACCATCATTCAAGAGAGTGCATTGAACTGGATTCTCTGGACGAAATACATCAGTGCTCCAATCACCAACTGTGAGATCAACCATGAAATAATTCGCAAAGAAATCATTGTTGATATTTGAGAATGGCAAAAGAAACGTTCCAGAATATGGGGCTTCTCTTGACGTTAATTTCTCTGGATCTGCAAAAGAGTACGTCAAAGGAATTGCAGCACCTTCAGACAGCTCTAAAGTCTTCCAATCATAAAGATCACCATATCTTGCTTGTAGTTCAATCATGAGATTCTTTCCTTTGCATATTCAAGTGTGATATCATATGCAAATAGTTTATTTGCCAAACTTGTTTTCTCCACGTAATTAGATGAGGTGATAACAATTGGAATGATATTTTGATCCTTGTCAATCATAACAACTTTTCGTGAAACAATCAAAGACTCCATCAATACATTTCTTGATTCATCATACCAATGTGTTGATACTTTCATTCCTCTCTTGGATCTTACATCTCTGAATGTAGTTCCTCCATTCCTTCCATATGCAGCCCAATCAACTGTTGTGCTTGTATCAAGATAGTTTCCTGACTTGCCTACATACTTTGATCTACTTGTGACCTTTGTTGTGTTGGTTTGTGCTCCCAATACATCAATGTAATCAAATGTGCCTGATCTGTTCTGAAATCCAATTGTAAACTGGTTGTAAAGACAGGGTGAATCCACTTTGGTGTATCTATATATTCCACTCAATTGTGTGCCGGGATTTGCTGCACTTGTATTGCTTGCAATTATATCATAATGTGTCCAAGTTCCATTGATGGCTGTTGCAAGTCCTGCGTTGTGTGTTTGTGTTTTTAAATTCATTGGACCAATTCCAACAAATGATATCATGCTGTCTGCATCTACAAGAGTTGAAGAGACACCACCAGCAGTATTAATTGTATAAACAAAAACACCTACTTCAGTTGATCCATTCATCACTCTAATTCTCCAGAAATTCAAAGGTCGATCAAGGTCAAAGCCTGCTGAGATTCCAGTTGGAGTTGCAAGTGTTCTGTATGATTCCATTGATACAGTATCTTTGTAAATCGCAGAGTTGGAATTTGTTCCTGTTGCCCATGTTCCTGTTCCATTTTGAGGAATTTCACTCAATAAAGGTGATGTGAATGATGTTAATCCTTCAGAGAATCCAGATATCAAAGTGTTGTTCAAACGTGTTGTATCCCAATCAGCAAAGTCAGATGTTTGACCAGACCATCTCAAACCAAAGACTTTGTTTCCAGTACTCACAGAAGTAAATGCAACAGCACCAGTTGCAGTTGTTGCTTTGATAAATCCAAGAGTAATCAAAAACTTTCTAGCTGTATATCCTCCAATGGCACATGTTTTTGCTGCTGTCGTAATACCAAGCAGATGTATTGATCCGCTTGATTCATCATCTGGTGTTTGTATCTCTGTGGTTTTTATGTAGCTGTCTAATACTTGAGAAATGTTGAAAGATGCTGCATCATTATTGTTTGGTTGTAGTGCTAAGGTGGTAAGCTGTGCACCTGTATCATCATTTATCTTTAATGCAAAGCGATACTTGAAACCAGAATATGAAACATCACTCACTGTAAATATTACTGGTTGTAATGTGCTGGTTAAAGCAACTTGTGATGGTTGTTGTTCTACGATATATGCCATTTTTATATGTGTTCGGTTCTGTAAGTCTTTAAATAAAAGAAGCAGTGATTGATGCAATGTCTTGAGCGACTGCATCACCTATTGATTGAGAGTATTTCTTCAAGATATTGTTACCAGTTTTAGAGATAAAATATGATGGTTTTAATCCTCTCTGATATATTGCGTTTTGAACTATGAATCCGAATGATCTATCTGTGATGAATTGACCTTTTGCATTCCTTCCTTGATATCCTTTTGTTTTTAGCCATCCCATAATTGCTGAGAGTGGTGGTTTCTTATTTGTGAAGCTGAATGTTCTGGTGTTTGAGTTCATGAGTTTGAAAGTCTCCCGACTATATTTCTTATTTACTCCATCAACTCCAGAATCCACAAATTGCCAATAATCAACATCAGGTGTGAGTTCAATATTCCACTCATCTTTGTCTGTGTTCAGATCCCATTTCAACTGTATGGAGTTTGCAAGTGCTCCAGTTGCTTTGTGGCCTTGTCTCCTTAACATCTGAAGTGCGTTTTTCTTCCAGAGTTTTGCAACTCGCATCATCACTGCATCAGTCAGTGGTGCTTTATATACCACTTTATCAATTGTCATTGTTATCATGACATTGGTATCAGACAAACGTCATTTGTGTTATCTACTCCAAACGTCAAATCAGCTGTCCATCCAATTAATTGATTTTCAAATCTCAAGTTGAAAGGTAAAACTGACACTGGCAATTCCATTGTTGCTCTCGGAATGAATTTATTGTCATCAAATGCATGATTGTGACCTAACGCAATCACATCTTTAATCATATAGAACATGTTGCTGATAATCCATGCACGATCCTTCAAGTCACTTGGCTGAAGTGTTGCAATGATTACCTCAACAGTCAAATCTGCTTCACCTTTGTCAATACTTCCAGCACTAAGATTCACAAACAAACATGGAAATAGATCTGCATTCATCTTCTTGACATCCATTTCATCAATCGGCCCTATTACAGTGCTGTGAATTTGTGTGTTTTTTGCTCCATACGTTTCAAATGCCTCCAGTAATTTATAGACTGTTGTTTCTGATTGATTCGCTTCCATGTTATTTTATGATGTCTTTGTTATTCTTAGATATGGAAAGATCTAATTCGTAACACAAAAAAGTGAATGCTTGCTCAATTTTAAGCTCTGTGACAGCTTCGATTTTCAAGATGTCTCCACCAGCCAGATGATAAATTGAAGCAAACCAGCCCCATTTAGATGCCATTGAAGATCCTACTGCTCCCCCTCCTCCAAAGATTGCACTGAATCTTTCATAAAGACCAGACCTATATTCAAAAAAAAAGCGAGCAAAGAGAATACTTTGTCCATTTTCATCTCATTAAAGATCTCTCTGTTTTCATTTCCAGTGTATGGAGCTATCTGATAGAAGTCTTTGGATTGATGTGTGACCTTTCTGTATAGCATAGAGAGGATCTGAAGGAGGTTCTCATCTGAATCAACACAAGCTGTCTCCAGATCTGCATACTCTCCCACAGTAAGCTCTGAGAGGTTTGGATGTATTCCATATTTTTCACCTTTTAATTCTATAATTGGAAAGAGTTCAAATTCTGTTTCATTTGGGTCTTCCAATTCCTCCAGCAAAGCATTGACTGTTTCCATGCTTTCCATTGTCATGCTCTTGACTGTTTTCTGTGTTATATCACAGAGTATTGCAACACGTTTCACAACGTTTTCAGTCTTGGAAAGTTTGATCCATTTCTTGACTGTAATATCTGCAACTGATGTTGGAACTACTATTTTCATTTTGCGGTTTTTAAGGTGGTATTTGCGGGGTTTGCGGTGTTGCTAGGTTTTACTGGGGTTACGGGTATTTTACGGGTTTACGGGTTTTGTACGGGAATCGTACGGGTTTACGTAAAACGTGCGCATCTTCATGATATGTAATATTTTCCTGAGTAATTTTCCATGAGTTTATTCAAACACACATATCTGAAAGCATCAATTGCGTGATCCTTTTGATTTGCTTCTGGTTCATTGATTTGATTTCCATCTCTGTTTGTTTTCCACTTATATGACTGCATCTCTTTAATTAGATTCGTGCTTTCTTTTGTGATGTTTATTCTGTGGCGTTTCATTACGTCAATCCCCAGTCTGATGCTGTCTGGCCCTTTCTTTGCGCCCTTGATTAAAAATCCATTTCTTGAAAGCTCAGTTACCGATTTCGGCTCGGCTGAATCTGCAATAATCTCTTGGCGTTCAATTCCAAGATCTTTCATTTTTCTTATTAAATCATTATTTGTCAGGCCAGTTTCATACAAGTGTTCTTCAACATATAAATCCAGACCATCTTTATACACAGATATGAGTGCGCTTGGATCGTTTGTGAATCCCCAATCTAAACCAAATGAAATGAATTTTGCTCTGTCTGGAGTTTTATCAACTTGATTGAAGAATGGAAAGATTGCAGAAACATTCATACCACGTTCACCAAGTCCAAATACTCTCCAGTAATTTGCATCTGTTAATTTTAGGTATTCAATCTCTTTTATTGTGTTTTCGTCTAAGAATGGATTATCAAGATATGTAGTTTGAAAAAAACTGCAATCTTCTCTTGTCATTACTTTGTCATATATCCATGAAAATACATCTGATGGATTAAAATCCATGATCATGATTTCTGATGTTCTCAAAATTATCTGAGTGAAATCTTCAAAGGTTAATTCATTTGCTTCATTCAAAAAAGCAATGTGTCTTTTTCGGCCTCTGATGCGCTGTGGTTCTGCGATTGAAACAAATTCAATGACATTTCCAAAAAGAATGTATTGAGAGCTTGATTTGTTGTGGTTTGCTTCTGAATACCAATCTTCTGCTTCCAGTATTTGAAAGAAATCTCTCATCACAGATGCTCTGAGTGATGGCATTGTTTTCCTGATGATTGTAATTACCCAACCAGCATTGGGATTGTCTGAGCACCATTCAATCAATGCCTGACATATGGAGTATGTCTTGCCTGATCTCGTTCCACCTTGATGCACTTGAATACGTGTATCACAGTTCTTGCAGTCATAATATGATTTACTCTGCTTCTTCACTTGTGATCCAGCTTGGTTTTTTATTTGGTTCTGAGATAGTCAAATCTTGAGTTTCTACATATCCACGTTTTTTGCCTTTAGTCTTGAGATAGAATATTGTGCTTGGTACGTTCTCTTGACTAATAAGAGAATGAAGTTTGCTCTCAGCAAAGTCAATTGCAATATCAGCAATGTCATCTGTCTTAGCTTTGAAATCTGCGTCATCTTTTAGCCAATGATAAAATTGTGTTCTGGATATACTTGCAATCTTACATGCCTGAGTGACCACACCAAGTGATTTCTCTAAAGCTTCAAGTGTTGCTTTCTTTTTAAGTTCTGTTTTATCCATCAGTGCGCTTGTGTTATTACTTCAAATTCGTTTTCTTCAAGGTGTGCTTTTTTACCAGTAAAGTCTTCCCATCGCTTTACTATTACATCGCAGTATTTCGGGTCTAATTCCATTCCGTAACATTTGCGCTTTGTTTTCTCGGCTGCTATTAGTGTTGAACCTGAACCTAAGAATAGGTCTAATACTGTGCCTTTCTTATGATGTGAAAAAGCCGTTTCTGCTAATTCAACAGGTTTTTGTGTTGGGTGTTGATATTTTGAAGGGCTATCTCCCCCTATTTCCCAAACCGCTTTAGGTCTATCTGATACAAATTCTATTCTGTTTTTTGTTAAGTATAGGCACATCTCGTAATTATGTCCGTATTCCGCTTTTAAATCTCCCATCCCCCCGAATTTCTTATACCATATAATAGTTGACTTGTAAATATCTGAATACATCGTTCTCCATATTTGGAAAACTTGGTGTGATGTCCATATGTATATTGGGCAGAACTCATTACAAAACGAATCTAATATGTGCCTAAAGTCTAAAATTAAATTGTCGTTTTTAAGAGTTTTAAATTTCTCCCTGTCTTTGTTTTTCCAGTTGCTTTTGTATTCTATACCATAAGGTGGGTCAGTAAAAACCATATCTGCCTTCTCCCCATCCATAAGAATCTCTACCGCTTCTTTGCTCGTAGAATCGCCACACATAACCCGATGTTCACCAAGTATCCAAACGTCACCCAGTTTAGTTATCGGTTCTTGTGGTGCTTCAGGTACTGCATCTTCATCTGTCAATCCTTCAACTTCTTCTGGTTCAGTTTCCCAGACTGCAACACCATACTCTGTCAGTGGTAAGTAATCCCATTCGTTTGCAAGGATATCATAATCAAATTCTCCATAGTGTGTATTATCCTTGATTACTATCTCAGCACAAACCAGCTCATATGTTTTGTTGAATTTAGTGAATGATTCAGATTTCAAATGTTTCTCTCTGGTGTATTGCATCACTGGAACATCTTTCCAACCTAATTCCTTGCATGCTCTCCACCTTTGATGCCCTCCAAGTATGATATCATCTTCATCAATTATCACTGGCCTTAAATCCATCATCTCAGGCGTTTCCTCTATGCTCTTTTTTTGCTCCAGATATTTTTCATTGCGAATCAAACGCGGATTCTTTGGATGAGCAAATATTGTATTGATTGGTTTATTCATTTTCACAGCTGTTTTCATATAGTTTTTCAAGATCCTCAAAGAATTTCCTGACACAAGATGTGCAACTTGAAAATTTCTTTTTCTTGTTTGTGCTCCTGATCCAAATATCAATGGCCAGATGTTGCTGTGTTGCTGTCACAGATTTTCCTTTCTTCCAGTGAATCAAATGCTTTTCATATAGAGCACGATCATCACTACTCATCAGAGCTTTGAATGGAAAAAGTTTATTCAATTTCTCTTTCCTTTCATTACATCCACAATCCTCTCCAAAGATGGATTCAACAGCAGCTTTTAAGCCAGTGAATTTTGCGACTTTTTCAATCGTGTCTCCAAGTCCTTTGCTTGGCTTGTTTTTTGATTTCATTTCTGGCACGTTTTATTGTTAAAAATATTGTTGTTTTACAGATTCCAGTTGCATCAGACATGGATTGAAATGAATGATTGTGATCATAGTAAATCTTTGTGACTGTTCTGTCAAAAAATGTCATTTCTGCAAGAGCTGTATTGATGAAGTCAATTTTTTCTTCATCTTTTATCTTCTTGTCCATGTTTGAATCGAACCACAGCATGATTTCATTCTTGGCTTCTCTGTGTCGTTTTTCAGGATCTCGATATGTGTAATAATATGGTGAAGTCACAGAGTTGTATTGGTTCATCATCATCCTAGCCATCCAATATCTCAACTGTTTCTTCTTAATTAGTTCTTCAATCTTGTTTTGGTCACTCTCCAAAACATCCAAGATGACCATGTGACACAATTCTTCACAATCAACATCACTTTTTTTGGCAATCATGCACGCCATTTTTTTAATGGCTTTGTAATTTTCTGAAATGTATGCATTTACCACACTTACAAATATAAGAAAATCAATATCATATTAAATTTCTTTTAATATTGCTTTCGCTCTTGCTTCAAAAGAGCTTGCCATATCCCTTAACTCTTGCACTGTGTACTTGCGTATCTGATTAGACATGAAAACGACTGTATCAGCACTCCCTGAGCCGTACAAAGCATCTATCTTCTTACCGAACTGATACGAATGTCCTCCATTACTCATATTGCATCCTTTACACTGGGCAGATGCATTAATCAAAGGTGGTTCATATAGCCATCTAACTGAAAGTTTTGCTCTGGTTTGAAAGTGACCACAATCAACTTCATTCCACATCTTGCGCTTGTCACAAGTGATGCAGTTTATCATTCCATATTCATCTGCACATGACAACCTCACAAATCTGCTGAATGCTTTATCACATGCATTTTTTGCTTTGGAACGTTCACTCATATATTTATATCATTTGTAATTACAAGTGTGCAATGCTCTCCAGACATTAAAGCATCAGAAATGGCTTTGTAAATCCTAAAATATGCAACAGTACTTTTACCAATAAAACCAGACTCAGATATATTGTTGTTTTTTTGTGTGTCTCCAACTAATAAACAACCAGAAGTGTCTTCATCTGTATTGCCGCAATGGATTAAAATATCTGTAAAATTTGGCACGTTGAGAATTTCAATCATTCCAACATGGACATCAGCAAATCTGTGAAGATATGTATCATGCAATCTTCCATGCTTTTTCAATGCAAGACAATATTCACCCGATGGAATACAAGTCTCATGTTTTACTTTGATTTTTCTTGGTTCATCTTCCAGAGTGTAACACATAAATTTTTTTTCATTTGTTATGTCAAACAAGATTCCGTTTGTTGATTCTTTTGATTTATTGAATCTATATACTTCTAATTTCATTATGTTGTGTGTGGGTGGTGAATATGATTCCATCGACCTTTGTGATTCGTGTCATCTTCTGGAAGTTTAAGATCCTTTACAATCTGCTTCATGATGTTTCTCTGTTCTTCAGACAATGGTTCTGGTTCTATTTTTTTAGTCTCATGATATTTGTTTTCCATCATGATTGATCTTTCATCTGCAAATTTTAAAAATGCATCCCTAAGTTCTGGCAATTTTAGACGTTCATACATGTTGCCAAAATAACCAGCTTTGAATCTGTCCATCACAATTTTCCATTCCTCTAATTTATACGCTGGAAATTCATTCAGCAAAACTGATACTGCATGTTGAATTTCTTCTTGCGTTCTGAGAGTTTTGTTCATCTCCAGATAATCAAGCATGTCTTTTGTGATGGCATACAAAGCCGCAAAAGTTGTTACCTCATCGTATTTCAT
>Ga0075444_10000325_pt1 | contig 28603 bp, 29 predicted proteins | sample CoawatmetaG01DNA_FD_76836 | JGI IMG/M metagenome (GOLD analysis project Ga0075444, IMG submission 76836) | Marine microbial communities from the West Antarctic Peninsula - Coastal water metaG017-DNA | ecosystem: Environmental > Aquatic > Marine > Coastal | place: Atlantic Ocean: West Antarctic... | reverse complement strand
GAAGATATCAATAGATACATCAATTTATATAAACAGGAAAATCTATGTCATGGAGATCTTCATTTTAAGAATATGATTCTTAGAAAGAAAAGCATTTATTTCATTGATCTAGATTATATTTGTGTTTCTTCAAAAGGTTATGATATTGCCATTTTAGCATATCAAGAAAAGCTATCATTAAAAAAAATTAAAGAATTATCATTTCATTTAGAAATAGATATTCATGAAATAAACCACTATAAGCCCATTTGTCTACTATTAGATTATCTATGGCAAGAAGTTCAAATAGAATTAAAGATAATTAAAAAAAATACTATTCAAAAAAAAATAATTAAGAACTTCCTAAAAAGTATTTCTTAAACTCGCTATTTTTTTTTAAGTCAGAAAAATTAAAAATTTTATTTTTTAAAACAGAACCATTAGAGATAAAAATAATACCATCAATGATATCAACCAGCTCATCTAAAAAATGACTACTAATAATAGTAATTTGTGATTTATTAAAAATATGCATTTTTATAAGTTGAGCAAAAAGATCTTTTCTTAAGCCGGGGTCCAGAGCATTAAAAGGTTCGTCTAATAGTAGTAAATTTTGATTTCTAAGCCAACATCTTGCCAAAGAAACTCTCTGCTGTTCACCTCCTGAAAGATCAGATACAATTTTAAACATATCCATTTTTAAAGAAAGTTTATTCATTACTTTTTTAACTTTATTCTTATTAAAATCAGAAGTGCCCATCGAAGAATCAATACCTAAAATAATATTTTCAAAAATAGTTAAATGATCAAAATTATTATAATTTTGAAAAAGACAAGATATGGGTCTCTCAGAAGGAGATAAGTTTAGTAAATTTTTTTTTTTTAAAAAAATTGATCCTGAATTCACTTTTAAAAAGCCACCAATTAAGTTAATCAGAGTAGATTTTCCACTACCGCTCTCTCCTACTAAAGCGTAAATTCCACTTTTAGGAATACTGAAGGTATATTCAGCTGAAAAGTCATTAGTAGTAAAAGATAATTTATTTAATTCCAACATTTTTATAAAGTACTCTATTGATCGAATATAAGAAGAAAACAATAAAAATCACAAAGACAGCAAGAAGAAAAAAGGCGTCATCATAACGATAGCTTGAATATAATTGAGAGATCAAATAAGGAACTGTTTTAAAACTATTAGAATTAAAAAGAGTAATAGAAGTTAGATCACCCATACTTAAAACAAAACAAGATGAGCATATGATCAGTAAATCTTTTTTGAATTTTAAAAAATCTATTTTAATAAGTCTTACTAAGGGTGATATTTTAAATTGAATAATTTTTAACCTTTCATGCCTGTTATTTTCCATGAATTTAGGAAGTAAGAATAAAAAAATTAAGGGCGTTAAAAGAAAAGAATTAACAAAAGAAACAATTAAAAAATTAGGTAAAATAAAATTTAGATTAGAATTTATAAGAAACAAAATAGCACTCAATGTAATTGCAGGAATAAAGCTAATAATAAAAATTGTAAAGATAATAAAATTACTTAGCTGAGATTTTTTTTCATATAATCCTCTAGTAATAAATAAAGAGGAAAGACCAATTAAAAGAGAAATGAAAAGTGAAGAAATGGCAATGAGAAAGCTGTACATAAATGCAGTTAATGAACTCAGTGAAAATAAAAGATCTAAATTAAAATTAAATAATCCTTTTAAGATAACAAGACATGGGGTAAAAAAATAAAAACAAAATATAATTAAAATTATACCACTTAATAAGTTAGGTTTATAAATTCTATAAATTTCTGATTGTTTCAGGGTTAGAAGTTCGAAGTTATTTCTTAACTTTAAGATTGGGATTAAAATTACAATAATGAGTCCACTTTGGATAAATCCATAAACAACAGCATCTAAGATATTAGCCTCAAAAGAGATTTTTTGATAAATCGCAAGTTCAATAGTTGTCAATAAAGGTGAGTTAGCAAAAATATAAATTATTGTAAAATTACTGATACAAAATATTAAAATCATTGATACTAATATAATGAAATTGTTTAAAATAATGGGTCTTAGATATTTTGTTAAAGCTAAATAAAAATTGATTTTATTTGCCGTTAACAGCTTTAAATAATTTTCAGGTATATTAATCAATTTTCTATAAAAATAATTAGCCGATAACGCGATATTGAAGAAACTAGTCACATAAATAATACCTACTAGTCCAAAAAAGCTATAAGAAAAATCCATGTTAAATGATTGAAATATTTTTTGCATTAGGCCATTTGAACCATGAATAAAGATAACTCCATATGAAATAAAAAGAACTGGGGCAATAAAAAAAAAATTTAATGCTGTGGTAATGTACTGACTTTTAATACTAGAAAGATACAAACAAAGACTTAGGATAAAACCAAAAGTAATTGATATTGAAGTACTTAGAATTGCTTGAAAAAAAGTAAATTTTATTGATTGTTTAAAAAAATTATCATAACTAACTGATAAATCTTCTAGATTATAGAAGAAAAATAATACGGAAGTTCCAATAGTAATTAAAATTAAAATATAGAAATAAAAAGGGAGTTTAATCAAGAAACTCCCTTCTAGATTCTGATTAATTTTACTCAATACTTGAGGACCAATAATTGATCCATAAAGCTTTATCTTCAGTAGACCCGTATACTCTATCTAAAGAATTTGGAACTGGTGCATATTTGTAGAAGTCACTGTCCCCTTCCACTCCATCAATGATAGGGTACATCCAGTTACCATAAGGAATATGATCTTGGAATCCTTTTGTAATAGCAAATTTTACAAATTGTTCTGCTAATTTTTTATTTGGAGCATTTTTCAATACGCCTAATACTTCTATTTGTTCTGCGTGACCCTCTTCAAATAAAATTGCTTTATAATTTTCATCCGATTCAGCGATTGCATGATAGGCTGGTGAAGTACTGTAACTTAAAACAACATCACCCTCTCCTTCTAAAAACAAACCGTAACCATCAGACCAACTTTTAGAAGTAATAACAATTTGATCTTGAAGACTTGTCCATAAATCTTTGGAGTTATCTCCTTTTAATTGATAAATCCATTTAGCTAATCCTAAACCTGGTGTAGATGTTCTTGGATCCATAATGATAATTCTTATATCATCGCGTGCAGCTAGTTCGTCAAAGCTTTTGGGAGGGTTAGTTAACTTTGAAGTATCATAAATAAAACTAAAGTACCCGTAGTCAAAAGGTACGAATATTTTATCACTCCAATCAATATTTAAAGAATTTAATGAATCTTTAGATAAAGAATGATTTGAGAATAGCTTTGTGTCTTTAGCTTCAGACATTAACGAATCATCAATTCCTAAGAGAATATCAAAACCCTCTTTATTATTTGTGAGCTTTACTCTAGAAAGAAGCGCTCCAGATGAATCTGCAGTTGACCAATTAATTTCACAATTACAAATTTCTTCAAAAGATTTTTCAATACTGGGGCCAGGACCCCACTCCGAAGTAAAAGAGTCATATGTTAGAATATTTAGCTGTTCTTTAGCCATTACCGAAGTAGGTAAAATAAATACAATTAATAGTGTGAGTAGTCTCATAGTAAATTCCTTTCAATTAAAGGAACCTTAAACGCTTGAGTAGGTGATATACACTTCCTACGCCGGCATTATCCGGTTCAGGTTCTAGGGTTAAGTAAGATACTCTCTCAGCCTTTCAGCACCCCTGTTAATATAATTATAACTTATTTATTTTTAAAATCAATTATCTTTACTAATGGGCATGTAAATAGTAAAAATTATTTTAATCATGATAGAAATCAACAATTTTATTGGTGGAAAAAATATACCAAGTGAGACTAAAAATTTTATAAAATTGTATAAACCTACTACTGGAGAAGAATACGCTAAAGTTCCGGTAAGCACAGAAGTTGAATTTAATAAAACTATTCAATCAATGAAATTAGCTCAACTAGAATGGGCTGAAACTTCTCTAACAAAAAGATCTTCTATACTTTTTAAGTTTAAATATTTAATTGAAAAAAACTTTGATGAATTAGCAACTATTATTTCTAATGAACATGGCAAAGTATTTTCTGATGCAAAAGGATCCCTTCAAAGAGGTCTTGAAGTAGTTGATTTTGCATGCGGTATCCCTCATCTTTTAAAAGGAAGTCATTCCATTAATGTTGGGACAAACGTGGATTCATTTGATTTTCGACAACCTCTCGGCATATCTGCGGGCATTACGCCTTTTAATTTTCCCGCTATGGTTCCCATGTGGATGTTCCCTATGTCCATTGCGTGCGGAAATGCATTTATTTTAAAACCATCTGAAAAAGTACCTCAATGTTCAATGAAACTTGCTGAACTATTTTCTGAAGCAGGACTACCAGATAATATACTTAATGTCATGCATGGAGATAAGTCTGTTGTAGATTTAATTTTACAATCAAATGATATAGCTTCTATAAGTTTTGTTGGCTCTACGCCTGTTGCTCAATATATTTATTCTGAATCTGCAAAATATAACAAAAAAGTGCAAGCACTTGGAGGAGCTAAAAACCATATGGTAATTATGGAAGATGCTAATTTAGAGGATGCTGTTAATGGGCTTATTGGAGCTGCTTTTGGTTCTGCAGGTGAAAGATGTATGGCGACTTCAGTCGCCTTACCAGTTGGAAAAATTCAACACCCATTTATGGAACTACTCAAAGAAAAAACTAATTCTATTCATGTAGGAAGTTCTCTTGATCCCAATAGTGAAATGGGGCCTCTGATTACTAAGGAACATAAAGAAAAAGTACTTGGGTATATTGAAAAAGGAATTAATGAAGGTGCAAAACTAGAATTAGATGGTAGAGGAATGTCTCTCCAAGGTTTTGAAAATGGAAATTTCGTAGGACCAACTATTTTTAATAATGTCACTAAGGATATGACAATCTATAAGGAAGAAATTTTTGGACCCGTTCTATCAGTTGTTAATGTTAATACATATGAAGAGGCTATAAGTCATGTGAACGGACATGAGTTTGGAAATGGTACCTCCGTCTACACTTCTAATGGAAATATAGCGAGAGATTTTATGAAGAATGTTCAAATTGGAATGGTAGGAATTAATATTCCTATTCCAGTGCCCATGGCTTTTTATAGCTTTGGTGGTTGGAAGGGCTCTATTTTTGGAGGAAGTGGTATGCATGGAGAAGAAGGAATTAATTTTTATACAAGAAGAAAAACAATCACTTCAAAATGGGCTGACGATATTTCTGGCGCGTCATTAATAATGCCGACAATGAAATAAAATTTCTTACCAGTTGCCACTATTTTTCATTGAAATCCAAGGCTCTTGAGATTCAAGAGGATTACCTTTTTGAAGGAGTTCAATCGAAATTCCATCTGGTGATTTTACAAAAGCCATATAACCGTCTCTTGGAGGTCTATTTATAATCACGCCTTTATTCATAAGTAATAGGCATTTTTCGTAAATATTATCAACTCTGAAAGCAAGGTGCCCAAAATTTCTACCACCAGAATATTCTTCAGGATCCCAGTTATAAGTAATTTCAAGCAAAGGTTTTTTAGAGTAAGAAGCTAACTCTTTATCATCTGGTGCGCATAGAAAGATTAAAGTAAATCTTCCTTTATCATAATCTTTTCTTGAATATTCAAATAAACCAAGTTTATTACAATAAAAGTCAATTGAATCTTCAATATTAGTAACTCTTATCATTGTATGCAAAAATTCCATAAAACATGTTAGCAAAAATATAAACTGGTGTCTAATTTATGTAGTAAGATTAAAAAATGGCTGTTAGAAAAAAAAATAAAAAAGAAGAAGAGCAATTTTTGTTAAAAATAATTCAACCATCCCTCCTAGGGTTTATGGATGGTTCGATTTCAACTTTAGCACCAGTATTTGGATTTGCGGTATCGGGAGATACAAAAACGGCTTTTATGGCAGGTACACTAGTATCTGTTGGTGCAGGAATAAGTATGGGGCAATCAGAAGCTATAAGTGATGATGGTAAATTAACAGGAAGAGGAAAACCATTAGTAAGAGGGATTATAACAGGAATAGCGACATTTATTGGAGGCATGCTTCACACACTTCCATTTTTAATAAATGATATAGGTTTAGCTAAAAATATAGCAATTGGAGTAACGTTAGTGGAATTAGCTCTTATAGCTGTAATTAAATGGAAATATATGAAAGGAAAATTAATTTCTAGTCTATGGCAAGTCTACCTAGGCGGCGGAATTGTAATATCAGCAGGAATAATTTTAGAAAGAATAATTTCAAAATTTATGAGTTAGAATTGTTTATTAGCACCCACAGCAATTCTTTTTTTAAGGGTGGTTTCTCTATAAAAAATATAACCAACACTTAAAACAACAATTAACCCACCGACATAAACTCTAAAAGAGACAACTTCATTGAATAAAAAAAATCCTATAAAATAAGACCAAAGAAGAGACGAAAATTCAAACGGAGCCAAAAGAGAAGCATCGGCTAATTGGTAAGATTTAGTAAGAAATACTTGAGCGATAAAACCTAAAACTCCGGTGAGTATTAACAATATAAAATCAGTAGTTTCAGGAATAACCCAAGATGAATTAAAAAAAGCTAAGCTAATAATAGAACAAAATAGTGTAAATATAAATATAGATAAAAAATTATTGTTTGTAATTAGTATTTTTTTTAAACAAATAACAGCAAAAGAAAGAAAAAGACTAGCGATAAGTGGTAATAAAGAATAATTGGAGAATATACTAACTGAAGGATTTAAGATAATAACAACACCAATAAAGCCAAACATAATTGCTATAATTCTTTTCATACCAATCACTTCATGAAGAAAAAAGACTGATAAAATAGAAATAAAAAAGACAGATGAAAAACTTAATGTTTGCATTTCAACTAGATGGACATGACGAAGAGATAAAAAAAATAAAGTCATAGCACAAATACCAAAAGCAGCTCTCATAAGGTGTAAAGGGTATTGATTGATATCAGCTATTTTTAAATTATTTTTCCACAACATGAATATAACAGGAAATAATGCAAAAAAATTTCTAAAAAAAACAACTTCAAATAATGGAACACGATCAGCTAAAAGCTTTATGCAGGTTCCCATTAAAACAAAAAAAAGCACTGATAAAGATTTAAATAAAAAAGCTGACATATTTTATAAATTCAATATATTCCGATACAGATGAATTTACTAATAGTTAATGGCTATGACAAGAATGGCTGGAATAAGCTTCAAAAAAAAGGACTACAGCACATATGTGATTTTTACAGAGATCAACTAATAGGAATTAATTCAAAAATTAACACCACTTATATTCACCCTTCTATAGAACTTAACAAGACATACAGTGAAAATTTTTTTAACTCTTTTCATGGGATTGTCTGGACTGGCTCAAGCTTAAATATATATGACAACACTAAAGAAATTAAAAATCAAATTTCTTTAATGAAAAAATTATCTAAATTAAAATTAAATATATTTGGAAGTTGTTGGGGGATGCAACTTTATACCGTTGCTAATAAGGGTGATGTTAAAAAAAATCCTAAAGGAAGGGAGGTTGGTATTGCTTTTAATATAACCCTCAATCAAAAAGGCATAAAACATGATATGTATAAAAATAAACCAATTGTTTTTGATGCATTTGCATCTCACGTGGACCACATTACAACTAAGCCAGAAAAATCAACACTGCTAGCAGAAAATCATTATTCCGTGCAAGCCTTAGTTACAAAAAAATTTTGGGGAACACAGTATCACCCTGAGTTTAACTTTTACTACACTGGACAAATATTAAGAGCTAGAAAAAAAATATTAATTAGTGAGAAATGCTTTACCGGAAATCAATTAGACAAAATTATTCAAGCTTATAATAAACCTAGTCAGGATAGTTTTAGTAAATCTTTAATAGATGATAAAATAAGAAAAAGAGAACTCTCTAACTGGCTAAAATATATTAAGTAAAATTATATTTTAATTTTAGATAAGATTTTTGATAACTCTTCTATATTTTTGCATACAGATATGAACTTAAGTACATCATTACGCGCATATTTTACTGATGGTAGTTTTAAGTACTGCTTAATCAAAGGGTCCCAGTATTTTTTATAATTAAAAATAATCATTCTCTTATTTTTGATAATATTTAATTGATTTGCCGACACTACTAAGGATATCTCTTCAATAGTGCCTCCACCTCCAGGTAAAGCAATAAAGATATCAGAAAGTGATAAAAACTTTTTTTTTCTATCTTCCATAGTTTTTGTAATGATTATTTTATTTAATTTTTGATGAATTTTTTCTCTACTATCAAGAAAATCTGGAATAATGCCCGTAACATGACCTCCTAATTCTAATGCTGTATTAGCAACAACACCCATAATTCCACTCTGACCTCCTCCATAAACAATACCATAATTATTTTTAACTAGATAAGTGGTGATATCTTGGGCAAGTTTAGTATGAGATTTATCTGGCCCATACATAGAACCACAAAAAACAGCTACTTTTCCTTTAATCATCATTTAAATTTTATTTAAGATTTTTATTTTCATTTCCTTGTAGACTTATATATTACCTTAGATGAAAAAAGATAAAAGTATCAAACTTAACGCCATAAGAAAAAAAATTGATCAAATAGATGATAAAATTTTAAAATTAGTAGCACAGAGATTTAATGAAATCCATAAAGTTGCAAATCTAAAAGATGACCCCAATCAAGTTGTAGACCACGAAAGAATAAAAAAAATTCTTCAAAATATACAAACTAAAGCTAAAAAAGAAAAATTAGATACTGAATTTGCTGTTCGTTTATGGCAGCTCTTTATTCAAGAAGCAATTCGTTTGGAGTATTCTAAAATTAAAAGTTAATGAGTATATGAGTATATATGCTAGCAGCGTAACCTAATGCAATGACTGGTGTCCATTTTAGATGGCCAAAAAAAGTATATTTACCTCTCGCCTGCCCCATTAAAGCAACACCTGCTGCAGAACCAACTGATAACATACTTCCGCCAACACCTGCTGTAAGAGTTACCAATAACCATTGGGATTCTTCCATAGGGGGGTTCATTGTAAGAACGGCAAACATAACGGGTATGTTATCTACTATTGCAGATAGTATTCCCACTAATACATTAGCCCAAGTCGCACCTAGCTCTACATACATAAAGTTATTAATCATGGACAAATATCCAATAAAGCCTAAGCCTCCAACACTTAAAATAACACCAAAGAAAAATAGGAGAGTATCCCACTCTGCTTTAGAAACTTTTCTTAGTACATCAAATTTTTCCAGAGAATCTATTTCACTATTTCCATGAGTCATTTTTAAATAGTAGGCAAAAATTGATAAATATCCGAAACCAACCATCATGCCCAACATAGGTGGTAAAGTTAAAAAGTTATGAAAACATACTGCTGTAACTATTGTTAGAATAAATAAAAAAATAATTCTTTTAGCGCCTCTTCTCATAACAACAGTTTCACCTGAAGATTTTGGAGTTCCATTTTCAACGAAGAAATACATAATAAATGCAGGAACTACGTAATTAACTACGGAAGGAATAAATATTGCAAAAAAATCAAAGAAATTCAAAAGGCCTTTTTGCCATACCATTAGAGTAGTAATATCACCAAATGGGGAGAATGCTCCTCCGGCGTTAGCCGCTACAACAATATTAATACAGCCAATTGATATAAATTTATTATTATCTTTACCGACAGCAAGAAGAACAGCGCATAAAACTAATGCAGTAGTAAGATTGTCTGCAATAGGAGATAAAAAGAATGCGATTACACCCGTAATGACAAAAAGTTGCTTATAGGTGAATCCTTTTCTTGTTAGCCATGATCTTAAGGCGTTGAAAACATCTCTATTATCCATAGAGTTTATGTAGGTCATCGCAACCAGAAGAAATAAAAATAATTCAGCATATTCAAGCACTCCATGTCTTAAAGAAGCTTCGACCATATGAGCCATTTCCTTATCACCCATAAAATGGAATGCAATTAGTGCCCAAATAATACCAGCTGACAAAATCACTGGCTTAGATTTTCTTAAGTGAGTAACTTCTTCAGCCATCACGAATGCATAAGCTGTAACAAAAACAATAACGCTTATTATACCAACGCTACTAGAAGTTAAATTAACTGCAATATCTGCTGAAGCTGCCATATTAACTAAATAGATCTCCTTCGGTAAGAACTGCTGTATTCATATCCTTAACAAAAAGCTTACCCTGTTCTTTAGATTTAAATCTAGAGACGATTAAGAAACCACCCTTAACAGCGATTCTAATATTTTCTTTATTAATTTCCATAATCTGCCCTGGGAAGTGCTCCGCACTTTGCTCTGAAGAGAATTTTGTATCTAAGAAAACATATTCTTCATCCATGAATTCTGCCCAAGCTCCAGGTTGAGGGTTACAACCTCTGATTAAATTATAAACTTCTATACCTGGTTTTTTCCAGTCAATTCTTGCATCGGCTTTTTTACACCAAGACTCATAACTAGACTTTGAATCGTCTTGAGCAATTTTAGGAGCATTACCAGAATTTAATAAATCTGCTGCTTCGATACATGCATCTACACCTAAAGGAAAAATTTTACTGAAATAAACATCTCCTAATGTCTCATCATCACCAATTTCGACTTCTTTTTGAAGGAGAATTTCACCTTCATCTAAACCATCATTAGGGTAAAAAATTGTAAGACCTGTCTTTTTAGAACCCATTATAATTGGCCAATTAATTGAACTTGGTCCTCTATGTAAAGGAAGTAAAGAAGGATGAAAACAAATAGACCCAAGTTTTGGAATATTCCTCGCTTCTTCAGGGACGAAAATGATTACATAAGCCATTACACATAAATCAGCATCATGACTTTTAATCTGGTCTAAGACTTCTTTATCTTTAAAATTAGATGGCTGGAAAACTGGAAGATTTTCAGATAGTGCATATTCTTTAACTGGATCTAAAGGCTTACCTTCTTTGTCTGGTGCGCAATATACAGCAACAATTTCATGATCTGTTTCTTTATAAAATTTTTCAAGTGTACTTTTTCCAAAAGCCTGTTGTCCCATTAATATGATTTTCATAATTCTCCTTATTGTATTCTTAGATTAATTAAATTGCACCAGAATCGCGAAGCGACTTAATGTCATCATCACTGATTTTACAATATTCTCTTAGTATATCTTCCGTATGCTCACCTAATAAGGGTGATCTTTTTACGTCAGCTGGTGAATCAGATAACTTAATAGGATTTCCAACTGTTAAATATTTTCCACGTCCCGGATGATCTACTTCTACAACAGTACCTGTATTACGCAAACTTTCATCTTCAGCTATTTCTTTCATAGATAAAATTGGGCCTACAGGAATATCGAACGGATTACAGATATCCATGACTTCCAATTTTGTTTTAGTCATTGTCCAAGATTCTATAGTGCTAAATATTTCATTTAAATGTGGAAGTCTTAGTTCTGGAGTTTTAAATCTTTCATCTTCAGCCCATTCAGGCTTTCCAATAACTTGACATACTTTTTCCCAAACAGCTGCCTGGGTAATAAAATAAGTATATGCATTAGCATCTGTTTCCCAACCCTTACATTTTAAAATTCTTCCGGGCTGCCCTCCGCCAGAATCATTTCCGGCTCTTGGAGTAGCTTCTCCAAAAGGAATACCTTCACCATGTTGAGAATATTCTTTTAAAGGACCGTGATTAAGACGCTGCTGATCTCTAAGTTTTACTCTACAAAGATTTAAAACTGAATCTTGCATAGCTGTTTCTACTCTTTGACCTTTACCACTGTGCGTACGTTGAAATAAAGCAGTTACTATTCCAAGAGCTAAATGCAGTCCTGTGCCACTGTCACCAATTTGGGCTCCTGTTACCATAGGAACTTCACCAAGCATACCTGTTGTGGAAGCAGAACCTCCGGCACACTGAGCAACATTTTCATATACCTTGCAATCTTCATATGCACCCGGCCCAAAACCCTTAACAGATGCGTATATCATTTTAGGATTGATCTCTTGTATTTTTTCCCAACTAAATCCCATGCGGTCTAAAGCGCCCGGTGCAAAATTTTCAACCATCACATCACACTCTTCAATGAGTTTAGTAAAAATTTTAGCACCTTCAGCATTTTTAGGATTTAAGGTAATACTTCTTTTATTAGAGTTAAGCATAGTAAAGTATAAACTATCTTCTCCTGGGATATCTCTTAGCTGAGCTCTTGTGGCGTCACCTACTCCTGGACGTTCAACTTTAATTACATCAGCACCAAACCATGCTAGCAACTGTGTGCAAGTAGGTCCTGACTGAACGTGAGTCATGTCTAAGATCTTTACGCCTTCTAATGCTTTAGCTTCCATAATAAAATTCCCTTTTTTTTAATTATAACAAATTTATTTATACATAGTTTGGTTTTTAGTACCTGGAGCAAATTCTTCTTTATCCACCCAAATATTAACTATTGCTGGAGTACCGGCTTTTACAGCTTCTCTAGCTCTTTGAAGAGCTGGCTGAATATCCTTAGCTTCCCTAACACTTTCACCATGACCACCAAATATTTTAGCGAATTCATCAAATGGAACATCGCCTAGTAAATTACCAACATTTCCTTTTTCTTCGCCATATTTCATAATTTGACCAAAACGAATTTGATTTTGAGCAGAGTTATTTCCAACTACAACCAATACAGGAAGTTTGTGTCTAACAAATGCCTCAAAATCCATTCCCGTCATTGAGAACGCTCCGTCACCACAATACAAGAGGACTTCGCTTTCAGGTGATGCTTGCTTAGCAGCAATCGCATAAGGAACACCTACACCTAAAGTCCCAAGAGGACCTGGATCCATCCATGCTCCTGGTCTTTTTGGTTGAACGGCTTGCGCACTAATCGTAACGACGTCACCGCCATCACCTATATAAATTGTATCCTCATTAAGGAATTGATTTAATTCCCATGCTACTCTGTATGGGCTTATAGGAGACTTATCAGTTGTAAAAGTAGGCATTAATTTTTCTAATGCACTTTCTTCTCCTGCTCTTAATTCTTTAAACCAGTCATCTCTATTAGTTTTAGTTCCAGCATCAGCAATAGCGGATAACGTTCTACCAATATGGCCAACTAAACCTATAGTGATGTCTCTATTTTTTCCAACTGTTCGGTAATCCATATCGATTTGGATTACATTTGCATTTGGATTTAATCTTTTTCCATAACCCATTCTGAAATCAAAAGGTGTACCTACAATTATAATGCAGTCAGACTTAGTGAATGCATTTCTTCTTGTTCTATGGAAATGATGTTGATCTCCAGGAGGTAGCGTTCCTCTTGCAGCACCATTTAAATATGCAGGTATGTTCAACTTTCTAACAAAATCGATAGCTTCATCAGTTGACTGACAAGTCCAAACTTGCTGACCTAATAAAACACAAGGTCTTTCAGCTTTAGAAATCATATCTGCAGCTTTTTGAATATCTATAGGATCGGCTAAAGTTTTTGGAGAAGCACTATATTTTCCAGCTTGAGGAAGAATAGCTTTACTCAAAGGAATAGAAGTATCAAGAATGTCTCTTGGAATTTCTAAAAATGAAGGACCGTATGAGCCATTTCTTGTTTCTCTAAAAGCCATTGATACCATATCTGCACAACGCTCTGTTGACATTACAGTTGAGGCGAATTTTGTAATAGGTTGCATCATGTCTACGTGAGGCAGATCCTGTAGTGATCCCATTTTATGCTGAGCTTGTGAACTTTGTCCACCTATAAGAAGCATTGGTATCTCAGCTCTGAAAGCGTTCGCAACACCAGTAATAGCATGAGTAGTTCCTGGACCAGCCGTTACAACTGCACACCCAGGTTTACCTGTCATACGCGCATATCCATCAGCTGCATGTGCTGCAACTTCTTCGTGACGTACATCAATAATTTTAATTCCTTCATTTAGACAGCCATTGTAAATATCAATAATATGACCGCCACAAAGTGTATAAATAACGTCAATTCCTTCTGCTTTTAGGGCTTTAGCAACTAGCTCTCCGCCAGTTATCATCTGTTCATTTGATCCTGTAGACATTTTTTTTCACTCCTCGTTAATTAAATCTCGTGGTATATTGTATACCAATATAAGGCGTTAATGTAAATGATTTAAGAGTTACTTTTTTAAATTATCTTCTATTCTATCCACAAGGCCTAATGCATGACTTTTCAAGACTTTTTCAGCTCTTGAGGCGTTGTTAGATAAAAGTGCGACTATAATTTCATCATGCTCATCGATTGATTTAACAGCTCTATCTGAAACAAAAATGAATTTTTTTCTTAAAAACTGCAAATGAACTAATTGTGATTCTAAGACATGACTCATTAAATTAACTTTAGTTAATTTCATAATATGCTGATGAAAACGTATATTATCATTGGAGTAGTTATCAAGATCAGATAAAACATTATTTTTTGAATATTGGCAAAAATTTCTTAATGATTTAATTTCTAAATCTGATGAGTTTTTAATAATTAAATGAGCGGCATAACCTTCCAAACCAGCCCAGACTGTGACTATTTCAATAAGTTCTTTTTTAGTTTTTCGATTAATAAAAACACCTCTTCTTGGAATAGTCTTAACAATCCCCTCTTGCTCTAATCGAGCAACAGCTTCCCTAATAGGAGTTCTACTGACTCCTAATTTTGCAGAAAGTTGTCTTTCGTCTAAATGAAAATCAACCTCTTTAAGATAAATATTAAGAGATATAATATATTTTCTTAAACTATCGTAGACTTTGGTTTTAAGATTAGATGGGCCAATTTTTTGCATTATAACCCTATCTTACAAGTCTAGGCCTTCTTAGGGAACAACTTATTTTTCAGAACATTAATTAACGGAAGGAATAAAAAAATAAGAGCAATATACATAATAGTTGCTGCAATTGGCTTGATTGTAAAATCAAGGAAAATATTAAAACTACCATCTGATATAATTAAAGATTGCCTCATAGCTTTTTCTGCTAAAGGACCTAAAACAATGGAGAGTACAGCTGGCGCCACAGGGTAGTCTAGTTTTCTTAAAATATAACCCACTACACCAAAAAGTAACATTAACCACACATCATGAATACTTTGTGTTGGAGCATAACCTCCAGTTACACATAAAACAAAAATAACAGGAGCTAGAATTGCAAAAGGCACTCTTAGGACCATGATGAATGCAGGTATAAGCGCTACATTCAAAATAAGTGTGAAAAAATTTGCAATATATAAACTTCCAATTAAACCCCAAACAAATTCAGGCTGCTGGGTAAATAATAAAGGTCCAGGAGTTAAGCCCCATAAAATCATTCCTCCAAGTAATATTGCTGTTGTTGGGGAACCCGGTATCCCTAAGGTAAGCATAGGGAGCATACTTCCTGTACTTGCAGAATTATTGGCACATTCAGGAGCTACAACACCAGCAGGAACACCCGTTCCAAATTCAGCAGAATTTTTTGATAATTGTTTTGTAATTCCATAAGACATTAAAGCGGCAGGAGTTGCTCCTGCAGCTGGAAGAATACCGACAAAAAAACCTAAAAAAGATCCAATAGTCATTGCCATTAAAGTTCCTTTTAATTTCTTAAATGATTCGAGAATATCCTTAAAAGTAAATTTGATTGATGATATTTGAACTGCGCCTTTGGTGCTTTCTAAGGTCCATAACATTTCACCGATACCATAGATACCAATTGCTAGAACTAGGAAGTTCACACCATGTAAGAAACCTGGAACTCCAAAAAATATCAAACGAGGCTGTCCGGAAATAAGATCTAGTCCAATCGTAGATAGAACTAATCCAATTAGAATAGAAAAACAAGTTTTAGGGATGTCGTCCCCGCCTAAACCAACAAATGTGGCAAAAGCCATTACCATTAATGCAAATGTTTCTGGGGCATTGAAGGCAAGAGCAACTTTAGCTAAAGGAGGTGCGAATAGAGTAAATAAAATAACTGAGACTGTTCCGCCTACAAATGAACCTACAGCTGCTGCTGTTAATCCTGTAATAGCGTCTCCTTTTTGAGCGAGTGGTCTGCCATCAAAAACCGTTGCTACAGCAGTTGATGCACCAGGTATTCCAAGCATAATTGAACTAATAGCTCCACCATACATTGCTCCATAATAAACGGCAGCTAAGAATATAATGGCTGCAGTTGGAGGTACAATAAAAGTAATAGGGATAAGAATAGCAACACCGTTTACTGATCCTAGACCAGGCATAGCACCAACAAATAATCCGATTAAACATCCAAAAATCAATAAAGCTAAATTAAGAGGAACAAGAGCTGTTCCAATGCCGTTCATAAGAAGATAAAAAGTTTCCATGTAATTATTTTTATTAGCCTTTCTTGATTATTTATTAATACATTAAGTCGTAAATTGGATAGAATAAAGGTTCTGAAATACCTTGGGGTAAAGTGATTTTCAAAAGCCACTCAAAGAAACAAAAAGTTATAATAGGAGTTGCTATTGAGAAAACTGAAATAAATAAAATACTTTTTTCACTAAAAACTTTTAAATAGAAAAATAAGAAAAAAATTAAAGATATATAAATTCCTAAATAAGCCGTTCCTAAAATTAGACCAATTAAAGAAAGTATAGTTACATATACATATTTAGTTGCTTCAGGATCAACAAAAGGTTCATTATTAGTAGATTGGGGTGATTTTTTTAAAATCCATTTAAATATAGTAATAATAGTACAAATCAGCATACCAAGAGATAACCAAAAAGGCATAAATCCTGCTCCCATATTATCTTCAACAGTCCAGTCAATTCTGTTTTGGGCGCTTTTAATCATGAGGCCGATAGAACATAATGCCAAAAGAACTGCAACAATTATTTCTGCGTTTCTAGTAGTTAATTTCATTTTATCGGCCTCCTTATTATTAATATATTAGTTAAACGCTGCTACGATTTCAGAGTGCTTGTCATATTCAACAGCAAAGAAATCTGAAAGGCCATAACCTTCAATCCAACTTAACAACTTACCGTCATCAATATTGAACTTTTGGAAATCAGCATTCATGTAAACGTCATGAAGTACACCTGTGTAATACTTAGTAGCTTCAGCACCAATATCGGCCGGAGCAACAAAAGCTCTCATCATGTAATACTCAAGATCAGGATATCCTAGCTCATAAGAAGATGGTACTTCTGGAAAAGCTGGGTTTCTCTTAGGAGTCATCATTACTAATGCCTTAGAGTCACCTGATTGATAGAAACCCATTTGCTCAGAAGGATTATTTAGTGTGAAATCACTTTCTCCACCAATTAAGCCTTTAGCAACTGCGCCACCGCCTGAATAAGGAACATACTTCGCATCAAATCCGAACATACCTCTCATCATACCAAGTAATAATTCATCTTCAGACATTTTACCTGTACCGCCCATCACAAGGTCACCTTGTTTTGCACGATCAAGAAATTGATCTAAAGTAGTAATACCTGATGTTTTAGCTCCGTCTTTTTTAATCCAAACCATAAACGTATCAGTTAGAAGTCTAGCAAGTGGTGTGTAGTCTTCTAAGATGTTTATACCTAGTTCTGTTTGGTTTTGAGGAGTTGTAAAAAAGCTGTTCAGTGTAATCATAATTGTATGCTGATCTCCACTCTTACCTTTTACATAAGTCATAGCCTCACCACCTGAACCACCAGGCTTATTGATTGGAATTAACGGCTTTGAAGTAAAGTCATTCTTTTCCGCAATACCTTGTACTAGTCTAGCGATTTCATCTGCTCCACCACCTTGGCCGGCCATAATGATTAGTTCAATAGGCTTTTTAGGTTTGAATTCTTTTGCTGAAACTGTACTTACAGCTACAAAAGAAAAAGACACAAATAGAATTGCTACTTTTTTAAGTAAATTCATAGTTATTCCTCCTTATAAATTACCGTCGTTATTTTCTTAATGGTAGTACAACTGAAGACATAAATCAAATGAATTGTTCCATAATATGGAATGCTTGAAGATTTATTTGTATATTGTATACCAGTAGTAATGAAATTTGTGGATAACAAGAATGGGGAACTGATTATCAGCGAAAGAGAAATAGAATCACCTCATGAAAATGAAATTCAAATAGAGATTTATTCTTCTGGAATTAACAGAGCAGACCTTCTTCAGAAAAAGGGTCACTACCCTCCTCCACAAGGCGAAAGTGATATAATAGGTTTAGAAGTTTCAGGTAAGGTTTCAAAAACAGGATCGTCGGTTAAAGATATTAAAATTGGAGATTTTGTTTGTGCAATTTTAGGTGGTGGTGGTTATGCGGAATTTGTAAACGTTGACCAAAGACAAGTCCTGCCTATTCCTAAAAATATAAATATTCATGATGCAGCAGCTCTTCCTGAAACAATCCTTACTGTTTATGAAAATATTTTTAATATTTCTGAATTTAAAAAAAATGAATCTATTTTAATTCATGGAGGTAGTAGTGGAATTGGAACAACAGCTATATCAATTTTGAAAAATTTTACTGATAAAATTTACGTCACCGCTGGCAGTAAAGAAAAATGTGATGCCTGTCTTAATTTAGGGGCTACTAAAGCTATTAATTATAAAGAAGAAGATTTTGAAGAAGTGCTAACTAGAGAAAATATTAAAGTAGATATTATTTTAGATATGGTGGGCGGTGATTATTTTAAAAAAAATTTAAAGATACTTAATTTCAAAGGGAGGCTTACTTACATAGCTGCTCTTGGAGGAATCAAGGGTGAAATTAACCTTCTACATATTATGAATAAGCAATTAAGAATATCTGGCTCTACACTAAGATCTAGAAGTTCAGAATTAAAAGGTAAAATTGTTCGACAGGTTTTAAAAGATGTTTGGCCATTAATTGAGAATGGATCAATTGGTTTAAATATTTTTAAAAAATTTCCCATGAATGAAATCAATGTAGCTCATCAACTAATGGAGAGCTCAGGGCACATAGGAAAAATTCTATTAACAATTAAGGAGGAAAACAATGAATCTACATGAATATCAAGCAAAGCAACTATTAAAAGGATTTGATGTGAGAGTTCTTGGAGGAAATCCAGTACTTAAAAATTCAGATATCGATAATGCAATTGAATCCATTACGACACCTGTAATGGTTGTAAAATCTCAAATTCACGCAGGTGGCCGAGGTGCAGGTAAATTTAAAGACAGCGGAGATGATAAAGGTGGTGTGAGAGTTTCTATGTCTAAAGAAGAGGCAAAAGAAAATGCATTAAAAATGTTTGGTAAAACACTTGTTACAAAACAAACTGGACCAGTAGGAAAAGTTGTTAACCGACTTTATATAGAGGAAGGATGTGATATTAAGAAAGAATATTATATTAGTATTCTTGTTGATAGATCTACATCTTCTATTTCCATTATAGCTTCTACTGAAGGGGGAATGGAAATTGAAGAAGTTGCAGAAAAGCAACCTGAAAAAATTATTACCATTAATGTTAAAGGTGAAAAAGATCTTCCTCAATCAACATTTGACGCTCTGATAAAAGGATTAGAAATTACAGAAGATCAATCCGAAGACTTTTCAAAACAAATACAAAATATTTATTCTGCCTTTTTAGGAATTGATGCTTCTATGGTTGAAGTGAATCCATTTGTATTAACAGGTGAAAATAATTTCATTACTCTCGATGCAAAAATTTCAATCGACGATAATGCTTTATATAAACATAAAGATATTTTTGAAATGCAGGATGAAACTGAAGAAGATCCATCTGAGATGGAGGCGTCGAGACATGAATTAAATTATGTAAAACTTGATGGAAGTATAGGCTGCATGGTCAATGGAGCAGGCCTCGCAATGGGAACAATGGACATCATTCAATTACATGGTGGTAGTCCTGCTAATTTCTTGGACGTTGGAGGCGGAGCTACAAAAGAAAGAGTAGCAAAAGCTTTCTCTATCATTCTTCAAGATTCTAATGTGAAAGCAATTCTTGTAAATATTTTTGGTGGTATTATGAAATGTGATATTATTGCAGAAGGTATTGTTGCAGCCGCTAAAGAACTTTCTATTCAAGTTCCGCTTATTGTGAGACTTGAAGGAACGAACGTTGATTTAGGTAAGGATATTTTAAAAAAATCTGACTTAGCTATTATTTCAGCAGACAATTTAGAAGACGCGGCTCAAAAGGCTGTTGCATCATTAAAATAAGGAGGGACTGATGTCTGTATTAATTAATAAAGAAACCAAAGTTATATGCCAAGGTTTTACTGGTGCGCAAGGCACTTTTCATTCAGAACAAGCAATAAAATACGGAACTAATATGGTTGGTGGAGTGACACCTAAAAAAGGAGGTCAGCAACACTTAGGGTTGCCTGTTTTTAATTCAGTTAAAGAAGCTAAGGAAGCAACACATGCTGATGCTACAGTTATCTATGTTCCACCTCCATTTGCTGCGGGAGCCATTATAGAAGCTATTGAATCAGAAATTGAATTAATAGTTTGTATCACCGAAGGTGTTCCTGTTTTAGATATGCTCCAAGTTAAAAATAAATTAGCTTCATCTAAATCAAGATTAATTGGGCCTAACTGCCCTGGAATTATAACTCCAGATGAATGTAAGATTGGAATTATGCCTGGTCATATTCACCAAAAGGGAAAAATTGGAATTGTTAGTAGGTCTGGGACTTTGACTTATGAAGCTGTTGCTCAAACAACTGCTGTAGGTTTAGGTCAAACGACTTGTATTGGAATCGGAGGAGACCCTATCAACGGAACCAACTTTATAGATTGCTTGGATTTATTTCTTAAAGATCCAGAAACTGAAGGTATTATTATGATTGGTGAAATTGGTGGAACCGCAGAAGAAGAAGCGGCTGATTTTATTAAAAGCTCATCTATAAAAAAACCTATAGCTTCATTTATAGCGGGAGCTAGTGCTCCAGCAGGAAAAAGAATGGGTCATGCGGGTGCTATTATCTCTGGTGGAAAAGGTACTGCTGAATCAAAGTTTAATGCTCTTGAGGAAGCGGGTGTGCATATATCAAAATCTCCAGCAAAATTAGGAGAGACGATTAAGGCCGCTTTAAGTTAATATAATTTTGCTTCTCTAGCTCTTAATTTTGTAAGGGCTAGAACGGTGTCAATAGTTGGCGTAGAAGTGGAAGTAATTTTTCCCAGCTCTTGAACTGACCCAATTAATGCATCAATTTCCATTGGACGATCACGCTCTAAATCTTGAAGCATGGATGTTTTATGCTCTCCTACAGCTTTAGCAGCATCTATTCTTCTCTCAACATCAAAAGGTTTATCAATGCCAAGTTTAGTAGCGATAGAATGTGCTTCATTCATCATATTTTTAATAACATCTCTAACATCTGCATCACTGCAAATCTTAACTAAAGTTGAAGTTGTTAAAGCACTAATAGGATTTAAAGACAAATTACCAAAGAGTTTTAACCATATGTCTCCTTTAATATTAGGTCTTATAGGAGCTTGAAATCCAGCTTTTTCAAGTATCTCAGATAAGTTTTTTATTCTATCTGTATTTTCACCATTAATTTCTCCTAATTGAAATTTATCTCCTTCTAAATGTTGAATAACTCCCGGCTTTACAACTTCTGAAGCAGGGTTCACTATGCATCCAATAATTTTTTCTGGACCTATATCGTTCCACTGGGAATTATCAGGGTCAACTGATAGAATTTTTTTATCTTTAAATTCAGGATCAGGGTGATTGTGAAAATACCACCAAGGAATTCCATTTACTCCCCATACAAAAGAAGTGTCATCTTTCATTAATACTTTGAAAGCATCCAGACATCCCGGAACAGAGTGAGCTTTAAGAGTAACAAAAATATAATCTTGTTTACCTGCCTTCTCCGCCGTATCAACGCATCTAGGGTACACAACAAGTTCTTTGCCGTCTTTACGTAACCTCAATCCATCTTCTTTAATAGCGTTATAATGAGGACCCCTTGCAATAAGAGTAACATCCGCTCCTATTTCAGTTAGTTTTGCCCCTAGGTATCCGCCAATAGCACCTGCACCATAAATACAAATTTTCATATTTAAACTTTTAAATGCTTAATAGCAGCTGCAACACCACTACCTAATTCAAATTTAATTCCCACGTCATACATAGCTAATTCAGCTGTTGAAATGGCTCCTAAAATCATAGTACTATTTAAATCACCTAGATGACCAATTCTAAATAATTTTCCAGCAACTTTACTTAATCCGCCCCCGAAAGAAGTATTGTACTTATTGTATGCTGTCTTTACTACATCCATTGAGTCAAAACCTTCTGGTACCATGATAGCTGTAACTGTATTAGAATAAAGAGATGGGTCTTGAGCGCAAAATTTTAAACCCCAAGCTTCTGTAGCTTTTCTTACAGCAGTAGCTAAATGCGCATGCCTTGTATAGATATTTTCTAAACCTTCTTCATTCATCATATTTAAAGCTTCTCTGAGGCCTCTTAATAAAGGCATAGGATTTGTGTAAGGCCAATAACCTGTATTATTTACTGCTAACATGTCATGCAAGTCATAATAAGCTCTTCTCATATTAGTTGTTTTAGCAATTTCTAATGCTTTTTGACTTATACATGAAATTGCAAGTCCCGCTGGTAACATAAATCCTTTTTGTGAACCTGATATTGCTGCGTCCACTCCCCATTTATCCATATGAAATTCTATTGATCCAATTGAACTAACACCATCAACAAAAAGAAGAGCTGGGTGATTAAGGCTATCTAATAATTCTCTTGTTGTTGCTACATTATTAGTAACACCAGTTGAAGTTTCGTTATGAGTAACTAAAACTGCTTTTATAGAATGACTAGTATCTGCTTTAAGAATTTTCTCGAAATCTTCATGAGGAGTTCCTAAGCCCCAATCCACATCAACAACTTCAACTTCAACTTTTAATTTTTTACACATTTCAATCCAAAGATGAGAAAACTGACCAAAGCGACCAGATAAAACTTTATCGCCTTCATTTAGTAAATTGGTTAATGCTGCTTCCCATCCGCTACTACCAGTTCCGGCAAAAACGAAAGGTTGCGCTTCAGTGGTTCCAAAAACTTTTTTTAAATCAGTAATTAAAGGATGCCAAAATTTATCCATACCTGGGGCTCTATGATCTTCGTTTGATATATCCATAGCCTGACGAACTCTATCCGGCATGTTTGTTGGTCCTGGGACAAAAAGTGAAATCTTACCTGGCATTGTTTAAATTACTCCTTATTATTTTTTTAACTAATTATAAGATCAAAAACATACATTATTTCAATGGGTGAAACAAAGAATAATGCACAATCATTCGATAATTTTATTTATTATTATTATTTAACATTCTTTTAAAAAATCAAATCAGTGTCTTGACTCATAAAAAAGTAATCTTCTCCCAATTTTTTATGATGCACCTTAAAGATGGCATCCCCTACGGGAATCGAACCCGTGTCTTCACCGTGAAAGGGTGATGTCCTAACCGCTAGACGAAGGGGACATATAGTTAGTAATGAAAATAAAATAGCTAGATTTAATTAAAAATCAATCAATGAATGTCTTCAATATGAACTATGACATTTGAGCTATAGGTATCTTTTTTGACTTTGTAATAACAATCAAATTCTGTTTTTTTTGCAATATAAGCTTTAAAAGACTCCACATTAGAGTCAAACATCATTCCAATTATCGAATTACCTAAATTATCAGATAGCTTACATTTAATATGCTTTTCTTTGAAAACATTTAAAATTTGTAACTTTACATTTTCAGACTTGAAAATGGGCTCAGGATTGCTTTGACCAAAAGGACTCAGTAAATCTAAATCTTTTAATAAATTGTCATTAATAACCGTTAAATCTAAACTAACTTCGTAATAATTTTCCTGATCAACCTCAGAGCCTGTAAACTTATCAATTAAAAATAATTTAAATGCCTGCCAGGATTCTTTTTCTAGAGTAAAACCACATGCCTTTGTATGTCCACCGCCTTTTATGATAATTCCCTTTTCCGTAGCTTCCATCATTAATATTCCAATATTTACTCCTCCAAGTGACCTACCAGAACCCACAATAAACTTATCTGAATCCGTCATCACAAAAGAAGGTCTTTTATTAGCTCTCATTAATCTGCCTGCTATAATTCCAAGGACACCAATATGCCAAGTGGCATCATAATAAAAATTAATTAGATCTTGATTATCTTCCTGACGTTCATTTATTGAACTAATAATTGAGGTTTGAATTTTTTGTCTTTCTTGATTTTTTCCACCGATGACTGAGGAGTATTGAGCAGCTAAATGAATATTAGGGGAAGAAAGTAAATTATACCCTAGGTAAGACTCCCCCATTCTTCCACCAGCATTAATTCTAGGTCCTAGTACATAACCTAAATGATATTCTGAAATAGCTTGCTTGATTTTAGCCTCATTAATTAAAGTCAATAATCCTTTATTTTTATTATCAGAATTAAGAATTATCAAACCCTGCTTAACAAAAGATCGATTAATTGCATTTAGGGGAACCAAGTCACAAATTGTTGCTAAGGCAACAAGATCTAAATATTGTAATACGTCTTTATTATTAAATATTTCTTTTTTGATTAAATAAAAAACAACAAGAAAAACTAATGATGTTGTGCATAGATCATTTAAAACAGATAGATCTTTATTGTATTTTGGATTAATCAAAATAACGTCCTCAAAGGCGTCACCACATTCATGATGATCTATGATAAGCAACTGAGAATTACTCTCTTTAACTAATTTTTGTTCATCCAAGTTATTGCTACCACAATCTAAAAAAATAATATGACTATTATTTTCAAGTAGTTTTTTTACAGCTAAAGGATTGGGACCATAACCTTCTGAAAGTCTATTTGGTATATAGACCTCTACTTCTATATTAAACTGGGATAAAATATTTTTTAGTATAGCTGCTGAACAAGCTCCATCGACATCATAATCTGAGAAAATTCCTACTTTTTTTACTTCTTTAACTTCGTTAAAAAAAAATTTTGTTTTTTCAATATTAGCTAATTTTTCAATTTTATTAAAATTAATATTATCTTTTAACTTAGAAGATAAAAAAGATTTAACATTGGTAACTTTTCTAGTTATTAAAAGTTCAGAGAGAGTTATGGAGAGGTTATTTTTTTGAGCCGTATTAAATACTTCAGAGCTATCAAGTTTATCTATTTGTTTCCAACTGGTTTCAAGAAAGCTATTATTAGTATTCAAGTTTTTTTATATTAAAATTATGGTTACCAACTATATGACGTACTGTTCCTGTTTTTGATCTCATTACTATAGAATGAGTTTCTCCCACAAATTTATTTGTTTTGACACCAGGGAGCATAGTTCCATCCGTTACTCCAGTTGCTGAAAACATGACATCTCCTTGAGCTAACTCTTCAAGAGAATAAATTTTATTGAAATCAGTTATATTAACTTTTGTAGCTCTCGCTTTTTCATCATCATTCTTGAATAATAATTTTCCTTCCATAAAACCACCTAAGCATTGTAGAGCTGCGGCAGCTAAAACTCCTTCAGGAGCTCCTCCTATGCCATAATACATATCAATATTATTATTTGGTAAAACTGAGGAAATAACAGCACTAACATCCCCATCTCCTATCATCTTAATTCTTGAACCTAAACTTCTAATATCTTCAATTATTTGTAGGTGCCTATCTCTTTCTAAAACGCAAATTATAATGTCTTCAATATTAATTTTTTTGAATTTTGCTAATTCTCTAATATTAGATTTTAAATCCTGTTGGATTGAAATAATATTTAATTCTTTAGGGACGTTAGATGAAATTTTTTCCATATAGACATCTGGAGCATTTAAAAATCCTCCGTCTTGAGCTAAAGCAATAACCGCCATTGCATTTTCTCCACCCTTAGCTGTAATAGTTGTTCCTTCAAGAGGGTCTAATGCGATATCTACCTTAGGTCCGCCTTGACCAACTTTTTCACCAATATAAAGCATCGGTGCTTCATCCCTTTCACCTTCTCCAATAACTACAGTTCCCTCAATCATCATTGCATTCAGTGAGCTTCTCATTGCATCAACTGCAGCTTGGTCAGCAATCTTTTCATTGCCTCTTCCAATATGCTTAGCTGCTGCTAATGCAGCGTACTCAGTTACTCGAACCAGTTCTATTGCTAAATTTCTATCCAAGATTATCTTCTATTCTAATTGTTGATATTTTTTTCTTAATGAAACTATTTTTTTTAAGTAGCTTAGTTATTTCAATAATTTTTTTATGACTAACGATGTTAGAAATTATAACGATAGGAACAGTATTAGAATCGTCAGGATTAAGTTGAATAATAGATTTAATTGAAATTGATTTATTGGCAAATAATTGCGTTATAGATTTCAAAACACCAACTTTATTAGTAACAGACAATCTCATATAATAAGATCTATTTCTAATTTTATCACTAACATAATTAGCTGATGGCATTGAAGCATAGTTATCATTAAATACGCCTTTTATATTACCAGAGATAAAAGCTGCTATGTCAGAAATTATAGAAGTAGCTGTTGGAAAACCTCCAGCGCCCTTACCCATTAAACTAGTTTTAACAAAATCATCTCCTTCAATTATACAGATATTGTCTTCAAATTCAGTATTAGCCATTGTGTTATTTTGATTGATAAAACAAGGAGCCACAGAGGAATAAAATTTTGAACCAATTTTCTCGGATATAGAGAGTAATTTAAGCTTATAACCTAACTGTAATCCGTATTCTAGATCCATAAGCTTGATGTTTTCAATACCGTCATAAGATAAATCCTTAAATTGAAATTTTTGATGAAAAGATAAATTAGATAGCAAAGTTAACTTATGAGCTGCATCTTTGCCCGATAAATCACTAGAAGAATTTTGCTCAGCAAAACCATTTTTGATAGCCAGATTCAATGAATCCTTAAAACTAATTTTATTAGAATACATTTGAGATAATATGTAATTCGTTGTGCCATTAAATATTCCATAAATAGATTTAATTTTTTTTGGTAATATTGCTTGTGAAATAGTTCTAACAACTGGAACAGCACCCAATACAGCAGCTTCAAAACCTAAGAATAAATTATTTTTATCAAATAAATTGTAATACTGAGATCCCTTTTCAGCTAATTGAGCTTTGTTAGCAGTAATAAGAGATATATCTTTTTTTACGGCATATTTATAAATAGAATTTACAAATTTATCCGTTCCTCCTACTAGCTCTACAATCAGATCAACTTTAAGGTCATCTAATGATGATAAACTATCGATCCAATTATATTTTTTTGTATTAAAAATTCTTTTTTTATTTTTATTACTGGCTTTTATTCCGACTATATGAATTTTAGATCCATTAATAACAAATTTATTTTTTTCAATAATTTTTATTAAAGCACTACCAACTACACCTAGGCCGAATACTGCTATATTAATTTTATTCATCTATATTTTCTAAAATCTCTTCTTTACGTACAATACTTTTTTCACCAAAGTCTTGCAATTCAATTTGTTTATCAATTAAATCAGTATCAAAATTTTTAAAAGAGCTTTCGCATCCATAGGTTATAAAAATAATAATAAATAATAAAGGAATTTTATCTTTTAGAAAATTGGAAGCTTTTTCTGGCTTTAGCTCTACCATATTTTTTTCTTTCAACGGTTCTAGAGTCTCTGGTTAGAAATCCACCTTTTTTAAGAACGTCTTTTGTATTCGGATCTATTTTTACAATAGCTCTACTTACTCCATGCTTAACAGCTCCAGCTTGACCTGACATACCACCACCTAAAACAGTAATTTTAATATCAATCGAATCTGTTTTTTTTGAAGCTTCTAATGGTTGGTTTATGATCATTCTTAACGCATTATCTTTAAAATAATCTTTAAACTTTTTTTTATTAACAGTAATAAGTCCTGTTCCGCTAGATACCCAAACCTTAGCTATAGATTCTTTTCTTCTACCAGTGCTGTAAACCATTTCAGACATTCACTACATTCTTTCTATTAACTGACTTAAAATTAATTACATTAGGATTTTGTGATTCATGTGGATGTTCAGCATTTTTATAAACTTTTAAACTATTTTTCATAAGGTCTCTAAAAAGAGGAGTATTTGGAAGCATTCCCTTAATAGCTTTTTTAATTATATCTTCAGATTTTTTTCTATCTTTTAATAAATTAGGAGTCGTTTCTTTTAAACCACCAGGATGACCAGTGTGTCTATAATACATTTTTTCTTCATTTTTTTTTCCTGTGAATTTAATTTTATCAGAATTTATAACAATAACTCCGTCACCAACTGGTAAATTAGGGGAAAACTGTGGCTTGTTTTTGCCCTTTAGAATAAGAGTTATTCTTGAAGCTAATCTGCCGACAGAAACATTTTCAGCATCAATTAGGTGCCATTTTTTTTCAAACTGAATTTTTTTTAATACTGAAGTTTTCACGATAGAGGGAATATAAGTAAATTAGACAAAAAATCAAGTTTAATAGAGAAAAAAGACATATTATTAGACAAAATTAGAATTTTAATTCATCTATATAGAGGATTTAAGTATTTGAAGTAGTTTTTTTAACTCCAAGGATATAT
>Ga0075444_10000324_pt1 | contig 28606 bp, 47 predicted proteins | sample CoawatmetaG01DNA_FD_76836 | JGI IMG/M metagenome (GOLD analysis project Ga0075444, IMG submission 76836) | Marine microbial communities from the West Antarctic Peninsula - Coastal water metaG017-DNA | ecosystem: Environmental > Aquatic > Marine > Coastal | place: Atlantic Ocean: West Antarctic... | reverse complement strand
CCTCCTTTTAGGGTGAACTTGTCGAATCCGTTTTTTCCGGGATGATTGAATTCAGGGTTTTCATAATACATATCTTCAATGTCCTCGTAACGGTATATCACACCGTCATCGCTTAGGTCCATCATGTCCACACAAAAGTCTCGACTCTCGTAGTTAGGGTTCTCTGGCGGTGTAGTCGCTGTCTCCGCATAAACGTATCGAACAGAAAACAAATAACCGTCCCTTCCTATAATGTCTCCGAAATCTGAAACGTCGTCTTTATTTGAATACTCCTCGTAAAACTTGTGCTTTTTACGGTGAAGCATTTCATCAACGTCACCCTCCTCGACTATCTCAGAACGAACCAAATAATGACTGTCCGTAAGTCTTGAGTCAACTAAGCGCATTCGCTTCTTTAAATCAGAGTCTTTTTTTTTTACGTCACTAAACGAAACCTCAGACTCTTTAGCCTGCTCTTTTACCTCTTCGATGTTTTCCTTAACATCTTCTAAATTCAAGAACGAAGCGGGAGTTAACTTCTTAAAAAATATATCTAAAGTAATTCCATTGACAGACAAAAGAGGGTGTATGCATTTTAGGATTTGGTCCTGCATAGGTGAGATTACGCTATGATAAAACAAATCGTAAGCATCGCGTAATTCGTCTGCGTTGTTTCCTAACCCCCCTTCGCCACGTAGCCCAAATAAAATTGGACTTGTTACGCGGTTAGCTTGCAGAATTCGTAAGGCAATTTCATCGCTAAAAAACTGATACGTCTTCTGTGGGTCTGTCGGTTGAAACGCTTCGATGGTAGGCGCGTCTGCTGCGTTGTCATTAAAAAACATTAAAAACTTACCCGCATTTTGAGCCCCTGAAAACTTCTCGTAAATCAATTGCTCAATACGCCTGCGCTCTTCATCCGTCGGTACGCCATTGTTCATGCTAATGACCATAGAAGGGAACAGGCCGCTTTGTAAATTTGAACTATGAAATTCAGCTACTTGGCGGTCTAGGTCAATCCAACGTGTCCCACCAATCCAGTCGCTTATTCCGTAAAAGAAGGATATAGGATTGTATTGTTTTATGTGTAAAATCTGACTGGCTGCTGTTCTGTCTGTTGAACTAAACGCAGGTATAGCGTACGGTTCTGCCACCTCCTGACCATTACTATACACCCCATTACCAACAGAAGCCCAGTCTGTCGAATGATAGTACAAAGGGATTTTGTCTGTATCGTCCGCTTTTCCTGCTCGGATATAAGCAGACGGGACATGATTTACTTCCGCGATATGCGTTCTATCCGTGGACCAAATAACATTTAAATAAGCGTTGCCGTATAGCTTGTAATCAAAAGCCACACGCTTTAACGCTTCTCCGTCTCCAAACAATTTATTAAGTTTGAGCCATTGCTCAACATGCGAGTCTTTATTATGCGCATCTAGTCCCTTACCATAAATCATATCCGTACAACCACGAACAATCGCGTTATGCATAGACGACCCCGTTAAAAGGTCTTGAATGAAATACGGGTAAAGGTTGTCTTCACCTAGCGTTACCCAGTCTTGGTTCTGGTTTTCTCGATATTGAGGTACGTTGGTGTACTGATAGTCAACGACTGAAAAGTCGTATTTTTTCTTATCCTCCATAGACTACTGCGGTTACTTGTTGTGAATACTCATCGTAAGTCGGCTCAGGTAAAGGTACACCCGTACTGCTTGACACATAAGCAAGTAGTTCGGTATATGTAACTGTCTCGGCCTCGTTTTTGATGGTTACAAGATACATCCCAAGCGCAAAGGTTGAAGCATCAATTGTTATTGTCGTCGCCCTTTCCGTGGATGTAGCAACTGTAAACAAAGCCGTAACAGTCACGTTAGTCATTACTGACGTTGCAATGATAGAGATTTTAGCACCTGATACTATGGGTTCTGAACCTAAGTGAACGTAAACCGTGTTGCCTATCGCTTTGTTTAATTGTAGCATCTCATTTATAGATATAAAAAAGGGGCAACCCTATGCTGCCCCTTTTCTCTAATTTAGATTAAACCCTTCCCTTACGGGGTTACCGTAATAAATTCGAATTCCGTGAAAGGATATGGTCCTGCTCCTGCTGCTCCTCCGGCTAACGGAGGAGTCATAGTGTAGAAAGCTAACGTTTCACGAGCCGTGAAGGTCATCTCTACTCCATTTCGGTCACCAAACATTTGTCCCGTTGTAACCTGCCCAGTCGTTACATCACATCCGTTCTCAGCCCCCATAACAATTAGATTGTCTTGGTTGTCTTGAACAATGATTTGTGGACGACCATACGCTAACACACGCAAAGCGTCTGCGTCTGTCTGAGAAAACTTATTTAGATTCATGGTTAACGTCTGCTCAAAAAACGTGGTTCCGTTTTCTGGGCTGCTGTTCACCGCGCTTGTAAATGAAGCCATCTCACGACGCAATTCGAACTTAAAAACAACATACGGTGAATCAACAGTTCCTAATGCCGAAATGACATTAGCTGTTTGCGCAAAGCCTGCGTATTGGTCAAGGGGAGAAACGTAGTTGCTAATGAATACTGTAAGTATTCCACCCGTAGCATCCTTGCAGGATACCGCGCGTCCAGTTGAAATATCGCAACTCATTTTCTAAAGATTAAAACGTTTTACCCACGATGGCATCAGCCGCAATACCTGCAACTGTACCCAATCCAAATCTCATAGTTACACGAACATTATCTGAGCCATCATACAAGTATGTTTGAATATATGAAGCCTCTGTATAATCAGTTGAAAGATTGCTGCCGACAATCAAATTTTCTGTTTGAGCCAAAACGATAGCGTCGTCAAACATTCCGGGACATTCAGCAATTTCAATACCCAAAAAGTTCAATGCTCCAAAGGCTTGGTTCGTTACCATGTTGTTGTAACCCTGACCCGTTGTTGTAGTAGCTGCACCAGAAGCTAGTCCTGCCGTGTCAAAAGCAATGCCACCTCCAGCAGTTGCGATAGCTTGACGGTACAATGCAGCAGTCTTATTGCTTACAAAGAACTTCAAGTCAGGCTTAGACAAAATTGCGCTTTTATCGGTTGCTGCTTTATTGTAAACCAAACCGATTTGTTGCAACACGTTTGCAGCAGTCATAGCGGCAATAGCTTGCGTTGTTGCATTGGCTAAAGAAGAAGCTGCCAGTCCATCATCATCAAAAACTCCGTCGCTAGACAAGAAACCATTTGCGAAAACTCCATTGGAACCTTTCCAGATAGCATTCTCAACTCCTGCTGCGGTTTTAGCTGCCACTTGACCCATAACAAAATTACGGTATTCAGGTGAGGACCAGTCAGCCGTATTTCGTGGGCCGAGTTGTTCCTGCCAAGAGTTTAACATAGTCGCTCGGCAAAGTTCCTCGTTGACTTTTAAATCAGTCAATGTCAGAATGCTTTCCGAAAGCGTGACACTATTACCGTCATCAAAAGCACAGTTACTAGCCCCCCCTACTTGAATCACATCGTCAGCAATTGACGTAGCAGAAAGGACGGCTTTAAAAGAAATCCCATCAATTTGTCGGACATATCCCTTTACAAGAGTATCCGCTGTTTTCAACGCAGGAGCGATGAAAGGGGTTGACAACACGCCCGCATAAGTTCCCGGCAACCCTTGAGGGTTGTTGGATAACTCACGACGGCTTCTGCGTGAAGGCAAAGAATTATAACGATTATTCATTATCGTACATTTTTTAGCATTGCATTAACGCGGTCCTGAATACTCCCTTCTGCTGAAGGTGTGGGGACTGAACCGCTAACTTCCCTACGTTGTGGTGCGTTATTCAAGCCGCGTGTAGCGGGCTGCGCTCCTAACTCAATCAACTGCTTTCGCATCTCAGCCATTTCACGACGTTGGCGACGCAATTGAACTTCCAACCGTTGGGTTGGGCTTGTTCGTTCGCTACGCTGTTCGCTCATTGCTCGACGACCGTGAGCTGGTTCTTCGTTACGCATTTGACGCGATGGACGACCTGTTGTGCCACGACGAGAAAATTCCCGACGAGGACTTCGACGACTACCGCGTTCTTGACGCGATGCCTCTACTTTTGTTTCTTCCTTCACTTCTTCAGTAATGGTTTCGCCTCCAGATACATCGACAAGTTCCATTGCCATTGTATGTACCGCTTCGGCTTGTTCAGCAGACAGACCCATGTCTACTAATAGGTTAATAAATTGTTCCATAGAATCGGGGGTAGATTCTTCTGTCTCTGTGGTTTCCGTTGTTGTTTCTTCAACGTACTCCTCTTCTGCTAACTTTCGTTTTCTAAACATCTTGTATTGGTTAATAGTTGCTCCAAATGGTTCCGTCGATATAATCGTAATCGTATGCTAAATCACGCGCGAATTTCTGATAATCAAAATAGTCACTTACTCTGTCTCCAAGAGCCGAATCTAAGTCACCAATTAAATCGTAGACATACCATTCGCCTAAATCGGAATCACGCATATCGTACATCTCATCGTAAACGGCTTGCGCCTCCGCGTGTGTGTCATAACGGTCTTCCCACTCGTCCATTATAAGCATATCCAAATCCCCGCTAGCTTTTAGCGCGTTTCCTAACGTGTCAAATCCAAAGTAATTTTCAGCGAGTTCTTTGCTAATTCCAATGCTATCAATAAGTTCATACGCATACTCTAACATAGAATCGAATTGACCTCTGTAATTGTCGTCTAAGAAATTTTCAATGTCATCTGTTACATCGTGACCTCTTAAATCTACAAATTCACTAACTGCATCTGTGCTTACTTTGTTGTTAGCGCACCACGAGAAAAACTCTTTGATAGCGTCATAGGCTTCTTCGTTTAACCCGTAGTTGTCCGTAGCTGCATCCCAAACCATTTTACCTCCGTCGGTATCGACGACCTCCCACTCCTCAACCGTGGGGCCGAACATGTTAATGTTCTCAAGCATTTGTTTTTCAAACTCTCTATAATTTGAAAAATCCCGATAGGGATGCACGTAAAAACCTTGACCACGGTAATCGTAATCATAGGGTTCCATGTAAAGATAAATATCGTTTAAACTCATTTTTATAGTGTTTCTGCCTTGTTTAACGCATCCGCTAAATTATCAAATTCCCAAACCGACCCACCTCGTTTGTCAGGAACAACCCAATAGTTTGTGCCGCTTGGCTGGTATATCTCAATGTTGAACAACTCAATGTAAGTCGTTCCTCTGTCTTCGTATCCGTCAAATGAAATCATATCGTTATGCTCTTCTTATGTAATCCAAATCCGATAGGAAATCGTCAATATAATCCTCTCGGCCAAATCCTATGCCCATATAACTAACGCTGTCTTCCACGTAGTCAATAGCTTCTAGTGCAGACATCCCTTCATCAGAAAAAAACGACGCTGTAATTTCAGCGAGGAGTTCTATGAACTCAAACCTATCTTGACCAATAGACGGGTCTTTGCCATATTCTAAGAGCAAAGCCGAAAGTAAATCGTACTTCCTTTCCTTACTGATATATAGGTTTGTTCTCATCTCTATTGTTTAGTAGCTGTAACTAATGTAATCTAAAACGACTTCCCCGTACTCATCTTCTAAATCGTCTCGAATTTCATACACTTGAACGTGACCCATACGACCACCGTAACCGTCTGAACGCTCCCAATTGCCATTCTCCTCACGTACCTCAATTACCTCGCCCGTATCAACTACGATAAACTCTAAAACGGCTCCTTCCATATCACGAGCAGTTGACAACCATTGGTCTTTTGTAATCATATCTCTGTTGTTTGATAATTTACATATACCAATCGGTATACTGAACTACTATCTCATTGGTGGAACCTAGTGAACGTGCCTCAGTAATAAATTGTTTGCGCCCCCAAACGTCTTCGGCTGCCTTTTCTAAAAACCGAATCTGCTCATCAGTCCCTAGACCCATCATATAGAAATCAGTTACCGTGAAGTTTATCTTTTTATCGTCTTCGTCCCAATACCCTAAAGAAAACCCCATTGACTCTACCGTATAAATGAATTCATTTATTTCATCTAAAAAAATATCGTAATCAAATTCCATATCTCTGTTGTTTAAAATGAGCGGTAGTAATATCGGGCTTGCTCGTGTATGCCTTCAGTCTGTTCAATTAATTCTTCTATGCCTTCCGCTGCTTGTTCAGCTTCATATCCAGCCCCTCTATCAACTTCAGTATAAAAGTGTTCCAATAAAATTTCAAGCGTAGACGTTAAATCTTGTGCTTGTTTTTTAATTAGATTCAGTTCGTAGTCTGCGTTACTTTCACCTCTCATATCTCTGTTGTTTAGAATAATTCTATGACAATAGTTTCCATCGACTCGCTGTGCATATCAAAATCTCGAAACCCTAAATCCGATACAATTTGTCTAATGTCATACCCAAATTCGTATGGGTCACGCGCTCCGTTTCTATGGATTACTACTTCAGCAGTTCCATACGACAGAATACTTCCGTATTCCACAACATAACCTAGACGTTCTACTTCGTCAATAAAGGCATCTAATTCTCTTTCTGTTACGTTCATATCTCTATTGTTTAGTTTGAGTTGGCTAGAATGCTTCGTGCGTCTGTTCCTAGCACTTTAAAAATAGACGCTCGCATTGGCGTTGTCTCTCCGGTAAGTAAGCTATACGTTATGAACGTAGAAACCAAAGCAGCCCCTTCCACATTAAACGTTACTGGATAATTGTAAACGACATCCGCTACTGTTTCCGTCATAACTACGTTTAAGATATCGCCCGCCCTGTAATTGTCACCACTACTAACAATAGTGGCAGCCGTTGGTTGAAAAAGAGCAGTAAAACAATCTACGGTTACAATAGCAGTTACGGTTACCCCTCCTACGTCAAACTCTAACACATCGCCTATAGCGTATCCTGAGCCTGCCTTAACAATTGATACATCAGTTGGAGCAAAAGCACCCGTTGTTGCCTGCGTAAAAGTAACTTCAAAGCCTCCACCTGTACCATTACTAGAAGGTATGTAAGTCGTTGATGGTGTTATTGCTGCACCTGATGCTGTTAAAGTAGAGGATGCAGGGAAAGCAGCAAATTTACCGTTACCTACATTAGTCGTGGTAATTGAAACTGTGGCTCCCAAACCTTGACTATCTGTTGTGGTATCATACGTAGTTGCGGCTTGAGCAGCTTTTAAAGTCGGTAGCTTTACCATACTTGAAAGAACATTAGGAGTTGTTCCAAAAGGTTGAAAGATTAAACCACCCCCTTCTGGGGTAACTTCAATGCTAACGGTTGCAGCGTTGTTGTTGTGCAAAGTCATCGGAAGCGGTAACGTTTGGTCACCACTAGCAGCGTTTAAAGCTGAGTAATATTTAAATGCCATATCTCTGTTGTTTAGTTTGGGTAAACGTCCATTTCAACCGATTCCAATTCGTCGTAATCGTCGTCAAGGTTTTGCATTAAATCAACCTTGTGTCCCATGTCCCGTAACTCATCTGCGAAATCAATTATAGCGTAATAATCTCGGTCATTTATTCGAGGGATATATATAGTACATCCTAAATAATCATCCCACCAAGTAATATCGCTATCACGAACTTCATCACGAAAGTCATTTACTAAATCAAATAATTTCATATCTCTGTTGTTTATTTTCCCTCAACATAAAAGCCTGCTCTCTCTAACTCGAATATAAAGTCTTGCGCGTTTACGCTATTGTCAAATTCGCAATGTAATTCAGTACCTCCTGAAACTTCTACTGCGTCAAAAACAATAAAAGACCACTCTAATATGGTGTAACCTTCATCAAGCATCGCATTCATAATTTCAGCTTTGCCTGCGCCTTCTACAAAAATATAACTTCTCATGTCTCTGTTGTTTAGTAGCCCTTTAATGCGCGTCGAGCATCACCTGCCGCAAAGACAAATTCTTCGCAAGTTCTGTAATCTTCATTGCTCATGAACTCAGCGTTCCTATCCAAATATTTATCAATTGCCAAAACTGCATCCGCAATCGTGCTTCTAACTTCTTCGCTATCTCTCATATCTCTGTTGGTTAGTGTGTAACGCTTTCCCTCAATATACGACTTAATTCTACTTTCTCTAACTTCTTGGCGTATTTATTTCTCATTAGGTGAGCGTAATACTTAACCCTCATTGCGCTCATGTCAATCTCAATAGGTGTTTCACCCGCTTCCGCTTCCTTTTCTTCCACCGCTTGGACCTCTCCGTCGTACTCAATCAGTACGTTATTGAAGACCTCAAACTTTACGCCTCCAGTAGTTTCGTATTGACCGTTATCAATTTCAACGGGTAATCCCTCTACGCCAATTTTATAAACTTCTACCCCTGCTGAGAACTCCCCCGACTCCGATGCAATTACAGAACCGTCATTAAGTTTTGCCTCAACGTAAAACTTACGTTTCACAAGTGTATTGTACAGTTTACGCACCATGCTTTCAAGGCTGAGTTTTGGTTCTGCTTTCATTTTTTGAATTGAATCTGCGAAAAAGCCTTCTATACTAAATCCTTGATATTCTCCTGACTTAACACTTTCCCACACTTCGTCAGAGTCAATTCTCGCGCGAATCATCCAAGTACCTACCGGTACGTCTAAACCAAAAACACGGGACTTGTCGTTGTCTGGGTCACTTACAATCCATGACTCAACAACAGAGACACCCTTAGTATTTTCTACGTGTTCAAGCGTTGCGCTATTCACGTAATTATTTTGCAAGAACAACTCACTCGCCCTAAGTACAGTCTCAGCAGAGAAGTATACGTCATACTCTTCGTCCGTTGACTTATCGTACCGTGGTATATGCTTGTCTGGAATTAAAGCAGCCCCGATAACGGTTCGCTTTTCTTCGTCAATCATAGCTAGAGAAATGAATTGTTTCCTATCGTCTTTCGACATATAAATCCAATTACTCTCAATAGCAGGGTGCTTAACCAAACTCACGGCATCAACGCCATAATTTCCGTCCTCCAGAATTAAAAGTTCCACGAGTTTACGTTCCATATTTATAGATATAAAGGTGTGCCATTTTTTATTTAACCCCCTAAACTGGCTCTTGAGTCAACTAGAGTCGCATTGCTAATTGCTCCTTGAATATCCGACTCAACTACATAGGCCCTAAAAGACCGGTCACCTTGACCCGTAAATTCGTTCAGCATAAAGTCATCGCTAACGTTAGGGACTACGGGTTGAGGTATCGCTACGTCACCACCGCCTCCTCCTGCACCTGCGCCATTCATGATTCCGCTAATCTGTTTTTGAGCATTCATAATCGTTGCAAACATAGAAATGATGTATGCGCCCAAAACGAAAGGGGCAGCAGCACCTTTGTCCTTTGCTGCTATTGCTGCTCCTGCGATAGCGTTAGCTAATGCCACCGCTGAATTTAAAGCGATTTCCGTAATCGCGTATTGCTTTGCTTTTTCTTCATTTTCTTCAGACAAGTCGGATAGAGTACCATACATATCCGCTAACCCGCCAGTAAAATCTTTAGCAGCGGAAAACAATTGTTGGTTCTCGTCCTGTTTGGTTTTTACCCTTTTGTCAGCGTATTTATCTGTAATCCTAGTCAATTCTCGCTCTCTTGCGTCATACACCTCCCAATACTCAGCCGAAAAATCTTTTTCTAAATTTAGTTGCTTAGTGTATTTATCAAAAATCGATTGGTATTCTTTCTCTTCAGCCGACATCCCTTCCTGACCCTCGCCTGTCAATAGTTTTGTTCGGCTGTCTTTAATCGCTTTGTTGCTTCTGTTTACCTCTTCCTCAAGTGCTGTTGCGTATGCTTCGTAGTCCTTTAACTCACCTACTAACCAGTCGTTATACAAGTCCTCCATCGCGAATACGTGCAACTTTCGTTGTGTCTCTAACTGCTCATCGGTTGCCCCTTGCAACGACATTGCAGCCAGTTGGTCTTCTTGTTGATACAAAAGCCTTTGTTCTGCTACTTGTAAATCTATTGCAGCCCCATCAGACCTCTCGATGTTTAGTATTTCTAACGCGCGTGCTTGGTCCCTAGTAATTTTTAACTGTGCTGTTTGAATCCTTAAAGACTCCCTGTCAGTTTCTGCGCCTTCTTTGGATTTCCTTGCTGTTTCTGCTCTCTTACCTTCAATTTCTGAGGACTCTAGAATCAATGCGTTGTACTCTTCAAGCAGTCGATTGTATTCTTCCGTTCCCTCGGTTTGATTCTCTAATACAGATAACGCGCCCTCGTGAGCCGCCCTCGCGCCACTCACAGAAGCAACAATAGCCATTTTAGCTTTTTGGTAAAAAGTTAATTCTGTGCTTCGAGATTTTTTATTGGCATCCGATAGTTTTTGCTGTAACTCTTCGAGTTCAATTCGTAACCCTATTAAACGATTGTTTTCTGTAAGAGCCAAATTCAACGCCAACGTACCTGCCTCGCTGTCTAAATCTAAGCCGTTTAACTCTGGCATCAGTTTAACTAACTCGTCAGTTGCGGTAACTCTTTGGTTTAGTGTAGATGTCGTGTCCTCTAAAATATCTACGTAGGGTATAGACGTTTGTGTAAACCTATTTTGCGCTGAGGTAATCTTTTCTTGAAGTGCCAGAGCATCATCCATTTCTTTATTCGTCAGCCCTATCGCTTCAGAAATAGAATCCCAGTTAGAAATAATCTCTCCTAAGACAACCACAATTGCACCAAAACCCGTTGCAATCCAAGCCTTAGAAAATAACTTTACGCTTTTAGAAGCCCTATCAATACTCCTTTTAGTCTGAGTAAAGTTCCTGACTAGGCTTTGCATAGAACGTGGCAATAACCGCGTGAACACATTGCCAAGTTCTTTATATCCTTTTGTAGATTTCTCCGCGCTTTTTGTAATCTTTTTTTCCGTCTTATTTAATTCTTCAGCAAATGCTTCAAGTTGCGCAACGGCATCTTGCGTTTGAACTACTAGCGTTACTTCAATTTCTTGTGCCATTCTGGATAATCATTTTAATTCGAGCGAATGCCCCTACGTCTAAGTCATTCCAACCATTCCATAAATACGCATCTGCGTTTCCTTTAACTGGGTTGTCGTTGGTCAATTGCAAAGTGCTAATTAACATCCTTCCGGAAGTGTTTATAAAGTTTTTCATGAGTTCCATTCTAAAGCGTTTCCATCTTGGAAACCGATGAAGTTAAAATCTTGATATTGAGCGTTTGCAATCGTTGGGGCGGGTAATGACGTTCTTGCTTGCGTTGGTGAAATTGTAGCCTCTATCCTAAGAGTCCACGACTTCTCACCTGTAATAGTAAAAGCGTCTGAACACCTCACTTGAAATTTAGGCTGACCATCTAAACCCGTACCCGACGCAACCGATACGGTAAGACCAGAACTGTTGTCATCTTTAAAAACGTCTGCACCAACTGTTGAAGATTGAGTAGCCATACCCGTTGTGAAAATGGATTGCACATACTTTACATTATCAAGTAAAGGCGTAGACGTTCCACCCGTTCTCGCGCTTCGAGCAGTTATAAATATCTCTAGGTTGTATTGAGCATCTGGAAGCAAACGCAATTCTGTGACACCACCCAATGAAGTCGCGTTGACCGTTTGTGCCGCATTTGTAATAGCGTTCATTTCAAACGTCTGCGTTTCTACGGGCAGTTCTGTTTGATACTGACGAAGTATAGTTCTGTGAGCGTCTCCCGTCAACAAAGGTTGAACCCATGCATTTTGGGCAACTGCATTAACGTCATGGTCTTTGGGGTCACCGTGGTCACCTACCCCTCCGTCGTTGCCTCCGTTCCAATTCCACCAACATGTTTGAGTAGTGTTGTCCCAGTAGTAGTCATTCTCTAAACAACAACTTGAATTCCCTGCTGAACTCGTCACCCCGTCTGTAAAAAAGACCTGTCCCCCTTTATTGATAACGGGAGTTAAATTACAGTTCCTTGTAACGTTTGGGAAAGACGAAGCCTCGCCTAGAAACTTACGTAACACAACACGGCATGGATTATTTGAGCCTACCCTATAATTTGATATACGCTCTACATACCAATAGGTGCCTTGAACAAAAACTCGTTTGTTGTACTGGATTTCTCGAACGTCATCGGGAGTTAAGTACATCGTGCATTCAGCAACCTTAGCGTCTAAATGATAACGCTCTACTATCATGCCCTGATAAAACTGCTCGTAAAGACCTTTCGTTTTGCCTTGCTTGTCGTCGTGAACTATACGCCCCTTCCACGTAAGCATATATCCGCTATTCTCGTCGTCCGATGTGTTCGACAATACATCTGTACTTGGATGTCTGTTTGTTGATGTTACGTTAGTGTACCACGAGACATTGCGCAAGTAGTACGAAATTGGATTGCCCGCATAGTCTCGCGTTGGCTGTGTTCCATGAAAAAAGAAAAGCGAAGCCGTGTTTTGGCTGTCTCTAACCCCGCTGCTCGTGTATTCATTCCACATACGCATGACCCGTATGTTTGACCAACCAGACGAATCGACGGGGATGTAACTACCGTTAAACGCTGTTGGTATATACGAGTTCCTAAACGGAATGAAATTATTACCAATGGTTTTTTCTTCCCTTAAAAATGCGCTAGTTGAAGCGTCATAAGAAAACTGACCAATGACTTTATTGATGTTTACCGCCCACCAATTGTTAGCTATATCTTTTCCTTGTTTGTCCTTGAACATAACCTGACGGGTTAAAAAATCCGTCATTGGTTTTACGGTAAACCCCTTGCTTATATCTAGTTTCTGTGTCCAGTCAACAGGGCTGCCCCCTGCGTCCATATAGTCGTCATACGTTAAGATTGTCAGTTCTTTTCGAAGGGGGTCGCTCGTCATTATTAGGTTGAACTCCTCGAAAATTGAAGCTATCCAATCGTCAACGGTCCCGTCGTCGAACATGGCAATCGTGTTAATTGCTTGCGGGTAATTCGTGTCGTCGTACTGAAGGATTATATAAGTACCCGAATTGACAACGCTTAACGGGTGCGCTGAGGTGTTATAACCTACAAGTCGCCAAGAAACTACGTCCCCGAAATTTACCTGCATGGAGTTTGAGAGATAATTCTGTTCTCCAAACGTCTGCACTCCACCTCCCACGACGTACGTTAATGGTATCGTGTTGTACAACTCCCCGTTTAAATACCATTCAAATAAAAGCGTCGTCTCAATAGAGGTAGCCGTTCCTCCTGAATTAATCTCAATGCCGTAACCGAAATTGTAATAACCTGATTCTGTTGGTGCAAATTGCCCCGCGCTCATCCAGTCAGCGGGGTCATAACAATTAACGCAACCTTGGTCACTAAATAGTAAATCCGTAAACCATGCAGCCCCAATATTTGGTCCTGAAAGGTTGGTGTATGTCCCTTCTAAAGCAACATAAAATCCCGCTACGACTGACCCCTGTAATTCCTTGTCTGTTCCTAAAGTCATGTACAACTTATCCGCGCTGTACCCATCTAGAAATCCACCTGACGTAATGTTGTAACCTGCGTAATTGGCTAATTGATTAAAGAGGTATTTTAATTGAATAGCAGGACGTAAGGTCTGCACCATTAAAAAACCATCTAGTTGTTCCGGACTGCTTTGTTGAGCATGACTATTAAATATGCCCGTGTTGTATTGGCCGCCTGCTCCGTAAAAGCCAGAAAATTGCTCGTAATCTGTGTTCGTTAATCCTCTATCTAACAGAGGATAGATTACAACACCGCTTCCTATTTGACCTAACGTAATGTCTCCAGTCCAACTTAGGACAACATTTTGTGCGCTTAAAATGTGGTTTAAGTCTGTGGTTATTACATCGTTAGTATCTGTAAACACATCCCTCCATGTCCTGCCCTGCCACCTTAAATAAACGTCTGCGTTCTCTCCGTAGAACATACATTGATATACCCGTAGGTTTAAGTCAAACGAAACAACCTGAAGTGTTCCCGTTAGAATAGGCACACCTGCGTCTAGTATTTCACCAGACGTTTCTTTGGTCCAATCGAATAGAGTCATAGACGCATCGATGTCGGCATCTAACCCAAAAAACTTATTGTTAATTGGAGACATCGGAAGGTCAAACGATAGACTATGTGGGCTTGTACGTTTTGTAAAATCTGCTACTTCACCAATCGCAAAGACAAGTTCCATGTTGATTCCCAAAGTGTCGAGCATATACCACGACTCGGACGTTTGGTTACGAACGGCTAATTCAAGCATCAGTAGGTTGTTCTTTGAGCGTTGGCGTACTTAAATTCGATGTCATAAGAAAACAGTTTGTTTGGATAGGTCTTCTTGTATTGCATAGAGGAGGTAGTAATTACAACTGGATAGTATAACTGCGTGCCTGAATATGGGGTAGCCTCAGTCTCAAACCAAAAGGCTTCTACGTTTTTAGAGCGTAGCATAGAGCGCAACATATCAGATTGGTTATCCGAAAGCCAACCCGATGTCATTTTAAACTTGTCTTCTATCCTCTCGACCATAGAAACCGAACCGCGTTCTGATGCAAGCATATTGAAATTTGTACCGTCAGAATCAAACCAATTACCCCTCACCGTTTCATAGTTACTCCTAATGATAGACTGAGACTCGCTGACTTGACCATCAAAAAAGAAGTAGTCCCAAGTGCCGAACTGGTTTAACCATCGGACATACATACCTCGTTGGCAATTGGTGTTTTGTTTAATGTCGAACCAATAGCTGCGAGAAACGAATTGTGTGTTTTCACCTATGCTGAATCTCACCTCGTACCGTGTCGAGTTGGGGTAACTACTGGGGTTTAAAGCACTATTACCTGAACTCTCTAAAGCCGAAGGATAAATAAACAATTGATAAACAGGCGAGCCTCCCGCACTAAATGTGTTTACGGCAGTAGACACGCCTATGTCTGAAAGCAGGATTGACACCTCTGCATCTAAAATGCTATCGTTATAAAAACCTACATTGATGTAAAGCGCGTCTCTCGTTAAATCCGCTGACGTAAAGTTGACATTGAATAAACCCACCGAGCCGCCTTGAGTCAATCGAACGGGTAACCTGCTTTCTAAAGCCTTGTCTTCTCTCATCCCAATTGCAGAAGGAATCCAATTTGATGTCCTATCCGCGTTTGACGCTAGACACATTTTACTTAGTAAGTAATTGCTTGATAGGTCTTTGTTTTGAGCGAAGAAAGTTCCGTTTACGCAAAGGCATTCAAAAGCCGAGCCTTGAAAGTATTCGGTAACCTCGCCAAATTCAGTTGTTGCATACTCAAATCCTGCGTATAATTTAACCCATGCGTACGTGTTTACCGGTGACGCAATTACAGAACTTGTATACGTGGGGTCTGTTGGGCTTTCTCCTTTTACGTAAGGTTGAACCGTTCTAGATATATCGACAATTCCAACGCCTTGGTTATTTGGGAATTTACGTATTGTCGTAATGTCGTTAAATAAAACTCCGGAGCCAGAGTATACCGATACTTTATAGATGTACCGAAACTTAAACCCTATCGTAGCGTAAGTCGTCTCGTAATTTGAGAAGATAATTGGGTCAAACGCTCCAGCCATTTCTGGCAATGCTTTTTTTATAGAGTAACTCATGTTCGCTTAATAAATCGTCCTCTTGAATCTCTTGGTTGAGGGGTGTACGTTTCTTCTGTTGGAATATTTACAACATACTCCATTTTATATTCTGGCAACTTATTTAATAAAAATCTTTGGATGTCCTCCTCTAGCGCAATTTCAACCCTCTTGTGAAACGTGTGCCAACTATCTTCAATAGCGGGTTCAATAAAAGGGAATGGGGTAATGCCTTTATTGTAGACAGACCTTGAAATGGCAAAAGCCATCTGGTCATACGACATGAATTGACCGTTCTTATTCTTCCATTTTGAATTTCGAATAGGCTTGTCTTCAATCCACTTGCGAATCCCTTTACGTAACCCCCCTTTTGCGCCTGACTTTCTTCCAAATTGAAAAGGAGAGTTTGGGGCCTTTTGTGAACTCGTTGCTCCCTTCACACCTTCCTCAACGTAAATACCATAAGGGACCATTGGAAAAGTCATTATAATATTCTGACTTGAATCTTGACCCACCTCGTAAGTTAGAGATTCCGAAAGGTTGCCGGTTGAGTTTTTACTTCCGTGTTCCGCTGTGCCTCTCGCTAAATTCTGTCTGGCCTTGACTAAAATCCAATCGCCCCAGTCATCAATCTCGTCCTCAACCTCTTTTAGTTTGATGCGGTCTTCTCCTTTAAATCCTTTTACGATTATTTTTAATCCCATTAGAATAAGGCTACGCAAAGGTTTAACGGATTCGGAACCCGAATAGAGAACTCACAACTCCACCCCGTTAAAAGGTTGTCGTATTGAGATGTGAATGGAGTACAACGAATAGGTACATCGATACCCCATGATTGATTTCCTACGTTTGGAAAAGCATTGCTCTGGTCCAATCGGAACAAGGCAATTATATCCTGCATAATTAGAAATGTGTTTTGATATACGTCAATGATTGTATCGGTCTGTTCCTCAATCAAAAGGTCTGCGACGTTTACCTCGTACGTGTATGTCGTAAACCCGTCATTCACTTCTGCTCCGGTTACCTGAGCATAGAGCAAGGGAAAAAGATTGACTGTAATTTTATTGATGTCCAGTTCCTTCTCTGTGTTTGTGTAGAAGGATTTTAGTTGCAAATGGTTCGTGACAATTCCTTGGAAAACCTCGTTTATATCCTTTACGGTGTACATCATATCTTCATTGCTTTGCTAAGGTTTACGTCCGTCTCATAAGAAAGAAACGTGAATGCTTCATTTATAGATATAAGTTCTACCGCACCCATTTTAGTTACGTCGCCCATCGCTAAAGCGTACATTACTCTATACCATCCCCACTTAGAAGCTATGGTTTGATTCTTCTTTAACTCCTGCTTTCCCTCGTCTGTTACGTCTTCGCGTTCGGGTGGGTCGTCAAAGAGGATTCCAAATCTTTCGATAGTTTCGTTCCGATATTGTAAAAAAAAACCATCGCCTTTAAAGCAACATCCATTGGCATATCGAGCATGACCTCTTTTTTTGCCTCGGTTTGATTGTACCCTTCTATGGTGTACCAACCCTTACCCTCGTCTATAATCGGTCTGTATATCACAGACATAACTTCATGAAGGCATTCAAAAAATCCCTTCGAAGCGTAATGCTCTAAGTCGGCAAACTCCCCAAGTGATAGTTTGTTCCAGTTAGGGATGAGTCCGTATCGAACCCCGTGTAAATCAAACCTAGGGGTGGGAGAGGATTTAGTGTTAGGTGTACCCATGAATTTCACCAACGCTTTTGAAACATCGTTGTAACTCTCAACGGTCATCCTGTCTAAATCTGACACGCTCATTTTACAGAGGATGCTAACCGCTGCTTTTACTTTGTCCTTTGCGTCTTCATGAGATTCCCACGCTTTTATCATTTCGACGTAAGTACCAATCGTAATGTCAGCAAATGATTCTGGGATTGTAATCTTAACTTTCATGCGACGAAATATTGCCCTGAATTTGGGCGTAGTTTATTAAGGCAAACATAGCGAACAGCGTCTATACTGTGGTCGTTCATACCTACTGGTTTTGGTAACATCCTTCCGTCTTTATCTGTTGACCATTTGTAATTGCGGAACTCTTTAATCACGTCTGACGACGACTCGTGAATTTTTAAGGTGTACCTCTTCATGATGTCAATCCCAGCGCGAACGCTATCTGGTCCTTTTTTGGCCCCTTTGACGTTATGCCCTAGTCGATGTAAAGTCTCAATTGATTTTGGTTCTGCTGAGTCAGCGACTATTTCGGTGTGTCGTTCTAGCCCCTGCTCTTTTAAAAACCTTCCAATGTCATCGTTGGTATAGCCACCTGAGTAAAGCATTTGACGGATATAAATCTCTTGACCGTGAAGGTAAACATCGACAATGGACGTTGGGTCTACCGAGTAACCCCAGTCTAAACCAATCGCTAAACGCTTCGCCCCTTCAGGAAGTGTTTTGTATGTCTGCGTCTCAAAGATTGTTTCTCGACTTATACCTCTTAAGCCTAACCCATACACTCTCCAGTAATTGGAGTCACCATTTGTTTTTAGGCGTTCAATTTCTTCAATCTGTATTTTACTTAAAAACGGGTTGTCTTTGTAGGTGGTCCTAAAGAATGCAGAGTCTTCCCTGTCGAGTAAATCATAGATGTATGAAAACTCATCTGATGGGTTGAAGTCTAATATTACAGGACCTGTTGTTGTTCGGATATTGAGTTGGAAAAAGTCTTCGTACGAGAGTTCGTTCGCCTCACAAAGCCAGAGTATGTCTCTTTTTTTTCCACGTAATCTTAAAGGGTTGTCGCAAGAAAAGAACTCAAACGTGTTACCGAATAGTTGATACGTGTTCTCTGTCTTGTTGTGATACCTTTCATGATACCAGCCTGCCTTTAGTAGGATTTCCATGAAGTCACGCATAACCGAACTCCTCAATGAAGGGTAGGTCTTACGCACCATCGAAATAATGAGGTTAGCGTTTTGATTCTTATATGCGTGTTCAATTAACGCCTGCGTAATTGAGAAACTCTTTCCGCTTCTTGTGCCTCCTTGATGGATTTGGATGCGCTTCTTACATCCTTTTACATCATAGTACGTCTTTGGCTGCGTCATTAGTAAGGAATTCATCCTTCTGGTCTGTTCTTTCTATTACGTCTTGAAACCATGCCGGCTCCATATTTGACTCAATCAACGTAACGCTTGCTTCCGATTGCTTTGGCATGAAGTAAGGGAACAGGGAACTTAGGGCTTTGAGGTATTTCTCTGTTGACTCCTCACGAAGCAACTGAAGGGAGTCTTTGATGTTTTGTACCTCACCCTCCATCACGTCAACGAAGATGCCCCTAGCCTCGTCTGTGACCTTGTTAGGCACTCCTTTGGGCCTTCCGCTTAGGTTGCCTGACTCTCCTTTCTTATACTTCATCTTCGTCCGTGCTAAAGTCTGCGTGTTCTAAACATTCACCGCATAAATCCCAGTCTCCATATTTCGGTGCGCCGCAACAAGTGCTTAGTAGTTCTTCCATTGTTCTGTATTTGCCTGTTATTTTCAGGGGTTACCATTTAGGGAACCAATCCCCTGCTCTCTTCACTTCCTTTTGAAAAGTGTATTTCGCTACGTTCGTTGTCCCTCCGAATCTGTTCATGACCTCTACGCTTGTAGATGCTATATCATGCCCCTTCTTTCTAAGGTCACAAACCGTAGCTGCTAACCGTGTGTTACCTAAGTCACGAATTGCTTCAAGCGACGTAATTGAGTTGTGCTTTTCAAAGTAATTCAACAGTCTCGTTTGGTGTGTGTCTTTAGACATCTTTTATTACTTTAATAAGTTCCTTCGTAAAACACAACTCATCATGAACTTCCTGAAGTTGCGCAAGGTATTCATCCATTCTATCTATTTCCGTGCTGTTTGTGTGCAATATGCAAGCTGACATAAGAAGTTGCCCTTCAATTGACTGCTTGTTTAGATGCTCAAATCTTACTGTTAAATCCTTACTCATTGTCTAGCTTCTGTTTATAGTGGTTAATAATCTTTTCCGTTTCTACCTTATACCAGTCTGCAAATCCTGACTTACCTCCTCCGTTCATCTCGTGAACTTTAAACAACACGCTGCGTAATCTTTGGCTCTGTGTTTTCTTCTTGTCGTATAGGTCCAGACCTACATTATCTAAATCTGCAATCTCTTCTTTGTTCAGGCTGCTTTCACCTTTGTAATAGAGAACTCCGAACGTGTCGCATAACTCGTCGATTTGCTTAATCTCTTCAGAGGTCTTCTCTTGCGTTATAAATCGCAAAGAGACGCTCTTGTCTTTTCGTCTAGAATATCCGTCAAGGGATGCTACTGTAATTACTCGCATGAATTGTCGTAAACCGCTTGAAGTTTTTTAAGTGCCGTTGTGATACACCCACCGCAATTTACTAACTTTCTCTTAACTTGTGGGAATACATTCTCATAAATTTTTATCATTGAATGCTGTTCACCTGCTTTCATTCGACCCCTATCCCATGCAGGTTTTACATAAGTCTCCCATAGCAGTTTGTCCTTACTTGACATACTGACTGTCTCGTATGGGAACATAGCGTTAAGTTTCTTCTTTCGGTCCTCGCAACCGCAGTCGTCCGTAATCAAATTTACTATTGCTTTTACCCCTGTCAATTCCGCTATTTTCTCCACCGTATCCCCTATCCCAGTCGGCTTCTTTTTCGGAGTACGTTTTTTGTAGGTACGCTTTGGTTTTACGGATACTTCTGTTAATTGTTGTTCTTGCGATTCCTGTGTCATTACTCAATGTTGTTATTGTGTGATTATGAAGGTAGTATATTTTAAATAGTTGACTCTCAAACCAATTCAAATCGGTCAACACATGTTCTACACTCGCCATCATTTTAGCGGTCCAAAGGTCTAATTGAACTTCACGCTCCATCCAATCTTCGGATGGTTCATCGAAAGCTAACGCCCCCTCGTTTAAAGGTCGATGTCTGTCTTCGTGTCTTCTATACTTGTAATAATATTGGCTCGTTTTACTGAACCCTGCTAATCTAAAAATACGGATAAGGTAAAAGAACAACTCCCCGCGTTCACAGATTTTAAAATACTTGTCTTTATCGGAATAGATTTGAACGATTACGTCTTGCACTAAGTCGCTTCCGTTTTGACGAACATACTTTGACGCGACTAACACGAGTTGCTCTCGTTCCTTTATGAAAAACCTATCAATGCAGTCCATCAAATTTCTTTTGATATTCCTTACGCATTTCAATCAACTCTTCCTTTGGTATTTTATGGCTTTGCTTGGATTTCTGATAAAGCATTTCAGCCGTCCCTTCTCCGTGCTTCTCGTCTAATCGAATTGAGAATATATAACCCTCTCCCTGCCTAAACATATTACACTTGACACATTGCACATCGCAATTTAACTCGTCAAACCTAACAGAGTAATGAGAGCGCGACATGAAGTGACCGCATTGCTGTTCTTTCCACGGTTTCTTACAGCCACACGTGATACAAGTCGCTATTCCATTTTCGTCAGCACGACTTAAACGAATGTATCTGCTAAATACCGCGTCTAATTTCTTTACCTCTTTGAGCCAAGTCATGACAGCAAGTTAGTTAAAAAGAAAAGGGGGCATAATTAAACGCCCCCTCTCCCGCAGAATTGGAAAAACTCACCACAACGACGAGTAGATACAAATATACTACCATTCATTCTTCTTTCTTAGCCTTGAACCAATCCCTTCGCCTTTTACCTCTGTCTCTGATTTGGCTAAGTTGTCAAATATTCCTGCTAATCCTAATGGCTCTAGAACAACCTGACTATAATCGGAAGATTGCAGAAACTCTTTTCTTTTCATTTCTGCATCTCTCTCTAATATCGGTGAGCGCACATCACTTTCGTAACGCCTAAGACAGTCAAGGATTTCAGCGGATTTTAAACGTTCATATAGTTTGCCAAACTTACCTTGGCGAATCATGTTAAACGCTACGTAAATCTCATCGAGTTTTAAGGTTGGGTGTTCCTCAATAATAGAACGGCAACAAAACTCTATCTCTTCATTTGAAGATAAGGTTTTATTTGCGTCTATCTCTTTTACCAACTTTGCTACCTCTTGGTATATCCACCACCTTGTTTCCTTGGGGTGTTCCTTAACCGCGCTAACGATATTCGTTCCTTGCGTCCATGCTTCCTTCGCTTGTAATCCGCTTTTGAACTCACCCGTTAGTAACGAAAGCGACTGCGGAGTTAACGTCGAAGTTGTCTGCTTTAAAGCCTTTATTTCCTTTTGCATATTGTGTGGCGTTTCTTTTCCAATTGCGAGCCGCTGCTTTCCAGTCTTTAATTTTTTTGTTTGCTCCTTGAATCCAACCGTTAGCGGTGTAGTAATCGTGAAACTTTACTGCTTCTGATTCCGTTGAGTTTATTTCGTAAAAGTATTGAGTAATCAATTCTTGAGTAGGTCGCATAAACTTAGATTGTTTTTTAGATTGTAAACTCTCTTGTTTACTTGTTAGACAATCTGGCGATACTGACTCGTCAACTTGTCTAGGCTGCATAGACACAATGTCTACGCTGCTTCGCAAATGTCGCGTTCTTCCGTTCCATGAAACCTCTTCTATCAAACCGTGTGATAACAATTCACTTACACATCGGGTTATGGTTCTAGCACTTACTCCGTACTCTTCCGATACGGTTGCATTCGATTTCCAGAATGTGCTATTTCTACCCGTAAAAGAGTTTATGTCAGCCCATAGCATTTTAGAAGCTAAGGCTATGTTCATCTCTAAAATTTCAACCGGTATCCAAAGCCCTTTGAACTGCCTTACCGAGGAAGGTATTTCGTTGTGTTGCATCGTTTATTTAATTCATGTCCAATTTTATGAAGTTCTTCTGCTATAAGGTATTTTTTTTTTGTTTCCGTTTCCTCTATGTGACGAAACAACAAAAACCTACGAAGCCTATGTAACTCTTTATCGCTTGCCCTCAATAGCCATGACATCAACTTCTCTCTGTTTTACCATTTTGATAATGTCTACCGCTTCCGTCCCCGTTCGTTCCATCAACTGAGGGAGTATAGAGTAGAACCTAGTTGGGTTAGAGTTAGACCACCTATTTATAGTCTTCTTCGCTAAACCTAAGTCTTCCTCCATTCCTTTCTGTGAACCAAAGTTCACCTTAATCCATGCTTCTAACGTAATCATGACATCAATCGTTTATGAATTTCTAAAATTTCTTTCGCTGTTGCTTCTAAACTATCCATGTCCAAAAGGTTTCCATTTGATGGCATTTCAGCTATCGTTAACTCAACGGCCCTTCCTATTGCCCATTGAGTTTTAATGCTCTCGCCTGTGCCTTTAGAAAAATTTGCTTCATAACCAGCTTTTGCTTCATAACTGCCTTCTGGCCTTAGCTTCTTAATTTTCAAGCGTGTTCCATGATGGTTCGAAGTCATTGTATACTCAACATCATCTCCAACTTTATACGGGGGTGCTGACTCAGTTAAAGATGAAGCCCTGCCTTCCTCTCCCTCTTCCTCCATTTTTACGTAAAAATCATAATACGTTTTACCATTTAACGTCCATGGGTCATTGTCCATCTTGTCAATGTCTTTTATTTTTCCTTGTTTCTTTTCCATTAGTAATTTATTTGATAATGTCTAAAAATTTTATCGTCTAAGTCTATCTTCTGTACCTCAGCTTTCAACGCCTCACTCAATTCATTTACCTCGTTTCCGTCTTCATCAACAATGGTTGTTTCTTCGTGTTCTAGCATATACTCGTCGTCTGGAACGTCGTAATCCGTGGAGGTCATGCCCTCTAATATTCGATACACGACAAGCATAGTGTGGTCTTGTAGTTCTATTTCAAAGAATGGCATTGCTGACGATATTTACGAGGTCTTTCTCTAAGTCCTCAAGTTCATAATCAATTCGTTGTTTTGCGTTTCTGACTCGCATTTCAATAAGACAGAGAATGTCTTTTGGTTCTGGCGGGTAAGCCGTACTCATAACTTGAGGGCGCGAATCTAATTCACCCATTGCGTGTTCTTTTAATTTTCCCATTATCCTTCAATCCATTTCTTAATGGTGACCTGCATATCTAAAGCAGCATTTAAAACTTTATTACCCTTACTCTTTCTCATACTTGAGTATACCTGTATTTTAGATTCAGCCATTTCTAATAATGACCTCGTTCCTTTTTGGAACATATCTTCTAAAAAATCCTCTGGCTGTCTATCCTCCATATCTGAAACTAATGAAGCTAACTCAATCGCTGAGTTCATCCAAAACTGCTCGTCCTCTCTGTCTTTTAAAGTCATCATTGTTCTCGTGCATTTGTATTTGTGTTACATCTATACCCTCGTCCTCACAATGCCTTATTGCTTGCATTATGATGTCCATTGGTGCGTTAAACTTCTTCTCTAAGTAGTTCATCTTCTCAGGCGTTGTCATTATGCGTTTGTCCATGCTCCTGTTTTATTGTTGTGAGTTACGATGTAATCTTTAGGTAGTTTCTTAGCGCACGACGACCCGATTAAATAAGTACCGGTGTAGGTGCTATCATCGTTTATACCGTCATCCTTTGGGTGAATGATTTCTCCCCCTCCGTAAGTATGTACTCTAAGTTCAACCTCTTTGTGTTTCACGTCTTTACCGCACAAACAACATTGCTCGTCTATATCAAAGTCATTCTGCGTGACGTTGAAGGTTTTATATTCTGTATTTTCCATACCTCAATATAGTCATTTATTCCCAATAAACAAACTTATTGCACAAAAAAACCCCTCCCGACGTTTCAGGAGAGGTATTCAGCCCACCGTTTCAGGTGGTAACACAACGCTTTTTTACTTCTTACGGCTCTTTCCAAAAACCACCGCTTGAAGTATTCTAGATAACACGTTAACAATTCTGTCGTCTTTCTTAGTTTCAGTCAAAGCCGTATAGCTTCCTAAAAAAGTAATTGCGGCCAACGAAAGGGTTGCCCAGTTTGCAATAATAAATTCCATTTATTCTTCGTTTAAAAATTTGAATTTCTCGTTCACCTTGAACGAAGGACATGATTTATTTGAAAATTCATTATGCCCGTGAACCGATAATTTACCAAAGACCATGCGAAGGGACCATACTAACTGAATAAACGAAACCTCTTGTTGAGCCGTCATAGTATCCTTGTAATCCATCCCTTTGTCTAAGCCCCCGATATAGCAAATGCCAATTGAGTCTGCGTTATGCGAATAGGTGTGACTTCCTATCTTATCAATATCCCGACCCTTTTCAATAGTTCCATCAGAAAGAATACAGTAATGGTAACCAATGTCATTCCACCCCATGTCCATGTGCCATCCCCTTATAGTATCCACACTAACCTTTCGACCTTCGGGAGTTGCTGAACAATGCAAAATGACTCGCTTTAAATCCCTCACCCTTTTGTTTCTAAAGTAACCACAAACGTATTTAACATCCTTCTGCTGTCCTGTCCGGAATCCATAGCGCGAATCATTTTTGCCCCGTGTTCTACAGGGTCAACCCACTTTGAGGTAAAAACGGTATCCTCAAACCAATTGATATATTCGTTAAGGTATCGGAACCGCCAGCGTCCGCCATTCTTTCGAATCATTACGTCTTCTCTCATTCGATTCCTTTTTTAGCTATGAAAAAAAGCCGCTATTAAAGTCATGAAGTGCATACTCAAAATCTTCACGTTTCGCATCAAGCAATGTAAATATATTTCTTCTTTCAGACTGCCAGCCACGTTTCATTCCGCTAAGTAGTTTAGCATTATAATAACTCTCCCAATCATCGTGAATACCCCCGCTTGCTCCGTCTAGTAATAGTTGCTCAAAATCAAATTCGGTCATTGACCACACGTAGTTGAACATCTCTACATAGTACCGCTTTCTTGCAAATTCGTATTTCATTCGATTCCTTTTTTAGCTAGTAGCAATTTGATTTCGTTTACCCCTTCCACCAATACTTCCAGCGTTTGTTGTGCCTTGGTTTCGGTCTTCTCCAACGCGTATAGCCTTGCCTTTATTTTGGTTACATCGTTAGTCATCTTGACCCACGTAGCAAGTATACCCCCCGCAGAACCCAATAGCATACCGAGAAACTCGTAGTTCATGGCATCAATGATTGTATAGCTTCTATATCCTCCTGCGTTAGCTGACCGTTTTCGTTATGGCTAAGTTGCATCCCAACCACTACCGCGTCCGCATATAGACCAAGGACATGATTGATAAATAATTCAGCACCCGTAATTGCTACCACCGCGTTAATTTGTTCTTGCGTGTATTCCATTACATTATCGTTTGATATTGATTTGCCATGTCGCAAGCGATTGCCGTATTTAAATAGACTTCCTCACCTGAAAAGGCCCCTGTATTTGATGCCATGATGGAAAAATACCGTAAACTCTGACCGCTATAAAACTTTATCCTACCCGATAGCATCGTGGTCTGTGCGCCCATGTCAATTGTAAGATGATTCAATGACGCGGTACTATTGGTTAATGACCACCACCAAGTGTTTGAGCTATTATCGAAACCCTTAAAAGGGCTATATGAACTAAAGAAGAAACCCGATGCGACAAATGGCGTAGGCAATGAGTCCGTGGTCATGTCGGTAGGATATTCCGTACCGCCAAAAATTGCCGCAGAATAGTACCTGAAATCTCTTACACCCTGATGTAAACTGACCGCAGCCCCGTTGACATCCACACCTTGAACTCTAAAATACCTAAAGCTAGTAGCAAGTTTATCGTAGGTATCTGTCACTTCGGCGGATTGGATAAAGTCGCCAAACTCTTGCGCTCTTAGCTTCACGGTTCGCGTACCCGATAAGTTGGACGTGTCTGACCACGTTATATTTGCACCGTTTTTTATCGTTTTCGAATTGCCCTCTATGAGAGTTGCTCCTACATATACTTCACATTGAAATGTGACACTCGTGTATGACGCGAAATTACCAACCACTAAAGAACCAACTCCGTAGGTATCTGCTAACGCTGTTATGGTTGGCGTAGTCGTAGCAGTACCACCTCCTCCCTGCGTAGTAAAGAACCCGTCTACGTTATCTATGTCAGCCGTTGGAACTCCTGAAATTTCTGCCATGATTAACTAATTTGAACCCAATCTTTCGATGGGTCGAAGTAACAAATAACTTCACCACCTTGTCCTGTACCTACAAAGTAACCGACCACTCTTGAGTAGTAGTTTGTAGTCGTGGGTGCGGTTGCACTAAATACACCACTTGCACCAATCCATAAAGGGCCGCCTGCTGTTGCGCTGTTAATCGCAGAAACCGCATCCACCATTCCTTGCAATACGCAAACACCACTACCTGTATGAAAGCCTATGAACTTCTTGCTGTTGGCGTTACTTGTGTCGGCCAATGCATCCCCCATTATGTCCACAATTTTATTGGAAGCTACACCAACAGAAGTATTCATCAGAATGTTCTGTCCCGTGTTCAGTTCGTCCTCCTCGTAGTTGGTTGTGATGTTGTTCAACTTCGTTTTGTCCGCTGCTGACATAGAACCTGCCGCGCTTGCTGTCGCTGCTGTAATGCTAATGGCAGGCGTGTTGCCTCCGCTTGACACGATTGGGGTTGTACCTGTTACGGATGTGACCGTACCTCCTCCTCCTCCACTAACAGTTGTAAAGGATAAAGTACCTGAACCGTTAGTAGTTAATACTTGTCCATTTGTACCCGTGTCGTTAGGAAGTACAAGCGTATAGTTTGCCGTAGCACTATGGGGAGGCCCTTGTATTTTTACTCCGTGAGTATTGATTTCGCAGTTAAGTTGGATTGCCGCGCTAGCCGTTCCTCCTTTTACTTCTAGCACACCCGTCCCTTTAGGAGCGATTACGATGCTTCCGTTAGTTACTGACGTGTCAATTTCAAATGCTTGAACATCAAGGTTTCCTCCAAGTTGTGGCGTTGTATCATCTACTACGGCTGCGATACCTGAGCCGCTTCCACTGGATGCCGTTGTTATTCTGCCTTGAGCATCTACGGTAAGATTAGTGTTTGTATACGCCCCTGCCGTTACTGCGGTACTATCTAGGTTTACCACTACGCTTCCGGTTGTAGGGCTTGCGGTTAATCCGGTTCCTCCAGTTACATCGTCAACCGTGTTAACTTCTGCACCCGTCGCTATACCATCAAGTTTCGTTTTGTCGGTTGCTGACATTGCACCCGATAAAGATGTGGTAGCGTTAGTAATTGATATAGCAGGAGTAGCACCTCCAGTCGAGTCAATCGGAGAAACCCCCGTCACACTCGTAACCGTTCCCGCAGGTATAGCAGGGAAAGTTTGTAAAGCCCCTGTTCCGTCAATGTAATCCGTTACTGCTCCTGCTCCTGCAATTGCAATCGTTCCAGAGGTCGTAATTGGTGACCCTGTAATACTTAAAGCAGAAGGTACGCTAACAGCTACACTTGTAACCGTTCCACTACCACCACCACCAGTTCCTAAATTAGCAACAGTTATCTTTTTTGATGTCCCTTCAGGGCTTCCCGTTGTGTCGCTTACATCCACAATCATAAGCAAGTCATCGCTTGCAGGTGTTGCTCCTAACGCGGTTTTATCTGTGAGTCTTTGGATTGCCATTTATCGATATATTCAGCAAGTAATTGCTTGTTCTTAAAGCGTCCCTTGGAAACCGATGCCTTCGAGGATTCGGACTGTTCGGTTTGTTGGCGGTAGCGCGGGGTAGACATTTAGATTTTGGAAATAATTTCTTTGTGTAGGGCCTAGTTTTGGATACTGATTAGCCGTGTATTCCGGATAGTTTGTTACGTTGAACAACATGAAATCAATAAGCCGCTGCCTGTAAAACATAGCGATGTCCTGCGTTCTGTCAATAACTGATTTAATGTCCTGCATTGAAGCACTAGGTCCTTGCGTACTGTCTGGAATTGTAATTGAGTTATTTGAAAACCTCAAGCGCATAACGTATATAACTTCAATAAATGCGAACTGAATTAAGGATGGGATAATGTACTCGTCCAGAAGGGTTTTGTAATGGACGTTCTCCGCAGCATCAATTGTCGCTTCTTTAATTAAACTGCTAATCTTATCCGTTAGTGCTTGACCTAGGATGGGCATAATCTCGCGTTCCTGAGAAATCACGATGTACGGTTGAATAATGT
>Ga0075444_10000323_pt1 | contig 28613 bp, 29 predicted proteins | sample CoawatmetaG01DNA_FD_76836 | JGI IMG/M metagenome (GOLD analysis project Ga0075444, IMG submission 76836) | Marine microbial communities from the West Antarctic Peninsula - Coastal water metaG017-DNA | ecosystem: Environmental > Aquatic > Marine > Coastal | place: Atlantic Ocean: West Antarctic... | reverse complement strand
TTGCCGCTGTCATCGGCGGCATCGCTGATCGGCTCAAGCAAGAAGGGTACGAGCCCCTCTCCCAGTCACTCAGCCGTGAGGCGATGGTGGGCTTGACTGCCACTCAGCGCCATGCCATCGCCGCCGCTCTGGTGGCCTGCGACCACGCGCTCTCCGAGCTCACCGCCGAAGAGAAGCGTATGACCTGGCTTGGTCACCCGCATTGGCTGGCCGAGGACCGCACCATTGCTGCCGAACTCTTGGCACTGCTGATGGTGCGGCGTGTCAAGTCGATGCAGTACTTCTGAAGCAAAGGCCAATCAACCCTAACCCGAGAAACAACATGCCTCCAATTCTCATGTCATTATTGCTGATGCTTTTCGCTGCGGCATTTTTCTTGCTCATGGTGCTCCGTATGCAATTGGCCGATTCACCCTTCATCACCAAGAAGCGTCGGAACACGCGAAGGTACATCTGCCTCCATCCCGATTGGCGTGTCAAAGGAATGTTCGAATGGCTCGTGGGCCCGCCCAATGTTCAGCGGGTTCTCGCCAACCTGCCTGCTGAACTGGAGGAGCTTGACGTCGGCGGTACCGACATCGTCAGTTTTCTTGTGCCATTGCCCGCTGGTTTGAAGAAGCTGTCGGCGCGTGATTGTCGCAGTCTTGAAGTTGTTGATGCTTTGCCCGATTCAATAGAAGTGCTCGACTTCTGGGGCTGCGAGAAGCTGGTGCAATTGCCTGCTACTTTGCCGGCAGCTCTCAAGGAGTTGTGGGTGGTGAGCACGTCTTTGACGGCACTGCCAAAACTTCCGGCCGGTCTTGAGCAGCTAGATGCTCGTTGTTCCAAGCAGCTCGCTGACCTGCACAGCGAGTGGCCCAAGTTTCGGACGAAGCCCTATGAGCGCACGGGCAGCTTGCACTGGCTCAATCTCTGCGGCACTGCGGCTGCGGCCAAGATCACTGGCAATCTGCCTGAGGCGGTATTGCGCCAAATCAGAGAAGATGGTGCTGCAGGTTGGCGCTTTAACACTCTCGCTGGTGATTACCAGTACGCCGGCGAACCCATGCCCCGGCCGGTGTTTAGCTAAAGCAGGGCTTTTCCTCTACTTCTACAAAAGGAACCTTAGTGATGGCCCGGTGAACTTTGACTAGTTCCCGGGCTCTCTTTTCTTGTGCAATTTTTGTTTTTTCCTGGATATTAAGTTGATGCAGCCCCGGCACTATCTCTTTGTTTTGGATATACTGTGTTATATAGTGCTTCACCCCAAAATTTAGTGGCATAGGCAATCGTCCGGCGCAATACTTTCGCTTTTGCTGAGAGCAATGTTTCGATTATTTGCCCCTGGGTTTTGCAACGCTCCTGACCTGATATGCTTTTCTCTACTGATGATCAAATTTGCTCTTGTAGCTGACTCACATCTTGGTCCTGAAAAATTCTACGAGGGGCAAATTCGTAAGCTCTCGCGTAATACTTTGCCCTATTTGTCGCAGTTGCGAGATGAGCTGACCAGCTTGCACAAGCCCAGTTTCGTGGTGCAGCTGGGTGATTTGATTGAAGATTCGTCTTCGCGACAAGATGATTCAAGCAACTATCAATTGGGCCTGAATTGCTTTAATGGTCTGCCTATGCCAGTTTTGAATGTGATTGGTAATCATGATCAGGTGCATTTGAGTGATAGCGATCTCTGTCGACTTTCGCGCAATGAAAGACTTTACTACTCCCAAGACTTGGGTGGAATGCACTGTGTGGTGCTGTTTTCCTCATCGGTTGAGCATACTGATATTACGATTTCTGCTGAGCAGCGCCTCTGGTTGCAGAATGATCTTGCCTCTACCGATAAGCCAACACTAGTTTTCTTGCACCATCCACTAGATGATCAAGACTTGCGGGGTAATGTCTGGTTTGAAAAATATCCAGATTATTGTTTCGTGCAAGAGCGCCATCAGGTGCGCGATATTCTTGCTGCTTCTGGCAAAGTTTGTGCGGTATTCAATGGTCATGTGCATCGCAATAATCTTTCTACCATTGATGGCATCCATTACATAACAGTCCAGTCGCTAGTAGAAAAAGTTGGTGAACCAGACCTTGCCAGTCGTGCTTTTGCCACTGCCGAGATTGAAGGTAGTCGCTTGTTATTTGCCGTGCATGGCGAAGATGCGGTGCAATACGACGTGCTGTTGCGCTTGCCTTAGTCTTTTCTATTGTTTGCCTGACGATGGATGTCAAGAGTTGAGGCAAAAAAAGAAGTAGTGAGAAAGGCAAGGCAGAAAAGCAGGCATGCAGGCACTATTCCTTTTCACTGGAACAGTGGCCTGCATGCCTTACTAATTCACTTTCTGCTGAGGCCTAGGCCGCCACTGACGAAGTTGCAGCCTTGGCCTTTGTAGCAAACAGCAGCACACCTTGCTTGATTCGTTCGGTGCGCTCTTTTACTGTGGAGATTTGGGTCAGCACTGCTCCGCTTTCAATCTCTGCCTGCAGGCGGCCTAGTTGCTCTTGGAAGAGCTCAGGAGTTTTCTGGCAGAGGGCGAAGAGCGAGTCACCACTGCGCCAGTCTTCTTGCAGCGGTCCTTGCGGATCGAGGCTGGCTGGGGTCCAGTAGGTGTTCTCCAGTGACTCAACACTTACTGCTGAAACAGCTGAAGCTGTGCTTTGCAGCAGTTGCACCATGGTCTCTTGCGGCAAGAAACGTGACGCCAGCTTATTTGCCGCCTCGGCAAAATATTTGTAGTACCACATGCAACCAGCATCAGGCGACATCTGTTCTCTGCTACAGGTGACGATGATGATGTGACCGCCCTGGGCAAGCACACTGGTTGCACCATCAAGAACAGCCTGGGTAGCTTTCTGTAGCTCGTCTTCGCTTTGGTGCGGCAGATGCTGCAGGACAAAGCTAAACAAGATCACGTCGAAACTGTTTGCTGCAAATGGCAGTGAGCGAATGTCGGCGCAAACCAACTGTGCATCGGTGCCAAGCTTCTCGCGGGTCTTGTCCAGGCCAGTTCTTGAGGCATCGACGCCGGTGAGCAAATCGAAACCAGCTTGCTTCAGGGCCTGCAGATGCACGCCAGTGCCACAGCCAGCATCGAGAATGCGCGGTTGCCTGGAATTATCGGGAAACTGTGCGCGCAAGAAGCGAATGATTTGTTCGCTGCCCACTGCCATGCGCGTTTTGTCGTAGTCACTGTGGGTCTTTTCGTATTTTTCGTAGCTGCTACCTGTGGATGCGCTTGTAGTCATGAGGGTTCCTCTTTTCGATATTTGCAGGCATGAGAAAAGACGCTTGAAACTTTCACGCATCAGGAAGCGAGAAAAATTGCAAGAGTAGCTGGGGGAGATAATTTAAAAGTTTATTTGTATTTTTTGTCAGAGTAAGAGTAAAGGATACGCGCAGTATCTTCGACGTTGTGTCTGAGCTTCAAGCACTTGCGGTTGAAGAGTGATTAATCCTCTCCCTGATTGGCTTTAGGCAGTTGTGATTGAGTTCATATTGGGAAAAATTGCGTGCGCTATCTAGCGCTATGCCGAGATATCGATACAATCTGAGTCATTGCGGCTTGTCATGGGGCGGGCTTGACGGGCTGCTTTTATTGTTTTGAGAGAGACTTTTATTTCGGGCGGGATTTATTATTTCTGGCGGATTCTTTTATTTCTGGCGGAGCCAGGCTCTCCAGTGGGGGTAGGTGGCGAAAATGAGGCTGCCAGCACAGAGGGGCCAAGAGCCGGTCATCATAAACGTGGCAATCCAGAGAATTTCTTTAGTGACGAACAGTCGGCTAGACCAGTGATAATTTTGCACAGTGGCCACCGGCATTTTGTCCTGCGACTCTTGCATGTCGAAGGAAAGTTGCCCGTGGAGGAAGGTTATGAAAACAGCTGCGGCACCAAGCCAGTCGGTCGGTTTGCAGCCACTTAAATAGGCGATGGTTGAAAGTAGAACCAGTACTAGCATGGCTTCATTGATTGCCGCCCAGGCAATTGGCTTTGAGCTTGCTGTGTTTAAGCTCGCCTCTGTTTCAAGAGGGCTCATTGCCGTCAACGCTGGCGGCGCCGGTAAGGCTGATAGGGATGTGAAGGTGCTAGTCGGCATGACTATTTTTTACCCAGCCGGCAACTTGATGAAACCGATCAAGCTTTTTGGTTTTGCCCATAATTTGCCACACTTGTTTAGTAAAGTAATTGTGTTCCTCCAAAGAACACATGGACACTGCAGTCCTTCTGGTAATCCTTCGTGCACCATAACTGGTGCACGAAATCTTTAAAATAATCTCCCCCCGGTTATTTGCAATATGGCGCACCAATGCTAACGGCAGAGGTGCGTCATACTGTTTCTAGCATCCTAGTAGCCTAGCAAAGGTTTGTATTATCTTTGGCGTAGTTTCTTCTGGTAAATTGGAAAAAGCAATTAGAAATTCATTTCTCTCTGCTGCACCGACGTAATAGGGCGCAGTGCTGACGAGGGGAACCCCTGCTTCTGTCGCGTAGTTCAAAATGTCGTCAATACACCAGTCTGGTCTGAACTTAACTGTTAGGTGTAAACCGGCGGTCTTTGGAGAAATTGTAATGTTTTCGCGAAATGCAGTAGTGAGTGAATACATCAGTGTTTGTCTGCATTTTTGATAGATCTTTTGTGTGCGACGAATTTGGGCGTCGAGGTGCCTTTCGTTGATGAAATTGGTCAAAGCGTAATATTCAAGAGCCGGAACTTGGCGTTCGCTTAAAAGCTTGGCGCGAGTAAAAACTGGTATTAACTGTGGCGGCACAATGGCTATCGCTAAAGTGATCAAAGGAAACAGTACTTTGAACATTGAATAGAGGTAGACCACTGACGGCTCATCGGTCATACTTTGAAGGCTTGGTAAAGTCGGGCCGCCATAGGTATAGTCAGTGTCCCAAGCGTCTTCGACAACCATGCAATTATTTAGCTTAGCCCACTTCAGTAGTGCCACTCGGCGTTCTAGCGCCATCTGCTTGCGCTTTCTTTCTTTCTTTCTTTCTTTCTTTCTTTTCGGGGAGTGACTGTAAATCTAGGGTAGATTCCTCCGAGCTGCGATCAGCTACTTTTGTACCTGTTTCGGTTTTGCCTTCAAGATAGCCTTTTCTTGTGTACTGTTGAGTCAGCTTTTCCTTTCTGATTTAGATATTGGACCGGTCTACTTCTGATATTCAAAAAAACAATAGAAAAAAGAACCCCAAAAATGGCGATGGTGTTGGCGTATAGCAAGAGGCCGCCCGCAGCTTATGGTCTTTGCAGACGAAGCTCGGGCGGATGGTCATTTATTCACTTGCTGAGCAAAGTTATTGCTGTACAGGTCTTGGCCAAATCGGTACACAGCGTGCGGTGGTGAAAGGACGGCCACGCAAAGTGGTGCTGTACAAGAAGTCTTGCAGCTTTCGCCAGAAAGTATAGGGCTTGTTGCCACCGTCAATTTGACAACGAACATAGCAGAGGCCAGTAAACTTTTCTGCTACTGCTATTTTGCGTACCAGATCGATCAGGCTGACCAGCCAATCTGATTGCTGCCAGTTTTCCGGCACTTCAAGTTTAAGTTCACGGCTTTCAGTGCCGTTGCGACCGCTAAATTGAGTCTTTGCATAAATCAGCTTGGTAGCCGGTTCTCCGTCGCTGGCAGTGTCTGTGTATGCTTTGACCGTGGCGGTTGCGCTGCAGTTTTCGTAATGGCTCATTTATTTGCTCCTAGTTGGTTGATGGTAAGTGCTACAGATGTTGCTTTGCGAGAATTGACTTGCTGTTCATTATGTCGAAGCTCTACTTGAACTGGCGATACTGAACTGATACTTCTGCGAATTTGGCTTCGATTGCCTGCTTGCCAGCACCGGCTGAAAAGTCATTGTTGTAGACTGCCTGCAGCTCTTTCAGCTCGCGACCCACAATGCGCAGGCGAAGGTCTGCTGCCAGACAGTTGTTCATGCAAATGCGCATGGTTTGCATTTTGTCGACGCCGTAGCTGCGATTCTGCTGACTGGCCGCCAGTAACTCCTTTGCCTCTCTCGTGGAGGCATGCAGTGTGAGTGCCACTTGCTCATATAGAGCTTTGAGTTCTTGTAGAGCAATGATGAGCTCCTGCCGTGCCATTTCGTACAACCGGCGCCGTTCATTTTGCGCTTCGATATGCTCTGCAGCATGGTTCCAGTAATTCTCCTCGTGAAGAAAGTCAAGCATGCGACTGGCGTGCTGACGTTCGTTGATGGTGCCGTTGTTGATCTTGCAGAAGTTGGTGTGATCTTGATTTTGACCACCCCGGAGCCGGCTTTCTGTCAGTTTCGCTGCCGTGAAAGCAATATCCATCCGGTCTAGCAGTGCGGCAAGTTTCTGGTTGGCGGTATGCTGAGAATCGATATCTGCATTGAAATCGCCATTGAAATCGACCTTGAATACGGCGCGCAAATCCACATCCCGGCTGAGGTGTTTTTCAACGTTGTGACCGGGAACAACTAGTTCTCTGCTGTAGCACGAGGATGGGCCGCGCTGCAGAACAGAATTGGCTAGAGTGTTAAATGCCTGCACCAATATGCCACAAGCGCGTCTATAAACAGAACTCTGGGCATCGCTCTGGGCATTGCAGCGAAGGTCTGGAACGGGCTGGCGATGAAGTAAGATTGCTTCAACGCACTGGCTCTGCATGATTTGTTTAAGCCAGCGCTCCGGCGAATCTTCTTGGATGGCATCGTGAGCGGCTAAAGTAGCACCAATTGCGGTGCAGAGTGTGCTGTTGGAACTCATGAGGCGTTCGTGGGTACTTGCTTGAGTCAGTGCCAGCGAAACGGCCGTGAGTGCTTTCTCGTCGTAGACAACGCGCAGTGATTGGAGTTCGTCGGGTTTGCCGAGAGCTGCTTCGATTTTCTGTGTCCAGCGGGTTTCATCGATTGCAGTGAAGTTAGCTGTTACCCATTTTGTAGCTTTCTCAATTTGCTGTTGTATAGCAGCCGTAGTGCTCATGGCGGCTTGGAGAGTGGTGAGCGCGGGGTGTAGGTTCTGCATGTTCTTTAGGTTGGAACTTTGCATGATTAGTCTTTCTTTCAATCTTTTAATTGAGCGGGGATGCAGGGAAGCTGCATCCGCACCAAGGAAGCCTGCAGAAGGCATGAATCGCCTTTGTTGTTTTGCTAGGCTTGGAGAAATTCCGTCTACTTCATCTTTTGGCATGGCAGAGAACACCTGTTGCATAGCGGGCCTTCCTTTGTCTGCTTTGGCAGAGGCAACGGTCTTGCTAGATAGTCAGCGCACTATGTGTTCTTCAGTGATGCTCTTGAGATTGAAGGTAAAGGGATAACTAACGTTATGAATCACGCTAGGTCTATGTCAAGGACAGCACTTTCTTCTAAGGCTCGCATCAACTCGCATTAGCATAAAACCGCTTCTCGGTTCGCATCAACTTGCATGAGCTTAACCCACATTCACCACTGGTTATTCAAGGCAATTGAAGTGTTTTGGGGTCGTCCGCTCTTAGTGAACAACCTTTCTATCTTCATTTTTTCGCTTCTCAACTTGCCGGATTGATTCTAAGAGTTAATGCAATGCAATGTATCGTGAAAACAAACTAAATGAATTGCGCCCATCCAATAACTTCAGGAACTTCGAGGCTTGGACAGAAAGTCAGAAAACTGTGTTCGAGTTGCTCCAAGGGCTGGCTCAACAGGTTTTTGATTGTAGAGACGTAATAGCAAACACCGAGAAACCTTTTGCTGAGCCCTACTTGCTTTTTCTCTGGGGTGAGCCAAGTCGTGGTAAGAGAATGGCTCGTTGCTCTATATTGAATTGGTATTGGCGCTAATGTTTTGCCAAGATTTTAAATCATTTTGTTAGTAGACCGGTCTAATGCTTAGCTCGAAAAAAGCAAGGAACCCGTTCTAAGCGGTCCCGTGCTTTCAAATTCTATCGTTCGCTATCGCTATTTCTCACTAGCGCGTCAGATTGTCATCCCCGCGAGAAGTCATAAACTTCTGCTGGTGTTGTGTAGACCTTCCCTTCGCGGCTGTAACCCCAGCGGATATTGCTATACGGTGGCTTGGCGGCCAGGGCTGCCATGGTTTCGTAGAGGCTGTCTCGAGTCAGGTCGCCAATCGGTTCGGTGGTATTGAGCTCCTCTTGCCACCATGCCGCGTAGGCAAAGACGCTACGTGCGACTTCATGGGCCGCCAGAATGTTGGTGATCACGGCCATGTCGATGTCGTCGTTTTTGGACAGCTGGCAAATGTCTGCTTCAGCTCTGGCGTCCATGGCGCTGACCAACTCGTAGGCTTTGGCCATCAGCTCGCTGGCGCAATTTTGGGCCAGGTAGAGCTGGCGGGTGAGCTTCAGGCGCACATTGAACAATTCAGAGCGCTTCTGTTGTTGCTGTGTTTTAAGCGAGTCAATACTGCCTTGGTCACCACTGGTGATGGCGGCTTGCAGGCGTTGCGAGTACTGCTTCTCGTTGAGGCAGGCCTTCAGCGTCGTGTACGAGTCGAGGTGCATGCGCAGAGTGGTTGCACCGCGGCGACCGCTGGCAACATCAGATTCTGTCGTCAATGACTGCGCTTGTTCTGCCAGGGCAATCAGTGAGGCGATCAGGTGATTGTATCTGTTGGTTTCGGGCATGCCGCATTCGCTAAGCGGGACGAATTGCAGGGGGATGCCACGATTGGCAGGAACAGCATTCAAACGAGAAAGCTTTTCCGGGCCAGTTTTGCCTTGATAGAAGCGGATGTAGCGCCTGGTTTTCGCACCGCAGGCGATCAGGGCCGATTGCACCTGCCATTGTTGCGCACGCCAGTCGGCGAAGGCTGCCAGGAGTGCCTCGCTCAGATCGAGCTCTTGCGAATGGTCGTCGCGCTCTTTGGCGAAGTGCCGCATGACGTCGTCATTCCAGGCCTGGGCGTTGAGCATCTGCTCCACGCATTGGCTAGCCAGCCAATCGCGCATTTCAATGTCTTCAATGTGAGGGACGGAGTCTACCAACTTCATCAAGGTGCGTTGGAACTGGTCGCGCTTGCGCAGCAGGCGGGTGTGAGCGAAGCTGAGAGCCAGATGGGCCCCTCTGTAAGAAGCGCGCCGCTTTTGCTGAGCCGCGATCAATTCTTGCGCTGCGGCTTGGTCGTTTGCCGCTGCCTCCAGTCGCTGGGTGAATTGCGGCTCGTTGAGCCAGCTTTTGGCATTGTTGAACCAGATGCGGGCGCTGTCGTGCAGCGTGCTCGCTTGGCCCATCTCGGCACGAGCGCTGGTGATTTCGGCCAAGAGATCGTTGACCTTTTGTTCGGCCAACATTGCCTTGATTTGTTGCTGGTCCTGGGCGCGTGAGGCTGAGTTGGTGGTGGGGAAAGTGTGGTTCACTTTGTTTCCTTGGTGTCTGAGCAGGTTTGGAAAGGTTCATGCGTGAGCGCTCAGACAGAGGGCGCATGCACCTTGAAGCAAATCAGTTCTAGGGAGGACGACAAAGTTAGGAAGCTTTGTTGTCCTCATGAATTGATTCGCGGGAGGCAAAACGCGATGCCGATCTTCAGCCTGCGTACATGGCGAAGAGCAAGGCGTAGGGGGCAATGAAGCCCGCGGCCAGGCCGAGCAAGCCCCAGCCGATTTGTCCTTGGCGCGGGTTTTCGTGCGGCCTGCCGAAGAGGAACAGGCAGATTCCAGCACAGAATGCCATGGCGGTTGTGGTGAGCGGGCTGACGATGAGGCCGAGGTTGCCGTTGAGCAAAGTCAGCAGCACGCCGATCACGAGGGCGCCGCCGAAGCAGAGCAAGTTTTTCAGGGGTGGGTTCATAGTTTTCCTGTGATACAGGGTAGAGTTGAAGGGTTGAAAGGGTTTACCAGACTAGTTGCACTGCCACGCCGTTGACACGCCATGACGCACCGGGAAGAGCAGCGAGTTGTAGCGGGCCGACAGTTCGTCGAAGAGCTGACCGGCATCGAGGGCGATGGCGTTGTGCTCCTCCATCAGTGGCACCAGGGCCTTCTGCTGAAAGCGCAGGCGCACTGCCGATGCGCGAATCTCTTCACCCGGGGCGAAGCAATCACGCAAGTTGCGCAGCTCTTGCAGCATCTGGCTGTGAACGATGTCGAGTTCGCTCTGGGCGGCGCTGGCGATCACCGAAGCGGCATGGCCGACGTTGATGGCAAGCTGGATGCCGCGCATCAATTCGCTGGCCGATTCGGGTTCGGCCCGGTCGATTCGCTTCCAGTCTTCTTCACGCCAGGCTTCCAGGTCATTGACCACGGAGGCAACCAGGGGGCCGACCAGCAGTGCGGTGATGTCGCTGTCCGAGCGCGAGTGGGCTGGTGAGTGAGAGGAGGAATGAGGATGAGATACATGGTGGCGCATGATAGTTCTCCCGAGATGGAGGTAGATGAAAGATTGTTGCTCAGGCGTGGCCGTCGGTGCGATGAATGTCGTCGTAGAAGGCTGGTGAGCCGCCGTCGAGCATTTCGCAGAGATAGCACATCGGCACCATGAGAATCATGGCGGCGACAAAGAAAAATCCCTTGTGCTGCGGAAAAACGGTGTCGGCCGCAGCGCAAGCAAAAATTGCCAACAGGGTGAAAGTAAGAAGAACGCCAATTTTGACTTGGCTCATGGTTGTCTCCTTTTTAATTTTGGGGCCGTGTTTTAGACAGGCAAAATCAGATACTTCACCACGAATGGTGCCATCAAGCCGATGGAGAGGCCGAGCATTGCCCAGCCGCTGCAGACCACCAGCGCGTTGCGCGGCGGTTTGCCCAAAGAGAGCATGAGGTAGCTTGCGGCGAAGCCGACAATGGCGAAGTTCATGGGGTTGAAAATCGAGCCGCCCGGTTGATAGGTGCTCAGGCTCGAAGTGAGCCAGAGCAGTGCGAAACCGAGAAGCAGTGCGCCCAGAAAAGAGAGCGCGTTCTTGAGTGTAGAGTTCATGATGGTGTTGGTGCTATTGCTGGCAGCATCAACCTAGGTTTGATGCTGCCAGCGTTTGTTTGCCCTCCGTCGACTTAGTCGATGTAGGTGCCGCGGGGCGGTTCGGCCGCACCCATGGCGCCGAACCACTTGTCGTAGATGCGCTTCCAGGTGCCATCGCCCTTCATCTGGGTGAGCACGCCGTTGGCGAAGCGCACCAGGTCGGGCTGGTCCTTGGACATGCCGATGCCGTAGGGTTCCGCCGTGAAGCCGGAGCCGATCACCTTGGCGAAGGGGTCTTGCTTGGCCAGGCCGGCCAGGATGACGTCGTCGGTGCTGATCGCTTCCACCTGACGCATCTGGAAGAGAACCAGACAGTCGGTGAATTCCACCGTCTCGACGAGCTTGGCCGACGGGTTGGCCGTGAGGATGTTCTTGGCACTGGTGGAGCCGGCCGGAGCGCAGACACGCTGGCCACTGAGGTCAGCGATCGACTTGGCCGCAGAGTCCTTGTGCACCAGAATCTTCTGGCCGCTCATGTAGTACACCTCGCTGAAGTTGATCTCCTCCTTGCGCTTGGCGTTGATGGTGAAAGTGGAGATCACCATGTCGACCTTGCCGGCCTTGATCAGCGGGATGCGTTCGGCGGACGAGACGGCCACGATCTGCAGCTTGTTCTCGTTGCCGAAGATGGCCTTGGCCATTGCCTTGGCCATTTCGATGTCGAAGCCTTCCAGCTCGTTGGTGAGCGGGTTGAGGAAGCCGATGGCGTACTTGTCCTGGGAGACGCCGACGATCAGGCGGCCGCGGTCCTGGATCTTCTTCATGGTGCTGCCGTCGGGCATGGCCATGGGGCGCGGCAGCGAAGCGGCGGGGCGCAGGCTGGCGGTGGCGTCGGGAGCGGCGAAGGCGGGCAGGCCGGTGGCCAGAATTGCCGCCGCACACAGGGCGCCGAGCAGGCGAGTGAAGGTTTTCATTCTCGTTCCTTTCAGATCAGGTTGTTGCCGCTCAGGCGCGGTATTCATTGATGCGGGGCGTCAGGCCGAAGTAGGCCAGTGCCACCACAGCCAGTGACAGCACGATGAAGGCCAGGTCGAGCAAGTTGATGTTGCTCTCGGCGCTGGCGATGGAGGTCTCGAAGCTGCTGGTGGCCGTCTTCAGGTTGGCGGTCAGCACTTGGTTGAGGTCGTCGAACGACTTCTGCGCTTCTTGGGTGCCGTTGCCCAGAGCAAGATTGACGGCCTCGGCACGCTTGCCGGCCTTGTCGTAGCCGCGGATGCGTTCGTCTTGCTGCACGTAGGTGCGCAGGGCCGAGAGGGCACTGGCGCTGTCGCCTTGCGCGTTCTGCGCGGCGGCGGCGGCCAGCTTTTCCACCTTGACCTTGGCGCTCTCTTCGTACTTGGCGCCCGCGCCAAGAGCGATCAGGAACAAGCTCTGGTCGGTCTTGGCGTCATAAGCGGCGCCACGGGCTTCCAGCCAGTTGTAGGCGGAGACGAAGGAGGCCTCCTTGGCTGCGCCGAGATTGCTGCGCTGCAGCGTCATGCCGACGATGCTGTAAGCCGTCAGGGCGACGACCACGGCACTTGCGGCCAGGAGAGGCAAGTTGAAGCTGCGGCGCATCTTCTTGCTGATGAAGAGTTGCATGTAGCCCAGCACCGCCAGCAGTGCCAGGCCGGCAACGGCGATGACGCCGATGTGGATCAGCGAGGCGCTCTTGAAGCTGGCATACTCGCTCTCCAGCTGCTTGACGTTGAGCTGGTCGATGGCCTGGGTCTGCGGCAGCATCTCGTTGTGCAGCATGGTGGAAGCCATGCGCAGGTAGGCGGCACCGACAGGGAAGCCCTGACGGTTGTTGGCGCGAGCCGCTTCCACCAGGCCGTTGTAGGCCTGCACCTTGTTCATCAGGGTTTCGAGCGGGGTCTGCTCGTCCTTGCCGAAGCTGATGTTCTTGGCGGCAATGGTGAGCTGCTCACCCAGTTCCTGACGCACCGCTTCGTACTTGACGCGGGCTTGAGCGCCAGAGTCGGCACCGCCGGCGAGGAATTCCTGCGAGGCCAGGGAGTCCATCTGCAGCAGCTTGACCCGCACCGTCTGCGCGGTGACGATGCTGGGGACGGCGTCGCGGGCGATGGTGTTGACCGAGCTGCGGGCGCCGCTGACACCGACATAGCCGGCGATGGCGAAGCAGATGGAGAGGATGAAGATGGCGAACATGCCCAGGCGCAACTTGCCCGGCGTGGTGCCCATCATGCCTTTGATTTTGCCATTGGCCTGGCCCGAATTATTGGGAGCTTGCATTTTGATAACCTTTCGCAGTTATGTCAGAGAACGATGGCGATGATGGTGACCACAGTGTGCTCACCGATGATGATCTTGTCGCCGACGACGATGGGCCGCTCTTCACCGACGGCAACCGTGACAGTGCCGCCGTCATGTTCGACCTTGGTGCCGTTGGCCGAGTCGAGGTCACGCACGGTGACCGAGCCATCGGGCTGGCGGGTGATCATCATCTGGCGCCGCGAGATGCCTTCGTCGCCGTCGATGACCAGGCTCAGGGCCACCTTGTTGTTGGGGCGGCCGATCAGGTTCTCGTTGTCGAAGAGCGAGTGCTTGCGCGGCCCGGTCTTGCCGACGACGACTTCGAGGTCGATGCGGGCCGAGCTCAGGGATGCCGGCGGGCTGCTGGGGATGCTGGTCGACACTGCCGGCGGTGCGGAGATGGGTGCGGATGCGACCGGTACGACCGCGGGGGCTGCTGCCTGAGGCACTTCGCCGCCGGTCTTGTTGACATAGTCGTAGCCGCAGACGCCGCAGAACTGAGCGCTGCCGTCGCGCACTTCAGTGCACATCGGGCAGTTCTCGTGAGCGCCGCTCCCGGAAGACGTGGTGGAGGGCGCTGCTGTGGATGAAGGATCCGCAGCCGGTGCCGCAGGGGCAGAACCGGGAGCGGGGGCCAGCTGGTTGCCGCACTCGGAGCAGAAGTCGGGGTCCACCGAGTTGTGGCCGGCGGGGCAATTGTAAGTGGTCATTTCAGAACCTTTCGTAGTTTGCTTTGGCTTGGTTTGGTTGAGCGACTTACTTGACCCGCTTGGTGCGGGTGCTGGCGGTGTCGAGGTTGACGACATCGCCGGCGCTGGCGCCCTTGATGATCTTGACCGTGCCCTTGTCCGGGTCGACCTTGACGATCTTGTCGATGCGCTTGGTGGCTTCGTCGTTGCCGGTGGCAACGGCCAGCTCACGCGCCTTGCCCAGGGCCTTGGTGGCCTTGTCTTCGTCGCCGGCGTTCAGGGCTGCCACACCTTCCTGGATGTTGCGCGCCAGTTCGGCCTGGCCGGTGTAGTTGGCGACCTTGGGGTTGATCACCGTTGACTTCTTGTCGTCGTTGGTCCACTGGGCCGTCACCTGGCCGCCTTCGTTGAGCTTGGTTTCGACTTCGGTGCCGTTGACGTTCTCGACCAGCGAGATGCGCGCCACCAGCTTGGCCGGACCATCGACCTTGCCGACGGCTTCGGGGGCCAGTTCGGCCACGAGCATGTAGTCACGCGACTCTTCGCCCCAGGCGCCGGTGTCGATGCGGCTCAGGCGGGGGTTGGGGCCAGCGACGACCTTGCCGCTCAGGTCGAGCAGCTGAGGGGTCATCTGCTTGATGGTGGCGATCTTGACACCGACCGGCGTCCAGATCTGCAGCATGACATTGCTGCGCGACAGGCCCTGGGTGCGTTCCACCACGGCCTTGAAGTCGGCGATCAGTTCTTCCGGCTGCTGGAAGCCGTCCACCGAGCCGCCCAGCGCCTGTTGCACCGTGCGCAGTTCTTCGGCCTTGTAGCCAGCGCCGACGCCGCGGCATTCCACTTCGAACTGGCCGACGCAGCGGGTCAGTTCCTTTTCCAGGGTGGCAACGTCTTCACCTTCGTTCTTGCCGTCGGTGAGGAAGTAGAGGATGTTGATGCCGCCGGGCACCTTGGCGAATTGGGCGCGGGCGCCAGCCAGCCAGCGGGCGAAGTAGGTGCCGCCGGTGTTGTTCATGGCTGCCAGCGCGGCCAGAGCCTTGCGCTTGTTCTCGTCGGTGGAGAGCATGACTGGGACGATTTCATGTGCAGCGTCACCGCCCATGATGACGAAGAAGTAGGTGTTGCCATCGGTGGGCATCGCTTCCACGCCCTTGATCACTGCCTGCTTGGCACCTTTCCACTTGGCGCCGTCCATGGAGCCGGAGCCGTCGACGACGAAGCCGAGCACGCGCTTCTTGGCCACGACAGTGGCGGCGCCCGGCGAGTTGCTCTTGATCGAGACGATGGCGACGACCGAGTTGGCGCCGTCGGCGAGGTCGGGGTTGTGGTCGATGCGGCCTTCGAAGCTACCAGCTTGGGTGTTGGTGGTCATTTGGATCTTCCTTGATTTCTGATGATTGACGATTGGATACTGACTTGTTTGCTCAAGCCAGCGCTTACTGGAGATAGGCGACGACAGCGGTGATGTTGTCGTGACCACCGGCTTCGCGGGCGAAGGTGACGAGCTTGCGAGCCACCGTCAACGCATCGACCTTGCCGGCCTGGGAGAATTTGTCCACGAGCGACCGCAGGTGCTCCCCATCCTTGAGGTAGTTCCAGAGGCCGTCGGAGCAGACCACCAGCGTTCCTGCACGCTGTGCATTGGTGCCGCTGATGTTCATGGTGCGGATGTCGGGAGGGTCGATACCGGGATTGGTACCATCCTCCGCCGCACCCAGCGAGCGCGTGATCGCATGCGCTCGGCTGTCTTTCTCGGCATCTGCCAGGGTCATGCCACCATCGCTCACGGCCCAGTTGAGCCATGAATGATCGACGGTGAGCTGCTGGCAGCCCGTTTCAGTGATCCAGTAGGCTCGGCTGTCGCCGACCCAACCGATGGTGACGCGTCGGCCATTGACCAGCGCTGCCACGAATGTTGCCTGCGCCGGCATGACGGGTTTGCCGTCTTTGCCCAGCGCGTCCTTGTCGAAGGGCACCTTGCAGATGGCCTCCTGGCAGGCAACCACGACCTCGTTGAAGAGCACATCGAGATCGTTGCGAGCGGCACCAGCGAGCAACATGTCGCGGGCCATCTCGGCGGCGGCCTTGGAACCCTTCATTGGATTCTGCGAATTGGAGACCCCATCGCAGACCACCAGCGAAAGAATGCCGCCCTTCTCGGCGAGGCCCATGTAGTCTTGGTTCTCGCGGTACTTCATGCCGATGTCGCAGACACCAGCAACACTTGCCGACAGCGCCTGGAAGAAGTGATCTCGAGGGGCTGCTTTTCGTTTGGTACCACAGCTGGTGCAGTGACCATCGGGGTCGATGCAGCCAGGGCCGGCATGGCAACCGGGGCATTCGAGCAAGGGGTCGACGACCTTGGCTGCAGCCCCGGGATCTGAGACAGTGTGCTTTGCTGCTTCGTTCAGCGGAGTGCCGCAGGCCTCGCAGTAAGCTGCACTGTCTTCGTTGGCTTCATTGCATGCTGAGCATTGCAAGATCGCTCTCCTTAGAATGCGGTGCGCGGGCGCACCTGGTTGGCGAGGTCGACGAGGCGGATGCGCTCCCCTTCGTCATGGGCGAGACGGGCCAGGTCGCGGTAGGCCGCTTCCAGGCGCGTGCGCACTTCCATCTCCGGCACTTCCTTGTCGAGCAGCTTGAGGGCGCCCTGCTTGGAGGTGACGAAGTTGAGAGCCGCGGTGAACAGCTCTTGTACCATGGTCAGCTTCTCGACGCCGGTGAGCACCAGCGCCTCGATGGTCTGCGCCGCCTTGTTCAGATCGTCGGCCGCAGGCTTCTGGTTGGCGCTGTTGCCGCCACTGTAGATCAGGGTCTTGGCCAGCGCCTTTTGGGCGTCGACATAGAGGTTGCTGGTCTGCGGCACCATGGCCAGCGCGGCCACGGCTTCGTTGGTCTTGCCCTGGGCAGCCAGCAAACGAGCCTGGCCGAACAGTGCGGTGGCATAGCCGGCATCGACGCGTGACACCGAGCGATAGAAGTGAATGGCATCATCGCTGCTCTTCTTCAGCTCGCTGACGATGGCCAGAGCCAGACGCGGTGCCAGTTCACCCGGCACTTCATCGAAGCAGGTGTCGAAGGCGCTGGCGGCGTTGTCGTACTGCTTGCGGGCCATGAAAGAGACGCCGCGATACCAGATCACCCGCCAATCGAAGGCGTCCACTGCCTCGATCTCTTTCAGCGTTTCTTCGGCCCGGTCGAACTGCTCTTGTTCGATCAGGTTGCGAGCCAGGGCCAGCTTGGCTTCGTGCGAGTCGGGGTACTGCTCGAGGGCGCTCATGATCACGCCTTCCTGACGCTTGAGATCGCTACCACCCTGCCCGTTGAGGATGATGGCGGCCGCCGGATCCTGGGTGTCCAGGCGCAGGCGCGGCAGGCTGCCGATGTCGACCACTTGCTGTTGCGCCACGTCGCGCTCGCTCAGGCGGTCGTAGCCGAAGCGGCTGCTGTTGCCAGGGCAGGGCTTGCCCGAATCGATGGCGACGGCATCGCGCATCACGCCCAGGAGCTGCTCGTCCATCTCGTCAGCGCTCTGGAAGCGCATGTTGGGATTTTCGTGGGTGGCCTTGAGCAGGAAGCGATAGAACGACTCGTACTGCGCGTAGACCGGCTCTTCGTCGGGGGTGCGCAGCTTGTGCTCGTGCGAGTTCTGGAAGCCCTTGAACTCGGTGCAGAGCACAGCCATGGTGCGGGCCAGGGTGTAGATGTCGGAGGCCGGTGAGGGCCCCTTGGTGGCCAGCTCGGGAGCGGCGTAGCCCACGGTGCTGTAGATGTCGCCGTCAGTGCTGGTGGCACGGGTGACACCACCGAGGTCGATCACCTTGATGTCGTCCACTTCGAGCATGACGTTGTCGGGCTTGAAGTCGTTGTAGATCAGGCCGATGCGGTGCATGTAGCCGAAGGCACCGAGGACACAGTGCATGTAGGCCAGCACTTCGGAGACCGGCAGCGGCCCGCGTTCCTTGCGCAGGCTCTTGAGGGTGCGGCCACCGACGTACTCCATCACCGTGTAGGCCGCAGAGCCCTTGGCGTTGGCGTGTTGCACGCAGGTATAGACGCCGACGATGTTGGCGTGTTTGACCTCGGCCAGGAACTGACGTTCGGCCACGGCTGCTTCTGCCAGGGCCTTGTCGTCCTGGTTGACCAGGCCCTTGAGCACGACATAGCGCGAGAGCGTGACGTCCTTGGCCAGGTAGATCCAGCCCATGCCACCGAAGGCGATGCAACCCAGCACTTCGTACTGACCGGCCACCAGCTCGCCCTTGTCGAGGCCAGCGATGAAGTTGTACTTGGTCTGGCACTTGGGGCAGAAGCCCTTTTCGCGCTTGTCCAGCACATTGCCGCAGGGGTCACCCGACTTGAGGTAGCCGCCGCAGATGCGCTTGTTGGCAGGCACCTTGGCCTCGGCCATGAGCGCCTTGAGCGGGTCGCTCTTGGGGATGACCGGCACGGTCACCAGGCCCAGGCCGAGCTGACGCTGGCTGGTGCTGACGCGGCTGCCGCGGGAGACACGGGTGGAAGTGGCGGAAGCGACACCGGACAGCGCCGTGCCCGAGGTCTTGTTGGAGATGCGCGAGCCGCCGGTGCGATGGGAGAGACCGGCGGGTGCCGCGGTGTTGGCGGAGGGGGCAGCTGTGGCAGCGTTGCCACAGGTATTGCAGTAGCCGTCTTCGTACAGGCCCTGGCAAGCAGCGTCGCCGCACTTGGCGCCGTTGACGATTGCCGCAGCGGCCGATGACGCCACCGCGGTCGGTGCGGCCTTGGGGCTGGTGGAAGCCTTGACTTCGGCGACCGGAGCGTTACCGCAGGTATCGCAGTATCCGTCCTGGATGACCCCTCCGCAGGAGGCGGTCGTGCACTTGTGTCCGTTCATCTGGAACCTTTCAGAGTGTTGGTGTTGATTCACTTCAAGACTTTGTCTTGATATTCCTTGACCAGCCGGCGGGCCTCGGTCATGGGAGTGGGTCTGCTGTAGAGCAACTGCGAAACTTTGGCGAACATGGCCGCCAGGGTCGCATCTTCTGCCATGCCTTCGGCGCTCGCTCGTACTTTGAGCGCTTCGATCAGGCCGCGCATATCCCGACGCTCGCGCAGCAGAGCATCGTTGGCCTGGAAGGCCGATGAGGCCGACGAGGTGCGATTGATTACCTGGGCCGTCCAGTTGACCAAGCCCACCGAGGCAGCTTGGTACTTGCCATCGCCCACGGTGGTCTTGAGGCGCTCCAGCCAGGTTGCCAATTGCTCGATCACCTTGTCATCGAGGGGCATGGTGAGCTGGTCTTCGTGGTCGATAGTGAGCTTGATCTTGCGCTCTTCCACGGCCTGCAGGGAGCTGGCGTGGGTGGTCTTGAGATGCGCCAGAGCTTGCTCGGCCTCGGCCAGCTGGCTCACCACCTGGCTTTTCAGGGCCTTGAGTTGAGCCAGTCGGGTGCGGCAAGCCTCGATCACTGGCACAACTTGTGCCTCGAAATTGCCGTCGGCCGAAAGCGGATCGCCGTTGATGGCGCTGCGTACTGCTGCCAGAGCCCGTTCGGCTTCGTCCAGCTCAGGCGTGTTGCAGCCCAGGCCGAGAGCTTCCTGCTGCAAGGCCTTGAGATCGTCTTCGTGTTTGCTGACCTTGCCATTCAAGGTGGCCCAGGCCCCCTTGATTTTGAAGATCAGCTGGTTGGCTTCGGTGAACGATGTCGCCATCGCTTCCAGGAGCCGATCGGCCGAGACTGTCTGCGTCAGTTCGGCGCCAGTGAGCAGGCCGCGCTTTTCCAGAGGCACTGCCACTGGTGGCAGTTTGATCTCTGAAAGAAGCGTGGTCACTTCGAGCAGCTTGGCTTCACGACCGGCGATGCGAGGCAGATTGGCCATGATTGCTTTGGCCTTGTCCACCTGGGTCTGCATCAGCGTGATCATGCCGAAGAGCTCTTCGAAGGCCGGGATCACCGCCTCGCATTGCTTCTTGGTGTCGCCGCTGAGACGGGTGAAAGTGGGACTGCCGAGCATCATGAAGGTGCGCTCGCTGGTCAGCTCCACCATGTTGGTGGAGCTGGTGGCAATCAGTTGTTCCAGCGCCTTGATTTTGCTCTCGGCGCCGTCTGCAGTCAAAGGAGTAAGTAGAGATGCGGTCAATTTGACCTCCAGAGGTTGCGACCTTTAGGTCCTTGTTAATCGGTATCCTTCGTTCGGGTTAGTCGAAGTAGAGAGGAGAATTGCCCTCGTGCCTGGTGTAGCTCAGGGCGCCGGGGTCGTAGACCGGATAGCCCAGCGCCGTGCCAAACTCTTCCAGCGCCAACCGGTATTCGCTGCGTCTGCGGGGCAAGCTCTGGCGGAATTCCCAGATTCTCTGGTTGTGTTCGAGATCGCCTGGTCTGCGGTTGTCGCTTGTGGCGATGCCGTTGACGACGATTGCCAAAGACGTGACTGCCTGCTTCAGCCTCTCGCCGCTGGCCTTGAGGTCGCCCGAGGGTGGCACGAACATGTCGGTAGGCACATTGGGGCGAGCGCCCATGGCATCGTGGAAAGCCACCCGTGCCCTGCCGAAAGCGGCGATCAGCTGAAAGTTGTTGATGGTGAAGAGCGGGTCTTGCGGGCCAGGCTCTTGCTCGGTCAGGCGCTCGATGGCGCAGTAGAGCGCGGCCGCTGTCTCCAAGATTGGTTGGAGCGGCTTTGTATCAGCAGTTTTCATTTTTCCTTTCGGTTGCGATCAGTAGGCGTTGCAAGCCCACCGTGAAGGTTGTGTAGCTGAATGTGCCGATCAGGCTAATCACACCCAGCGCGGGAGACTCGATGAAGCGGCTCACAGTAAAGGCCGCGAGTATGCCGAAGATGCCACCGAATACGGCGCCGAGGTTGTGCCGAGCTTCGACATAGCACGAAGCGATACGGTGGCCCAGGGCTGAGCACAGAGCAATGGCCATGATGACGGCTACTGGAATGAGATAACCTGGAACAGAGGTAGTGGAGTTCATAGTAACTTTCGGTGGGTGGGCATAGCCCGGGGGGAGGTTTTTCGGGAGCTGTGTCAAAGGGCGCGTACGCCCTCCAACTTTTTGCAGCGAAGCTTTATCTGGGGTCAGGCCTCTAAGGCTAGCCCTACAGCGCTTCGGGGCCGAACGAATCCGGCAAGAGCTCGACCAGGGTGGTGCGAACCAGAGACTGGTCTTCGCCCACGAGGAGGATTTTGGCGTCGCGGCCGAACTCCCGCAGAATCTGCAGGCATTCGCCGTCGATGGGGTTGTGACCGTTCACATCCTTGACGGTGACAACCAGGGTCGGTTCGTTGATGAAACCGGCCAGGCGGGCGGCGGTCATGGCAGCACTTTCGCAGCCGACCGAGGCACCGTAGGAAGCGTTGTCGATCACCGCGCCCTTGAATGCGCGCCGTTTGCCGCCAGCATTGAAGCCGACGAGAACAGCGCCACGCGCATTGTTGGAATAGGGAACGTGCGACTTGCTCCGCTGACTCAGGGCTGCGGCGGCGAACTTGCGCTCGTCGACGCTCTGGGCGTTGCGCGCGATGGCCGGGCCGCTGGCTGCGGGGAGCAGCTCATCGACGGTGCCACGGCGTACATTGCCGTCGTGGTCCACGACATTGAGCAGAATGGCGCCACGGCCAAACTGCGTCAGCACCTGGCGACAGACGCCGCAGGGGGAGCCGCCAGGGTACTTGCGGCAGAAGACGGCCACGGTCTGGAGGCGCTTGTAGCCTTCCATCACCGCCGTGGTGACAGCGTTGCGCTCGGCGCAGATGGTGGCCGGGAAAAAGTCGTTCTCGACGTTGCAGCCGTGGAACATGCGCACCATGCCCTCTTCGTTGGCGGCCAGCACAGCGCTGCCGACAGGGAAGTTGGACTGGAAGCAGTGGGCACGGTCCGGCGCACTCATGGCCACTTTGACCAGGGTGCGCTCGGCGGCGTTGAGGTCATCGTGTCTGGTAAACAATCCGAGGATGTCGTTCATGTGAAGCCTCCTTGTCTTGGAGAATGGGCATCCGAGGTAAGTCCAGATGCCCGAGGGGTGTAGGAAATTGCAGAACTCTTACCAGTGCTTGTACTTCTCGATCACTCGCGGCTGGTAGCCGGGCAAGTCTTCGGCAGTGATGCCGTAGACATTGTGCGTGGTCGTCCGCGGAAGCATCATGCCGCCCTTGCCGATGGGAGTCCAGACGAGGGTGGTGGTGGTGTACGTGCTGATGACATGACCGATCTCAGACAGCTCATCTTTGATGTGCTTGAGGGTGGTCATCTCTTCGCTATCGAGGCCGAGGCTTTTCACTGCCTTCTTCAGCTCTTCTTCCGTGATCACACCATTGCCATCGCTGTCGATTGCAGCGAAATACCGTTCGACGAATGGTTGCACCCGTGGTGCCATATCGCGCAAGAACTGGGCGCGGGTGCCGCCGGTGAGCAGGGTGTGGATTGGACAGATGGCAATGCAAACAACCGCCAGGGCGAAGCCGATGTAGGCGCCTGTGCTCTCCGGCCAGTCTGAGGAGCGGTAGAAGGCAACGTCCCAGAGCATGTAGCCGAAGCCCGCGTAGATTGCTCCGATGATGGCCATGGTCAGAAGTGTGGCCCAGACCACTCCTTTGCGGCCACCGGCGACGGCGCTGGCGGGTATGGCGCCGAAGGCGACAGTGACTGCGAGGGTGAGCAGTGCAGTGAAAGGCAGGTAGATATAGTTCATGAAGAAGTCCATGTGACTTTCCTTCAGCTAAGGGGTTGCCGTTTCCTTGTGATGAGCCTTTCGCTTCGCGTTCAGCCGCGGTAGCAGAAGGACACGCAGTCTTGGAAGTTGCTGGCGTCGGTCTTGCCGGCCGGAGTGCTGCCCGGGCGAGCGGCGAGGGCGAGGTTGCGCACCTCTTCAACGAAGCTGTTGACCATGCGGCGATCCACCAGGTCACTGCTGGCCCAGTAGAACATCACCGTGTGGCCGTTGAGGCGAACGAAGCGCGCATTGACGTTGACGTTGCAACCGATCAGGATGCCCAGGCCAACCAGGCAGGAACCCTGATCGGCTTCCCAGTTGGTGTAGCTGCTCCATTGGCGGCAGAGCGTCTTGTAGGCAAAGTCGTCGGCTTCGATCATGTATTCCACCTGGGCGAAGCGCGGGTCGGCGGCAGCGATTTCGGCGAGGCGGGGAACGCGGAAGCGAGCGGCGACGTCGGCGAGAGATTCATGCATGTTGAATTCCTTCTCTTTGATGATTGGGTTAGATGCGGCTGAGGATGGCGTTACTTGCTGTTTGCAAAGATTGGACAGACGAGAACAGAGAAGAACAGATATGAAAGAAGGCACCATGGAGGAGCTTGGATTGCTCCAGGCCGCTCCACGGTGCTGATTGGGCAAAGCTTACTTCTTCGGCTTCTTGCCGTTCCGTTTGCCTTGCTTCTTGCCCTTCTTGCTGCTGTCGAGCTTCTCGATCAGCGCTTGACGCAGCCAGGCCTTGAGGCAAAGGCCGGCTTTCTTGGCCGCCTTTTCCATCTGCTTGCCTTGCTTCTTCTCCACCCTGGTGGACATCACCACCAGGCCGAGGGCGCGATCCACGGAACCGTCATCGGCCACGGCCACTGCGTGAGCCGGGTCGCATCCCAGGGCGCCAGATTCCCAGGCTTCGGTGTTGTCGGTCGTTGCCGGGGGGACCGCGGTGGTAGCCGCCTTCGGGTCTGCTTTCGTCTTTGCGTTCATACTTACCTTTCTATCTGTCTTTCGTTGCGGGAGGCCTTTCGTTTCTGTTGTTTCCTGGCCTTTACTTGGGGATGGCGGTCAGGGTGACCGTCATGCTGGTGCCGCTGCGGCCGCCGAAACCACCCTGGCTGTAGCTGTAGCGCAGGCCGTCGGGGGCGACGGTGTAGCCGCGGCTGGCCAGCTCTTCGCACAGGGTCTCGTTCATCTGGGTAGCGCCCATGGCGATGGTGCCGGAGGCGCCGCCCTTGGTCTTGACCGTGATGTCGGCCGAGCAGGTCTTCTCGTCGGTGTAGGTCACCGTGGCATGACTCGGGTCTGCTCCGGCGCGCTTGGCCGCGGCCTTGAGCAGGCCGGTCAGTTCGTCGATGCCGAATTGGACGGTGACCGTGCCGGGGAAGGAGATCGAGCCAGCCTTTTGCTCGGCCGGGTTGGCAGCATCGGGCTTGTCATCGGCAGAGGCCGGGTTGGCCGTTGCCGAGACCGAGGCGCCGCCACCGTAGCCGCGACCTTCGATGTACTTGAAGGTGAGGCTGGCCTTGTCGATAGCGTTACCTTCGGCTGCGAGGGATTCGCAGATGCCGGCGACGATGACGTCGTGGTTGAAGTGGATCATGCTGTTCTTGCCAGCGAACTTCATCATGGCGTAGCCAGAGACGGTACCGTCACTGTTGCCGTTGATGGTGAGCGAGTCGATCTGGTAGAGACCGCTCCACTTGCGCACGGCGGTGGTGAGCAGGCGGGTGAGGGTGGCGCGGTCGAAGGACAGCTGAACGGTGAGCTTCATTTTTTCTCCAGTGAAGTGACTGTGTCACTAGTGAAGGGTTGGGGAGGCAAGGATGAGTGTTAGGAAGAGTGCAGCTAAAAAGAAAGCTGCTCAATCAGGCAAGCATTTAACTGCTTTTGATCAGCCTGAGGTTGGCCATGAGCGGGAAACCGTTCCAGATGCTCTCGTTATTGCCATTGTCTTGGTTGCAGGCGCCGGTGAGCACCTCGACGATGCTGTGGGGAAAGCGCGTGGCCAGGCCAACAGCAGTGGCTTCTACGCAAGCCCGCGATTTGACACCGCAGACACGAAACAGCTGGGGTTGGTAACCTTCCTTGAGGCAAACATCGAGTACCCGCTCGCTGCCGTCCATTTGAGCTTTCGCTCGCATGAAAAAGCGCTGCGGGTCGTCTGCTTTTTCCTTTCTGGTTCGCGCTGCTTCTACGACTCGGTCGTGGGTATCGCCGTAGAAACGCAGCGGGTTGGCGCAGAGAAATTCGAGGGCGACGATTGACCAGGAGTCCTGGTTGGCGCGGCGCACTTCTGCTTCGACGGCGTCGAGTAGCCAGGGCTCAAGTGCAGCGGCAAAGCCCACTTGCATATCAACCACGACCAGAATTTTGCTGCCGAGCACCGTCGTTTGTGCGAGGGGCTGAACAGCCTTCAGAGATGTTGAAAGTTCGGGGTTCATGGATGCCTTTTGTGTCTTATCGTTGCTCCGAGAGTGAAGATAAAGAACCAACGCTCTTTGGCGACCTCAGCTCTCCAGTTCTCATCGCGTAAACGCCCCAGGCAGCTGAGCTGTCTGAGTAATTTTCTTGATGTATAGCGCTAGATAGACTTAGAAGTTATTGCTCAAAGATTTGTTGGGGTGGAAAGAGAACTAATAACTAACTCTTTTCTCTGTGTATGGCATCTCAAGTAATGTTGCAGAGCGCTGCTTTACAACCAGTAATAAATTCGCTGTTGCTGACTCTGTCAGTGTCTTGCTGGTTTCGTAGATAGAGGCATACCAATGCTAAGTAGCGCGAGGTTTTTCTTAGTTTTCGTTCAAAATCAATTTTGAGTGGCGGCTGAGATTGTTGCTAAAATCGAGGAAGTCGAGCCATTCGTCAGCGATGGCACATGGGCTGGCATTTTCACGAGAAAGCCCATAAAAAGCCAATGTTGACGCTAGTTAGCGACCGGTAGCGGCACAGTGAGCAGTTTGCAAAATCCTCCTAGTCTTCCTAGCCTCAATTTGAAGCCGCAATCGACATTGTCTGGAATGCGGCCTGGATTGTTTATTCAAGCTACAGTGTTGTGGCTCTTTGAGGTCTTCTGTGTATTGGCCATGCCAATCTTGACCTACGAGATGTTCTTCAGCGGCATTTATCTCGGTGCGCTTTTGTATTTATTCCTGAGCGTCTATTTCTTTTACACGTTTGCCGCAAGCATTATCGCGAGCCCCGCCATGTGGCGGGCTGCCAGTCTGATTAAGTCGCAGCGTCATCGCCAGGCCGAAGTGATCTTGAGCACGGTGCTGCAATTGTGGAAGCGTATGCCCTGTCGCAAAGACTGGACTTTCTATACATTGCAATCGAATCTGGCTTTGACATATATGGCTTCAGGTCAATATCACAAAGCCGAAAATTTGTACGGCGAAATTATCGAGCGCATTGAGAAAAATCCTAGGCAAGCAAAGCATCCCTTAGCGGCTGTGTATCTCAACAATTTAGCCATGGTCTATTTGCATCAAGCCGAGTTTGATGGTGCTGAAAGATTGGCCAATGAGGCTTTGCAAATATGGGGTGCCGCCAAGGGTGGCGAGCAGGCTGGTCGTGCTTATCCACTATCGAGTCTGCTAGAAGTGCATTTGCATAAAGGCGATTTAGCGGCCTGTGAACGTGATGCCGATTTAGCTCTAGCGCTGTGCACCCAAGTACAACAACCGATTTATATTGTTCCTGAAAGTCGCATTGGCGTTTATGTGCAATGCTTGTTATACAAAGCCATAGTTTGCTTTCGCCAGGGACGAGTGGAGGAAGCAAAACAGCTTAGCGCGGCTCTTCTAAGCGGTCACGATGGCGGTCTCTATCCTACATTTGGTTACAGTATTCCTGGATTGAACAATCTTGCTTGCGAATTTATGGCCCTTGGTGACAATCAGACTGCCGAGAGGTTTTTGGAAATTGCCTATGAAATATTGAAGGTGCATCCCTTCCATGGTGATGGTCCAGTTTTATTGAGCACCTTTGAATCGCTTCTAATTAGTACAGAAAGAAGCGATGAGATTGCTGATTTGAAAAATTGGGTAAGACCCAGCAAAATTCTGCTGGAAGGCTAATGTAATAAATGAGTGTTATTTAGATTGCTTGTTTTGCTCGATTGAACGACCATAGACAATTGCTTTAGCTGGCCAGCGAGAAGTCGTAGGCAGAGATGTCCAAGACCCGTGAAAAAGTCTGAGTAATAAATGTCAGAAAAAATGAAGGCAATTCTAAAAGACGGCTCCTCACTTTCTGTGAAGAGTGTTCCTCAGCCTCAATTAGCCCAAGATGGCGACGTCATTGTGCAAGTTATGTTGGCTGGTCTTTGCCGTACCGACCTTTATGCCGCCGAAGGAAAGCTCAAGACCCCGGAGCAACTGATTTTAGGCCATGAGTTTGCTGGAATTGTCAGCGACGCTCAGACCGACAGTTTTAAGGCAGGGGATCGCATTTGTGTCAATCCGTTACTCTCTTGCGGAAAGTGTTCCCACTGTCATAAAGGCGCTCAAGGGGCCTGCGCTAAAGCTGAGTTTATAGGAATAGACCGCAACGGTTGTTTTGCCGGCTACATTGTTGTGCCAGAAGAGGCAATCTTTAAGATTCCTCAGGCCATGCCTTATCTCGAAGCCGCTTACGCTGAGCCTGTAGCCGCTTCGCTTGCTGTCTTCAAAAGCGGTATCTCACCCAGCGAAAAAGGGGTGATATTTGGCGCTAATCGCTTTTCTCAATTGATGCAGAGAATTATGCGCTTATATGGCTTTGAAAATATTGACCTCTATGACCCAGCTACTCAACAAGGCCAATTAGAAGACAGCTCCTATGACTATGTCATTGAAACTGCTATCAATACTGAAATATTCAGCGAGCTGGTGGCCAAGGTAAAACCAGGCGGCAAAATCATTCTGAAGAGTCGCAACCATGATGCGGTAAGCTTCCGCATGAATGAAGTGATCAAGAAAGAGCCAATCTTTCACCTCGTCAATTATGGCTCCTTCCAAGAGTCTATTGATTTATTGGCGAGCGGAAAACTCGACATTTCTAACCTGGTTGACGGCATCTACACTCTCGAAAAGTATGCGCCGGTTTTTGCCAACTCAAAAGAAAGTGAGTCTCTTAAGCCATTCTTTGCACCCTGGGATTAAACGGGCAACTTAAAGTACAGGCGGATTAGTAAATGTGTGGAATCTTTGCAGTTCATATCGGCGCCCGAGATAGCGGGGCAACCGTATCTGAACCTGTAGTGATGGCGGCTCTCAATGCTATCAACCATCGCGGCCCTGACGGCAAGGGGCTCTACATTTCGACCTCTGGTACTGTTGCTCTTGGTCATACTCGTTTAGCAACAGTTGGTATTGCCACTGGTGCCCAGCCAATTAGTAGCGAAGACGGCCGTATCCATATGATAGTTAACGGTGAGTTCTATGACTTTGAACGCATCCGCTCTGAACTGCAGGCTAAAGGCTACAAGTTTAAGACCACTGGCGATAGTGAAATTGCCTTGCATCTATATGAAGAGTACGGCATCGATTGTCTGAAGCATTTGCGCGGCGAATTTGCTTTAGTTGTTTGGGATGAGCGCAAGGAACAGCTCTTTGTCGCTCGCGATCGCTTTGGCATCAAACCCATTGTTTATCACCTTAAAGATGGCACCCTGCATCTAGCTTCAGAAGCGAAAGCAATCTTTGCCACAGGGATTGCTGCAAATTGGGATGAGGAATCGTTCTTCCATTCGGCCAATATGCAGTATGTCTTGCCTGACCGCACCCTTTTTGCTGGCATTAATCAACTTCCCCCTGGTCATTTTTTAGTTGCCCGGGGCCCTAACGTCACTATTGAGCGTTATTGGGATCTTGATTATGGCTTAGAAGCGGACGCCCTTGGCAGTGGTTCTAGTGCTTTTAGTTCTAGTGCTAGCGAAGAGTCGCTTATTGCCGAATTTGGAGAAAAGTTAGAAGACGCTGTGCGTGTTCGCCTTAGAGCCGAAGCTCCTGTTTGCGCCCACCTCAGCGGTGGTCTTGATTCGAGCGCTGTGGTTGGCTTGGCCATGAAACACCACTCTAAGC
>Ga0075444_10000317_pt1 | contig 28712 bp, 26 predicted proteins | sample CoawatmetaG01DNA_FD_76836 | JGI IMG/M metagenome (GOLD analysis project Ga0075444, IMG submission 76836) | Marine microbial communities from the West Antarctic Peninsula - Coastal water metaG017-DNA | ecosystem: Environmental > Aquatic > Marine > Coastal | place: Atlantic Ocean: West Antarctic... | reverse complement strand
GGCTCAACTGGTTCCAGTGGCTCATCAACCGGCTCCACTGGTTCATCAACTGGCTCAACTGGTTCCAGTGGCTCATCAACCGGCTCCACTGGTTCATCAACTGGCTCAACTGGTTCCAGTGGCTCATCAACCGGCTCCAGTGGATCATCAACCGGCTCCAGTGGATCATCAACCGGTTCCAGTGGATCATCAACTGGTTCAACCGGCTCTACCGGATCAACTGGCTCAACAACCGGTGCCGTTGGCGGCGCTGGCTCCACCGGCACCTCTGGGAATACAGGTACCGCAGGGTCCACTGGTGCTCAGGGAACAGGTAGCTCAACTGGTCAAGGCAGCGGCGGCTTCGGCGGCGCTGGTGGCATCGGTGGTGGCGGTGGTTCTGGCGGCAGTGGCTCTGGCGGCAGTGGCGGTTCTGGTGGCAGTGGCGGTTCTGGCGGCAGTGGCGGTTCTGGTGGCAGCGGCTCCAGCTCTGGCAGCAGCGGGCACACTGGTTGCAGCGGCAACTCTGGCCACCACAATAATGGCAGACACGTTTGGAATCACAACGGCAAAAATCTAAAGGAGATAAAAAAGCAGATCATTCACGCAATCCAAAGCAAAGTACGCAAGTAGATACACAAAGGGTGGCCGCCAAGTCGGCCACCCGTCCTACTGGATAAGGTGAAAGAAATGACTAAACGAAACAAAAAAGGCAATATTCTCTTAATGGTCTTTGTCTGTATTTGCTTTTTAGTAGCACCCACACTAATGTTCATGTGCGAATGCTGTCTGCAAATTGTGGCCAGATCTCGGGCTCAAAGCGTTGTCGAGGCAGCCGGTCTAATTGCCGCCAACGACCTCTCAAAAATCATTATCGATGATTCGCACTATGGCTTAGTCTCTCTGAGTAACTATCCTCCCATTGGCAAAGGCACATGTGCCCCAGACGGTGAGCCACTTCCTGTGACAGGAATCAATACCCTAGTTGGCACAGTAAGGCAAAATGCTATCGTGGCTCAGGAGCTACAAAACGCCCAAATGAGTTTTCTTGTCGATAGGGATAAAGACGCTCTCGACCAATCAATAGAAGAGCTCAATGCCACTTTTAGCGAGTGCTTAAAGAGTTCAGCTGGCAACAACAGTAAAAAAGATAAGTGGCTTGATATACAAGCCAACCCGATAACACCAACTGAAGACGTCGAAAACTTCCTGCGAAAGAATCTACCTGAAAACGTAAAAATTGAATCAATCAAACTTACCAACGGCTGGCTCGAGGGCGAAGGTGATACCACCATAAGAGTGCCTCAGCCAGCAAGTCTTGCCCAAATATCTAACACCACATCTAACAATGGAAGCTACCGACCATTTGTCAATATTCCAGCAGCTCGCCGCAATTTCAACTTTGCGGGTGTCGGAGCAAAATCGAGCCTGGTAAGCAGCAGCGCCTTTAGAGCTGCAGACAGAAAGCACATCTGCTCAATAGTAAGACTCGAATGCGTCCTCAAACTAGAAAGCCTGGGGAAAATAAAAATTCCCTTCTACGATGAGGCAATGAACAAGGCCTATTGCGTCGCCACCTGCCAACCCTTTGCCATGCCAGATAGCGGCCCGAAAGGCGCCATGACACTTAGATTCACCGGCGGACCGGTGGCTGGCCTGCGCTCATGGAGTGATTTCTTGCGAGATGGAACTTTCAGAGATAACAAAGTCACCACTTATGATGCTGTCGGCGGAGACTATCCACTAGACGCCGAAGCACGCATGCTCCAAAGTTCACCAGCAGTTGTGCCAACTACGTCAAATCAATTCGCCGAACACTTTTATTACTGGTTGCGCAACGGCCACACCAAGCCCCGCATAGATGCCGTTATCGAAATGGTCAATGCCCAGTTCCAATCAGGTCCAAACGAAATATACGCCTATGAATTTGCCAATGATGGCGCAATTTCACGAAGAATAATCAGTAAAGACCCATTCCCCATTGGAGTAACTGCTGAAAGTCAATACTCAACGATTGCCGATACCAATGTGCAAGGAGGAATTGCCCCGATTATAATTTTCAGGAACGATGTCAAAAATCTCAGCCGCGAGAATGGTGGCAAACATTGCGGCCAACCTCTGACTGGCTATCCTTTAAACTGGTGCGAATTGAGCGAGTACGGGGGAGACCCCCACGTGGCAGTTGCCTTAGGTAAAGGTCGCCTGGGAACCCATCTCACAATTGTTGACCCAACGGGTGCAGCTTCGACAGAAGAAGCCATTAACGATCCTAATTTCGGTTTGTTTAAAACATTCAATGGCGAAGAACTTTTCTCACAACCGCGCCGAAGTTTCTACTCTGGCGGTTTGGCCCTCGACATTGAAATTGGAGGCACCAGTGCCGCAACAACACCGACAATGGAAAACGCGTCATGGAGCAAGCTACCGGGCAAGCGAATAATTTAATTGCTAGCCCTAGTGTGGTGGCATCGGCATATAGACAGGAGGGGCTCCAGCGAACTTCAATTTTTTCGCAATAACTTCATCACTAATATTGTGAGGCTTGAGATAAACATAGTAGCTATCATTGCGTTCAATTAAGTCATCCTTAGGCAAGCTTGATGGGCTTACAAGCAAATCATTGGTAATGCGCACATGCATGTAGTAAGGAATGAGTTGAGCGTAGCCGGGTACATTTGGCTTGAGACGATAACGAAAGATTCGCTCAGAGCTAATTTGTGCCACGGCGGCAGTTGGCTTGTCTACTGAATCTAGAGCAGTTTCTAGCCAACTGTTTCCCTGCTGAACAAACACGCGTACTACAGGAGTCATTACAAACATTGGCTTGTCGCTTTTGCTATTGCGCAAAAAGAGATCGAGTTCATAGCCGCCGTCAGTCATACGAATGTCTTTGACCCCGGCCTTTAAGTCTTCCATGGCCAGGTCTTCCAGAGCCTGCTTTCGATCCAGTTGAGCATTGATGACACTCTGTTGGTAGCTTGCCACAGCAAGATTGGCCACATAGATGACAGAGAGAAGCGGCAAAAGTATGAGCACAAAGCGACCAACATAGCGCTCAAAACCAGCACCTAGACGTACTTGCTCGCTAGCTACTTGCTGGGCCGAAATGGCATAGATACTGTCGACGCGCTCATGGCTGACAATCTTTACCTCTGCTCTATCGGTCTTCAAAATAGCATCACTGATTTCAGCCACACCAGACTTCATGGTTAAGACGCGATCAGCCAAAGCCGCAATCTCTCGGTTGTGAGTGACCAATATCATAGTCAGCTTATGGGCTTGACGAATCTCCAGCAGCAATTTGAGAATCTCGACTTCTGTATCTTCATCGAGATCGGCGGTTGGCTCATCGGCCAGCAGTACTTGCGGTGAATTAATCAATGCTCTAGCAATGGCTACACGCCTTTGCTCGCCACCAGATAACTCACCAGGATAAGAGTCTATACGTTCAGCCAATCCCACTTGCTCCAGCAACACCCTGGCCCTGGCATAAGCGGCCTTCTCGCTCAGAGCGCCCCTAACCATGGCCGGCAAAGCCACATTATCAATAGCCTTTAGAGTGGGCAATAGACTGGCAAACTGAAAAACGAAACCAATAGTTGAGTTGCGAAAATCGGCTCTGGCATTGCTTGCCTGCGCCCAGAGACTTGTCTCTGTGAATTTAACCAGACCACTTGTGGGCTCACTAATTCCGCCAATCATAGCCAGCAGGGTCGACTTACCAGAGCCAGAGCAACCAACAATAGCTAAGAAACTGCCATCTTCCACAACAAAGCTGACATCGCTAACAGCGTTAACTGGCTTAGCAGAAGCGCCACCATAGCTCTTTGTCAAATTGCTAACAGTTAGAGGCATCAGCCACCCTCAAGCTGTATCAAAGCATATGGCTCGCTGGCAGTGACCTTTAAAGCCGGGATTATCGCCCCCAGTAGTCCACAAACTATTGTGAGCAGCATACAGAGCATGGCAACAGTCAAAATTTCGACAGGCGAAGACCAGCTAAATTCAATGTGCAAGGTTTCAAGGTAATAAACTAATGATCTTTGAAAAATAAGCAGAAGGGCAGTACCCAAGGCAATGCCACAAAGCCCACCCATTCCAGTAGTAAAGCAAGATTCAGCGAGCAGCATACTAACAATACTTGAGCGCCTGGAGCCTATGGCGGAAAGGAGACCAACTTCTCTTTTGCGCTCCGAGATGATTGCTGAGAACAAAAGGGCAATAACAATGGCAGAACCCAAAAGCACCAGTGCAGACATACCTAGCATGGCTGCTAAAAGAGCAGAAGTTGTCTGCCGTGTAGATGTGACAATCGTAGTACCGGTTATCACCTTAACGCCACTTAGCTGAGAAATAGCAAACTTGACCTGCTCTGGTGTCGTACCAACAGACAAACGCACAAGTATGGCCGAGCAGCGCTTGGGGTCGAAAGAAGGAATAGCGGATAAGCCTTTAATTTTGCCCTGAGCCAAATACTGAGCAGTCTCATTGGTAGCAAATATTGAATCGTCCAGAGGGCCAACCCCACTTCGGCCCAATTTTCCGTAAACAATGGCCGCTTGGTCACAGGGTTCTAATTCCTCACCCAAGGCCTCGCCTTGACCGAGCCTGGCACCATATATAAGATCACCCTGGTGCATCTCACGAGGTAGCTTTTCCTTCAACCAGGGCAGTACAGTAAAATCGCTCTTGGGGTCAAAGGCAACTAAGTTGGCTCTATGCTCAGGCATATGAACCATCATTGGTATTCGATAGATGCTCTGAGCCGCAACTTTTTCAACACCGTCAATTTGAGCAATGCGATCAAGTAAAGCCAAATCAATTGTCGATTCAGTGGGTTGCACCGTAAGCAAAGCACTAGTGATATTTACCAGTGCATCAGCAGGCACCACAATTAAATCGGCCCCCATTTGAGCGAAGCTGCGATCAATACTAGCTTCCACTCCACGACCAACGATTACAGCAGCAAAGACTGCTCCAGTAGCTAGCGCCACAGCCAAAATCAACAACAAAGTACGAGTAGGCCGTCGCAAGATATTTTGACAGGCTAATTTTAGAAATAGTCCACTGGTGTTTCGTCTGGCACTGGTCATCTTTAACTATCAACCAAGCCTAAAGAGTAGTACAGCGACTATTCTTCATATGCTCTTTCTTTGTTGGAATAATGACACAGTCATGATGTCCGCCAAAATTAGGTAAATAGCCCAGCGCTCGCAACGAATCATCCTGGGTGAAAACAAAAGCACCACTCTCTTGACGCTGGAAACCACTAAAGATCTGGAAGACATATTTACCATCATAAGAGACAGCCATAGTCTGGCAATCGACACCGATATTCTTGAACTTTTTGATAATTTTCCAGGTTTTAGTATCAACTACACAGCAACCGCTTTTTGCCGGTCTCGCATGCATAACCGAAACAAACATCTTAGAGCCGTCCATCGAGAAGCAGAGATGGAAAGGGCTAGGGAAATCGCCTACCCACTCAGGATCTTTGACAAAGGTAATGCGATTCCACTTACGTGGATCAGGGTCAGAAGTATCATAAACAGCCATATTATTCTGCTCAATGTTGTTCATCATAGTGAAGAACTTTCCATCAGGCGAGAAGCCTGCTTCATGACCAACACACTTAACATCGTCAAACTCAATTTCCCAGGTATTGGGGTTCTCGTGCAGCTTGGTCACCTTAAGATTGTCAGGCGAACCTTCGGGATTATGCAAACAAGCCACAGGTTCCCAGGTTTCACGATCAACGATAACGGCGCAAGACAACATACGAATAATCAGGGCGGAATACTTGTTGCCAGGATGGTGCACCACCGCATCTAATCCAGTCAAACTCTTCTTACCGGCACCAGGAATGCCGTCACTAGAAACTAGATTTTCAGCCATGGGAGCCATTTCCCAATCTATTTTGTTACCTTTCGTTCCTTGCAAATCGAACTTGCCTGTCTCCGGAGCTTTGTTCAATTGAACGATCCGCAGCTTTCCACCTTTGCGCCAATTGTCTTTGAGATTGCGATCACTTTCATTGCCGATCCAATCGGCACGAAACGCTTTTAAAACTGAGGTTTTGTTGTCACCAGATACTCTATCGAAGAAAGCACAAACATCTTTCTGGCCGTCTGCTGCAGCAAAGCCGTTGGCATCAGGGAAAATGGTTATATGTACACCAAGCCCAATACCTGTGGTTTTAGCGATGTCTTCTTTGAGTTCCATCTTGGTGCCATCAAATTCAACTCGATAAATATGATTGCCCTGGCCCCAGGTATCAAGCAAACCGCGCTCTTCTATTTCGGTAGGAATGTTGTACATGGTGACATTTTTGCCACCCTGGGTGGAATTGACAAACTCAAAACCCTTGCGTGGATTGCTAGAGGGATAAGCTGATAGATGGTGCGAAATCGGACAAGAATCGCCATAGTTCCAGTAACTAATCGAGGCCAGAGTTATGCCTTGCTTAAAGTCAACCACATGGGTGCCACCACCCAATTTTTGCGGAGTCAGGTAGAGATAGTCGCCAAACTCCTCAGTTGATTGCTTATAGCGCGAAGCATCTTCTACTTCAATTTTGGAATTAAGCAAATCAGGCATTCTTAGTTTTCCGACATTACCAAGGTTACCAACCATGGCAAAGATATTGCCAGCGGCAAAACCAGACACACCAGCAGCCCCGGCATACAGCAGTTCACGGCGAGTCATGCCGCCGTTAAATACTTCCTGCATAAATTGACGCAGACTAAACTTGCCCTGACTAACTTCAGTCGGAGTATTCTCAGCCAACCACTCATAAAGGGTGGTCTCGGTTATATCGTGGCGCAAGCAGAGCTCATAAATATCAGTGGAGGCTTCCGCTTCCTTGAGAATGATTTTGATTTGTTCCTTGGTGAATTGTTTCTCTGCCATTGAAAACTCCGTCAATCATGAAACGCTAAACAGACACAAGAACTATTACTTAAGTGATGATACTTATTTGATTGGTGATACTTACTTAATTGATGATACTACCTGCGATATCAATGGATGATCGCTAGGCAATTGATAGCCCTCAGTATAAATGCGGGTCACCATACCAGAAAGCTGCTCTTTAGTGAGAGGCTCATTAGTAAAAGGTACCCAGAGAAGTTCACCTGGAATTGGCGCTTCACCAGCGACATAACTGGGAAAAAAATAGTCTATGGCCAGTGGCTGCAAACCCAATTTCATAAAGAACTTCTTGCGCTTAACGCGCACATCCATTGCTTCGGCAGAAATGCCCTGCTCGAAGGTAGATTCAATCTCGCTAACGATACCAACATAGTCGGGGTACTCATTTTTGAGTAAACTATCGAGCCTGGTGCGATGAATCGAGCCAATACCCAGGCCACGCATATCGGGGACGACGGCGGTGTAGCAGGCAAGAAGAAAGGTTGGCAACACCGGAGGATGCCGAAACACTTCAGTTATGGTCATACAAAGTATGTTGTCATGTTCATCGCGAGTCTCGTCCAGCTCCATCGTGCCGTCGCGGAGCTGCTGCATAAGGTCATCTAAACTTTGCCGTTGACCGGCCGGAAAAGCCTCTTCATAGATAGCCACCCAGGCTGTATTCTCGATAGTCCCATCCTTACAGACATGTAAAGACTTAGGCCCCTGTTTAGTATGAATGACAGCGTCCACGGCACTCCTTCAGGTTGAACGACGTTACAGTTTAACATCAAGTAGCCTGATCGTTACGAGCCGCCGGCTGGAACCAATTGGCCATAAAGCCGTCTCCACCAGTCCCAAGGTTCCAGGAGGAACACCAATGAGACCACTATCGCTTCTCTTAGCAGCAACCATGATGTTACAGCTTGCTTTCGCACTACCTCAATCAAGCGAAGCCCGCGGCCGTCGATACACAATCACGCAACGTCACACTGCCTTGCTGGCAAAAATCAACCGCTTCGAGAAGTCAGGCGAATTAACCCTGAAAGAGGCTAATTCACTGCGCGATGAAAATTCTCATATTGCCGCTAGAGAAGCGAAAATGAAAAGCAAGAATGGCGGCAAGCTTAGTTACAAAGACATCAACCACATTGAAGACGAGCTCAACGATCTCAGCAACAGAATTCACAAAAAATCTCTGAACAAGCGCGTTGACGACTAACTTCAAATATTCGGGACAAAACTTAGAAAAGAAAAGAAAAGAAAAGAATAGAAATGAAAGAAAGAGAAGAGAGCAGGCCAGGCCTGCTCTCTTCTTTTCGACAGCGAAATAGATGTTAACTAAGCGCTGCGGCGAGCCGACCATTGCGAAATTTTGTTCTTCAACTCCAGGAGGGTAAAGGGTTTGCTCAGATAATCGTCCATCCCAGCATTCAAACACCGCTCACGATCGCCGGGCATGGCGTGAGCTGTGACCGCAATAATTGGCGTTCTATTATCGCGGATATTGGGCAGTAGGCGCAGGCGATCGGCGCACTCAATGCCATTAGCATCAGGCATTTGCAAATCGAGAAAAATTAAATCAAAACGCGAACCAGCAGCGGCCTCAACAGCATCGCGACAGCTGGCTACAATAACTGGCGTCATCTGCACTTGCTCTGCAATCAAGTTGTAGAGCTTCTGCTGCAACCTATCATCTTCAACAATTAATACTAAAGGATAACTACCGGGAAGGCGTCTGCGTGCAACCTTGTTGTTAAAATCACTCACAGTCTACACTACCTCCGTCCTGTCCCTGGCGCCGACGACCGGCGAGCCTAGAAGTTCCCACTAAATGCCTCAAGAGAGCACTACTTAGCCACAGCTTGAGGAGGAGATTCTTCAACTGTGGTATTACCGGGAAAATCCTTCTCCTCTATATTAGGAAAAAATCGGTGTCGATTTTTAAAAACAAGAACCGCGGCAATCGGCGTACCGATTGCAATACATATTGTGGCCATTACAATTGACGCTAAAACAGTGGCGAGCAAAGTTCTCATATCGGCTAGCTCATGACGAACTTGCTCCAGGGGTACGGCAACATTATTCAACGGTTCAAGCAAAGCATGAAGAGGGGTTTGCAAATTATTCAGGTCTTCGCGCATTGAACCGAGATCGCGCCTAACACCTGATACCTGACGACCGACGGAGGTAACATGTCCGTCCATGGTAGTAAGGTGGCCATCCATTGACTGCAATCTTGTATCCACCCCGTCCATCTTTTCATGCAGGCCGTTCATGGCTGGCTGCAAGCTACTAATAGGCTTCTCTAAGCGCAAAATCTGTTTTTGCAACTGCCGGCTATTCTTTTCTAAGCGCACCACTGGCGCCAGTGCCCGTTTGATTGGGTGAAAGCCTTTTATGGGAGGCTCTTCTTCATCAATGGCTTCAGCGGCTACTATCTTAGTTTGAACTTTTGGCTGCGCAGTATCTGCCAGCGCCAGAGGCGACATCGCTGCCATTGCCATGGGAGCGAAAGTGAGCCCAAGAACAAGGCTTCGTCGCATTAAGGAATACATTAACAAGCTCCATTTGCTTGATCTTACTCAAGCCATTTTGTGGTCAGACTGCACTGCCACTGATTTTGCTATCGATTTCAACTTGCATTTCGTCACCCATCACCTGACACGTGCCACCACTGGCATCAATTAGCAAGGTCGAAGTTGGATCATCCCAATCACCTACGGCCACTTGCCCGTCAATTGAAACAGTGCCGCGCCAGTTACTATGAAGCACAACGAGCTCGCCTCTGGTGTCAGTATCATCAGCAAAGGTATATACCGAAAGCTTGCCTTCCTCACCAACTACGGCTCCCTGGATGGTGGGATCTGTAATGAGCTCAATGACATTAGGCAAATAGTCAACCACTACATCAAGAATTCTGTATTTCATATTTACCCTATCAGGCACACAGGACCGAGATATTGACTTGAAGTTACAGCAGAAGTTCCGCAATGAGTGCAGGCTACATTGCCATTGGATCTTGAGACTTAAGGCGGTTGGTGCGAAAACATTGATTACAGAAAATTGGTTTGCCATTTTTAGGCACGAAAGGCACCACCGTGCGAGTACCGCATTCAGCGCAAGGCACCTCAGTGGTTCGGCCATTATCACCCGAGACCCGCTGCACCCGCGAGATTAGACGACAGTTATGACATCGCTTCGGCGGGTTTGAAAGACCGCAAGAACTAAAGAATTCTTGTTCCTCTGTGGAAAAAACAAAGCGCTTAAAGCACGAACGGCAGTTAACTGTAATATCGCTTGGCATATTCGCAAACCTTTCTCTTAACCCGGCAAAAGCAGATAGTCACTGCCTGTATGGCAGTGACTATCAAAAGCCTTAATTACTGCTATTTTGACCTTTTACTTCCAGCTGATTGGTGAAGCTGGATACACTTGGACAGCTCTTCGCCAGATCGCCAATCAAATTCTTCTCAGTCTCGCTTGATACTGGACCACGCAAAGTCACTACACCCTTGCGCGTAATAATTTTGACGTTCTGACCATCAAGCGACATGCCCTTAGTGGCCATAATTGCTTTACGCAATTCGCGAGTAATATCTACATCTCTTTTCTGCGCCGACTGCCCTTGCGCAGTAACCTTGCCTAACTCTTTGTCTCTTGTATTTTTACTAGAGTTGTTAGGTGCTTTTTCTTGCGAGGCGGCAAACTTCTGCTCAGCTTTCGCGGCATCCTCGGCAAAAACAGCGGCAACCCCAGTAAATCCAGTAACAGTGGCGGCCAATGCAGCAATAGCTACCAGACCAATTTTCTTAACTTGCATTACTTACTCCTTGTCTTGTTCTATGTATTTCCCGTGTTCTATTTACTCAACAGGCTCTCTACTGAAGGAGAGAAGCCTCGGTCGGCCTTGAAGGCTTCTAATTTTTGATTGAGTTCATCGGCCTTTTCACTACACTTATCTATTGCCGGAAAGAGAATCTTCTCTTCATCAGCGAAATGTTTCAGCACTATCTCTTTGAGATCTTTAACGGCCTTATCGTAGGCAGGAGCATCGATGTCTGCAGTTAAACGCTGCAGTTGATCTAGTATCAATTTAGCTTGATGATGACTCTCCGAACCAGAACATGGTTCCGTAGAACAAGATTCCTTATCTTTTAGAGCAGGATAGACAATTTCATTCTTAAGAGCTGAGTAAGAAGTCAACGCCACTGAAATAGAGCCTACAATCCCTTCCTTATTCTTACAGTCATCGGTTTTCTCGTATTCAGAAAACATAGAACGAACTGCAGCTTGCTCGCCCTGCAGCAGTTTAACTGCCGAAGAACACCCAGACGCATCACACTTCGTATTTTTGTCTACCATCGTTTTTCTAAAGCCTCCGTGATAAATACTCAATCGAGATTAAGTACAGGCTCGGTGACTGGCTTGGCTTGATATAGTTCCCGTAGCCAGTAAGCAACTAACTCAATACCATTTGTTCAAACTGCGCGTTAACATGGGCCTTATCGGCCGACGAAAGGCTAAATCGAAGAGCTGAGTAGTATTCATCTAGACAAAAACTCATATGCTCATTGAACTTGTCAGCTAGAGCTTGCAATGCATTGAGAAAGCCAGGCTCATCTATATGGATCATGACGATGCTATCGATAGCTTCCTTCATCGCTTCAATCTGGGCCTCAGCCTTTACAGTCAAGGGCACTGCCACATCACTGTTTTCAATATTTTTGACAATCATTTTTTCTTTGTCGAAGTGACCTTCTAAAGAACTAAATGCTTTCTTGGTTTCTTCGAACAGACGCTCTTGGGGCCATTCTCCAAACTCAGCCACAGTCTGATTAAGACGATGAGCAATCGACTCACCATCATCTTGCAAGTACTTAAAAATATCCATTTCATTGCTCCTTTCATCACTTCTGCTACTGCAGAGATATGGGCGACGAAAAAGTCTATCGATAGTTCCAGAAAACAACTGACATCCCGGCGGAAACTAAAAAAGGAACCAATTGCAGCAAGCCCCGTCGGAGCGAAAGTGAAGAGCACGATTTGCTAGTGTCTTTGCAAACCACTCTTTGCGCTCGATATGCTGGAGGATTTATGAAACAAGCAGTAATTTGTCTAGTCAAAACCTACACCCAGGCCGACGCCTTAGTGGGGCAATTGAAAAGCGAAGGCTTTCCTGCCACAGACATTTCGGTGCTAATGCCTGATGAAAACGGCGTCCGAGACATGAGCTATGAAAAACACAGCAAAGCGCCCGAAGGCACTTCGACTGGTGCCGCATCAGGGGCAATACTTGGCGGCGCACTGGGAATACTAGCCGGTATCGGAGCCCTGACAATTCCCGGCCTCGGACCATTTATAGCAGCAGGACCGATCATGGCTGGTCTCAGCGGAGCAGCGGTTGGCGGAGCTGTCGGTGGTATTACCGGCGGTTTAATAGGTTTAGGTGTGCCTGAGTATGAAGCAATTCAATACGAAGGCAAACTAAAAGAAGGCAATCTACTAATCTCGGTACACACCGAAGACAAAGAGAAAGCCAAACGAGCAGAACAAATATGCAAAAGCAATGGCGCTAGCGATATCAATTGCGTCAATGAAGAAAAAGTACCGACAAATCGTTAAAAAGGAGAATGCACATGAATATGGATCAAATTAAAGGTGACTGGAAACAGATACAAGGCAAGGTAAAGGCTAAGTGGGGCAAACTCACTGATGACGATATGACTGTAATTGAAGGTAAAAGAGATGAGCTAGCCGGCAAAATCCAAGAGCGCTATGGCATGGCCAAAGAAGCAGCTCAAAGTGAGTTGGACGATTTCTGCAAATCGCTCAAATAAAAAATCCATTTAGAATTGGGCACCAAGCATGCAAGCTTGAACAATGCCCAACACTTTCCAAGAGGTCGCCTGAGGCGGCCTCTTGGTTTTTTAATGGGAACAAATTAAAAATGTATCGGTCAATTAGTCTGTGGAAGCGAAGAAAACTTTGGGTGAAAGAATATGACTGATGAGAGCAACTATGACAACGACTTGGCGATAGCTCTTAGTCTCGACTTATGTCTTGAGGCCGAGAACAACAACTCGCTGATATCTAGAGCTGGCGGCGTGGCAATTGAATTTAGAAACGACATGGTCGAACTAGGCCAGAAGATTCGCAGTGCCTGTTCAAAAATAGCAGCTTTGATTTTGATGCCAGAAGAAATGATAGAAAGCAAAAACGCGCAAGAAAACCAATTGCAATTCAGTGCCATATTAATTGAAACGCCCGACATATCACTAGCCTTGACAGAACAAACCCCACCTTCCTTGCCCGTTTCAATGAGCAAGAATCTCGCTGCGGAAGCAAAAAAGAGAGATGAAACCACCCTCTTAAAAATGGAACTGAAAAACCAGTTGCTCTGGTTTCAAGAATACGGACGAAACGGATTGCTCAGCGCAGCAGCAGCTGAACCAGAAACAACACAATCTTCTGGTAGTAGAGTAGAAAAGACGAAGCGTCACTTGACTCTAATTACAGATCATATTCAAGCGGCATAACTGCCACCAACCAACCAATTGAGACAAAGAAAAACCTGAAGCAAGCTTCAGGTTTTTCTGTCTAGCCTGCTCTTGATACATTTAGGCACAGCAGCTTGCTCTAGCTTGCTTTACTCTCAAAAGAGAGACCCGCGGCTCCTGAGAGCAGCGGGTCTTTCAAGCACATAAGCAACTAAGAGTTAAGCAGCGTCTTGCATATAGGCATTGATTGTACGTTGCATTTTCATTCTGGCACGAGCAATGCGTGACTTCACGGTACCAAGCTCGGTATCAGTAATCTGGGCAATCTGCTCATAAGAATAGCCTTCAATGTCGCGCAGCATGGCAACTTTGCGAAAACGGGGGGGCATATTAGCCATTGCTTTTTCCAGCACATCCGACAGCTCAGTGGTTAAGAGCTTATCTTCTGGTTGCGGTGTGGTCGAGGCAATCTCGCGAGTACCCATATCTGAACCGGTGTCAGAAGTAAGTCTCTCGTCTAGTGAAACGAACTGAGTGTCACGGGGACGTCGGCGCAACTCATCATAAAAGAGGTTGTTGACGATCTGATTGAGCCAGGTCTTGAAGGCATAGGGGTTTTTCAATTTTGGAACAGCTCTCCACATACGAATCATCGCCTCTTGAACGAGGTCCGAATTGTCGCGCCAGTCTGGAGCAAGTTTGTAGAACATTGCTATGGCGGTACGTTCGTGACGGGTGAGTAGTTGATTCATGGCCAATTGATCATTAGCCTGGCAAGCAATGACTAACTCAGCGTCGGTCATATCTGCATAGTTTTTGGGTGGCTCCGCAATCTTCAAAACGGGAGCCGATTTTTCGATTGTAGACAGAGAATTCATTATAAGGATCTCCAAAGTTGTGTGAAAAACCGCGATCGTTCAGCCAGATGTGAACCCCACATCTCGCTTTTTTTTGTTTCGATGAACGTCGTTTTCGATTTCTCGATATTCCTATTCTGGCAGACAGCCATGCCCAAGACAACGGGGAAAACCCCTAAGCGCTCCCTTTTCGTTTTACCGGCACGCAGCAAGCAAAACAGGCACAGAGAAATACTTAAGCTGCATTAGTGAAACTATTTAAGGGGCAACCTTAGGGGGTAACCCCAGCATTTCACTTTTACCCCTGAAAAACGGGAACTTTTCTCTATGCTGCCAGAAGCTGCATGCAGAGCGGCTCTCTTTTACAGAAGCGCAGGAGAGAAAGAGCCAAAGCACTGCTCCGCAAGGCAATTGAAGCACCAAGCGCAAATCAGCACTGACAGGCCAATAAAAGACCAGCCCTTTAATCGAATGTAGCCAATATGCTACTGAGAGACTGAACTCTCTTCTTGAATTTGAGACTCAACATAATTTTTGAGGCTTTCAAAAGAGCGCTCAAGCGACCGCAAGGTCTCTTCGGCCTCGATCCAGTCTTGCTGACCGACAGCCTGCTCTAAGTACAAACATAGTCGAGCCAATTGCTTGGCGCCAATAGAAGCACAGGAGGCCTTAACTTCATGGGCTAAACCAGCGACTCCGCGAGCGTGCCGTTCGAACATCTGCGGTCTAATACGCTGCAGCATGTCATTAGTATCAGCAATAAACATGCTCATCATCTGATTCATTTGCTCAGCGCCATAGAATTCTTCTAGTTCATCTAGATCTATGGGCTTACCATCAATAAGTGTCATGTTTGAATTCGGACGCAAATATTTGCGCCGCAACTTATGACTTTCGTAGACAACCTCTGTGCGCAGCCAATGATTAATCTTGACCTTGAGCAAATCTTTGTCAATTGGCTTAGAGATATAGTCGTCCATACCAGCTGCTATACAGCGTTCGCGGTCGCCGCCCATTGCCAAAGCAGTAACGGCAATGATTGGAGTATAGGAGCCAGCCAGGGCCTCTAGCTTCCTAATAGCCACGGCAGCTTCAAAGCCATCCATCTCAGGCATGTGGCAATCCATCAAGATCAATGAATACTTTTCTTCGCCAATGGCATCCACAGCTTCGCGGCCATTATTGGCAATTTTCACAGTGAGGCCCAGGCGTTGCAGCAAGATCGCTGCTACTTTCTGGTTGAGCAAATTGTCTTCAACCAAAAGAACTAGAGGGCTCTCTGGAACTTGAATCTCTTCTGCTGTGTTCATTACCGCGACCCTTGTAGCTTGACTGATGTAATTAGACTAACGCACATAAATGGAAGGACATAACGGCTGTAAGAAATAGAAACCAAGACAGCGGTTGCCGTGGTTATGCCATAGGAGAAAGCTTAATCTAACACAAAGTAAAAAATTAAGCCAAGAAATTGACATATAGCCATAGACAAAAACGCGCTTTTCAACATTTCGTGCTCCATGTGGGCAGAAGGCTACATTAGTTATAAAGCCATACCCTCAACAGTGAAAGCAGTCGGTCATAGTCCACGGGTTTGGCAATGTAATCGGAAGCCCCCGCATCTATACATTTCTCCCGGTCACCCTTCATAGCTTTGGCAGTAAGGGCAATGATGGGCAATTTAGCGAATTGTTTTTGCTTGCGAATTTCACGCATGGCTTGGTAACCATTCAAATTTGGCATCATGATATCCATTAAAATGCACTCAACACCGGGATTAGCTTCAAGCACTTCAATGCCCTTGCGGCCATCCTCAGCATGCAAAATTTTGAGATTCTGTTTTGCCAACATCGACTTCATAGCCATGATATTTCGCGGATCGTCATCAACTATCAAGATTGTGCGGTTTGCTAAGCTCTGGTCATTAGCAGCAAAGTTCCTGTTGCTGTCAACATCGAGCTGGCCTTTCTCTTGTGTCAGTTTGCTAGATTCAAGAATACGTTCCAAAAGGCCCTCCAAAACCACTTTTGTCACTGGCTTTTGAATGAAACTTTGGGCCCCAAGGCTCATGGCTTTGTGATCCTCGCCATCCACCGAAATCAAATGCACCGGAATATTTTTGGTCGTGAGGTTGTGTTTTAGTTGATCTAAAACTGTCCAGCCCCAGCCATCAACAAGATGCAAATCGAGAGTAATAGCCAGGGGCTTGAATTGACCGGCAAGATAAACAGCCTCTTCACCGCTGGCAGTAAGAATAGTCTTAAGCCCCTTTGCTGAGGCGAGTTGCCGCAGAAGCTTGGAAAAAGACAAATCATCTTCAATGATCAGTAAGGTATTATCGCCATCAACAATTCGACTGCGATCATCTTCTACTACTTCAGCCGGGGCAGACATGCGACCAACCTGCCTCTCTAGAATGGTCTTTCTACGCTTTTCGTAGTCATCCCGCTCCACTTCTTCAGTGCTACCTAAGGCTGTATTAGCAGAAATAAAGAAGGTAAAGGTGCTGCCATTACCTGGGGAACTATCAACAATTAAACGCCCACCAAGCAAATTGGCTATTTCGCGACAGATAGCCAAACCTAACCCAGTGCCACCATATTTACGACTGGTGGTGCCATCAGCCTGCTGGAAAGCTTCAAAAATAATTTGCTGCTTGTCTTCACTGATACCAATTCCCGTGTCGCGAACGGCAAAGGCTAGTTCAGGAACAGCGCCCGGTACAGACCTAATCGAAAGAGTAACTCCACCCGACTCGGTAAACTTAAAGGCATTAGAGAGCAAATTCTTGAGAATTTGATTCAGTCGCTTGCCATCAGTGTATAAGCTCTGGGGCAGACCAGGCTCCAATTCAATGGCGAAGCTCAGACTGCGACTCTCGGCCACGTGCTTAAAGCCGCGCTCCATATCATCTTTGATATCAGACAAGAACACTTCACCGAGATCAAGAGTCATATTTCCCGACTCAATCTTGGAGAGATCGAGAATGTCATTAATTAAAAGTAGCAGCTCAGAGCCAGCAGCATGAACAGTTTCGGCATATTCAACTTGATCAGGAGTCAAATTGCCCTCATCGTTCTCAGCTAGCAATCTAGAGAGAATGAGCAAACTATTGAGTGGAGTTCTCAGTTCATGGGACATATTGGCGAGAAACTCAGATTTGTATTTTGAAGTGAGAGCCAGTTGTCTAGCTTTCTCTTCCACTGTAATTCTCGCGGTTTCAATCTCGCGATTGCTTTCCTCAACCTCTTTATTTTGAATGGCCAGGAGTTCAGCTTTCTCTTGCAGTTGCTGGTTGGTCTGGCGCAATTTTTCTTGCTGCTGCGTAAGCAACAATTCTGATTCACGCAGTGTATTAGCTTGCAACTCCAGGCGTTTGTTGCTCTCAGTCAACTCTTGTTGCTGACTTTGTAGCTCATGAGCCAGTGATTGCGATTGCCTTAGAAGATTCTCTGTTCGAGAATTTGCTTCGATAGTATTGAGCACGATGCCAATAGATTCAGTGAGCTGATCAAGCAGGTTCAAGTGTGTGTCATTGAATTCATTAAGCGAAGCCAATTCAATTACAGCTCGTACCTGACCTTCAAACAATACTGGCAATACCACAATATTACGTGCAGCACTGGCACCCAAACCAGAAGCAATGCGAATGTAATCATCAGGAACTTGTTGCAATAAAATTCTATTCTTAGCCAGAGCGCACTGACCAACTAAACTTTCACCCATACGGAAGCGGTCACCAAGCTGTTGAGGCAGACAGGCATAGCTACCAATCAGCTTAAGACTTTCTTCGCCGCTATCTTGCTCACAGATATAAAAGGCACCTTGCTGAGCCGATACTAAAGGCGATACTTGAGACAAAATCAAATCAGCCACGGTCAACAAATCTCTTTGCCCTTGAAGCATACGCGTGAACTTAGTGAGGTTGGTCTTGAGCCAGTCTTGCTCTGTGTTTTTGCGCGTCGTATCTTTTAGATTGAAGATCATCTCGTTGATATTGTCTTTGAGAGCAGCAACTTCACCGAGGGCCTCCACCGAAATAGAACGAGTCAAATCGCCCTTGGTTACGGCCGTAGCAACGTCAGCAATTGCTCGCACCTGAGTGGTGAGATTGGCTGCCAACTGGTTGACGTTATCAGTTAAGTCGCGCCATGTGCCAGCCGCACCGGGCACTTTAGCCTGACCACCGAGCTTACCTTCCACTCCTACTTCGCGAGCGACAGTGGTGACTTGATCGGCAAAAGTGGCAAGGGTGTCGATCATCTCATTGATAGTGTCAGACAGTGCCGCAATCTCGCCCTTGGCTTTCAATACCAGTTTACTTTTAAGATCACCATTAGCCACTGCAGTTACTACCGCAGCGATTCCCCGCACCTGTCCGGTGAGATTGCCGGCCATAGAGTTAACGTTCTCAGTCAAGTCTTTCCAGATACCACCAATACCGCTTACCTGAGCTTGGCCTCCAAGCTTGCCTTCGGTACCAACTTCACGGGCCACCCGAGTCACTTCGGAGGCAAAGGAACTGAGCTGATCCACCATTGTATTGATAGTATTTTTCAGCTCTAAAATTTCGCCATTAGCATCTACTGTGATTTTCTTGCTCAGATCGCCATTAGCAACAGCAGTGGTCACTTCGGCAATATTTCGCACCTGGTCAGTCAAATTGCCAGCCATCGAGTTAACGTTGTCGGTCAAATCTTTCCATGTACCAGCTACACCTTTTACTTTGGCTTGACCACCTAGCTTTCCGTCAGTACCCACCTCGCGAGCCACCCGTGTCACTTCTGAAGCAAACGAGCTGAGCTGGTCAACCATTGTATTGATGGTATTTTTCAGCTCTAAAATTTCGCCTTTTACATCTACTGTAATTTTCTTTGATAAGTCACCAGTAGCTACAGCAGTAGTAACTTCAGCAATATTTCGCACCTGGGCGGTGAGATTACCGGCCATCGAATTAACGTTTTCAGTCAAGTCTTTCCAGGTACCCGAGACACCACTAACTTGTGCCTGCCCACCGAGCTTGCCTTCTGTACCTACTTCTTTAGCTACTCTAGTTACTTCAGAAGCAAATGAACCAAGCTGCTCAACCATAGTATTGATAGTCTTGGCAGTTCGCAAAAACTCACCCTTGAGCGGACTTCCTTCGATTTCTAAAGACATACTTTGACTGAGGTCGCCTTTGGCTACAGAGCCAATCACTCGGGCCACTTCAGTGGTAGGCCTGACCAGATCCCCTACCAAAGTATTGACAGCGCCAATGGCTTCAGCCCAACAACCAGCGGCATCGCCCAGACGTGCCCGGTGTGAAATTTCACCTTCGCGCCCAACAATATTACCGATACGCTGCAGTTCATGGAGAAGTCGCTCGTTCAGCTCAGCCAAATCATTAAAAGCAGAGGAGACTTCGCCACTGACACCAGTAGCGTCTAGAGGCATGCGCACAGAGAAATCACCACGCTTCATGCCCCGCAGCGCCTTCAGCAGTGGCCGAGCATCAACGAGAAAGTCATTATCGGGCTCTGTGGACATGGCTAACATCTCCTTGATGCTTCGTATTCGGTTGTGGCGATCTCATATAGCCAAAAAGAAATCAGTATAAACGGCTGCTAGCCGTTGAAGAAAGGAATGAACGAAAGCGATGACCAAAAGTTCGGGCAAAAGTTCCCGTTTCAAAAATAGCACCAATGAACTTTTATTAACGGACAGAGCTCTTACCAGTACCGCAGACCACAAAAATGGAACTTCCCTTGACATGACGAGTCTTAGACGCAGTGCAACAGGAGGACGAGTCATGAACGTTGTCTCTCTCAAAGGCCCCGGCAGTGACGGTGGAATTTCAACAGCACTGGAACACCTGCACAAATCTGGTGGTCGCAATCAATCGTGGTGGTATCTAGCTCAAGACCAGATCAGATGTCAAACCAGAAGTGCGGTGCGCCACATTCCCAGTGAAAATATTCCAGCGCAAATCGGTGACGCCCACTATCAATTTTGCCATTCATTTATCTGGCCGATCATGCACTCTCGGCCCGAGCAGGCATGTTACAAGGAAGAGGACTTCTTCTTATATAAGCGTCTCAATACCATTTTTGCCAACCAAATAGAGCGCCTTCAAAGTCATGATTGCTACTTCGTCCAAAGCTATGAGCTCGCACTGGTACCCAAGCTCCTAAAGCGATCCGGTCGACAGTCAGTTATCTTCTGGCCCGCACCCTGGCCTAAATCAATACCAGCACAATACTCTGCGCCAATTCTAGAAATAGCTGAATCTCTATTAGCAGCCAAAATAATTGCTTTTAATACAAAAGCAGATGCCGACAACTTCAATAATTTCATCGACCAACAACTGCCATACATCGAAAGCTCACGCTCATTTGGCGGCGTTGCCAAAGTTATCGTAGCGCCCATGGGCATTGACAGCGAGCAATGGAAAAGCCAGAGCCGGACACTGGCAGGCCAGCAGACCTCAATTGATCTGCCAGCCGCTCCCTATGTTCTATCTATAGACCCCTGCGATCAAAGCTCTGGTGTAGAACTAAGACTCAAGGCTATTGACTTGCTCTTCACACGCTATCCCGAACTAAAGGAACAGCTCACATTTGTACAAATCTGCGGTCGCACAAGTCCGGGAATCAAAGCCAATGACTCCTACTGGAAAGACTGCCAGGAGGCCAGCGCAAGCCTCAACTCAAAGCATGCCACGACAAGCTGGAAGCCTCTAGTATCGCTACCTCAGACACTTAGCACGCTCGACTTGACCAGCTTATATAGCCGGGCGGCAGTGATGTTGGTTACAGCTGTGCACGATGGCCTCAATCTATCGGCCAAAGAATTCATTGCCTCTCAGTCCCCAGAAAATCCAGGAATACTAGTGCTAGCAGATCAATCCAGTCTCGCTATAGACGAAGAGTTCGCCAGAGCAGCTATTACCTTCAAGACTGAGAGCCTACCTAATGACTACGCTAGCGAGCAAAATACTATCGAAACAATACTAGCTGCCACTCTGCGTGGTCTGCGCCTACCGACCGCTGAAAAACAAAGACGAATGGAAATGCTAACAGAGCAATTGCAAAAGAACAATTTGCAGCAATGGTGCAATCAATTCACCTCAGTACAAAATAACGGCGATTTAGCAGCAGCCGTTTAGACAGGACGCTAAAACTTGTGTGGCGCCAGAGCAATGCTGGAACCAATTGACGAAATTCAGGTCATCATTGCCGTACTAATTAGACAACAGTCGACCACAGTCGACAACAATCAAATCACAAGAGGAAATGACTCATGCATTACAGTTTAAATCAATCACAGTTAGGCAAACTGTTTCTAGCCTTGACACTAATTTCGTTGACCACAACTGCTTGCAGTCAGCAATCCGAACAACTTTCTGAGCGTGAAAAAGACATAGACAAGCAAAAAGAAGTACAAATCAAAGTGGTAGAGCGAACCACAGATGAGCTGAAAGAGTCTGTAGAGCGCCAAAAAGAACAGAATTTGCAGGCTATTGAAGCAAATAAGAAACAACTCGATATAGAGAAAGCCAATCTTGATGCCCAGGGTAAAGAAGTAAAAGAAAGCACTTCCTTTGCCAAAGAAAACCTTGAGAAGCAAGCTGAAGAATCCAAAAAAATTGTTGCTCGCAATGCCCAGGTGGCCAAAGACGAATTAAAAGATATGGTTCGCGCTAACAATAACAACAAATAGGCATTGAAATAGTTTCAGCAATAAAAAGAAAGTAGTTTCAATTGAAACTACTTTCTCATTGTCTTTAATTGGATTCGAATTAGAAGCTATTTCGAAGCGACTTTTGGCGGGCTGAGCGACTGCAACAAGGCAGAGACAAGGCCGACCTGATTAACCTCAGCAAACGTCTTGCTCTTAACGATATCGTGGGCGGCTCTGTGGCTCACCAAACATTCATCTAGTTCTTGTAGATACTTTGTAGCTTTGGCATCAGAACCAACTTGCAAAAATGTAATTGCCAACTGATCAGCGTCAGTCATCTGCTTAGTGGCATCAATAATAGTTTCCTTCAGTGCCATAGGACGGTCGGGCAAGCCGTCAGTAATCATGGCAATCAGCAAAGGCCGCTGTCTATCGCCAGGCGCAAGCGCTTTGCGAGCAGCAAAATATTGAGCAAGCTGAGACTTAATTGCTTTAGTCATGTCGGTATTACCACTGGGCTTATTACTTGCGAAAAAGCCTGCGACACTGCCCCATTCGACATCTGGGTAGACCTTGAAATTGTCACTAAAAGCAACCATTCTAAGATGGTTACCTAAAGGCACATGCAGCACATCTCTCAAAACTTTGGTCTGTGTTTGGCACCACTGCCAACGACTTTGTCCAGCGCAATCGGCAATCGCCATCGAATGAGAAGCATCAATAAAAACAATGACGTCGTAAGCCTTTATATTCTCCAGCTGTGCTCTCTCTAGAACTGGTTCTAGCTGGGGCTGTGGAGAAGGCATAGTAATGGAGAAAGCATCACTGGCGAGTGGCAACATAGCAAAACTGGCGCTCAGACACAAAGAAGCAATAGCCATAAGTTTGAATTTGCGCGCACTGTTTCTAAGCATAGCCCTTCCTCGATTGTTACCGAGGACACCGACGCCACCCTTGGCAGCTAGTTCCAATTGATTTTATTTTTTTGTTTCGTCGAGGCTGAGTTGATGTGCCGTCTGGCGAGCTAAACGCCACAAGGCTAGTTTAAAATGGGCGGTGACAAAGCGATGGAAGCCACAGGCACGCATTTCTTTGTAGGCTTCTTGCAATGACCAGTCGTGGCGAAGAATTCGATACATAGCCACCATCACACCAGTGCGATCGGCGCCATGAAAACAATGGATGAACACCGGATGATTGGCTTGATCGTCGACTATCTCAAGCAACTGCCTAACATGATCATGACCGGGTAAAGACCAGTAATTCAAGGGAATACTGACAAAACGCATACCCAAACCTTCGACTATAAGTCTTTCGGACTCTACCCGCCTTTTACGCCAGCGCAAACAAACAACAGTTTTGACCGCCAATTCGCTCAAAGCAACAAAACCCTTTTCATTGGGCTGCCCGCCACGATACAAGCGTGGCGATACTTGATGAAAATTACTAATTGGCATATGTCGAATAGATTCAGTCATTTTTACAAGTAACAAAAATACCTAGGTCATCTGCCGGCGAAAACGATTGGCACTAATCCACAATAGCAGAGAAGCAAAGACAACGAGAAGAGCAAGATCAACCCAAAGCATTTCAAAAGTAGCTCCTTTAAGAATGACCCCGCGAGCAATAATAGTGTAATAGCGCAAAGGGTCGAACATGGCAAGAACCTGCATTGCAGCAGGCATAGTATCAAAAGGCACGACTGTTCCTGACAGTAATATCATCGGAATATTGATGAAGAAAGACGCCAGCTGGGCCTGTCTTTGGCTACTGCAAAGCGAGCCGAGCAGCATGCCAAAACCAATGCCGACAAATGCGTATAGAGCAGAAGCAATCATAAACAGCAAGAAACTACCCCTGAATGGCAAGGCAAATATTAAATGAGCCGCACCAATAGCTAGACAAACATCAGCCAGCAAAAAGGCCACAAGAGGAATAATCTTAGCTAAAAGAATCTCCCAGGGCTCCGCTGGGGTCATAAGCAACTGCTCGATGGTGCCATTTTCGCGTTCTTTTAAAATGGTGGCAGAAGCCACCAGGGTAGCTGTCAGTGTCAGCGCTGCCCCCAAAACTCCAGGAACAAAATACCAACTACTAAGCTGATCTGGATTATAGAGAATGTTCATCTTAGCTTCGATAACACTATCAACATCACCCAGAATCACTTTGTTGGGATTGTCTCGAACTAGACCATTGGCTTCAAAACGACTGAGTGTCTGCAGCAAAAAGCTGCTAGCCACGCCAGCACTATAGGCATCAGCTCCGTCTACAAGGACCTGCACCTGAGCCGGAACACCTTGCTTCAAGTCACTAACAAATCGAGCAGGAATAACAAGACCAACGGCCAGCTTACCTCTTTCAAGAGCACTAGAGAGCTCTTCTTCGCTTTTTACAACCTTGGCTTTCTCAAAAACTTTGCCTGTCAATAAACTAGCAATGAGCTCGCGACTGGGGGATGAATTGGAATGGTCGACAGTGCCCAAAGATAGATTGCGCACCTGGGGATCAAGGGAGCCACCCAAAATCAAGAGCTGGATCACTGGTGGAAAAATCATCAGGAAGAGCAAATATTTATTGCGCAAAATCTCCCTAAACTCTTTGGTAAGAAGTGCCCAGAGTCGACTGCTCAAGAGGTAATCAATAATATTTTTGGCCATGAATTAGCTCCTCATTACCTAGTCTTTCAATTGCATGTTGCGCAAGCTAAACCAGCTGCAGCAAAGATAGACCAGGCAGAAAACAATCAAAATTAGCGGAACACTCCAGACAGCGGCCCAACCGCTGCCGCGCACAAAAACGTCGCGACAAAGCTCTATGAAAAAGCGAGCCGGTACTAAAAACGTAAATAGATTGAGAGGAAAAGGAATATTGTAAATTGGATAGACAAATCCAGACAACAATAAACAAGGGAAGAAGCCTGCTGTAGAGGTAGCTTGCACAGCCACTGTTTGCGAACTAGAAAGGGTGCCAAGCATCAGACCAAAGAGCACAGCAGCAAAAACATACCATGGCAGTGAGACTAATAGCGGTGTTGGATCACTGGTGATTTTGACAGCAAATAATATCCAGCCCAAGGCAATCACGAGCAGTGAAAGCACCATCCCCACAGAAAAATAGACCAGGGCCTTGCCCAGCAAAAACTCAAGGGGAGAGATCGTTGAGGCATAAACGCGAATAATCGTCTCTTGTTCCTTCTCCCGTGAAGCCGCCACGGCCGAAAGCAGGGCTGGATACATCCAGAGAATAATACCGATAGCACCAGGAACGATAAAGAGTGGCTCCAATCGGCCAGGATTAAACCACACCCTGAGCTGAGGGGACACAACCCGAATATTACTGGTAGGGGCAGCGGTTTTGGCAGCCTTAACCGCAGCAACAAAATAGATATTGGCGGCCTTGATGCTATTCAATACAATTTGGGTGTTGGCAATATCAGTGCCGTCTATTAGAACCTCAAGACTAGATTGCTCTTTGCGAAATACATGCTCGGTAAAACCGGCCGGCACAATTATAGCTACTTTAGCCAGGCCTCTATCGATAGCGTCACGGGGAGATTTCGCTTGCTTGGCATCGGCACGTACAAGAATATTGGTGGCATAAAGGCGATTGATATACTCGCGGCTAAATGAGGTCTGATCGTTATCTTGAACGACCATAGCAATGTTCTTCGACTCTAAGCGTATGCCATAGCCAAACAAAAGCAGTGAAAACAAAGGCAAAAGAAAGGCCAAAGCTAAACTGAACCTATCCCGTTGAAACTCCTGCCATTCCTTGAGAGCCTGTACAAGAATGCGATTCTGACCGGTCATACCACCCCCTGCCCTACTCGGGCGGCGGTTTGCACTTTAGCAATAAAAGCATCTTCAAGCGAAAACTTGATCGCTCTGAGCTCAACTGTAGCCAACCCCGAAGAGGAAAGAAGAGCCCTAACCTTGGGCAAATCAGCTTGAGAATCGTCAAGCAAGACATGCAGAGCTTTACCAAAAATCGAAATACGCCAGGGCTCAAGCTCGGCTGCTAAAGCAGCAAAGGCCTTTTGCGTTTGGCCGGCATGGTCACAGACTAGCTCAAAAAGTTCGCCACTATGTTGCGACTTAATTGCCGTAGGAGTTCCTTCAGTTACCATTCTGCTAGCCGAAACGAAGCACAGCCGGTTGCAATACTCAGCTTCATCAAGGTAGTGAGTAGTAACTAAAATAGCCGCACCACGCTTAGCGAAATCACGAATTGAGCGCCAGATTTGCCGCCGTGCTAGGGGGTCTACTCCCGCCGTTGGTTCATCTAAAAAAATCACTTGTGGATCGTGCATAACCGCTGCACCAAAAGCGATTCGTTGTTTCCAGCCCAGAGGTAAGCTGCCCACGAGGCTACTAGCCATGTGAGCCAGGCCACAAGTAGCAAGGGCCCAATCAAGTTGCTGCTTACGTCGAGCCCTCGGTAGCTCATAAATGGCAGAATAAAACTCAAGATTTTCCGCTACAGTAAGACCATCATAGAGTGTAAACTTCTGGCTCATATAGCCGATTTTGCGCCGCAGATCACGACTGCGCAAGCTGCCACTCTCGCCAGCGAGGCTGACTTGACCTGCGGTCGGTGCCAATAAGCCACAGAGCATCTTAATAGTGGTAGTTTTGCCAGCACCGTTAGCACCAAGCAAACCGTAGATTTCACCATATTTAATATCAAGACTGAGATCATCGACGGCAGTGAAGTCACCATAGCGCTTAACCAGATTAGTGGCACGAATGGCCGAAGTAGCAGCACTATTTAAATTTGAATTGACCGCAGGAAATGCTGGCGGTATAAGCTCTTTCAACCCTAGTGCACGCAAGCGCATAACAAAGACATTCTCCATGGTTGGAGTGCTTTCGTGGCAATTAAGTTTTCCAGCACCACTAGCGCTTTCGATTTGATTTAGAGCAGCTGGGCCATCTTTAGCCAAAACTTCAATGTGATCACCAAATGGATAGATATCAACAATATTGTCTGATAGAGCAATTTTTTCGCTCAATGCACTGATTTGACTGCCGCTACTCTGCTCGGGGAGAGCGTTGATTGTTATTGTCAAACGCCTCAAGGCTAAAGACTCTTGCAATTCTTCTGGTGTGCCGCTCTGATGAATTTTGCCCTGGTACATCAAAGCAATACGACTGCAGCGCTCCGCTTCATCTAAAAAAGGCGTGGCAATAATAGTAGTGACACCTTCTGCCGCCAAGGACACTAAAGTTTGCCAGAGTTCGCGTCGGGCAATGGGATCGAGGCCAGTGGTTGGCTCATCGAGAAGAATAAGTTTTGGCTGCGAAATCAGAGCACAACACAAAGCCAGGTTTTGTCTCATGCCACCTGATAGTTGAGAAGTAAGACGACTACCAAATTGAGCCAGGCCCAGTCGTTCAAGATGCTTCTGTCGCAACTTCTGAAAAACATCATCGGCCACACGGTGTAAACCAGCTTCATAAGCCAGACTCTCATCTACTGTCAGTTCGGGATAGAGAGCACAATTCTGCGGCACAAAACCCCCTAGCGAGCGGGCCGCACTGGCACTCTTACCAAAGACCTGAGCCTCACCAGCACTGGCTTTAAGCACCCCGGCTAAGATCTTTAAGGCAGTAGACTTACCGGCACCATCAGGGCCAACTAGACCAAAGAGATCGCCGCGCCCCACTTCAAGATCAAGGCCATCAAGAGCTTTGACACCCTTGTAGTTTTTGCACAATTGCCGGGCACTAACAACAACTTCGCTCATTTACTTGCCCGCGCTTGCTAGTGAATGAACCTCAGCTTCAGCAGCCATTCCAGCCTTAGCGCGGCTATCGATATTATCAATTGCCAATTTCATGCCAAACACTTGACGCACCCGATCGTCCTTGAAATAGACATTCTCAGGGGTAAACGACGGGGTACTATCGATGGCGGCAATATGAGCAGGAAGCTTCAAATCAAGAGTATTGGGAGAATCAAGAGAAACAGTGGCTTTGTCTCCAATCTTGATACGGCTGATCTTGCCTTCCGGAATATAGCCTTTCATAAATATAGATTTGGAATCACTGAGAGTTAGCAGCACCTGGCCAGCGGCCACAAGCTCACCGGGGTTGCACGCTGCGCAGTGAGACAACGCCATCAATGGGGCTTTTGATATTAAAGTATGAAATCTTAGAAGTTGCTTCAGCCTTATAAGCCTGCGCCCGGGCCAAGCCAGCTTGGGCCTGCTGCAACATAAATTGAGCTTCGATCATCTCTTTGCGCAAGGCCTGAGCAATCTCAGCTTTCTTCTTCTTGCTAGTAAACATTTTTGCGAAGAAACCTTTGCCTTTAGCCCTGGCTACTGCAATTTTTTGCTGAGCTGCAGCTACTTGCGCCCGAGCAATGGCCTGTCCATTCTTGGCCACAGCAATGGCCGAGCCCGATGCCACCAGCTTGCTTTGCAGTGCTTGATCGTCAAGAGTCAAAATCAATTGACCCTTGTGCACAGTATCACCTTCGTTCACTGCTACAGATTGAACCCTAGTCGCTGTGGGGGCGGCAATATAGGTCTCTGGAGTTTCGATTCGGCCACTAATTAGGATGCGGCGATCGGCGGCCTGCTCTTTCAAACTGTCATATACAAGGTACGCCAGGATGCCGACGAGACTGGCCACCACTATGGCAATCACAACCTTCTTAGTGTTTTTTGTGGCCGGAACAGCAACGGTATTTTCTTGCTTCTGTTCAGTGGACTTACTATTCATTTTTGAGGTTCTCATTGTTACTGCGCACAACCGCATTATTTGCACTCCGACAGCGACGGCCTTGAGAGCAAAGAGTTCCG
>Ga0075444_10000316_pt1 | contig 28747 bp, 23 predicted proteins | sample CoawatmetaG01DNA_FD_76836 | JGI IMG/M metagenome (GOLD analysis project Ga0075444, IMG submission 76836) | Marine microbial communities from the West Antarctic Peninsula - Coastal water metaG017-DNA | ecosystem: Environmental > Aquatic > Marine > Coastal | place: Atlantic Ocean: West Antarctic... | reverse complement strand
TACACCTAAAGGTGTAGGCCTTGCGTCGGCTTAAAGGCCAAAAAAAGTGCAAAAAAGTACAAAAATTCCCAGAAAACGGGAGGTCTTCCAGGAACTCTTGACAAAAAACGCCCACATAGAAAAAATAGCGTAGCCAGGTTTCCCTGACTACGCTACTAGATTTAAGAGCGAACGCTCCTATTCGATTTCAATCTCCACATGAGAGCCCGGCTTGGCAATCACCAAATCAGCACTCTCAGTGACAACATACGAGCCAGCTTCAGCAGTGACAAGCGACCCGTCGTAGGCATCGACCTTCGAGCCCGAATAGGCAGTAACAGTCGAGCCATAATCGGCAATCACTGTGGCACCATCGCAGGCATCAACGTGCGACCCCTTTTCGGCCCAGACATAAGAGCCTTTGACGGCAATGACTTTATCGCCGTCCTTGGCGATGACCTGAGGGCCGGCTTGGGCCACGATGCTTCCAGCCTCCCCACTCGCCGCATCAGGTGCCACCAGTGGCACACAATAGGCCGCAGGCAAGACCACTGCAGGCACCTTTGAAGTGGTTCCCGTGGGTAAGCTAGTTTCGCTTGGTGAACAAGCACTAAGGGGGCTCAGTGTGGCCAGGCCCAAAGCGGCCATGGCAATGATTTTGAGCAGTTTCATTTATTCTGTTTTTCTATTTCTTGCATTTCCGCCAATCGGAAACGCCTTTTGCCTTTATTTCAGCACGGCGACAGCGCTACACCCGCAAGATACGCGAAAGGACGCTGATGATCTTGCGGCGAATGCGGCCACCCTTGGCGGGCACAAGCAAGCGCTGCAGGTCGGCATTGGTGCCGGCAAAGCGGTTCATGTCGCAGCTCTGGGAAGGAACGCCGTCGACAACGCCGAGTTCGCTGTACTGCCAGAACGTCCAGCCAGCCCAAGGAGCGGGAACACGTGGTGCCGGACGGTCGGTGTAGTGCGCCAGCCAGAGCTTGTAATTGCCCAGCGCGGCAGCTGAGGCCAGCTCATCGCGTGCCATGGGATTGTTGATATAAATCAGCGGCTTGACTCCCAGCTTCTTCTCAACGGCGCTAAGCCAATCGAGAATCATCTGCACCCGCACTTTGACGGCGATGTCCTTCCAATCCTCCGGTACTTCGATATCGAGCACCGGTGGCAAATCGCCAGGCTGAAGCTTGCCCACAGTCTTGACGAAATTGTCAATCTGGGCTGTCAGCGAGGCCTTAGGACGAAAGAAGTGGTAGGCACCACAAGGAATACCCACAGCTTTGGCGCCGGCACGGTTGCTGGCATAGAGATTATCGACATAGGTCTCGCCTTCAGTCGCCTTCAAGAAGACGAACTGAACACCAGCAGCTTTGACTTTCTTCCAGTCAATGGTGCCCTGGTGGTGCGAGACGTCAATGCCAAAAAGGGTGTTGACGTTCTGTGCAGTGGTCGGCCTGAGTGGCCGAGTTTGGCAAGGCAGACAGACGGCACAGCCATCAGCCTCGTCTTCGAATCCGCGGTAATTGTCTTGTCTCATTGGTTCATACCTGTTGTTTTATCGAGTCATTTCTGCGCGACTCATTTCTTCGGAGGAAGAGTAGGCAGTTGCCGAGTGAAGAAACGCTCAAACAGCGGCAGCAACAAAGTCGTCAAAATCAGCACGACTGTGCCGTAGAGAGGTCTGTACCAGGAGAACGTCAGAGCGAACGGTCCGCCCAGGGCGAAGATGAAGACCACAAAGGCCAGAGTTGACGCCATCCAGTGAAAAGTCTTGGTGGGGCGAAAGCCGGGCGGGTCGGTCTTCATGTAGACGACATAGAGTGGGGTGAGGCAGGTGAGAAAAGCGAAAACAGACCACACCAGCCAGAGCGGATTGGTTGCCTGATCCTTGAGGATGCCGTCAATGGCAAGCCAGGCAGCGACGATGTCAGCCGGAATGTATTTGATCAGCTTTTCGAAATAAGAATCTGTGTCTTTGGAATCTGCGGGCAAATCCTGTTTGACAAAGAAAAATCTGAAGGGATTCCACATGATGGGTCTCCTGTGGTTAGCGACTAGCTGCAGGCGCAGCCAATACTTTGTTATCTCGACTAAATCCAAACGAACACTTAGCTCAGCATCTCAAGCCATCAACAACACAGACACTGCGTAAGTTGGCTAAAGGTGAAAGCTAAATATTTTTGCTGTTTGCTTGATTCGAGTGTTTATAGAGAAGAAAAGAAATACGCTTTTTTCTAACAACTTCAGACCGTTAAAAACAGCGTAAATAGGCGATGTCGTGATTTTTCTAGGTAAGCTTTCGATTATTTTGCTGTCAAGTGATAGTGCTAACCTGAGAGAACCTTTGATGACGGAGGAAGCCAAGCGCCAACTCCCCCACTTGCCATCGCTGCAAAAAACCGCCCAATCCACACTTCTTGCAGCAGCGCCAAGAGTAAAGAACGGTTGCAAAGATGCCACCCAAAGGCGGTTTCCAAGCTGACGCAGCTAACTCATCTGTGTGCGATTGAGCTTACTCCGCAAGGAAGGCGAAGATTTGAAAACGATATACTTTTGGGGTAGTAACTGTTTGAATTTCGGGAAGGACTGTCATTACGCTCTCTACAATATTCGCCCGCACCTCGACATTGTTGGCCTGTTGGGCCACTCTTAGCCTGGCACAGACAGCAATTGCAACACAGAACAGCGCGCCAAATGGTGCTCTTGGCACAGCAGAAGATGTCGCCGCCGTAGCGGCGCCAAGCCCAGCAGCCATAACACCGATGGAAGCTGCACTAAACAGCGCTCAACAAGCCTTAGACAGCGAGAACTGGAGCAAGGCCGCAGAACTCTACGATCTCATTCTAGAAGAAACTCCTGCCAATTTTGAAGCCCTAAACAATAGGGGCTACGCCTTACAGCAATTGGGCCAATACAAGCGCGCCCTTGCTGACTTCAATCGAGCCATCGAACTCAATCCCAACTACGCCATAGCCTTCAACAATCGCGGCCGCACATGGAGTCAACTAGGAAACGAGCAAAAGGCCATTGAAGATTTTAGTCAAGCACTGAAAGTTAACCCCAAAAGCGCTGCAGCCCTCAACAACAGAGGCTGTGCCTACAGCAATATTGGCGCCCACAAAGAGGCTATTCGCGACTTTGATCGAGCGATCAAGCTAGACAGCAAGAACGGCAATTTTTATTGGAACCGCGCGCAGGCTTTTAAGGTGCTGGGAAACAAACGAGCCTATAACAAAGACATCGAGCGCTCTAAGCACTAATTCACCGCACTGGCATCATTGGGGAGCGCCAGCGCCACCTTGACGTTGCATTCTCTGCTGGCGTCGCTGCTGCCGGAAGGCTTGCAGGGCAGCTTTCTCATTTGAGTCAAGCTGACCATCACCATTCGTGTCAAAGCGGGCCATCATTTTTTGCCTTCTCGCTGCCTTGTCAGCAGGATTCTTGCTACCATGCTTGCCTTTACCACCAGAGGCTCCGCCGCCACCACCGCTGGCCTTACGCTGCGCCCGTTTGGCCTTGGCCGCCGCTCTCTCACCATCGTCGATCATGCCATCGCCATTGGTATCAAGACGAGCCATCATCTGTTGCCGTTTTTGCGGATTGCTACCCTGGCCTTTGCCCTTGTGCCCTTTCCCTCTATGACCCTTGCCTGGCCCACCGAGCGGCGAGCTACCAGTAGTGGCAGTCTCAAGACCTGGAGGCGGTAGGGAAGCTGGTGTTTCTTGTTGTGGTGAGGCGCTTGGAGCATAGTCATTGGCCGCTAGGGCCGGGACGAGAGAACTTACCAGCAAACTAAGGGCAAGCAGTGTCTTTTGAAATTTCATTCTCATTCTCCATTACCCCTGAATAAAGGGATTGCCAGTAAATTGATAACCAGGAAAAACCACTGCCATCTGCTTAGCGGAAAGGCCAAGACGGCTGCTTACAACAGAACTAATAACCGCTCGAAAATCAGTTGAGGTCGGCAAGTCACGAGCTTCGTTGAGCTGATTATCGGCTAGACCACCGAAGCGGCCGTAAACCTTACCACCAGGCACACCGCCCCCCATCAACCACATGGCATTACCGTGGCCATGATCAGTACCGCCATTGCCATTTTCTCTAGCCGTTCGACCAAACTCAGACATAACCACAATTGTAGTGTTGTTATAAACCGCACCAAGACCGCGTACTAAATCAGCTAGCCCGCCTGCCAACGGCTGCAATAGATTAGCCAACTGTCCCTGCTCCGCCCCTTCGCGCACGTGTGTGTCCCAGCCACCAAAATCAATAAAAGCCACTTGCACTGTTGGATCTTTCGTAAAGAGGGTGGCCAACTGCTTGCCAAATTCAGGGGAAGACTTTGGCGTTAAAGCGCCGCGATTAGCAATAATCTGCTCCTTCGTCATTGCTGCCATTTCTTCTTGTGGCTCAGCCGCCGCCTCGGTCATGATGGCATCAACCTTACTGCGAGCAGACTTTCCGGAAGCAAAAGCTTTAGACATATCATCATTGCGACCGCCATACATAGCGGTGAAAACGCTAGGTACAGTGCCGCTTGCTTGACTTTGCATGTACCGCCCCATTCTCTTTCCCGCTTTACCGCCTCCCTTGCCACCAGAGTTACCTGATTTGGCAATAGTGGCAATGCTACTGGGTCCGGCAAAGATGCGCGGTAAGACCGGCCCTATGCTAATTGCTTGCAAGGCTGAATTCTTTGAAGGCAACTGCCCCACCAGCCGGTTCATCCAGCCAGTACTTGTTGCTTTCTGACCGGGCACGCCCGACTCCATATAATCTTGAGCATCAAAATGGCTGCGGGTTTTATCTGGGGAACCACAAGCATGAACAAATGCCAACGAATGATTAGCCCAAAGCGGACTAAGAGGCGCTAGAGAGGGGTGCATGCCCCAATAGCCATCGAGGTCAATTAAACCGGAGGAGCGGGACATGCCGATGGTCGGTCTGATTTGCTTATAGCGATTGTCACCGTATGGCGCCACAACATTTAAACCATCGATGCCCCCGCGTAGAAGCACGACAATAAGCTTTTGCGCCCCAAAGTCTTCATTGGCATTTCTATAGGCCCAGCCTTGTTGGCCTAGCAAAGGGAAAACCAATGGCGAGAGCAGAGCTGCTTTGAGAAAGTCGCGACGATTCATTTTATACTCCTCAATAATTCATAAATTCAGGGCTACCAATTAATGCAGCAACTCGTTGGTCAGGCGGAGCTTTGTCGATCGCTTGTCTGGTCTGGGGCGAAAGCTTGCCACCATTAACGGTGCCCAGAACAGATTGATAATCGGCAGTGCCAGCAGACCCAGCCAGGCGCACGGCAAAATCCATACGCTTAAGTAGACCATCTGGGTTCAACCAGGCCTCTTTGGTATTCTTATAGCCATCAGGGGTTAAACAGCCATAGAGCGGTTGTCCTTGGGTCTTGAGGAAGGCTGTTAATTGCTTCGGTTGTCGAATTGGCGTGCCTGTAGCTCGCAAAGTAGAGACTAGATAATGAAATGGGCTTTTAAACTTATTATTTTGATATTTAGCATCCCAGAATTCTTGGCTAGAAAACAAAGTATTGAGAACACTCTTGATGTTCCCACCAGACTGCTGATAGCTACTTGCTAGTTTTTCCACAAGTGCACTAGGAGGATTGTCGTCAACAAAGTATTGGGCCAGTTTAAAGCTCAAATGATGGGCCGTGGAACTATGACGGGAGAGCATGTCGAGGACCTGCTCAATTTCTTTTGCACCGCTGCCTTTGATGGTCTGACCAAGGACGACCTTATCACCAAAGTCATGACGCTGCTCATCAAAGGAAGCCCAGTAGGCACCGTTGCCCGAATTCTTGCGACCACCAGGCAAGCCCCATCCAGTAAGAACTCTGGCTAGCTCCATCACATCTTTTTGACTATAACCACCATCGACACCCAGTGTGTGCAATTCTAGAAGCTCGCGAGCATAGTTCTCATTGAGGCCATTCTTCTTATTCTTCGGATTGGCTGATTGGTAGCCAGCTTTAGTATTCTGGGCATTATCCAGATAGAACATCATGGCCGGATGATGCATAGTAGCACCGAGCATATCGCGAAAATTACCAAGCAAATATGGGCGCAGGGCCTGCTCCTCATAAGGCCCAATCAAAACCTTATCAACTCCCTTACCAATTGAAATATTGAAGTGATTGAACCAGAAATCAGCCATCAACTCATTGAGCTGTCTCGGGCTTTCTACTGCCCTGACAATTTTTGTTTCAACCACTCCCGATTCAATTTCGCTGCGCAAACTAGCATCGCCGTTGAGGGTCTTCACCCTCCTTTTGCCAAATTCTTTAATAACCGGCCCATTGCTGCTACTTATGTTGGCATTGGCCCTGGCAGTAACCAAGCCATCCTTTTTGTTCTTGGCGGCCTTACGCTCTTTCTTCACCGCCTGAAATTGCTGCAAAAGCTGACTCGATGGCACTGTTCTCACCGAGGCAGAGCGCTCTAATTGGGCTATCACTTGGGGAGATTCAGCAATGCTGGAAGGATTTAGCTGGGCCTGAATAAAGCGCTGCACCCCAAGACTACGCACCTTTTCAAAATCGCCCGGGCGAGGGCCATAGGTAAGGCGATTGAGAACATGGGTTATCTGCGCACTATCAGTGCTCTCAGCAGCCTGGACCGATGAAACAGGCAAGCCTCTTAGAGGCAGGGTAAGCAAAGTGGAAGCCGGCAAAACTAAGGCGGAGATGACAGCAAAGGCAACAATCTTGCTATGTGACGTAAGAACCTTCATAGAAACCTCAAAGCAGTCCAAAAAACCTGATTGACTACTAATACGCTTGCGCTTTCAAAAAAGTTCAATTGCAAAAATTATTTTTTTAAAGGCCCGTTCTAATTGCTATGCCCGTCATCCCCAGGCTCAACCGCCCCAGGGTCATGGGCCTCAGTGGCAGCCGGGGCTTTAGAGATATTAGGAGATGCAGCAACAGGCCCTGCCTTTTTACCCATTATTTTCTCTCGTATAGCTCCGACCGTAAGATAAATCACCGGCACAATATACAAGCTCAAAACTGTCGAGAAAATCATACCGCCGCAGACCGCGGTACCCAGCGAATGCCTGCTAGCGGCCCCTGCGCCGGTGGCAAAGACGAGGGGAAGAATGCCCGAAACAAAGGCCAGGGAGGTCATTAAGATAGGGCGAAAACGGGTTTCGCAAGCACCTTTAACCGCTTCTTCAGGGCTCAAGCCCGATAGCTTCAGATGATTGGCAAACTCAACAATAAGAATGGCGTTCTTGCTGGCGAGGCCAACCAGCATCACCAGTCCTATTTGGCAGAAAACGTCATTATCTAGATGGCGCAAATATTGAGCTAAAAGAGCCCCCATCATCGCTAACGGCACAGACAATAGAATGATGACAGGGTCGACAAAGCTCTCATACTGAGCCGCCAGTACCAAGAAAACTACAATGATGCCGAGCACAAACAGAATAGTACCCTGGGGGCCACTTTCTTTTTCTTCTAGTGAAATTCCCGACCACTCATAGCTCATGCCTTGTGGCAAAACACGCTTAGCCAGGCTCTCCATCGCCGCAATAGCTTGACCAGAGCTAACACCAGGCGCGGTTGAACCGTTAACTTCGGCTGAACGGAAGAGATTGTAGTGATTAATAGTTTGCGCTGCTGTGGTGCGCTCAATTTTGACAAGGTTACTCATACGCACCATCTGACCAGTTTGAGAGCGCACATAAAACTCGTCGATGTTGCGTGGATTAGCTCTAAACAAAGCATCGGCCTGCACATAAACACGATAGATGCGATTGCCCAAATCAAAGTCGTTGACGTACTGTGAACCAAGAAATATCTGCAGAGTGCTGAAAATATCGCCAATCAAAATATTCATGGCCCTGGCTTTATCCCGCAACACTTCGGCAATGAGCTGAGGGCTACTGGCGGTGAAGGTGGAGAAGACACCACGCAACTGCTTGTCTTGATTGCCCTGCATCATCACTTGCATAGTAGTCTGGGCTAAGCGACCGATATCAGTTCCATAAAGATCTTGCAATTCAAAAGCAAAGCCACCAAAGTTGCCCAGCCCCTGAATAGCCGGAGGATTGACGGGGATAACCATGGCCTCGGTGATAGCGCCAAATGGTCCACGCAGTCGGTTTATGATGCCACCCAGACTGTGTTCCTCTCCATGGCGGTCATGCCAGGGTTTTAGACTACAGAAAACAATGCCATTGTTGGGGTTTGTGCCAGAGAAGCTAAAGCCAGCGATACCGAAGGAAGAGACAATCTCAGGGCAGTGATCTAGCTCTTTCTCTAGTTTTTTCAGAACATTCAAAGTGTAGTTGACCGAAACGCCCTCTGGGGCTTGCAAAATTACAATGAAATAGCCCACGTCTTCATTGGGTATGAAAGCCGTTGGTACTTCCTTTGAAAGCCAATAGGTGCCACCAATCAAGAGGGTGAAGACAATCAGCACAAGGGGCTTAACTTTGAGTACCAGAGCCAAAGTTGCAGTGTAAAAATTGCGGGTCGAGTCAATCACCCAGTTGATTGGCCTAAAGAATTTACCTCCACCATGAGTACCTTCTTTCAGCCATAAAGCCGACAGGGCCGGAGTTAAGGTGAGGGCATTAAAGGTAGAAATAGCAACCGAAATAGCAATGGTTAAAGCAAACTGTTTATAGAGTTGCCCGGTGGTTCCGGGGAAGAAGGCCACTGGTACGAACACCGCACCGAGCACCAGTGATATGGCAATGACCGCTCCAGTCACTTCAGCCATCGCAGCAGAAGCGGCCTCCCGGGCTGGCATGTGCTTCTCATTAATGAAACGGGTGATGTTTTCGATGACGACAATGGCATCGTCAACCACCAATCCGGTGGCAAGGGTGATACCAAATAAGGTCAGTGTATTAATAGAAAAGTCGAGCACTTTCATCACGGCGAAAGTACCAATCAGTGAAACTGGAATAGTAATCACAGGAATGAGAGTCGAGCGCCAGCTCTGCAAGAAGACAAATATAACTAGTACCACTAAGGCAATAGCTTGAGCTAAAGTTATCAATACTTCTTTGATTGACTCACGCACCGACAGGGTGGTATCAAAAGCAAACTCATGCTTCATACCTGGGGGGAAACGCTTAGCCAAGCGCTCCATCTCGGCACGAACACCACTAGCTATCTCTAGAGCATTAGAGCCAGGCCTTTGAAATACACCGATACCGACAGCTTCCTTACCTCTGAAGCGCACCACATTGCCATAATCTTCAGCACCAAGCTCGGCTCTCCCTACATCTTTGAGCCGCACTAGCTGGCCATCAGAGCCATTACGAATAATTATATTCTCGAACTCTTCAGCATTCTTCAGGCGACCTTGAGCCCTGATACTCATCTGGAAAAGCTGACCTGGTGGCAATGGCGCCTGACCAATCTGACCGGCCGCTACTTGGACGTTCTGCTCAGCTATAGCAGCTACTACGTCTTGCGGGGTGACTCCTTTATTAACCAACTTTGTCGGGTCTAACCAGATGCGCATTGAATATTTGCGCTCACCAAAGATGCGCACATCGCCCACACCTTTTACGCGCTTAAGAGCATCTTTGATGTAGACATCGGCGTAGTTACTTAGAAACTGGCTAGAATAGCGGTCATCGGGCGTAAGAATACCGATAGCCAGAACAAACGAGTTAGAGACTTTGGCAACTGTGACACCGGTTCTCTTCACCTCTTCTGGCAAGCGCCCCTGAGCTGACGAGATGCGGCTTTGCACGTCAACAGCAGCAAGGTCAACATCGCGGCCCAAATCGAAATTGATATTGATTGTGGAAGTGCCGTCATTGCCACTGGTCGAAGTAATATATTTGATACTCTGAGCACCGTTAATGGCTTGCTCAAGCGGCGTGGTTACGGCCGACTCCACAACTTCGGCAGAAGCACCGGTATAAGTAGAGGTCACCGAAACTTTTGGCGGTGAAATGTCTGGATACTCGGCCAGAGGCAAAGTAGGAATACTGACGACACCGGCAAGAATAATAATCAGGGCACAAACTGTGGCGAAGATTGGCCGACGAATAAAGAAATCAACAAACATTACTTACCTGCCGCCAGGGCAGCACCTTCGTAGAGATTCTGCACATTAGAAACCACAATCTGCTCAGAACCTTTCAGCCCGCCTTGCACAACATAGTTGTTCTCGTAAATGTCGCCCAACTGCACAGGTCTTTGCTTAGCGACATAGAAGCCACTGCCTGGTTTTTCTTCTGCAGCCACAAAGACAAAATCTTGCCCACTAATATGAGTGACTGAATTAGTTGGCACCATCAATCGTTGTTTAGTTTCCCAAACAATTTTGGTTGTCACTTGTTGATTAGAACGCAGTTGTTCAGCCTCATTGGCGAACAAAGCCTTGACTAACACTGACTGGTTGCGATCATCAACCTGAGGTGAGATGAAGAAGATAGAACAGTCACCCAAAGACTTACCATCACTATCGATCATGTTCATCGACATGCCCTTGCGCAAGCGCGATGCTTGCTCTGCTGGCACATAGACATAGACCTCTAGGGGGCGGCTCTGGTCAATAGTGGTAAGGTCACTAGAAGGCTCGACATACTGACCCAGCTTTACAGGAATATCACCGACGACACCATCAAATGGCGATAGGACATGGTGATAGGCCAACTGCAACCGTTCTTGCTTCGTCTGCGAGTCGCTCTGTTGCAGCAGTTTACTTGACTTATTAATGACAGCTTCTTGCGAGCGAATCTGAGCATCAATCGAATTTAAATCAGCCTCGGCGGCCTTAAGTTGATTGGAGTACTGATCAACACTTTCTTGAGCAACGGCCCCTTCTTTGCTCAAGTCGGAATAGCGCTTGTGTTGGCTGCGGGCAAATTCTAAGTTAGCAACTTTAGCTGTGCGATCAGCTTTTAGAGAACGCAATTTCTCTTCAGCACTGGTTTTCTCAGCCTTATTTGATTCGAGAGAAGCTAGCTGAGTATTGAGTGCTTCTTGCTCTTTAGCGGGATCAACCTCTAGTAACAAAGAGCCAGCCTTAACTATATCGCCGGAGCGAACATAAATTTGGGTGAGATAACCAGACACCCGAGGCCTGATAGTCACTGATTTGCGGCATTTCAGTGTGCCAACATAGGTCGAAGTTTCACTAATTGGCTTAGACATCACCACCGCAATCTTCACTGGAGTAGCCCGTGGTGGTGCTGCCCCTTGCGAATCCTCACGCTGACAGCCGGAGAGCGTCAGTGGCAACAAGGCAAAACCAATAATTGAAGCCAAATAGCTGGAATATTGCAAAAGTTGAGAGGTTTGAATTCTCACAATGGGTTTCCTTTGACATTAGTCAGCTCAAAGAGCCAACCTTAGTTTAGTTGATATCTACAAATTGCTAACCAAATGGAAAGCTATGTTATGAAAATTTCCCGCCCCTGGCCCTATGTCAATCGGCAAAAACTGACAAAGTGTCGAATAAAATTGCATAGAATATGCTTCGCTGGACCGATACATAAGATAAGTAGAAATTTCTTTACCGCAGTAAAGAACTGTACCATAGTAAGATAATCCTCAGGGTTAAAATGTCCTCAGTGGGAGATTCAAAGTGCCTGGTCTGCGAGAAAAGAAGAAAGCCAGTACAAAAGAGAGCTTGCTCAATGCCGCCGAAAAGCTCTTTCGCGAGCGCGGCTACGGTGAAACCACAGTAGATCAAATTGCAGACTTAGCCCAAGTTTCAAAAGTCACTTTCTACGGCTATTTCAAAGCCAAAGAAGATCTTTTAACCGGTCTGCACAACCGTGTGTTAGAAAGCGCTTTAGCGCGTATTAATCAACCAGAACACAAAAATGCCGGGGCAGTGGCCACTCTCAAAACTTTAGCAAGCGACCTAGGGCGCTGGACTGAAGAAAACAGTGACTTATTCAAAGTACTTCTCACCGAAAGAACACTGCCACTTGGCACCTGCTCGCCAGCAGATAGCGAGAGAGAATGCCCCGCAGCCCAAGCCATGATCGATATTTTAGAACGGGGCATTGAGAGCGGAGAACTACGGGCAGACATAGATGCTAAGCGTATTGGACGTTATCTTGCGCTCATGAGCTTCAGCGAAAAAATGTCATGGCTGCAGCTAGGCTGTCGAGACTCATTAGTTGAGCGCCTGCAGACCTGTGTCGATATCCTTGTTAGCGGCATCAAAGCTCACTAATTCGAGTAACTCGCAATATTTCGTACGACAAGGCAAGCCCTTAACCAGAGCTTAACCTGACGGCCCCATGCTGATATCCATCAACAAACGACTAAAACAACAGGTTTCATCAATGAGCGCTGCTACCGGAATTGTTCTCTTTGACATGCTAATTCGCCCTTTCTTCAAAGTGGCAATGAAATTTCCGCTAATTGGATTTCTCATTCTCTTTGCCATCTACGGCGTTATCGCCTACGTAGCGCTCAAAAGCGCTTATCTAGCTGAAAATCACTAGCTAAAGAAAAAATCTCTATTGCCCTGCACCTTAATAGTTGCTAGAACTATCGCACTAGTAATTGCAGGAAGACAACTGTGCCGAAAATCACATTTCAGCTGCCGCCCCAAATGGCACCAAGCGGCCTTAAACTAGGTCTTTGTCTAGCCCTGCTCGGCGCCAATAACAATATTTCACAACAACCAGCCTGGGCTAAGCCAGCAAGAAACGCCGCCGTCCAGGCCGATTTGATCATCACCAATGCCAAGATTTATACTAGCGCACAACCACCATGGCAAAGTGCTTTGGCCATTCACAACGGCCAGATCGCTCAAGTTGGCAGTAACGAAGAGGCCCTAAAATTGGCCGGCCCGGCAACCAAAATCTTTGATGCCAAGGCAAAGCTGATTATGGCGGGTTTTCACGACAGCCATGTACACTTGGCCGAAGGTGGCGCCGAGCTTTTGCAGTGCCGCTTGAACTCAGCAAAAAGCCGAGACGACGTGCTCGCTCTCTTGCAAAAGTGGAAGAGCGAAAATCCCTCTGGCAAATGGATACTGGCAGCTGGACTGCCGCTACCAGCCATAGCGAGAGAACCACTTGACTGTCATATTTTAGATCAAGTTTCTGCCGAACGCCCCATACTGGTTTACGCCGAAGACGGGCACTCAGCCTGGCTGAATAGCAAGGCTCTGCAACTGGCAAAAGTGACCAGCAAGACTAAAACCACCTGCGGTGGCATCATCGAACTTGATTCAACGGGAGAACCAAGTGGCTGTCTGCGCGAAGGCGCGCTTGCTTTAGCGCAAAAAGTGTTACCGGTTCTGTCACTGAAAGACCGCAGCGCTGCTCTAGCAAAGGCAATTAACCTGGCCAACTCTTTTGGTATCACTTCAGCTCAAGAGGCCCACGCTAACAATGAAGTAATCACGGCTTACTACGACCTAGCCAAGCACAACCGGCTCAATCTCAAAGTCGTGGCAGCTCTACACACAGGCACAATGACGCCAGTCGCTTATAAGCAGATCGAGGCAGCGGCCGAGAAGTACTCGAAATACAGTCGCCTTAGCGCCCACAGCGCCAAGATTTTTGCCGATGGCGTCATCGAATCACATACCGCCGCCTTACTAGAGCCTTACAGCGATCAAGCAAAAAACAATAATAAAAAGCAGTCACTAAACTTTTCCCCTGACGAACTAAAAGTCATGGTCAAAGAGCTAGCAAAGCGCGGTTTTCAAATTCACATTCATGCCATTGGTGATGGCGCTGTTAGAGCCGCACTTGATGCCTTAGAAGCGGCACCAGACGGAGGCGATTTGCGCCACCAAATCGCTCACTTGCAACTAGTGGCCCCGGCCGATCTAAAACGCTTTGCCGCCCTAAATGTAACAGCCAATTGCCAGGCAGCCTGGGCCTACCAAGACCCATACATCAAAGATCTAACAGCACCACTGTTAGGCCGTGAGCGCATGGCCAGAGTTTATCCATTCAACAGCCTGAAACAAGCTGGCGCTAGACTAGCAGCCGGTTCAGACTGGACGGTGTCGACCCTTAATCCCCTTGAAGCCATGCAAACAGCAGTGACAAGGCAAGCGCCCAAACAAAACAACGTCGGCACTACAGAACCGCCTCTAAACGCCGCAGAAGCGCTTGAGCTGAGCGACATCGCCCAGGCCTACACCACTGGCGGTGCCTACGTCAATCACTCAGAAAAGCAAACTGGTAGCCTAGAAGTCGGCAAGTGCGCCGACCTGGTTATGCTAGACAAAAACATTTTCGAACTGCCAAAAAGCGAAATTGCCAGCGCCAAAGTTCTATTAACTCTGATAGACGGTAAAACCGTATACAAAGACAGTAACCTTTCTTTTTGAAGCAGCAGAAGCACATGCATTTTCTTCTTAGCTGGGAATAAGAGGCTGGGGGAAACAATCAATTTTGGATAGCCGTGAACACAATAAGACTGTGATCACTGGTCAAACGGCCGCTCCAGCAAGCGGTCAGGCGATCAGTGACCGCCTTGCCAGTGGCCAACTGGGCAATGGCAGATATGCCCCCGGCGATTTACTGGGCGGCACTTACAAAATTATTGATTTTCTCGGACAGGGCGGCATGGGCTTTGTTTACCGCGTTGAGCATCTGCTCATGGCCAAAGAACTAGCCCTAAAGGTGTTAAGAACCGAGCAGATCTCTGAAATAATTTGGCGCCGTTTTCAAACTGAAGCTCAGGCCATTGCCAGGCTAGATCATGCCAATGTAGTCAAAATCTACGACATGGGTCAAAGCCAAGACGGCGTTCCCTACTACACTATGGACCTTTTGCTGGGGGAATCGCTGGCCGATTATCTTGACCGAGAAGATGTTCTCACTGTCGAGCAGGCCCTGCCAATATTCCGCCAAGTCTGCGCTGGCTTGGCCTATGCCCACGATCGCGGCATCATCCACCGCGACATTAAGCCAGCCAATATTATGCTGCTGACCGAGCCTAAAGGGGCAATCAAAATTGTCGACTTCGGCATCGCCAAACTTAGTAACAACGGCGAGGCGGGCCAGGGGCTGACCCGCCCGGGCGAAGTTTTCGGCAGCCCTTTGTACATGAGTCCAGAACAGTGCCTGGGCCTGGCTATTGATCACCGCACCGACATTTATTCGGTTGGCATAACTTTCTTCGAAGCGCTCACCGGCCGTGCCCCCTTCATCGGTCGCAGTGCCGTTGAAACTACCGCCATGCATCAAAGCGATACTCCGCCACTATTAAAAGACATCGGAGACTCGGAGTATCCGCAGAAGCTAGAGCGCATCATAGCCAAAATGCTAGCTAAATCACCAGACCAGCGCTACCAATCGTTGGCTGATGCGGCCAAAGACTTATTGCTGCTGGAGCGCGCTCTTGGCCGGCCATCTCACCTAGAGGCTGACCTCCCAAATGACGACGACGACGATGAAGACAATGACGACGACAACGAAGTCATAGACCAGGCCGAACCAGACCTGGCTGAGCGCATCAGAAGTGCTGCGAAGCCTTTGACTCTAGGCTTTTTTATGCTTGCCGGCATTGCTCTTCTCTCCAGCCAAATCATCAACCCAGCGCCGCGGCAAAAGTCTGCAGAAATAGCGCCACTGCCAGTGCCAGTGAAAAACTACGACGCCTTCACCCGGGAGAACGCCGAGAAACGGGACCCTCTTTTTGATCCAGAAATTGGCCCAGACAAACCATTTTTTAGCAATGTAGTGGGCTCCGGGTCAAAGGCAGTAAGGCACTTCAACTTGCCAGACAAACTCAATCTGGGTCTAATAAAATACGGACCAGGCATGAATCAAAGCAAGAAAGCCCAGGGATCATTCGAACTGCCCGAGAACGGACCGCGCGAGTTAATCGCAAGTCAAGAAGCTGCTACCCACAGCAAAATCTTCAAACGTTTTCAAGACGGCGACTTTCAAATTTTCACATGCAAGACCACCGAAGGCGCGCATGATGACTTGATTGAAAACATCAGCCATATCAAGTCAATAACAGAATTGAATATGAGCGGAAATGATTTCTCAAATGCCAGTGTTCCAGCCATAGCAAAGCTGACAAATCTTACTGACCTTGGCGCTGGAGAAACCGACATAACCGGCGATGCCCTTGCCAGAACAGCAATACCGATGCAACTAGTGCATATCAACTTTGAAAACAACAAGAGCGGTTCGGCGCTAGTTCAGGCCATGCGCAATTCGCGAAATGCACGACATCTTTGTCTAGCTGGTAGCGATCTCGACGGCGCTGACATTGAGACCTTGAGCACCATGCCCGAACTGGTTAAACTAGAAATTGGCCATAACAAAAATCTTCGTGATCAAGACCTCAAGCCCCTGACCAAGCTGAAAAAGTTGAAAGCCCTAGAAGTACAAGGGTGCTCTAAACTTACAAGTGCAATAATTCCCACTTTGGCTAAAATGAAAAATCTCATTCATCTTGAATTGAACATGCTCAAGTGGTCTGAGCTAGACAGACAGAGCTTATGTAAAGCTCTACCACATTGCAACATCAAAAATGCCGACAGCAAAAGTTTCCTGCAAAACCAAGATAGAACAGAAGAAGAAGACTTGAGCGGACTCTAAATATGGTGAAATAGACGTAGAATAAGAGCAGTTGGCGGAAATGGCAGCAAATACCAAAGGCAACCAATAGCAAAGGAAGTTAATTGCAAACGTAGTTAATTGCAAAGGTAGTAAATTGCAGAACCAGTTTCAGAGACCCAAAACCAATATCTCTATCAAAGAAGGTGACACCTTTGCTGGGTCCTATCGCATCATTTCTCAAATTGGACACGGCGGCATGGGAGCAGTGTACCGAGTACATCATGCCTTTCTCAACCGCGAATTTGCACTGAAGACAATCCCCCCAGACGAAGTAACAAAAGAGAGTTGGGCTCGCTTCCAAATGGAAGCTAAGTCGGTGGCCAAACTTGAACACAAAAACATGGTCAAGATCTACGATCTGGGCATCGCTGAAGGCAAATTTCCTTACTATGTTATGGACCTTCTCGAAGGCGAGTCACTAGCTGAGCTATTAAAGCGACAAGCTACTCTCCCCTTATCAGAAGCCCTCGAAATATTCTGTCAAATCGCTGACGGCCTCAACTTTGCCCATGAGCGTGGCTTTGTTCATCGAGACATTAAGCCTGGAAATATCATGCTTACCTTCGACACCGGCGCCACCAAACCAACCGTCAAAATTCTCGATTTCGGCATTGCTAAGCTCGCCACTCCCACCGGGCAAGATTGTGCGGCCACAACCAACACTGGCGCCATCTTCGGCAGCCCTTTGTACATGAGCCCAGAGCAATGTCGCGGAGCAGAAGTGGACCCCCGCTCAGATATTTACTCTATTGGCTGTGCCCTTTATGAAACCCTCACTGGCGCACCGCCCTTCATGGGCGACAGCGCCCTGATCACCATGGTAAAGCACCAGAAAGAAGTACCTCTGAAACTACGAGAAGCCTCTCTAGGCAAAGATTTTCCTGAAGGCATTGAGATAATTGTTGCTCGACTGTTAGCAAAAGAAAAAGCCGACCGCTACCAGTCACTAACTGATTTACACAACGACCTTCTGGCTGTCAAAAGCGGCAAGCCCCTGACCACTCCCTATTTCAACAAGAAGCGCATCCAAGAAGCCTACGACGAGGATGATGACTATGAAGACGAAGAGGACGAAGATGAAGAAAACAGTCAGTCATCAGGCATGCCTAAAATAGTCATTGTCGCCATCATTGTCGCCACCGTGCTGCTTCTGGCAGCCACAATCTTACTCATATATGTCCTCACTACCGGCCAGGGTCTAGGCGGTTAAGTAAAACAGCCGATGGCAAGCGAGAAACATGATTTCACTGGCGTTTTACTAGCGGCTGTCTCTGCAGCACTATTTGGCTTAAGCACGCCATTTGCTAAATTGCTTGAACGAGAAATAGCACCAATTATGCTAGCCAGTCTTTTTTATCTTGGCACAGGAATAGGCTTTGCTGTGCTCTCAGCATGCTCAGCATCAAAAAAGAAGCAGGCCAAAGTTCTATTTCTTCGTCGCAGCGATTTAGTAGCGCTCGCTGTTGTAGTCACCACAGGTGGCATTTTCGCACCAATCTGCCTGATGCTGGGCTTGAGCCAAAGCACTGCCACCACCGCTTCGCTCTTGCTCAACCTCGAAGCGGTTTTAACGGCAGTAATAGCCTGGTTCTATTTTCACGAGAATTGCGACCGGCGCATTATACTAGGCATGCTTGCCATCACCGCCGGTGGTGTCGTGCTCAGCCTCAATACCAATATCAATACCAATACTGACTTGGCAGCGACAACTTTAACCAGCCTCTCAGGCCCAGCCTTAATTGCACTGGCCTGCCTGGGCTGGGCTATCGACAATAATTTCACCAGAAAGATCGCGGCGGCAGACCCCCAACAAATAGCATTGATAAAAGGCCTAGTAGCAGGGTTGGTAAACTTTGCTCTGGCACTGCTCCTGGGACAAAAGCTACCGAGCCCAGAAACAACTGCTGCAGCACTTCTTCTTGGCTTTATTGGCTATGGCCTCAGCCTAGTTTTTTATGTCAAAGCATTGAGAGATCTCGGAAACGCCCGCACTAGTGCTTACTTTGCCACAGCTCCATTTCTTGGAGCCTTGACCTCGCTGCTAATTTTTCACGAACCAATTACTCTCACACTAGCTTTAGCAGCACTACTAATGGGCTGCGGAGTCTACTTGCATATCAGCGAAAATCATCAGCATTCTCACCATCACGAATTTATGGTACACGAGCACGAACATGTGCACGATCTTCATCACAACCACAAACATGAAAACGACGACGAACCAACTAAACGTGAAGACGGCAGTGAAATACCACACACCCACAAACATCAACACCAAGCTCTCAGTCACAGCCACAAGCACTATCCCGACCTGCACCACCGCCATCGGCACTAGGCATAAATCAAGAATCTAACACATTGTGATCACCCAAAAGGGTGAGACACCAAGTGCTGGAGACGTGGAATAATGGCAGAGTAAGGCACTTGCGCATGCTGTCCAGGAGACATTATGAGACTGACGGTAAATAACAGACTGTGCGGCCAGATTTTGCCCTAATGCCTGAGCAAAAGCCTATTACTATTTTGATCGCCGAAGATCAAGCCATCACTCGCTTTGGGCTGAAGTGCTCACTTGAGGCCTATGCCGACTTGAAGGTTGTGGCAGACTGCGGGGACGGCGTCAGCGCCATTTTGCAAGCCTTGGCCGTAAAGCCCAATGTTATCTTAATGGATATTGGTCTTCCCAAAATTGATGGCATCCGCGCCTCTAAAGAAATCAAGCAAGCACTTCCCAACTGCCACATCATCATGTTTACGGCCAGTGCTGAGAAAGAACATATCTATGAAGCACTTGAGGCTGGCGCCGACGGCTACTGCTTAAAGACTGTAGCGGGAGAGCATCTCTATGCTGCCATCAAAGCCGTTACCTCTGGCGCCACCTGGCTAGATCCAGGTATCGCTCATAAACTACTTAAGGCACAAGATAAGCAATCCAGCCAAGAATCGAGCGCAGTCATAACCAGCTCACTGCCTCTGAAACCATCGCCCAATTCAGCCCTCTCAGAAGAACAAGTGGCCATTCTAAAAATGCTAAGCGCTGGCTGCAGCCTGGAGACTATTGCCAAACAAACCAGCGCTTCGCTTGGAAATGTAGGCGGTTTAGTACAAGGAACACTCGATCTTCTGCTCAAAGCCGCCAAACAAGAGTTAAACGACAAAGGCGAAACGCCCATAGCACCTTATAAAACCGGGGGCCCCGATAGGCAAGGAATAAAGAATTACCAAGACGGAAGAACACCTATCGGTGACCGTTACGAAATTGACGGTGTTCTTGGTCGGGGCGGAATGGGCATTGTCTACAAAGGCAAGCACGTTTTAATGAATCGACCTGTAGCAATAAAAATGCTGCACCCGGAACACGCAGCCGACGACCATGTTGTTGCCAGATTTCAAACTGAAGCCCAGACCTTAAGCCAACTGTCACACCCAAATTTAGTTTCTGTCTTCGACTTTGGCGTCACTGCTAACCATGAACCATACATGATTATGGACTTTCATTCCGGGCAAAGTCTGGACAATTTCCTCATTGCCCAAGGTCCGCTCGATAGCGATATTGGAGTGAGTATTTTTAAGCAGGTTCTAAGCGGCCTAAGCATCGTACATAAAGCCGGAATTGTGCACAGAGATATAAAACCAAGCAATATTATTGTTTCGCAGGACCGCAACCCAGAGGTTAAAATCGTAGACTTTGGCATCGCCAAAAACCCAAGTACAGAAAAAGAACGGCTAAAAATAACCAACACTGGAGAAGTTGTTGGTACACCGCGCTACATGAGTCCCGAACAGTGCACGGGCAAAGAACTAGATGCCAGAAGCGACATCTACGCCCTCGGCTGCGTCATGTATGAATGTTTTACAGGCAAGGCCACTTTTGATGGCGACAGTTTTTACGACATGGTCCGCCTTCATCTTAACGAAGCGCCTTCCAGGTTGCCGTTTTTCCAGCCTGGGGTCAGTCATCCCAAAGAGCTAGTGGAAATAATTTTCAAAGCACTAAATAAAAATCCAGACGATCGCTACCAGAGTGCCGAAGAAATGCTTGAGGCACTGAACAAAGTATCGACCATGTCAAAAAACGCACAAGTGGCAGACTAAACCAAAGACTGATTTCGACAATAGTGGTAGTAAGTTCATGGACAATTTTCAAGAAAAGCTACAAGCACTAAAGAACGGACCACTCGGTTCAGTATTGAGCCAAATTGAAGATCCACAGAAGAAACTTGAAGCCCAACAGGCCATTGAGCAACTAATCACACTAGCAGAAGATGAGCATAGACAGCACCTCAAAGGCAAAAGTGAACATACCTCATGCATCGATGCAGAAGGCCACCAACGATTAATAGAAGAGTTGACACAAGCTCGTGACCAGGCCCAAGCTGTTTCGAAATTGAAATCAGAGTTTGTCGCCAATATGAGTCATGAAATTCGCACACCGATGAATGGCATTCTCGGCATGGTCGAAATACTCTTGCGTACAGAGCTTAGCTCCTCAGCCAGAGAATACACTCTCCTCCTCAAAGAAGCAGGAAAATCTCTGCTAAGCATCTTGAACGATATCTTGGACTTTTCAAAAATAGAAGCCGGACGCATAGAAATATCCAATTGCGAATTTGACCCCACAAGCCTGATTGAAGGAGTCGGTGAAATTCTCTCCCCCCAGGCCGATGGCAAAAATCTTCTGCTATCGACATTTATTGACCCGCGAATTCCTGCTCTCGTAACCGGTGACCCGCTTCGGCTGCGGCAAATTCTACTTAACCTCGGCGGCAACGCTATCAAATTCACCAATCGAGGCAGCGTCACTATTCGAGCAGATCTTGTCAACCATTTTGATGAAAAAGCAGAAATTTGCTTTTCGGTTGTTGATACGGGTATTGGCATTCCTGAAGTTAGCCTAGAGCGCCTCTTTGAGCCATTCGTACAAGTTGATGGTTCAATTAGCCGCAGATACGGTGGCACAGGCTTAGGTCTAAGCATCTCCAAGCGTCTAATTGAATTGCTCGGAGGCACAATAGGCGTTGAAAGCACTGTAAACCGTGGTTCTAATTTTACCTTCACGATCAATCTACAATCACCAAAACGTTGCAGCTCAGGACCAATAACCAATAGTTTTCAATCAAATGCGGGTAGTTCAACTGTAATAATTTTGGATGACGACGCCCAGCTTAAAGACTGCATTTCGAACTATTGCAATTGCTTCGGACACAAAGCCGAATCTTGCACGACTGTTTCAGAAGCAATTACCCGCATTGAAATAGCGAAAGAAACCGGCAACACAGTGACATTGATAGTAGATGGTGCACGCCACAGTCAGCTAGCCCTCGACCTATTTGAGCGCGAATTTTACGGTCAAGAGAATCAATCACAGCGCATAATTTTATTAACGACTAAAGACCTTAGAGTTGAAACGGAAGGGCTCTTACCCAAGAGCTTGGCCAAAACACTAACCAGGCCAGTGCGGCGCAACGCGCTGAAATACTATCTAAGCGCCCCCAATCCGCACCAGATTAACGGAGAAGAACCGCAGCTCAAAAGACCGAAAAACTACAAACCAGCGAATACGCGAAAGCTCAGAGCACTCGTGGCTGACGACAATAAACTCAACCAACAAGTGGCCAAACTGCTTCTACAGGGCTTAAACTTGGACGTAGAGGTTGTGGAAAACGGTATGGAAGCAGTTGCCACTTTCGATAGCGGCAACTTTGACATTGTCTTTCTCGATTGTCAAATGCCCGAGTTAGATGGCTATGCCGCTGCTAGAATTATAAGAAAGCTGCAAGAGCAAAGAGACACCCACGTTCCTATAATTGCTATGACAGCCAATGCCCTAGAAGGAAGCAGAGAAGACTGTCTAGCTGCAGGAATGGATGACTATTTAGCCAAGCCAATTGAGCCAGTAGAACTTGAGAGAGTACTGCGGGCATGGTCCAAAGACTTAGAAAAAATCAGCACAATCACCCAGCGTCTAATTACAGGTCAATTCGTGAGCCAATCGCCAGAGCCAGTTATTGAAATCGAAACTCTAGCTTCACGCTTTAGTGAGAAAAACTACAAACAGCTACTAACAATGTTTGCCGATACCGCCATAGGCGAAATTACCACTCTACAAGAGCACCTTGGCAAAGAAGACTATAAGGCCGTGCGCTCAGCAGCACATGCATTTAAGGGCGCCTGCGGCACAATTTGTGCCCCTAAAGTAGCAGGTACATTGCAAGAGTTGGAAGCAGCAGCTATTTTGGCAGACGTCTCTCAATGCAAAGCCTTGCTTTCGCGCTTAGACGCCGAAGTGAAAAAAGCACTGGTTGAGACCCAAGGGCATTTAAAAGGGAAATAATAACTTGGCCAATCACCGCAGAATTGCAAGAACTGTCGGAAAGGCAGTAGTTCTGCTGGCTTTACTGATTAGTGTCACTCCCGGTCGGGCAGGAAATCCAGGCGATCTCGATCAAGACCCAGCCCTAGAAGAGAACTGGATGCTCGACCGAAAAAGGCAGTTAATCCTAGACAAACCGACGTACCTGAATAACCTTCGAGAACAAAGACTACGCCTAGAGGCGGAACTAAAAAAGGATCCTAAATTAGCTCAAGAAGACACAATCAGAGCGGCACATAAATTAGTGCCAATCTATCAAGCTCTAGGGCTAAATAAAGAGCTAACAGAACTAACCAAGCGCCTTGAAGACCTTAGCTCTGTGTCGAGCCAGTGGCTTTTGCAGAGTTTCTATCTTGCACGGAGCGACAAGCAGCATCTGTTAAAAGTGTTAAAGCGTTCATATGCATTGCAAAAAGCAACTACGACCGTAGACAGAAAATGTGCCGAGCTGATCCAGTTAGCGGATCTACACTACCAACTCGGCGAGATGGCGGCAGCCGAGAGCTACTACAAAGAGGCCGCGGATCTAGCCTTGAAAGACGTCGCCTTGCAAAAGCCACCTCCTGGGACACTAATTCTTGTCCCAATCGGAGCCATAAACTCATACGCGTGCTTTTTAGCCGACAAGGACCGAATAAAAGAAGCAGATTCGTATATGAGCAAAGCTGCGGTATTCGCCCTACAGCGCAACAAATATGACTTAAGCACCGGCTATGGTGGCTTTGATGATCTGGGAACATTCTTGGAAATCATCAAGAAGAAAGATCCAAAGCTCTACTATAAGTACTATCTAAAATGGCTAGCTATCATAAGAGATACCCCTTACGCCGGAATTCTTGGCAAAAATGGGGAGGAGATAACTGCTCCAATTTTCAGGAACATTTCAGCGTTCAACGAGGGATTGGCTGTAGCCCAAGAGCGCTTCACCTGTAGATATGGATATATCGACAAGACCGGAAACTGGAAGCTCAAGCCAACTTTTCTTGCAGCCAACCCTTTCTACAAAGGAGTAGCCACAGCAAAATTTTCGAAGGGCTTACTGCCGATTGACGTTGCCGGACAATCCACTAGGTTCTCTCTTATTGACTCTTCCGGCAAAGAGTTAAAAAAGCTAATCGACCTGGACGTTACACCATTTAACGGGGACCTCTGCTTGGGCTATCGCCTTAGCAGAAACATGGCCCCGTACGCCATTGCCGATCTTATCGATAGCTCTGGAGAAACCTTACTTTCTGGCCGCCTCGGGGATCCCATTAAAGTGCGAGGTAACCACTTCAAACTATTTATTACCACCGGGAACCGCGGCCACGGCTGTGTTGTCGAGCAAGTGGGCTACCCAATTGCTCTGTCAATTTATCCAAATCCAACAAATCCAGGGCATTTTACACTAAAGCAAGAAAACGTCGAGCCGGTTGTCGAGGGAAAGATTTTACCGGAAAGAACGTACAGCTACTTTGATGCATTAGACAAGAAGATGGAAATAACAAGCGATTCTTGCAAAATTGACCAAGAGGGTGAAAACTGTTTTCTAAGAGATTTAACCGGTAAAAGAATTTCCAAAAATTACTATGGCATCAGGCAGCTTAGTTCAACTTGCTTCCGCACAACCAGTACGGCCTATCTTTGCGGACTTATAGATGCTCAAGGCCATGAAAAAGTGCCACCCAAATACAAAGAGATTAGAGCTTTTAGTGAGGGGCTGGCAGCTTTTCAAATAAACAACCGTTGGGGCTTCGTCAACGAAAATGGTAGAGAAATTGTGCCAGCAAAATATATTGAAGTAGGCGACTACAAAAATGGCGTCACTTTCTATAAACGTTTGCAATAGCTAGTTGGTCCCGACCTAGTTGAACGACAGCGCGGAGCTAGGGACTGACATCTGCTTTCAGCTTAATACCGCGAACATAACCTACAATATTTAGCCTACAGTACATGGCCTACAATACAGAGCCATGCGTTGGAAACTTCAGGCCAACCAAAGGCAAGCACCGTGATCAGCGAAAGCAGCGATACAAAGAAATACCTCTGCGCAGCAGCTCTGGCGCTCTATTGCGGTCTTTCCGGCACTGCTGCTCTGGCACAAGAAAGCCTCAAACAAGCAATCTCCCTTTACAACAAGAACGACTTTGCTTCGTGCACAGCCCTGCTTTCAAAAGACATCAATGGCTCTCTGAGAAACAATGCCAGCGCCCACTATTATTTAGCCACCGCCTGCCTCAGACTGGGGCAAAATAACGCCGCTGCTGAGCACTATCTTGCCACCAGCAGATTGGCACCAGGCACGGTTTACGACAATTACAGCAAAAAGGCCTTGCAATCAATCATGGCCAGAGCAAGCAATGTGCCTGCCTCCATCAAAGAACAATATCAGCGCCAGAATTCCCAAGGTCAAACCGGCACTAGCACGGTGCCAGCTCTAGTTCTGGTTCTAGTTCCAGCTCCAGCGCAGACTTTAGCGAGGTCAGTGATCCCACCCTTGCACCAGCTAGCCTCAAAGATGTAGACGCCACCTTCATCACCGTCCAACGCCGCACGGCCGACACCGACACAACGCTAATTCAAGTTTGCCGAGCCCTAAAATCGGTGCCCAAAGAAATAGTGGAAGACCTAAAGGGCGGCGGTATTACCGTGCTGGTGACACCGACAGTGCTGGAAGCAATGCCAGGCTCAGCCATGGAAAAGCCGCGAGGCTACGATCACGGCGGCGGTTACACAAACGCTGGAGCCCTTTTTCACTCTCCAAACATAGTCATTGGCGAAAGAGTCTCCTATCTATCGAGTGTACCGGAGCCAAACAGAAGAGTTGCCAGCGGAATGCTGCATGAAATGGGCCATGCCTATGACCATGTGAAAGGCAATCTCTCGCAAAAAGGCAAATTCAAAGAATGCTACCAAGAAGACTTCTCCCATATCACCAACACTCAGCGCACCAGGCATTCTTATTACACCCAAGAAAACGGCGCCGGTGCCAGCGAACTATTTGCCGAGCTGTTTAGCTATGGTATCTACAAATCACAACTAAGAGGCGAACAAGGGGCAGCCGACCTGCAGGTGACCTTTCCCCGCTGCACAAAATATATAGCCGACTTAATTAGAAGCAACCGCTAACTTTCTACAAATAAACCCACTATTAATTGAAAAAGCTGCGTAATAAAGTGGTCACAACGGAAAAAAGAATAACAAAATGATGAAACTATCGCTTCAACTAGCACTTTCAGGCCTTCTTGCACTATCTTGTGCCACAGCAGCATTTGCCGAAGCAGCGATCTTTTCGCAATACTCCTACGACCAGGCCAAGCAAAAGGCTGAACAAGATCACAAATTACTACTAATTGATTTCACCGCATCCTGGTGCCCTCCCTGTAAGAGAATGGAATCTTCCACATGGCCTGACGAGGCACTGCAAGCCTGGGTCAAAGAAAACGCCATTGCCATTCAGATTGATGTAGATGAAGACAAGAAAACCACCTCAGCCCTAAAAGTCAGCGCCATGCCAACCCTTGTCTTATTCTCGACAGACGGTAGCACCTCTGAAGTCGGTCGCCAGGTCGGCTTGATCAGCCCAGCGGAACTGCTGCGCTGGCTGAAAGAGGCAAAAAGCGGAAAGTCTGGCGAAGAGCTTGAGAAAGCGCAAGATGCTTCTAACGACAGCGCTATCTGGGAGCGCATTTCGGGCGCACGCCAACTGATGCTGTCGCAAAAGAATACCGAAGCCCTTGAAGAGTACTTGTGGCTGTGGAATAACCTCAAAAATGATGATGCAACTTTCGGTGAACTGCGCCTGAAGATGGTACCAGTCGAGATCAAACAACTCTGTGCCTCATATCCAGCAGCCAAAACGAAAATGGGGGAACTGCGAGATGCTGCTGAAAAAGCCGACAATAGAGCAGATTGGATCATCTTAAACGGTATACTCGATGACAATGCCCGCACATTAACCTGGTTCGACAATGCTAAAAGCGATCCAAACAAGCTAGAAACAATCAGCAAAAACAGCGCACTACTTGAGCCTGTTTTATTCTCTAACTGCCGATGGGCTGACGCGGCAAAATATCTCTATCCGCAACCTTTAGCAAAAATAGCTGAATATCACAAGCGCGCTGAAGATATGAAAAAGCCGCGTCCTGATACTGAAGTTGCCAAAGATTTTGATCCATTTCCTAGCATGATTCTTCTAGTTTATGGCGCTTACATTGGTGCCAATAAAGAAGCTGAAGCCCAGAAAATTGCCGATGAATGCTTGCGCTTAGACGACACGCCAGCAATGCATACTGCTTTAGAAAACATGGCAAAAAGCATGCGTGCAGCTCGGGGCAAATGAATCCTTGACAGCGGCGTCTGCTGTTTCTACAATGCCATAAGATTATGAAATATGACTGGCGAGTCGCTAGTCGACCACAAAGAACAGAAGAAGAATCCCCGTAATCACTCATGAGTCATCAAAATTCAAAGTTGAACATTGATGACATCGGCAACCAACTGGGGCTAACGCCCCAGTTTTTGTATGAAGCTGCAAATTTAGCATCGACCCAATATATGATTTTCGATCTGCCCAAACGCGCTGGCGGGTTCAGAACAATATGCTCACCAAAGGACGAGCTGAAAAGAATTCAGCGGGCAATTCTTGAAGCACTACTATGGAATTTCAGTATGCCTGAGCACGTACATGGCTGTGTGCGGGGCCGGTCTATCGTGTCGAACGCTCGACCGCACGTAAACAAGCCACTGGTGCTGACAATTGATCTCAAAGATTTCTTCGGTTCGATTGGCGTTGCCCTTGTTAACAAGATCTATCAAGACCATTTTAACTGTGATGAACACAGTGCCGATATTCTGACAAAACTGACTACCTACGGCAATTTCTTACCACAAGGTGCTCCCACTAGCCCCACCCTTGCTAACATCGCCGCCTTGCCCCTTGACGAATCAATAATAGAAATTTGCCAGCAAAATTTGGCATTGTTTGGCTACAGCCGATATGTTGATGATATCACCATATCTGGTGACTCAAAATTGGCGCTGCTCTTAGGTGATCTCTATAAAGCGGTCAACAAGAATGGCTTCTCTGCTAATGCCGAGAAGCTGAAGGCGAGCCTACCGTCAAACAGGCAAAAGGTGACGGGAGTAATAGTAAACAAAAAGCTTGGACCTCCCAAAAAGCTAATTCGCAAAATTCGCCAGCAATTACACTATTGCGGAAGATTTGGTATCGAAGATCATTGCCAACACGAAGGTATAGAGCCTGAAGAATTCGTCAACCAGATCAATGGCATGCTTGGCTATATTCGCCTGACCCAGCCTGAAGTTGCCGACGAATTCAAAATTAAGCTGACCAAAATTCAAGCGCTAATATCCTTTAACACTCTTGAAGAAGAAGAGAAAAAGTTCTTGATGCTTAAGTACGCCATCGAAGAAGAGAAGAACATCACCTTCTCTTATAACGATTCTCACCGCAGAGTCGCTCCTGAAGAGATTTCTATAGATGACGACGGCGTCAAAACTTTGCGTGCTTATCAAATTTTTCCAGACTATGGCTGGAAACGCTTCAATATTCTCTCTATACAATCGCTTGAAATCGAAGGGAATCTAAGTTGATGCTCTCCTGCCTCACTCCTGTCGTTTCAAGAACGAGATACCCACAACAAGGGCAGCTGAAAAGTGATGCCTCTATGCTGTGGGTAGTTCTCATTTTCCGGCAAATTTGTTCGCAGTAGAAGCTACAACCCTCCCCCGAGGCCGCCGCAGTTATTGATCATAAAAGTGCCAATCAGATGCACAATCATTGGCGCAAGAAAAACAATTCCAGCCGCCTTGGCATAAACTGGC
>Ga0075444_10000314_pt1 | contig 28996 bp, 21 predicted proteins | sample CoawatmetaG01DNA_FD_76836 | JGI IMG/M metagenome (GOLD analysis project Ga0075444, IMG submission 76836) | Marine microbial communities from the West Antarctic Peninsula - Coastal water metaG017-DNA | ecosystem: Environmental > Aquatic > Marine > Coastal | place: Atlantic Ocean: West Antarctic... | reverse complement strand
CTCATCTAAATTTCCGGCCAAAATAAAGTAGCCACCATAGGCGGCATCAACATGAATACGAAACTGATACTTATCGCGCAGCTTCAGAACGTCTTTTAGTGAGTCGACAGAGCCTGTCGATGTAGTTCCGGCTGTTACCACCACAGTGCCAACATTGCCTTGAATTAGATGTTCTTCTAGTGCGACCATGTCCATGCGACCGCTAGGTGCCACAGCAACCTTAGCGAACTCTAGACCCAGTACCGCACTGATGCGACTGTGGGTATAGTGCGCCTGTTCTGAAGCGAGAATTGTCTTTCCCGGGTGCAAGGTTCCCGCCACCCACAAGGCTTCTAAGTTAGCCATGGTGCCCCCCCCGCACAAATGGCCGAGATGCTGCTCGAAACCAAACATTGAAGCAATGTTGGCTACAGCTTCTTTCTCTAAAGCAGAAGTGGCTCTGCCCCCATCTAAAGCGTGATTGTTGGGATTGACCCAAAGGCTAAGCATGTAAGCTAAGCGAGCAATTGAGTGTGGCGGCTTGAGCATTTGCCCAGCGTAAAGCGGATGCTGATAAGGATAGTTATCTTGCAAGCGCTCGGCTAGATCGAGCATAACCACTCGCAATCTATCAACATCAACTTCTGCTTCAAAATGAGGAAGATCAGCGAAACCTTCCTGCATTTTGTTGACAGCTTCTTCGAGCAAATGCAAACTTCTAGTCTCAAACAGCATATTTAATCTACGTCTCTCAGCCAATACAAATAAGAGCCAAACTATAGCAAAAATTGAAACTCAAGGGGCAAATGCTCAAGGACTGATGCTCAAGGGCTGGCACTCACGAATCTTTCACGCTGCCATCGCTAATCTCAGACATACACCCCACACTGCAAGAGGTTCAATATGTTCGACCAGGTTCATGAAGACGCTAGGCCAAAAATTGAGCCCGCCACTTCGGCTTTTCTTGATCAACTGCAAAAGCCCTTCAGCGCTGGCAATATAGCCGACAACAAAGCAGAAGCAGGTTTCAATAAAACCAATAACAAAGGCAGCCTGAACGACCTGTTGTTCGATCCCACGCCCCTAGGAAAGGCACTTAATAGTGGCTTCAAGGCCGAACCTCATCATATAGAAAATGTGCCAATTCCGAAGCCAAGACCGGCAGATTTAGAGACAAAGAAAGCTGAAACAGAAAAACCAGCTCCACTTTCAAGAGATCAAAAAACAGCCCTAAAAGAATTGACAGCCTTTAAATTTGGACCAATCACGGGCCCTGGCATGAGTGAAGCAAAGGCAGCCAGCGACCAACTAATTAAAGAGCCAAATAAAGCTACAGCTTTACCCAAATACAAAGGTCGCTTCGAAGACGCTATCGCCACCTCCGACAAAAACTATTTTGATATAGAGAAGAAACAAAGCCCTGTCATTACTGCGGCTGAACTCAACTATGGCATGGCCATCACCAGGCTAACTGATTCTTTCAGCACCTTTAAACAGGAGATTGAAAAACTGCCGCCCGATGCACAGAAAAAAGCACAACAATTGCAAACCGACCTGGCTGATCCAGCTAAAACAGGAAAGGCTCAACAAAGGTTTGCCAACGACTTCAAAGACTATCCAGATTTTGTCAGCGCCACTAGCAAGCTAATTTCCGACTCCAAAGCAGAAGAGCTGGCCAATTCGGAATTAACCACAGCCCGCAAACCATTAATTGACGCTGCAAAAGAGGAGGCTCTGACAAGATACATTTACAAGCGAGCAGCAGATTTAGCTGGCAATGCCACACTTTCAAGAAGTGTGGGTGAAGAGGCACTACTAATGGCACAACGAGCAATCGAAATTGAACAAAAAGAGAAACCTAAAGCCAGCAGTCTAATTGGCATTTGATAGGTGGAGCATCAATAGAAAAAGAAAAACTACTTAGGCCGATGAGCTTCGATAATGCTCGCGCTATTCTCATCGAGCCACCGCTGCGCCCCTTCCTGATTGGTGAAATCGCCTTCGCGCTGCGCTTCGCGGGCAGCTTCAATGACAGCTTTAAAATGCGGTCCCGGTTTAATATTCATATTGAGCAGCATATGACCATTAACAATGGGCTTCTCACCAAGCTTACCTGCTTCTTTCAGCTCTTCCAACTTTTGCAATAGAAACTCTTTGTGAGAGCGTCCAGCGTCAGAATTTTTACTGCCAGTGGCATCGGCGTGCTGAATCTCAATTAAATCCATGACGTCTGGTCGCTCCAGCAGGGCTGTAAGCTTACCGGGACGCATGACCGTAACTTCGTGCATTGCCATGTGCAAGCGCACCAACTCAGAAATGCGCTCTTGTTGATTAGAAGACAGCTTTAGTCTGCGAGCAATTTCTTGCGTAATCTCTGCACCTTTGGCGTCATGACCATGGTTAGAGATGCCACCATCAGGCCAGAATTTCTGCGTTGCGGGCTTACCAACATCATGCAAGAGTCCACCCATCATGCGCTCAAAATTTCCGCCTGTGAGATTTTTCAAGACCAGTTTCGTGTGGGTCCAGACCGTTCCTTCCGGGTGCCATACAGGGTCTTGCCGCCCTTTTGGCCCTCTTAACTTATAGACCTCAGGCAAAACTTGTTTCATCAAGCCAGAGTCCATCATAATTTGCATGCCGCGCACGGGGTTAGAAGAGGTCAACATCCCTTTGATTTCGTCGCGCACCCGCTCGCTAGAAACAGCATGAATACCAAACGAATTAGCTTTTAGAGCGGCCATGGTCTCGGGATCGACAGTGAAACCCTCATACTTAGAAGCAAAGCGAGGCACACGAAGCATACGTAATTTGTCTTCAGAAAAACGCTCTGCCGGATCACCCACCGAGCGAATAATCTTACGGGCAAGATCGTGCTGACCACCATGAAAATCGTAAATTACTCCAGTGACAGGATCTTGGAACATGGCATTGATCGTCAAATCACGTCGAGCAGCATCGGCCGATAGAGAACTGACAAACTGCACGCCGTCTGGCCTGCGGCCATCAGAGTAAGTGCTCTCCGAGCGCAATGTGGCAATTTCAAACTCACGACCATTGACGACCACATTGATCACGCCAAAAGCTTTGCCCACAGGAATTACTTTATAGCCTTGATCTAAGAATAATCTTTCGACCTGATCTGGTGTGGCAGAAGTGGCAATGTCATAGTCTTTCGGCGTCTTCCGCATAAGCAAATCGCGCACTGCACCACCGGCAAATACACCAATGTGTTGTTTGTCTTGCAGTGTCTGAACCAAGTGAGTACCAAGCTCGCGCTGATAGGCAGACTCTGCTTCGGGACTTAGCTCGGCAGCCTGCTTTAGCTCAGCAAGATCGCCAGCCCCATGGCCAGGACCATTTCCATGATCACCATGATTATCATGATCATGGAAATTGCGATTGGGACGAAACTGCCCCTGACTCTGCTCGAACTGCTTAAACTCTAGGGCCCAATGCTGTTCATAGGTAAGATTGCCGACCTTTAAATTAGGAATTAAGGCCGCCAGCGACTCCACTCCAGCAAGATTTGCAGTGGCGCCGGGTTTAACCACTGGCGAAATTTCAGCGCCAAATTTTCCCTGGGTCAACTCGCCACGAATCGCCGCCTCGCTACTGCGAGCCTCAAGTTCCTGACCTAATCTGGTTTCTCTATATTTTTGCCAAGCAGCATCCCGATTTCCTTCTTTCAAGTTGTCTGCAGCAGCCTTGAACTGTTGCTCAAGAGCCAGAGGCAACTTATGCTGACTCAAGTGCTTCAGCTCATGACCAAGTTCAGCGGCATCGGCACCACTTTTAAGCTCAACGCGACGAGAGCCAGAAGCAAGCGACTGGGGCGCATCCGTTTGCACTCGCGCCCAGGGATTTTCACTCAATATGTTTTTGAAGGTGGGTGAACTTTGAGCCTCAACACTAAAATTATTGGCGACCAGGCGATCAACCGGCACACCCCGACCGACAGCCAAATTCAGGTGATCGGCAGCTTGAGTAATGGCACGCTGACCCAGGGGCAAAGCATGATTCATGACCATGCCACCAACCGCTGCTTTGGTCAAAGTCTCGGTATCGGCTAATTTGCCCTCGGCAATGGCAGTCGCAGTCAAGGTTTGCACACCGCCACCGACAAAGCCAGTAGCTGTGCGAGCTAACAGACGTCCAGCTAAACCACTATGAGAGGCCAGCATATTGCCAGCTTCGAAAACTCCAAACCCAGCGGCACCGGCCACTCCATTGCCCAACCTTGACTCGCCGGGCCTGACTTCGCGCACCGTATCATAAGCAAAAGCACCAAGCACAGAGGCGGTTGAACTACTCTGCATGGCCTTAGCAGCAAAGCCCTCTAGGGCCAGATGCGAGCCCGTTGCCCGCAAGGCAGAGCCAGCGGCTTTACCGGCGATCACATAGGGCACGAGCGACCCCAGACCGCCAGAAACAGTTTGTGCCAGCCAGCCAGCCGACAAAAACTCAGCTGGGGCAACCTGCATGGGCTCAAACTTACCAATCAGCGGGGCTTCTTTTGTATGGCTGTCTTTTGTATCACTATCTTTTGTATGACTATCTTTGCCACTAACAAAACTATAGGCGCCATTCACCCCTGAAATAACTGTGTTAGCTGGCTCAAGTAAACCAGCATTAACCGCTGGCGCGACAACATTTTCCTTTACGCTAGTAAGGGCCTCAGAAACCAGATTGCCGCTAGCCCGTTTGCCTGCTTCCACATAAGCATTGCCTAGCTCCTTGAAGCCTGGGGCGCTCAATTCAGGATCATTAGGTCTAATTGGCATACCCTAATTTCGCCTAATCAGGCCAGGCGCACAATGGGGAATACCGCCAGCAATATTAAATCGGAAATCCTAAATAGGACGCGCTAGAATTAAACGAATTAAGCGAATTAAGCTCAGCCACTCCTGCTCAGCTGAACAAGCAGACACTTTTGCAAAATAGTTGAGTACTCAAGTATTTTAAAAAGCAGGACTAGCGAGAAGAAATTATTTGCAGGAATTATTTGAAGGAAACACTTGAAGTAATGGGCACTCCAAACAAAACCAAAACAAGTTTAGGCCGCGCTCTTGCCACTAAACTCATAGCCGCAGTGCTTGTGGCAGCCAGCGCAAGCGGCTTAGATTTATTGTTGCTGGCCCAGCCAGCCCAAGCAGAGCGGCGCGCTGACCATGTCTTCATTGTTAGCTTTGATGGCGGCAAACCAAGCGTCATGAAGCAGAGCAAAATGCCCACGGTCTTTAAGCTTTCAGACGATGGCGCCACAAGCTGGACAGCCCAGACTATTTTTCCGAGCATTACATTGACTTCGCATACTTCAATGCTTACAGGCGTTGGCCCAGAGAAGCACAACACCCTGTGGAACGACTGGGAACCAGAGCAAGGCATGGTCAAAGTACCAACTATTTTCGCCCTTGCTACCAAGCAAAACTTGACCACAGCCATGTTCGTTGGCAAACCAAAATTTATACACCTCTATCAGGCTCACACAGTTAATAGATTCTCGCTGCCGTCTTACGAATCGAAAGCAGTGGCCGCCTGCGCCGCGCAATATATTGAGCAGCGCAAACCGAACCTCTGCTTCATTCACTTTGCTGACCCAGACGGTGCTGGCCATCAGTACGGCTGGGGCTCAAAGGAACAGATACAAGCTTTAGCAGATTCAGATGCGGCTCTTGATACAGTAATAAAAGCAATCGAGAAAGCTGGCATTCAAAAAACCTCAGTGGTTATCCTCACTGCCGATCACGGTGGTCACGATAAAACTCACGGCTCGCGCTCACCAGAAGATATGACCATTCCTTGGATAGTCTGGGGTGACGGCGTCAAGCACGGCTTTAAGATTACAGAACCAGTCACCACATACGATACCTCGGCAACGGCTTTATGGTTGCTCGATGTACCAATTCCAAAAGAATTTGATGGCAAACCAATCAAATCAGCATTTGCCGAACAAACAACGGCTCAAAACTGATGATTGGCAGACTAGTCGATAACTCTATTTGACGATACGGTCAAGAATTTTCAAGACGCGGTCATCTTCAGGATCAAGGCGAAGGGCTTCAGCCAACACTTTACCGGCTTCGGTCTTCTCGCCTGTTGCCTCAAGAACACGACCTAAATTGTAATAGGCATTCTCATAGTTAGGCTTTTGATTGATTGCCAGCTTGTATTCTTCAACAGCTCTCTTGTTATCACCAACTCCAGACAAAGCATTGCCCAGCACAACGTGATAAATAGGTTGGCTCTGGTCGAGGTTTACAGCCTGTTGTGCTTGATCAAGAGCAGGTTGCATCTTGCCTTGCTCAAAATAGACAACACTTAAGTTTGAATGTGCTTGGTGCATCTTGGGGTCTAGTTCGACCGCTTTGCGCAATTCAACTTCTGCACTCTTCAAATCGTTATTAAGACGAAGAGCCCAGCCCAAGTCATTGTGGGCCACGGCATCATTGGGCTTATCAGCAACAACTTTGCGCAGTGTTTCAACAGAAAGTTCGTTCTTGCCTTGGGCAGCAGTAGTCCAGCTACCCGAGCGACCAGCATTGAGAGCTTGGGCATCAGGACCAGATTCACCGGTCTTCGCCTTTTTGGCAAAAGCACCGCTGGTAACACCACTAGAAGCAAGAGCGACAACTAGGCTGAGCAATATGAAAGAACTTTTGCGTGAAACTTTGTGCATGGCAGAATCTAACCCTTTAAACAGGCAACAAGCAAAAGTTTACTACGACCGGCCCAAGCAAACCATTGATTGATTTAACGTTTAGGCCTCCTAGCAATTAGCCGCGGGCAATAAGCTGGCGCCGGGGCCTCATTAGGCTCACCCTGGTGGACCATTAATAGACCACATTATGAAGCACATGCCAGCAGCCACAATCATCAATGAGAAGATCAAGGCCTCAAATACGTTCTTTGCATCTTCAAAAGCCTGGAAAGTAAAGACCCCGCCGCCACCAACAAAGATAGCGCCGATTATAAAAAGCAAAATTCTCTCAATCGGTTCCATTGGGCTTTCCTTCGACTATCGCTATCTTAAGCCTCAACCCGATTTTTTAGCAGGGGGCATACTACGCAAAACGAGTATGAGAATCAACATTCCTACAAATCCGACCGAAACAAGCAGCAATTGCAGGTATTTTTCGTCGCGGGCGACCTGAACCTGTAGATTTCTGCGGCGCAAAAACTTGCGCGGGCGAGCTGGCGGGCGCGAAGTGCTAATTTTAGGAATAAACTCAACATTGCGCAAAACCGCAACACCTGGCTGGGCATGGCCATCGGGATGATTCTCTAGGCCCTCAGCTTTGAGGCTATTAATGCCGACAAAACTGGCCGAAAGCGCCAAACTACAACTGACGAAGGCAAAAAGAGCTAATTTTAAAAACTGTTTTTGTCTCTTGTAACTATGGCCTACAGAGAATTTGCTTCCTAATCTCACTATCGATTCCGTGCCTAATGGGTTTATAGCGCTTCTATATTATCGTTCCAGTCAATTACTGATTATTCAAATGCTGATTTTAGCGCCAGTTACTAATACTAACAGGCATGCGCTTACGGCCCCAACGCCCCTTGGCCGCCCCAAAGACCCCAGCAATGGCGCCGCCGCAACCGTTACATAAGCCAGATGGGCCGTCTATATTATATTTTCCAATCTCGTACCAGTTGCGCTCAATCAAAAGTTTTTGGCAGGACGGACAATAGGTGCTCTGATGCCTGACATCATCCACATTGCCTACATATACATACTTAAGGCCCAAGCTCATGGCAATTTGGCGAGCACGCAGAAGAGTAGCCGGGGGAGTTGGTGGACGCTCATCTAAGCGAAAATCAGGGTGGAAAGCAGTAAAGTGCAGAGGCACATCGCTGCCAAGATTAGCCAAAATCCACTCGCACATAGCCTGAAACTCAGTATCTGAATCATTCTCATGGGGAATTACCAAATTTGTGATTTCAAACCAGACATTGCTTTCGTGCTTGAGCCACTTTAGGGTATCGAGCACCGGTTCGAGGTGAGAAAGAGTCAGCCTCTTATAGAAGACTTCGGTGAAGGCTTTAAGGTCGACGTTGGCGGCGTCCATAACCGAATAGAACTCTGGCCGCGCCTCCGCGGTGATGTAGCCAGCCGTAACCGCCACAGTCTTAATGCCTAGCTGGCGGCAAGCTTTAGCCGTATCGATGGCATACTCGGCCCAAATCACTGGATCGTTATAAGTAAAAGCCACAGAAGCACAGCCGAGCTCTTGTGCCGCCAGGGCAATTTGCTCAGGACTGGCTTTCTCGCTTAACAGCTCAATTTCGCGAGACTTACTAATTGACCAGTTTTGGCAAAACTGGCAACCAAGATTGCATCCAGCGGTACCAAAAGAAAGCACGCTTGTGCCGGGGAGAAAATGATTGAGCGGCTTTTTCTCAATAGGATCAATACAAAAGCCAGTACTGCGCCCATAAGTGGTGAGCTTTACTGAATCTTGTAAATTTTGCCGGACGAAGCAAAAACCCCTATCCCCTTCTTTTAACTGACAAAAGCGCGGGCACAGGTCGCATTGCACTCGCCCATCGGCGAGCTTGTGCCAGTAACGCCCGTCAACTATGTATTGCTGCTCGTTCGCTTCTTTGTCCATATCTTCCTTGTCCATATTTTTAGTATAGATGGCAAGGGAAAGATTAAATGTGACTTTTCCATATCAAAAAAAACAGGCTTGCGCATATACACAAGAGTCGAAGTTACCAATGTTCAATTTCCACAGTTAACCCCGGAGCCCAAAGTGCCTTTAGACGTACCCCCTAAAAAAGACGTTCACAAGGAAGGCGACAAGCCTCAAGAACATGCCGGCGACACTCAACAAAGTCGCTTGCTTCTTTCTCTTGAAGCCAGCAAAAAGCCAGAAGCTAAGGTTGAACAAAAAGCCAAACCAGCAGCCAGTGATGAAAGTATGGCCGCATATATCTCCAGCGGAATCGACAAAGCATCCTCACTTCTATCAGATGCAGTGAGCATGCTACCCACCCTTACTATTGACGACAAGAAACCAGCTTCTAGTGAAAAAGTTGACATCAGCAGCTTCCTCAAAGAAAACTGCAAAGGCGAGGACAAGAACGAAGCCTGCAAAGTCACTCCAGTGGATGCCGGAGTCAAAGGTTTTGTCTTCAAAGCCGAAAAACCACTAGTAGAAGACAAAAAAGAAGGCGCAACCCTTAGCACTGCCGAAACCAAACTTTCTAGCAGCGACTGGAACAAACTTTTCGCCGCCTATGACTCCCAAAATCCAAGCAAAGCCGGTCAAGTAGAACGTACCACCAATGGTCTGGTACACCGCGACAGCACTGGCAAAGCCGATGTAGTCAGAACTGCTGAAGGCACAATATTGAGAACCACCGACGGCGGCCAACTGAATGCCTCAGACGCTGGTGACAAAATCAAAGTTGGACCAGATGGAAAACTCCAGGCCTCTTTCGATAAAGATGGCAATTTCACCGCCGTGCTCGATAGCGGCAATCGCATGGTGATTGAAAAAGGTAGCGAGCATGCTTACTTTGTCGACGCTGCTGGTAATCGCTTCGGCCAAGTCTTCAACAGAAAAGACGGCGGCTTTGAGGTAATCGGTGAATACAAAAACGGCAAACTGATTGCCACCAATGGCGAAATGAACACCAAAGATGGGCTAGCCCAAATTGTAGAAGAAGCCGCCGCTCAAGCGGCCACTTCTGGCAAAACCGTAGTCGTACAAGCAGATGGCGGCATAGTTGCCGTTGCCGCCGATAAGAGTTTTGTTGCCCTGCAGAACGATGGTTCATCAATTGTCTCTATGCCCGATGGACGCTACCTGGTTCGCAGCGACAAAGGCGAACTGTCGATCTGCTCACCAGATGGCACCACTGAAAAAATCTCCAAAGAATTTCTCGATTCAATTCGTGAAAGCAAAAAACCTGAAATGTTGGCTCTACGCAATGCTGCTGAGCAACTTAGAAAATTCAGCATCACCCACACATTGCACGGTACCGACGGCAAAGCCAGCCTATCGATGATCAACAATATCCTCAGCGGTACCGTCACTGATTCTTTCACCACTCAACAACAAAATGGCGTAACTACAACCACAAATCTTGAGACCGGAGCCACACAAACAGTCGACGTCAACAAAAAGACCGTAGAAAACAAATCTGCTGACGGCACAGTCGATAGAATTGAAGCCAAGCCTGATGGCAAGTTTAGAATTCAAACCAAAAACTATACCTATGATTCTGGCACCGTAACCACCAAAGAAGGTGACGTTTTCAGCGCCGATCACGTCAGACTAGCCAACGGCACTGAAATAGACAAAAACAACACAGTAACAATGGCCGATGGAACAACAATTAGAGCCGACGGCACCTACACTTCTCAAGGACGAGCCAAAGCCGAAATGGTCATGGCTGCTAAAGTAGCTGAAAGCAAAGCACAAAGCATGGCTGGCTACGCTGAAGGACTAGCTGGAGCAATTCGCAGCAGAGCAGCCTCAGGACACGCCACCGCCAGTGATATCGCTTCCCTAGAATCAGTATTCGCCGGCCTCTGCGATGCTGTAGCCGCACTCGGTATGGTTGGTGACCCTTCCGTCTCTTACAAGCTCTACTCAGCCAAAGGCACTGTTTCTGAATCAATCAGCACCAGCCTCGCTAATTTGAACAGCAAAGCAGCCTAGAGAACTAAACTAACTGATACTTCGCCAGCATGGGCTGCCATAAACCGCTCGATTTCAATACTAGCTCGGCTACTTCCCGCAGGGCACCACTGCCACCATTGGCTCTAGTGACATAATCAGCCTGGGCTCTCATCTCCGGTCGGCCATCGGCAACGCAAACCCCCAGCCCACTGCGTTTAATCAAAGGAAAATCAGTAAAGTCATCGCCAATGAAAGAAACATTTTCGTCGGTCAAATTTTCTTTCTGCAAAATCTCTTCGTAGGTGGCGACCTTCTCTAAGAATCCCTGACAGACATAAGTAATGTTGAGAATGCGCGCCCGCTCGGTCACAGCTGGAGAATCGCGACCACTAATCAAGCCGGTTTTGATACCGCTCCAGTGCAGCATATGAAAGCCAAGACCGTCTTGCGAATTGAACCCTTTAAATTCGGTTGCTTTACCATCTGGTCCAGGAAAGTAAAAGAGCTTGCCATCGGTTAATACACCATCGACATCCATTAAAATCAACTTGATTTTCGCGGCGCGATTTTTTACATCATCGCTTACTTTAGAATTGCTCACTGCAATAAGTATGTCGTCGCTTTCAGGGGGCTGCATAAGTTAATCTCCGATTTGCCCTTCATTTTAGCGAGTTCTTGCATTGAAGTTCTAAGCTATGGATAAATTACTATGCAACATTAGTGACAGCCACCGGCTGCAAAGAGGACAAGTCTTAATAGGCCATGCAGAAATCATTTTTTTACTCAGAGCCAGATCCAAACTCCGATTCAAAATCGCAGCCAGCGATTAGCTTTGAAGTTCTAGACATTGAAGCTGTAAGCATCGAAGCTGGCATTGCGAAAGACGCCGGTGCTGGCGACACCGAAGATGATTCGGTGCAGAGAATTACTCTTGCAGCCCCAGAGATTCACACCTGCGATGTACTAGTTGCTGGCGGTGGCATGGGCGGAATCGCAGCAGCCCTTGAGGCGAGTAAGAGCCTAACAACCATACTGACCGAAGAGACAACTTGGCTTGGTGGTCAAATGACCAGCCAAGGAGTCTGCGCTCTGGACGAAAACAAATACGTAGAGAGTACCGGAGCCTGTAAAAGTTATCTCGATATGCGCGAGGCTATTCGCCAGGCTTATAGAGATACAGGCAAACTGACAACAGCGGCAGCCAACGACCCTCTTCTGCATCCTGGCAGATCATGGGTAACCAGGCTGGCTTTCGAGCCAGAAATAGCGCTTCCGGTGCTCGACAATCTACTGTTACCTGGGGTCAACAGTGGCAAACTAAAAATTATGCAGCGGCTCAAAGCTATAGCAGTGGCCAGACAAAGTGCCATTCAAGCCGTACTTTTTGTTGACCTCGATACTGGTGCTTTTCATGAAGTGCAACCGCGCATAGTTATCGATGCCACAGAACTGGGCGACTTACTTAGCCTGGCAAAAATACCTTACAAAACTGGCTCAGACAGCCGCTTAGATACTGGTGAAAACCACGCACCACTTGAAGGCGATAGCGAGAACGTGCAAGATTTTGTCTATCCCTTTGTTCTGGAATATCATCCAGGCAAAAGTTTCGTCATTGAAAAACCAGCAGACTATGACCAGTTTCTCGCCGCTGGCAAATTCTCATTTGATGGCTATCACATGTTCGAAGAAGTAGATGACTTCAGCACAGGCGAGAAGCGACACTTACTGCCATTCTGGACCTATCGTCGCCTGATCGACAAAGCTCTCTTCCAGCCTGGCTGTTATGCCTCAGATGTATCAATGATCAATTGGGACAGCAACGACCTGCGCGACAAAAACATAATAGACAAGCCAGCGTCCGTACAAAGAGACTATTTAGCCCTGGCTAAGAGGCTCAGCTTAGGCTTTCTCTACTGGTTACAAACAGAGGCCAGTCGCGACCATAACAAAGAAAGCGATGACCAATTAGGCAGTGACAAATCAGTCAAGGGATATCCAGAATTAAAACTGGTAAAAAATGTTCTTGGCACCGCCGATGGTTTGTCAATGCATCCATATATTCGCGAGGCTCGCAGACTGGTAGCAAAAACAATTGTCTGCGAACAAGATATTGTCGAGTCCTGCAACAGCGGTGCCAGAGCCAGACTCTTCGATGACTCAATAGGCATTGGCTTATACCCGGTAGATATTCATGGCCGCCAGGAAATACCAGGGGCCGCACAAGCAGCTAAGCCCTTTCAAATTCCACTCGGCGCGCTAATCACTGAAAACTGTCTCAATTATATTGCCGCTTGCAAAAATATTGGGGTCACCCATATAACCAATGGCGCCTATCGTCTGCATCCCGTTGAATGGGCAATTGGCTCAGCTGCTGGCACACTAGCAGCCATCTATTTAAGTCGCAACCAGTTTGGCGAACAACAACTACTGTCCGCCAGAGACCTACTAGCAGTGCAATTGGCCTTAACCGCTCCAAGCTGTGGCGCTCCGATCTTCTGGTTTGATGACGTGCCGCCAAGCCACGAACACTTCCAGGCTATTCAGATCATGTCAGTCACAGCTATTATTGAGTGCAATCAGTTTAGCCTCAGCTTTGAACCAGAGGAATTGGTTACAGCCAAAGAAGTCGACCAGGCTGTAGCCCGCCTCAGTAAGTACTGCAGTAGCCTAAATCAAGATTTGAATCTTAAAATTAAAGTCGGCAGCCAACTCTCCCGGGCGGAACTGGCCGACGTCTTGCTGCGCGCCCTCAAGCTCGCCCTGCATCTTTAAAGACTGTGCAAATGCACATATGAACCGACTGGCAAAATTCATAACATGGTGACATCAACCACCAAGCCAGGAGCGACAGACAATGAGAGCAGATTCTAGCGACAGACAAATTTCTTCCGGCTCAACCGAACCTGGTAATTTTCGCTCACACTACAGTTCAGAACTCCTCGACCCTGCGCAACAGATTGGTAGACTGCCAGCGCATAGTGCAGCACTGCGAGAGGCGGAGCGCGCCTTAACGACCAGCGAGAAAAATTTTGATGATACGGCAAAACTTTCGTCAAGAATTTCGGAGAATCCTTCTGGTTTACCAAAACTAGAGATTCACTTTGACGACAAAATCAATTACTTTGCCGAGCACAGCCTGGTGGTCGACAAAGCCAGAAGAATCGCTTTCGACTTTGAGCACAACCCTCAAATAGCCAAAGCGGTATGGGGCGGCGGAATGGTGACAATGGCAGCCGCAGCCATAGGCATTGGCATACTGAAAAACCCGACAGCAGCAGCATATCTAGCCGGTACTGGATCTGAAGCCTTAGGCTTTGGTGCCATCGGCGGCATGGCCGGTGGCTCCGCCATGCAATGGTGGTATACATCGGCGCAGCTTAGAGATCAGCTGCCATCTAGCCGTCTTCCAGAATTTAAAGCAGTAAGAATGTATCAAGAGTAAAACCCAAAATTGCCACAAGAAGCAGACCCGCAGTCACTTCGAGCGCAAATCGGAGACACCAGGCAACTTTGTTTTCAGCACAGAACTGTCTTGGTCATTCAAATACTTATCGAGAAATGCCAAACAATATTGCGTAATCAAATCTTGCTTAACCTTATCGTGATTGAAAGTAGTCCAGCCCAAATGGCCCATTTTGTCGAACTCAACAAAATAAGCTGGTGCTCCAGTTTTGGCAAAAGCACCAGCGGGTTTCTTAACTGAAGGTGTGATACCAAAATCACGAGTGCCACCTTGATACATAACGGGCAGATCCAGACTTGCCAAATTGCCAGAAGCAAGATACGGCTGACAATAAGGAGACATAGCAATAACAGCTTTTACTCCAGGCAACTTCCAGCTCGGCCAAGCCCCAGCAAGTCCTAGAACTGTGTATCCACCCAATGAATGACCTACTAAAGCAATTCGCTTCCAATCTATTAAACTGTCAAAATTGGCGTCACAATGAAGGGCACTAACAAGCTTTGCTATGTCATCTCGCCTATCTCTGTAGGTTGCATCGCTCCAGTTTTCAGAATGACGGAAACTCTCTTGGGAGCTGGATTGCAAGCTGGCATCGGAGCTAGCACGTGAGTTAGCACGTGAGCTAGCAGGGGAACCAGCGGGGGAACCTGTACGACCTGCGTCTCTATGATTTGGAGCAATAACTAAATAGCCAGCTTGAGCCATGGCTTGCATTAGAAACTCGCTCTGGGTGTTGCGCCCATGGAAGCCATGGGAAAATATTACCAGCGGAAACGGACCACGCCCCCTGGGCTGCCAGACCGCCACATCTAGGCCCTCAATTTTGGCAGTGCTAGCTTGTCTTGGAGCGACGACAGAAACAGCCGGCGCAGCAGGCAGAGTTCCAGAAGATAAGCCTGTCTGAGAATCATTTTGCCGGCTCTGAATTCTTTGCCGCAAGCGCTCTCTAAACTGCCCCTGGGCTGAAACAGGCAATACAACCGAAACTGAGATCAAAATTGCAGCTACCATTAGGCCTGTACAAGCCAACAAAAGAGCTGAAAAGACTCTGGGGCAATGGTCGACTGGAGTAGTTTTAAGGGAGGGCATGGTTTTCTCTCAAATCGGCAAGCATGCAAACAAAACTCATAGACTACAACTACCTACGTAACCTGCGGCCCAAAAGTTTCAGCGGATGCAAAGACGAATAAACGGTTCAATCCCGCTTATAATGCTGGAGACCCTGAATATTGCCGCCTAATGACATATCCACAAGAGATAAAGCAAGAGGCAAAGTGGAGGCATAATGCTCACGAAAACAGAAAATCTTTTATCGATTAAAGACACAGCTGCCATTCTAAACCTCGATAAAAAGTCTGTACGCGAACGACTAATGAACGGCCAATTGCTTGGCGAGAAAAAAATAGTTGGCGATCGTGAAAAATGGTTTGTTCATAGCCATTCAGTCGAAAGCACTCTGGCCAAGCGCCGCTCCTCTCAGCCTCAGATTCAGAACCAAACGGCAAAAACCAGCCAGGATCATTCTAGTCATGCCGGTCATTCCAGTCATTCCGGACAAGCAGATTCAGCTCTGCAAATTCTCAATGTAATAACTGCCACCGCCGTTGAAGCCGACTTAGAAAGTAGTCTCAATCAAGAAACTAGTTTACCCATACGTCACAGCGCATCAGAAGTACTGCGCGGCGAATGGTATCAACAAGAAAAGGCACGCATCGAAGACTTTATTGAACATGCCATCAGCGAACAAGTACTTCAGCCACTGGTTGATAGGCTCAGTGCCGAAGCTGCCAAACAAATTGCCGCTGCTACCAAAGCAGCCAACGACGAATTGGAAGTTGAACGACTAAAAGCAAAGCGGCTTGAAGAGAGAGTCTTCGAACTGCATGAGGCCAAGGTTGAACTCGAAGTTTCAATGCATCAAGAGATTGAATTGCTTCAACTAGAAAACCAAGCCAGAGAAAACTCAGTGGTGGAACAACTGACAGCCTTGACGCAAAAGTTAGAAGAACTTGAGCGCCCCTGGTGGAAGAGAATCTTCGGCAGATAGTCAGTGTCTTGTGCATAAGTGTATATACAAACGAATATGCCGAAGCTGAAACTGTAGTTCAAGCGCTTGGCTATCAGATTAGATATCGATCGCAAGACTAAGAGCGGCCCTTCGAATTGTCAGCAGATATACAAAGTATTTTCATCGGGGGACTTCCAATAGATTTTTGCTCGGATATACTAATTACATAAGCGGTGAGCACCCACCAATAAATAAGTTGAGTGCTTTGAGCCGAGGGGTTAAGTGGAAACGCTAGGTCTGCGCAGACCGGAAACTGTAGTGATAACCCGCTAGCTGTGGATTCTGACTTGAAGCAGCAAGAAATATCGAGCCTACGCAATAGGCAGTCAGACGATAGTGAAAAAGCCACCGCAGATTTATCTGGGTGGCTTTTTTGTCGCCCAACAAAACTCTGACTTATCGCATTTTGTAGTTTCCAAAACAGTCATTTATTCTTCAAAAAATCTGACAGTTTTGGCGAGCTAAAGCAGAAGCCCATTGCCTGACTAAATCAAAGCAACAAGTAGCTAAATCAAGGCCACCAGTAGCTAACTCAAAGCCACAACTAGCCAAGACAATATCAAGTCAAGCTGAGAACAAGAACAAAAGCTAGAACGAGAACAAGAATTCCAGATCTTCTTGAGTCAATTCTTTAGCGACACTATCATCGCCACCAATAATCAAATCAGCTAGCTCTTTCTTCTTCTGTTGCAAAGCCAATATCTTTTCTTCAACAGTTCCACGAGTAATCAACTTGTAGTTGAACACGTGGCGAGTCTGGCCGATTCGGTGGGCTCGGTCAGTAGCTTGGTTTTCTACTGCTGGGTTCCACCATGGGTCATAGTGAATAACATAGTCAGCACCAGTCAAGTTGAGACCGGTACCACCAGCTTTCAAACTGATCAAGAAAATCGGAATAGAAGGTGTCTGGTTGAAGCGCTCGACGCGATCAAGTCTTTCTTTAGCCGGTGTTTGGCCATCAAGATATTCGTAGGTATATCCGGCCTTCTCCAATTCTTTGCGAATGATGGCTAGCATTTCCACAAACTGGCTGAAGATCAAGATTTTGTGGCCTTCGTCGACGACTTCGCCAATCATAGCTAGCAAAGCATCAAGCTTGGCCGACTGGTCGGTTGCTTTCTCTCTGTTTTTCAAGAGACGGGGATCACAACAAACTTGGCGCAGGCGCAGAAGTTCCGCAAGAATTGAAATCGATGACCGTTTAATACCGCGAGAAGCCACTTCGTTAAAGACGCGCTGACGACATTCGTCAAGAACATCAAGATAAAGCGAACGCTGCTCATCATCAAACTCACAGAGTTGAATAATATCTGTTCTGTCGGGCAAATCTTTCTCTACCTGACTCTTCAAGCGGCGCAAAATAAAGGGATGAACTGTCTTGCGCAGTTTCATACCAGCGCCATCCAGTCCAGCTTCAATCGGCCTTTCAAAGACTTCGTTGAAGTCTTTGTACTGACCAAGAAAATCAGGCATAAGGAAGTCGAAGAGCGACCACAATTCTTTCAGCCTGTTCTCTACCGGTGTACCAGACAAGGCCAGACGGTGGAAAGCCTTGATACTCTTAGCGGCAATGGCGCCTACTGACTCGGGGTTCTTAATATTCTGGGCTTCATCGAGAATGAGAAACTCGAACTGAATATTCTTCAACTGTTCATAGTCACGACGGATGATACCGTAGGTAGTGAAAATCACATGGGGCTTATTGGTGCTTTCCTTGCCAAGACGCTTGAGCATCTCGCCACGATCGCGGCCCATGAACAAAGCGGTCTTGAGGTCAGGCACAAACTTGGATGCTTCCGACAACCAGTTATAAACCACTGAAGTAGGCGCCACCACCAAAGCCGGTGCTCTATCGGCCTTGCCTTTACCTTGATAGTGCTTCAGTAACATTGCCAGAGTTTGGATAGTTTTACCCAAGCCCATGTCATCAGCGAGAATGCCTGCCAGTCCATATTCCCGCAAGAACATCAACCAGTTACAGCCTTCTTTCTGATACTCGCGCAACTCGCCTTTGAAATCTTTCGGCAATTCAAATGGCGGCAATTCACGGAAGTGGTGAATTTTGTGAATGAACTCTTCAAAGCCCTTATCAGCTTCAACAGGAATCTCTTGAGTTTCTAAAGCATGCAAAATTCCCAGCGCTTGATAGAGAGGACGGGCACTGTCTTTGCTTTGACCAATAGACTTAAGAAGACCCATCAAAGTGGGCGTCGGTACACGCACATAGTCGCCATCAGATAATTTCAAATAACTGCGGTTTCTAAATAGCGCTTCAATGACCAGAGGGAATGGCACCTCTTCATCGCCAGCAGAGCAAAGCAGATCAAACTCGAACTTGTAAGAATCTTTTTTCAGCGACAACTTGGCCTTCAGAGCCAACTCTTCTTTTCTTACACGATAGGCACTGAGCGTTTCCCACCCAGCAGTATCCCAGTCAGCAGACTGCTCAGATGAAAGATGGAAAAGAGCATCAAGAGCTGGCTCTTCAACAAACGAAAAGCGATCGGCGATGGTTCGAATGGGCATCATATTGGTGAGGAAGCGGCGCACCTGGTTTTCAGGCTCCCACTGTCGTTCAACCCAAACGCTCTGACCAACTTCTGAAATTGTGCGCGTGAATTTTTCTGATTCCACGGCACTGGTCTCATCTCGCGACTGCAAAACTAAGTCGCCGTAACGGAAACCTAAGGAAACTTCTAAACTTGAAGCCTCTGGAGCAGGCTTCTTAGTGGCTGTCGCCGAGCTGCCATGAGAAGAGATAATTGTGTTGGAAGCAGCACCGGGCAGTTTGCGCTCAGACAGCTTAATTACAACCTGAGGCGGCTCAGTAATGGCAACAGGAAAAGGTGCTGTCGACTCATCAAGAATAACCGGCATGCGTTTCTTCAATACGGGCAAATCGACAGAGAGGAACTTAGGCACGACTTCGAGCTTGACCACCATGTAGCCGAAGGAATCGAAGTACTGGAATGAGCGGTGAATCGCGGATAAATCGATAGGGTAGAAAGTATCTTTGGAGAGGATCCAGCTTGATGGCCCCATAAAGAACACGGGGTGTTCAACGGCCTCACCTTCTTCGGTTATGCCTTCTAGGCGCAACATCAGCTCGCCACTCTCAGTTTCCGATAGCACCGCGCGCGGTGTCAGTGGCTTATCGGAGAACTGTACTACCTGATTGGTAGTGGTGTTAGTTAGCTTGCAGCAAAGACTGAGGTGACCAATCACCGTACCTTCATCACCGCGCGGAATGCGGTGGCCGCCGGCTGGCCCTTTGGTTGTCTGGGGGAGACCAGTGAGATATTTGGCCAAGCGCTGGATGCGCGAATCGGGCGGTAAGGTCGGCACAACTTCTACCGGCACCTTGAGAATGTTGACTTTGCCCTGGGGTTCGTTGGGCACGACACCAACAATCATTGCCAGCGGCTTTTCTAGCACCAACAGGCCTAATTCGAAATCACGCTCGTCGGCAACGACCCCTTCTTCGCGGGGGTCGTCAAGCAATTCTTTAGCTCGAGGACCCTTCTCTTGTGGGCTCTCACGCTTTTGCTCATCGGCCATGTCGAACCTGATGCCCGGATTATGCTTGGCAATATGAGTTAGAACAACGGCGACAGAATGCTTACAGACGTCTTCAAAATAAGGACAGGAGCAGGATGCCTTAAAGGCATTAGGCGAATCTATGTCAACGACAATTTTGTAGGCATCTTTTTCTGAACCAATGACGAGAGCCTCAATCTGAGAGCCATCCTCACTTTCAGAGTATTTCAATACTTTTTTGCGTCGATAGTATTGCACACCACGACGATAAACCGGCTCGCTGCTAGCCTCTTGAAGGGCTGAAAGAGCGAGAGAAAGTTTTTTACCAGAACCCGAGATTTGCTTCATGCAAAATTAGCCTTGAAAGGGCACTGCCGCAATGGGAGTACCAACAATAAGAACAACCGACCGCTTACAGCGGTGGGCGGGAGCTTTCCTAAGCGAAAGCCGAATGGTCAAGAATTAGCTTAGCACGAGTTAGCGCCATGTTGAGAAGACCAAAGCACAAAGTATATTAGCGCGGACTCATATCTATCACTTCAGCAGGGGCTGGAGCCTGTGCTGGCATGGTTCTTTGAGGGGTACGATTGAAAGCACCTTCGACAATGCGTTTCATCTCCACTTGTCTTTCTTCGAGCGAATTACAGTAATCGTGGAGAATGTCAGCCTGGCTGCGCAGGGCCTTGGCGTTGTCGGATAAATCCGGAATTAAAATCTCGATTTCTTCAAGAATAGACGATGGTGGGCTGACAGGCGGACGAATGCGCACATGAGAGACCACTTGTTGACCGGCAGAATTGCTCAGGTTGTTAGAAGCCGACGAAGGCGGAGGAGCGGTCACAGCATTGAAGTTAGACTGCACGCCCGGCTGCCGGCCTGGCTGCATGTTCACTCCTGAACTGTTTGGATTAGCCGAACTAGCGCCATTGGCGGCCATGCTACCGGCTAGGGCGTCACGCAGACGCTCAAGATTCTGCTTAAGGCCCACCGCACGGCGATAAGCCTGATCCGCTTCGCGCTCTAGCCAGACCTTACGTGCCTTCTGGGTGGCCAATTCATTACTCAAATGCTCTAAGGCCTTTTTGCGAATTTCAAGTTCACGTCTGACGTGCTCTACTTCTTTCTGCTTAAGCTCGAGGCCCCGGCGGCGCAAATAAACCAACAACAGCACAACTAGCGAGAAAGCAATCGACATCATTGAGATGTAGAAATATCCACGCTTTGCGCCAGACATCTCAGCCACCCCAGTCAACAGGAAATTGCCAATATCTTCAGCGAAAGGTGGCGGCGGACTGCGCATATAGTAGATGCGACCAAGGACCTTGCCACGAACTTTGGCCCCTGTAGCTCTGGCTTTCTCCACTCTTGGGGAATCATGGACGAATAGAGGCTCAAGCTGAGGCGGGTCAGTGATTAAATCGTAGGGCTCATTGCCTTGAGCCAAGCCCTCAGCATTGGCAAACTTCTGCCAGGATTGCCGATGGTAAACCTTGTTGGTCTTATAAAGGACATTCTCTCCTGATGGATCTGTCAGAACGAGGCCGAACAAACCATAGTTCGAATCTAGAGTTTTCTGTATGAGATCGTCGCGCCCCTCTTGGATCATGGCTGAGAGGGTAGTTGGAAGAGTGTGGTGGAGCAAATTAAAATCGGTGGTCTGCACCTTGGCTATGGTACCCAGCCAGTAGCTCTGATAGTGAATTGAGCATAACGCCAGCCAACAGACTATTCCGGCCATGCAGACTACAGGCACGAGAATTCTATTGCGGAGTGATAGCAGTAATTTATCCATCAAAACGGAGTCTACACCCAGGTGTATCCATTGTACATACGTATTTTCCAGGCGTATTTTCCAGGCATAACTTACATCCTTTTCCGGCTATGCAGCTTGCACACCTAATTTCCAGGCGAAATTACAAGGCCTGAGTTTGCCGATATTTGGCTCTTTGGCTGGCTTTTGGTTTAGAGGCCAACAAATTTCGAAAAAACATGTTAGCTATCCAACAAAAAAATAGGTTTATAAGTCATTGCCGCCGGGGTATTAATACTGTGTGGACGAAAGCTCTCACGGAGGAATCGGTTAGAGCATAACTAGGTCATACCTCGTGTCTACTAAAAACCCAAACGGGAAATTCCACCACTAGGTGGCTGCACATTTAACACTATGTGTTCAAAAAGCCGGGCGCTCGTCGTCCGGCTTTTGTCATGACACCACCAGTAGTGCCGCAGGAGCAATCTTACCTAGCGTAAAGTTCCGTTAGATTTTTTAGTGTAATTTCGCAACGTAGGGTTTTCAAGCACATTTTTTCAGGAATAAAATACTCGGTAATAGACTACTCATGACTCAAGACACAAGAAGTGGAAACAATTTCTTTTCAGGGCCGTCTCAGCGACCATATCAAGAGCAGGTCTTGCGCTAGAATCAAGACTCCTTGATCAGTTGCCGGAATAAACCGAATGATGCCGCCCGAAAATCAAGATTCAGCACAACAAGCCTCTCCGGTTAGACTGGGAGACCTTCTCACTGGCGCCGGTCTGCTCAAGGCTGAAGATTTGCGACAGGCGATGTTGATTGCCAAAACTCAGTCTCTTCCAGTTGGTCGTGTACTGATCATGTCTGGTTTTATTATTGAGCCCCACCTGCAAGCGGCAGTGCAGGCTCAATCGATGCTAAAAGACGGTCTTATTGATCTCGAAACCGCCCTTGGCAGCTTGCGAGTGATATCTCGCGACGGCCTCAGTCTTGATCAAGCTCTGTCAAAAATGGGCTGGGCGCAGCCCGTCAACCAAGTAACTAACAAACTAGGCGAACTATTGATCGAAGCTGGTCTAGTCAGCCGGGCTCAGCTAGATGCGGCATTGGTGCAAGGTGATAGCACCGGGCTTCCCCTTGGTAGAGTTTTGGTTACCAATGGTTGGCTCTCAGAACAACTTCTTTCTTCAGCCCTGAACGCACAAATATTAGTGCGCGATCGCCGAGTATCAAGAGACCAAGCCATTTCCAGCTTGCGCGCTGCCTTAGAAAGACAAGTACCAATTGAGCAAACCTTAGCCGAAACTGGTGTCTCACTGCATCTCGCCAATGAAACAGTGCGCTTAGGCGAACTGCTTGTCATGGCCAAACTCTTAGACGAAGAAAAACTGATGCAAGCCGTTGAGCTTGGCCTGGTCAACGAACAACCAATCGGTCAAGTTTTGGTCAAAAACGGCATGGTTAGTGAAACCGTACTACAAACGGCCCTGGCTATTCAAAGTATGGTTACCAAAGGCGAACTGCGCAAAGTTCAGTGCGGCCGCGTTTTAGAACTAGTAAACACTGAAAAACTCTCACTGGCAGAAGCGGTAGAGCGGGTGCAACCAACGCCCCCACGCGAAACCTCAAATCTTCCCCTCTATCAATTTTTACAACTGGCTGGCGTAATCGGCCCTCCAGACATCGAAGAAGCACTCAAAGTCGGTTCTCGCGATACCAACTTAATGGGTCAAATGCTGATGATGACCGGCGCTATCGATCAAAATCTGCTCGGCATTGCCATGAACTGCTCAAGCCTGATGGCTCAAGGCATTTTAAAAACCGAACAGGCTGTAATTGTGCTGGGTATTTGCTGGAAGAGCAAAGCGAGTTTAGAAGAGGCGTTCAAGCAACTAGGCTGGAGTTCAGCCATTATTTCATCGGCCCTGCCTGTTGCCAATGCAGCACAAGCGGCTCAAGCTCAGGCTCAAAGCCTACCAGTGCAACAAGGAACAACGGCTCCACAAGCAGTTGCACCTCAACCAGTTGCACCTCAACCGGCTGCCCAGGCCACAACCACCGGCCAAAACCTAGTGCCCCAGCAGGGAACCGTTTCAACCACAAACCAAGCAGCGGTTCCACCGGCTCCAGCAGCTTCAGCTAACAACACCGGCACAACATCAACGACTAGTCAAAATATAGTGCAGCAGAGCCGCACCGGCGAGCATCAGGCGCCGAAGACTTCAAAACTCGATCAGGCAATATCTGGCCGCAACCGCCAGGGAAGTTCATCTGCAACAGCCCACAACTTGCCGGCTATGCCCGTTGGTCAGAACCTTACGGTTGAGCAAGGAAGCTTGCAGCCCTACGATACTGGCGAGATGTCGCCAATCAGGAAGAAAGAAGAGGCTGAAGCGGCAGCAAGAGCAGCCCAAGAAAACACCCAAGACAATCCCAGTCAGGCAGGCGCCGAGACCCCCAAACCAGCAGGTGGCCCGTCGGTTAAGAAACGTCTGGCTGACTTAATTCCCTAGTTCCGTTCCTTTCTTGATTATTTGACGTCATCCCTACTGGCTGTAACACGTCAGCTCGGCACCAGCAGTGGTGCTATAGCGCCAACAAAAACAAAAGCGTCCACAGCCTGGTCCTAAAGTACAGTATTGTGATTTTTAGCCGATTCAAGACAAGAAAATTAGAGAAGAATGCAGATTTTATGAAATTCACTCAATAATCACAAACGGTATGGTATGAATAGCAGTCAAGATCCGCATCCAGACTTAATACTGCGCTGCATAGGAGAGCTTCATGCTTCAGCAAAAAATTACTTATAAGCCATACCCAGTTCAGGATTTCAAACACCTGTTGGGCTTGACTGGCATTTCAGACAAGACTTTGGAAATTCACTTCAAGCTCTATGCTGGTTATGTCAAGAACACAAACGATCTAAACGAAAAAATCATCGAACTAACAGAAGCTGGCAAGAGCGGTTCGCTTGAATACGCAGAATTGAAGCGTCGTTATGGCTTCGAATACAACGGTATGAGACTTCACGAATACTACTTCGGCAACCTCAAACCAGGCGGTTCTGAGCTAAAAGAATCAAGCGCTATCGGCAAATTGATCACTGAAACCTATTCTTCAATCGATGTTTGGAAAAATGACTTCTTCAAAGTCGGCGCCATGCGCGGTGTTGGCTGGGCTGTCTTGTTCCAAGACCCCTTCACCAAAACCCTTTCCAACCACTGGATCACTTTGCACGAAGAAGGCAACATTGCTGGATTCCAGCCATTGCTAGTAATGGACGTTTGGGAGCATGCTTTCTTGCTCGACTACGTTCCAGCCGACCGTCCTAAGTACATTGAAGCTTTCTACAGCAACATTGACTGGGAAAAGGTTGAAGCCAGACTGCTTAAGTAGGCTAATTGCTGAAAAAATAAGCGATATTGCGCGAGGGTGGGAATTTAATTCCCGCCCTCTTTGCTTACAGGCAGCGCTAAAAGAGTGATGAAAGCGGCTGAAAAGCTGGCCTTAAAAGAAATCAACCCGCAACAAAGGTCAAGAAGCGAGACACAGCCTCTTGAGAACAGTAGAATAAACACTGGCCAAGTAATCAAAGGCTGATGCGCATGAAAGAAACAGCAACGACAACCAGTCTGGGTTCAATCGGACAAATCACTGAAGAGCACGAACTAATCATCGACGTGCAAGTTGAAGATAGTTCCCCAGTCAAACCTGATGCGACCCAAGAAAGCAAACAGGCACGCGCTCTAAAAGAAGAACGCGAAAGTGAAGAACTGGAAGAAGATCAAGACGATGATGACGATGACGAAATTGTCGAGAATTATGCCGACAGCTGGTCTTACGAAGTGCCGCGTCCTTGGCTCACAGTGGAACAAGCGGCCAGCATGCTGGGCCGGTCAACTCGAGGTGTAGAGCGTTCAATCCTTGGACGCTGGGGCAATCACCTCCCCGAAGGCTGGAGCGCTCGCCGTGTCCGCATCGATGGCGTAGACGAGTGGCGCATCATTCCCCCACCCGGCTTCCGTATCAAACACAGCCGTCGCGAAACAAGCAGACGTGATGGTACAAGCACAAATACAAATACAAATACAAATACGAGCGCAAACACAGATAAAAACAGCAGTGTTGGCACAAGTACCCATGCGAGTACTGGCGATAGCAATATCGAAGACGTTGAAGCCAGCCCAATAACAAGTTCTACAGAACCCTCGAGTTCAGCCAAGCAAACCGAGACCAATAAAACAGCCTCCAAATCGCAAGAGAAGAAAATGGCAGCTACACCAAACTCCGCAGTAGAATCGCCATCCTCAGTCAGTGAGCCGTTCTCCTTTGAGAAGTTTTTCCAGTCTGCTGGCAAAATGGCACAAAAAGAATTAGCCTCTTTCGGCCTGACCGTAAGGCCTACAAGCGAACGCACTGACAAACACGGCATTGTCGATGCTGATATCGAGCACGCCACAATCGTCATTGATCGCTCCGATGAAGTCGAAAAATTACTGAGAGAGCTAGCCAACACCCAAAAAGAACTGGCAGAGCAGCGTCGCATGCACCTTGACGATTTGCGCTTGATGCAAGAGATGCAACGTTCTATGCTCCTGCTTGAAGTCAACGCAAAAGAAACAGGCGAACTCAAACAAGATCTCACCTATGCCCAACAAGCATTGAAAGAACATCGCTCTCAATACCAAGCATTCTTGGCCCTGCCATGGTACAAACGTTTATTCCGCAAAACGCCATAGGCAATAGACTTAGAGGAAACCTGAAAAGCACCAACAGAGGACTTGTTCATGGCTGAAACTGCAGACAAACGCTTCAAAATCACTTACTGCACTTCATGTGGATATCGCGACAGAGCCGTAAAACTGTCTGAACAACTAGAAAAAGATTCAAACGACACCTGCTTACTCGTCCCTGCCGAAGGCGGAGTCTTCGAAGTCGAAGACCAGGGAGTACTGCTCTTCTCCAAGAAAACCAGCGACCGTTTCCCCGAAGAAGGCGAAGTACAAAACATCATCAAGTACATTAAAGACGGACAACCCCTGGAAGAGGCACAAACAAATGCAGCCCACGAAGCTGGACATAGCGGCGGAGTCTTGGACTGGATCTATAGCCTTTTTAGAGCACCTTCACACAAATAAGTCGGAGAGAAGAGTGGGACATCCTCAAGCGCTGCAAATAGCTATCGATGGACCCGCAGGCGCCGGCAAATCAACCGTAGCGCGAAAGTTAGCCGACCACTTGGGCTATCTATATATAGATACTGGTGCAATGTACCGAGCATCAACCTGGCTGGCCTTGAAGAACGACATTCCTTTGACCGATGGCGATGCCATTGCCGCTCTTGCCAGCAAGAGCAATATTCAGCTCAAGCCCGCAGATGAAAGCTCTGACGGCAAAATCAGAGTATTTGTTGACGGCCAAGAAATCACCCGCGAAATCCGCACCCAGCGGATGTCTGAACTAACTGCTGGCATTGCCGCTTTAGGTCAAGTGCGAGCCGTATTGGTGGAGAAGCAGCGCGAGCTAGCTAGAGAAGGCTTTTGCGTCATTGACGGCCGCGATATTGGCACAGTAGTGATGCCTGACGCTGGCCTTAAGGTGTTCTTGACCGCCAGCCCCGAAGAACGTGCCCGCCGCAGACAAAAAGAATTAGCCGCCCAGGGTGAAACACCAGATTTCGAAGCCCTGCTGAAGGCCATTAATGAGCGCGATTATCTCGACTGCAACCGCGCAGTCTCACCTCTGATGCGAGCTGTGGACGCAGTTGAATTGATTACCGACAACATGACCATTGATGATGTCGTGTTGGAACTGGAAAAATTGGCAAAAGAGGCCTTTCAACCAGCGCCCGCACCAGCTCAACCACGCGCCCATGAGCGTGAATCGGCCTCAGCACTGACTGACTTTCAAGACTTGCCCGAATTCCAAGAACTACCAGAAGCTCAAGAAGTCTAAATCTCAAAAGGCTCTCAACCAGTTGTAAAAACGTGAGCAAATAGTTCGCAGACTTGCGCCAACAAATACGTAAGTCCACCAGCGCCAGAATGCCATTTGCCAGCTATATTAGGTAGGCAATGTTATGGCTATCGCCTAGAGCTGGCTTAATCTATGGATGACCAATCCGGCAACGACAAGCTAGAGCCGAAAAAAGAGGACGGAACCAACCGTTCTCAGCTAAATTCTGTGGACATTTTGCGCGGCGAAGGCAAGACTGGCGACAATAAAGCTGGTGGCGGCAATAAAACAGGCGAAAGCAAAGCCGGTGAACCTGACAAAGTACGCCTACCGGCGAGCACAGACAAAAGTGCCCAAGAACCGCCGATTGGCGTGGCACAGCTAAAAGAGAACGAAACAATAGTTCTCCACCTCAAAGGAAAAGAAGGTGATCTCAGTGGCGAAGCTGAGGTTGAATTCAAACTGGGCGACAAGCTCTACGACGATGTCTTTAAACACTTAGGTGGCATAAAAAAAGGCGAAACCAAGTTAGTGCCTGCCTGGCAAGATGCTAGCGAAAACAAGCAAGGGCAGCCGAGAAAGCAATCAATTACCGATGGTAACAAAACTCCCGAGCAAGGCGATCAGTCTCCTGGCAAAGCACCAGATACAACGACTGGCACAACCACTGACAAAACGACAGACAAATCAACTGACAGCAAAAACGACGCCACTACCCCTGGTGCACAGCCAGGCGACATAGCTACTCCAGAAATAATCGTTCCACCCTCGGTGCAATTCGTCACCAAGGTCAACGATACCTACGCAAAAATGTCGCCAGAAGTGCGCGATATTCTGAGCCACGAAGGGGCAGTTGTTACACCTACCCGCCGTATTACCGATGCCCTACCGGAGCTAAAAGGGCAAAAACCTAGAGGCTGGCCTCCCGGTCTTACTTGGGACGCAGTGGACGGCGCTTACAGCCCCAGCCGCAACCTTGTAGTGGTTGCTGAGGAAACTAGAGATACCAACAATAAGTGGAATAAGAGCAACCGCACCGAAGACGTTACCCGCCACGAGGTGGGTCATGCCACCGACTACGCCATGGGCAAATTTTCGAACAGCGCAGCCTTCACCCAGGCCTATGAAGCCGACACCCAGGTAATGCCAGCGGCACTTACAGGCACCCTCAAATATTTCTTGCAGTCTGGCGATGGCGGTAAAGAAGAAGCCTGCGCCGAAGGCATAGCAGCCAGAGAAGGCGGCTCCACCTCAGGCAAAGTCTTTGAATCAGGCTTTGCTAAAAGCATCGCCGCCATCAACGATGCCCTACTGCTGCTTAGAGCGAAACTACCAAAAGCTCCAGGTGCGGGAAGCCCAGACCCAATTACACCAGTGAAAACCGGTAATTGATTTAGGCAAATGAGAGCTAAAAGCATCATTGTGATAATTGGTTAAGGAATTATCAGCCGGGTATAAAAGTAAGGTCGGGCGATCGATTTAATCTCTAAATTTTTGAGGCTTGCTCATGAGGCAATCCCGAAATTGCGCGCCTGTTTGAATCTGCAAATTAAAACCAAGCAGCTCTACATATAAGGACCGGTCGACAACTATATACGGAAGGT
>Ga0075444_10000313_pt1 | contig 29003 bp, 30 predicted proteins | sample CoawatmetaG01DNA_FD_76836 | JGI IMG/M metagenome (GOLD analysis project Ga0075444, IMG submission 76836) | Marine microbial communities from the West Antarctic Peninsula - Coastal water metaG017-DNA | ecosystem: Environmental > Aquatic > Marine > Coastal | place: Atlantic Ocean: West Antarctic... | reverse complement strand
GTAGAAAGTTTTACTAAAGCCTTGAAATGTAAAATTTTAGATAAGCTTTTATATTTTTTAAAATTTTGAATCTTTTTAATAATTAATCCATCAAATCTCAAAAATAATTTATGATAAATATAACTATTCCATTCATCACTACTTTCAGATAAATTGGAAAAATGATTTAAGTCATTTGGTATTATTGAATGTTTATCAATATCCAATAATAGTACTTCTTTAAGCTCATAAGAATTATTTGCAACTTCTGCCATACTCCATCTATCAAAGGTTGCTGCAATAAAATTATTTAGCCACAGACCACATGTGAATTTCCAAAATTTAATCGAATATTGTGTGTGGTGATAATTATTTAAGGCTTCAGCTAGATATGGCATGATTTTGTCGGTTAATTCAAACAAATATATGCAGTCTTCACTAAATTTTTTTTTGTTTGACCAATGATAAGGAAGAGTATTTACTTTCAGGATAGAATTTGTATAAGTATTTTCACACCACTCACCAAGTAGAGTTATTTCTTCAAAATGTGGAAGCTTCCCATCTATTTTTATTGGCACTAAAACCATTGCTTTCCTTCTTTTAAATCTGTATTTTTAATCAAACTAAGGATGCAAGACTCTATTGACTATATCTCTGATTTTGATTGCTTGTTTTTTTACTTCATTAGGCTCCATAGCAATCATAATTGGAAGGGCAACTGACCTCTCTATTATTTTTGAAGATGGCTCTAGATGTTTATTTAACTCATTATTACTCATCTGAAACTCTTCAAGCATATGGTCCCAGTATTTTGCAAAATGCCACTCAATAGCATCTGGTACATTTTTTGTAGCAATTTGATTTTTAAGCAGATTACTAACAAGCATATCTGCAGTTTTTTTATCCTTTAAACTGATTATCAAAGTATCACAAAGAGGGTTACATTTTGATGGAATTTCTCTAAATTTAATCCCTTTAATAGATACCAATTCGGACTCCAAATAATTATAGTGTTCTCTATTTTTTTTTACAATATAGTCTATCTTGCTAAGTTGCACATTAGCTATTACTGCCTGAATTTCAGTCATCCGATAATTAAAACCATAAAACCGATGAGTATCCTTTCCTCGTGGAAGAGATTTATTATTCACATGTCCATGATCATGATATTCTTTTGCTAATAAGTATAACTCTTTATTATTAGTTGTAATCATTCCACCTTCACCGCACACAATAGTTTTTCCATGATCAAAGCTCCAAGTTGAAATATCAGAATCAATTCCAAGCGGTCTTCCATCCCACTCTGCTCCAAGTGCTTCACACGAATCATCCAATATATATATATTGTGTTTCTTTGCTATTTTTTGAATTTTTTCTTGATCACAAGAAACCCCTAACATATGGACTGGAATTATAGCTTTAGTTTTAGCGGTGATTGCAGCCTCAAGCTCACGATAATCCATATTTAGACTTTCATCTATATTAACAAACACAGGTTTAGCTCCAATATCGATAATTGCCTCTGCAGTTGCAATAAAAGTAAAAGCTTGAGTTATCACCTCGTCTCCAGGTTTGACTCCCATGGCAATTAATGCAATTTTAATTGCTGCAGTTCCAGATGATACTGCCTGAGCATATTTAACGCCCATGCGCCTTGCAAATTTAACTTCAAACTCTCGAACATGGTAGCGTCCATTTCTTATATTATCAAATCCATGTGCGAATAGAACACCGCCATCATCAAAAAGCTGATTTACAGCATCTCTTTCCTCTTCACCAATTAATTCAAATCCAGGCATACTTTTACCTCTTATTTTATATAAAATTTATTCTATGATTTCAAGTTTAAAATTCTTTTGATGCATAAATAGCTCTAGCAATTTTTAGATCAAAAGGTGTGTCAATGTCCATGGCATGACTTTGAAGAGTCATCATAATTTCTGGGTTAATTCCCATCAAATCATGGGTTAATAAGAACTCACATGTATTTGAAATATAAATTCCACCATCCACAAATAATGCCTCTGAAAAAGCCTGTCTACCAATTGATTTATTAGAATTAGATTTTAAATTAACCTCAAGTTTTTTAAATTTACCATCTGAGTCTCTAATTAAACAATCTCCAGGGTGTTGGGATATTTCAGTTGCAGAAATAAGGGTCTTTTTCGATGTTTTTTTAAAGACTTCAATTGCACGATCTATATCATCTGCATCTCTAAATGGTGAAGTGGGCTGTAACAAAATAATATTTTCAGGTATCTCACCATAAGTTACTTTATACCATTCTATAGAGTGCAATATAACATCAGTTATATTTGAGTTATCAAGAGACAAATCTTTAGGCCTTTTAAATGGGGCTTCTATCCCAATTTTTTGCCCTAAATTTAATATTTTTTGATCATCTGTACTCAGAATAGCATAATCTAGCTCTTTAGCATTTAAAGCCGCTTCCATAGTAAATTGAATCATTGGCTTATTTCCAATAATTTGCATATTTTTATTTTTTATTCCTTTTGAGCCCATCCTTGCAGGAATAATACCAAGAAATTTGTTATTGGGCTTCATGTAAATAGATTTGAATCTTTCTGTGCTTTTTTCAGTTGTTTTATTTGTCCAATATCGAGCCAGTATTCATGCATTGGAAATACACCCACTTCAATATTACTTGCAGTTTGACGTTTAAGGAAATCTGGCATATCTAAATATACACCATCTTCTATATCATTAATTAAAGATGGATTAATAATATAAATTCCAGCATTAATAAAAAATTTATTAATTGGTTTCTCTTCAATATTTACCAATTTATTATTCAGTGAAGTAACAACCCCATAATCAATTTGATCTTTATGCTCATGCACACATAAAGTAGCAGAGAATGAATTTACATCATGGAAATTTAATAAATTTTCAAAATCAACTTTTGTTAGTAAATCTCCATTTAAAACAAGAATAGGTTCCTTTATTTTAGTTTTTTTCATTAGCCCTAATGATCCAGCAGTACCCAGTGGAGCCTCTTCATGAACATACTTAATACTCACACCCCATTTATCACCATCACCAAAATACTGCTTAAACATTTCTGCCTTATAATGAGTTGATATAACAAAATTATGAAACCCTTGCTCAATACATTGTTTAATAATTATTTCAAGAATAGGCTTTCCACCAATTAACAAGAGGGGCTTAGGTGTGCTGTCGGTAAGTGGCTTAAGTCTTTTTCCAAAACCACCAGCCATAAGAAAAACTATATTATCAAGTCTTTTAACTCCAATACTATTTTGGATATTTTTAAGTCCTATTATAATTCCTTGCTGGTCAATAATTGGTATTTGAAGTATATCCTCAACTCTCATAATTGAAAGGACTTTTTCATCACTATCATTCTCATAAACTGTTTTAGGATTTTTATGCATTATGTTCAAAAGTTTAGTATCTAAACCCATATTAAGGAGCAATGAGCGACGGATATCACCATCAGTTATAGTTCCTATAAGTTTATTAGTATGATCAGCCACCATGATAATTCTCAAAGCCTCTTCATTGAGAACTTGAATTGCCTTACTCATTGTATCACTTGAGTTAAGGATTACTTTTTTCCACTCATACATAGTTTAATCCTTCATCCATAAATTCGAATTATTATCTAAACCAGCCATTTGCATTTATCTCACCATTTAAAGTCATTTTTTTTTGAATAAGTTTATTATTAAGATCAATTTTTGATAAGATTTCAGCAATTTTATATCCTGAATCTCCAGAATAGTATGGATTATTTGTTTCATGGCTAGACTTTCGAAAACTTTCGCTCTCAAAACATAATAAAATTGCTTCAACAATTTCTGACTCAATATAATCAACATCAATAATATTTTGACCACGCAGCCTTCCAGACTGTCGACTTCCAATATTTACTGTTGGGCAGTGAAATATTGGAGTTTCCTTAATTCCAGATGAAGAATTACCCACACAAGCAACTTTATTTGACTTATTCTGTGCTAATGCCAAGACTCCATGATACAGATACCTTCCTAGTGACTTATGAATTTGAATACCACTAATAGATTGTTTTTCAAGTGCTTGAAGATTATCAATAATTGAGCGCCCTCCTGCATCATTACTTGGGTAAGTAATGATTACTTGAATACCTTTTTTTGCAAGTTTCTTAAGTGCATTTATTGACCCTTTGATTTGCTCTCCCGAAAGATTAAACTCAGTTGCAACAGAGTGCTGTGTAAACAAGACAATAGGTTTTGATAGGTTAATACCAAGCTTAACTGAAATTTCTTCTGGAGTGGCAAAATTTCTTTCGATAATCATATCTAAAGATAGAAGTCCAACATTATGGATACGCCAAAGCTCCTCACCCATTCCTAGAACTCGGTTTGCTGATTGTTGATTAGTTGTAAAGTGAAGGTGACATAGTTTTGTCATTGCATGACGAACAGAATCATCCAAAGCACCCCCTTCAGTTAAATCCCCACCCTCAATATGTCCTGTAGGTATATTCATTTGAGTAGATGCAATTACTGCCGCCAATGCTTCAGAACGATCTCCATACACAATTAAAAAATCGGGTTTTATTTGTTCAAGAGCCACTCCAATTTTTACAATAGTATTTCCAATTGACTGAACATTTGAACTAAGCGAATCGGCATTCATCTCAACCTTTATAGTAGCATCAATTCGAAACCCATCATTGTGAATCTCATTGATACTTTGGCCAAAGTCATCATCTAGATGGGCCCCTGCAACAATTAATTTATATTCTAGCTCTGGATGATTATTGATAGCTCTTAAAGCTGACAGTTGAAGCCCATACTCAGATCTATTTCCTGTAAAGACTGCAACCTTTTTCATTTTACAAAGTCTATAACATCACTAGGTTTAATATGAACATCTGGAGCAATATTACAGCTCGCTATTTTTCCCAATAAGTCATCATAGCTTTCAGCCAAAATCAAACCTGTACCAGGACGTTTCACCCAAATATTATCTTTTGTAAATACTTCGTCTTTATTTATATGTTTAATTGAAACTACTGTAGCAAATGCGAAATCAATTGTTGGTTGTTCTTCGATAGCTGCTTTTTTTGTTCCACCCCGCATTTTAAAAATTTCTTTACTTCCACTAATCAAGTCTTTTAATTGAACTGGATCCATTGAATTTACAATATCAGGGCCAGGTCTTTTAAAGCTATCAGTAAAATGACGCTCTAGTATAGAAGCACCAAGGGCAGTAGCAGAAAAACATGCTAAGTTAGATGTTGTGTGGTCAGAGAGACCTATAACAGCAGAAGAAAAAACCTCTTGAAGTTCTTGCATGGCTCCCAAACGAACAAGCTCTGGTGGAGTTGGATAAAGATTTGTTGTATGCAATAAAGCATAATCAACATTGTATTTATTCATTATATTAACTGTTTTTTTTACTGATACAATGTCATTCATTCCAGTACTTACAATCATTGGCTTACCAAAAGAAGCTATATGCTTAATTAAAGGGTAGTTATTACACTCTCCCGAGCCTATTTTATAAGCACAAACATCCATTGCCTCCAATCTATCTGCTGCTGCACGAGAAAAGGGTGTACTAAGAAAAATAGCACCTTTAGATTCAATATATAGCTTTAATTCTATTTCATCTTTTTCAGATAATGCACACCTCTCCATAATTTCATATATCGAAGTGTTTGCATTACCAGGTATAACTTTTTTTGCAGCTGGAATCATTTCGTCTTCAACTACATGTGTTTGATGTTTAATACACTCAGCTCCTGCTGAAATTGCAGCATCAACTAATTCAATAGCTGTTTTAAGGCTTCCTTCATGATTAATACCAATCTCTGCAATTATCAAAGGTGGATACTCATCACCTATGATCCGATTACAAATTTTAAGTACTCGTGATTTCACTTATTTAAATAATTTTTATCAATATACTGTCAGGATCCTAGTCATCAGCTCCATCATTAGAAACGTTGTGTCTCAAAAACCATTCTTTTCCTATTTTTTTCCACAAGTGTGGAGACCGATGCTTATCAATTAATTTCCAAAACTCATCCTCAGATGTACTAATATATTTTAGAAACTCTTGAAAATATTTTGATGGAAATTCTGTATCATATTTTTTTACTAAATATACGCCCTCATCTCGAGTAATCTGATGATTTCTTATTTCAGTTGATGTGTCATAAGAACATCGACCAATACCAAATTTTATTAGTGTTGTATAGTAATGAAACGGATCAATTTTGTCATCTATTCCACTATATTTAGTTGAGCTTCCTTCTGTTCTTTCTGAGCCTGCTTTAAAACCAGTATTTTCTGTTGCATAATAATAGTTCTCCTGAGGATCCCACTTTAAATAATAACCTAGGTAGTGAGTTGTTACTCCAGCATCTATAATTTCTTTAGGACTAGGTGGTATGTAAGCATTAAAATCACTCTCATTAAAACCATATTCATCAATGTATTCTTGCATTAAAACATCACCAAATCTCATATCGAATTTGTTTTCCAGCGCAAAGAAGTTAGAATTCATTGTTTCACTTTTATTTTCAACAATTGCGTTACCATCTTCAGCTTGATTCTCGCCATACATCACTAGCTTAATTCCAAATTTTAATGCCATTGCTGGGCCAATAATTTTTTGGCCAATTATAAAAGGTTGAAATGGATGCATCATATTGTGAAATGCATTCCTTGTCATTTGGCGATGAAGCTTTCCATTTGGCGTATAAAGAATATTATCCAGCCCCCCTTCATGCATCCAGTTTTGAAAATTCTCAAAACCAATATTTGTATAAAGATGGGGTGCCCAAGTTACAGTAAGAGGGTTCATTTTGTACTTATACTTAAGTACATGGGCTGCAAACGCACTATCTTTGCCACCACTTCCTGGGACTAAAACATCATATGATCCATCACTACTTCTATATTTAGCTAATAATTCTTCTAGCTGTCTTTCTTTATGGTCCCAATCAATTGAATGATGTTTATCTGTATGAAAAGAACAGGCATCACAGACTCCATCACTATTGAAATGAATTACATCTTTTAAGGTTGATTTTTTATTTTTAAACTCTATAGTTGAGCTTGGCCTTTGATTAGAAATGACACAATTTTTACAAAATTGAACATCAGCTGGGAGGCCATAGTAAGCCTCTAAGTTTTTATTTTCCATAGTCTAATTCCATTGAAGATTTATATCGCATATTTTTATTTTTATTTTTATTTTTATAAATCAATTACATTTACTATTACTTACAACTTCAATGAAACTCTTAATTATCTCCAGCCCCTGTTTAGAGCTTTTTTCGGGGTGAAATTGACAGCCATAAATATTTCCTTTCTTTATAGTTGAAGGAAAATTATACCCGGAATAATTTGTTGAAGACAGCACATAACTTTTATTTGCTGGGTTAACAACATAGCTATGCACAAAGTAAAAATCTTCTTGATTTTGAATATTTTCTAGGATAGTTTTTTTCCAATCATTTGAATTTTGATTTATTGAGTTAAATCCCACATGGGGTAACTTAATAAATAATGAATCTTGAAATGATAACTTTATAACATTACCCTCAATAAGTCCAAGGCCTTGAGTCAGCAAAAATTCCTCGCTTTGATCAAAAAGTATTTGCATCCCTAAACAAATACCAAGCAAGGGTTTATTTAGCTTCGCATATTCAATGAGGGTTGGTCTAAGAGAAAATGTATCTAAGTTTTTCATTGCTTGCGGAAAAGACCCTACACCTGGAAGAATAAGGCCATCTGCGTTTAAAATTGTATCTTTATCATTTGAAACTTTAGCCTCAACTCCAAACTTTTCAAAAGCACTAATAACGCTTCTAATATTTCCTAGCTTATAATCAACTATTACAATACTAATACTCATAATCTTACTTCAATATGTTGCTTGGACATACTTGACTTTATGTTTTTAATATCAGAAATATCATAGTGCAGCATTGAAGCAAGAGCAACAGCATCAACTTTTGAATTCATTATTAAATCTACAATATGTTCACTAGTTCCACCACCCCCACTAGCAATTACTGGAATTCCAGACTGAGATACAATAGTTTTATTTAGTTCAATATCAAATCCTTTTTTTGTACCATCAGAATCAATTGAAGTAACCATTAATTCACCTGCACCTTTATTTTCTAGTTCTTTTGCCCACTCAATAGCACAAAGACCTGATGGCTCCCTGCCATTCCCAGTAAACGCCTCCCAGTTATTAAGAGATGTTCTTTTTGCTACAATTGAAGCAACTATACATTGTGAGCCAAATTTTTTTGCAGCTTTTTCTATAAATGAAGGATTCTTTATAGCCATCGTATTAATTGCAACTTTATCTGCGCCAGCATTAAGTGCATCTTGAATATCGCTCAAACTCCTTAATCCGCCCCCTACAGTTATGGGAATAAAAACATCATGACAAGCTTTTTTAATTATATGAAATAAACTATTTCTATCATAATAAGAAGCAACTGCATCCATAAAAATTAATTCATCAGCACCCTGTGAGTAGTATTTGAGGGCAGATTTATTGGGATTACCTACTTTTCTAAGGCCCTCCAAATGAACTCCTTTGATAATGAATTCATTCTTAATATCCAATCTGGCAATTACTCTTTTTTTTATCAACTAAAAATCTCCTATTAAATTTTTATTCATACAAATAAAATTTTATTTTTAAACAAGTCTAATCAATGAAAAAACTATTTTTTTCTAGAAATTTTCTTGAAAATAATGATTTAATACTGCCATGAATTATACTGTCAGGGCTACTACCTTGTGAAGGATACTTCCATTTTTTATTTTGTGAATTTTCATTAGTATGATGAAAATTACTTAAATTTTTTATAAAATTCATATTTGACTCCTCTTGTATTAATTGGTTTTTTTTAACCCAACTGTTATTTAGAAGATCATCCATTTCAACAACTAAATCTCTAATTTCTTCAGGACTATTTTCAACTAAGTAAACTTCATTATCTTCAAATTCTTTTGAAGTCATAGCGTATGCAACATTATTATCAAATATCTCATTTAATGAAAGTTCATGATTATCTATTTTTGACATATGGTGCTTCGTAATTGATAAAAATTTTTCACTAAAGGTATAGATATAAGCAACAGGAACTGTGACAAAAGCAATTGGCTTTCTAAAGATTGTTGGAATAGAATCAAACCCAGAAGACGTACTTATACAGAAAGTACATTTAGCGCCCAAATAAATATCCATAAAATCATCTCTAGCTCCATTAGTTGCATAATCAATTATTTTCGGATTTTGGGATTGCATTGGCTTGTTAACTACTACCCCCATTCTAATTACATAATATCCTCTTGAGGCCATTTCTTCTGCAGCTTTTATGTAACTATCGATATTTCCATCTCTATAGGAATGATAAGAAAGTTCAGTCAAGTAAGCAGAATCACGAACTAATAAACATATAAATTTAGAGTCAATTGGAATACCTAGTTTTGAGAGGCCTTCCCTACCTCTCTCTTCCTCTTCTTTTGTAAAAAAAAGATGAGGTTTAGTTTTGTCATAAAGATTATGTATATCTCTATCTTCACAAGAATTAATAATTTCATGCGCCCTGCCCCCAGGAATTAGTCTATTTACAACTTTAATAGGATAAAGAATAAACTTTGGCCAGATTCTTAATACTCTTTTCCACATAATATACAATTGCATATTACAGATAGGTTGATATTCCATAAAAAAAATGTCATAGTATGATTGCGTTGGTAAGTTTATCCCTGAATCTATTTCACATAAATATAATTCAAGGTTCGCACTAAAATGGCCAATTCTGGTTGAAAGAACACCACACCATCTTATTAATAATACAGGACTAATTAATCTTATAAAAATGACAAATGGAATAGCTAATATAAATAGTGGCAAATTTAATAAATATGGAGATATTTTTTTAAATTTATTTATAAGAACCGATAAATCACCTTGAAGAGCTTGAATGATTTGACGCTTAATGAAATTCCAGAAGAGAATCACAAGAATAACCCCTTAAAAAGTTAAAATTTACATCTTTTATTTTAAATCAAAAGCCATCTTTTTGAACTCAATAACAAGTTTATTTACTCTCAGAATCATTTTTAAAGTTTGCCTACCATATCCACGCTTATCTAAAATCCATATGTAATCTTTTTTCCTCTTACAAATTGAAATGCTTTGATTACATCAAGCACACTAGCGCCTTTTCCAGCATCAGATTATGAATAATCATAATAGCTTATTAATCGCTATATTTTTTTTTAGAATATGCCTTAAAAAGATCTACTAACTTGGAGTTTTTTTTAATTGAAAAGATAAATAAAAATACCAATCTCAAATCAATAGAGCTTAGAGCATTGGAACCAGTGCATTTGATAGCTTTTATATAAGAATAGAGAGTAAATAGATTGTAGGAGCTCGATCTACTATACATAATTGAGATTGCTCTACACTGCATAGCAACTGACACATGGTTCTTTTTTGCTATCATACATATTTTTTTTAAAAAGGAATTTATTCCTTTAATGCTATAAGTATCTTTCATAAAGCACTTATAGTTTTGAAGTTCAATCCTGATATCATCATCATCAATATATGTCTCTATGAAGTTATTTGATATCAAAATAGAGGACTCAATAATTTCAGTTAAGTCTTTAGTTAATTGATTATCATGAACCCTATAATTTAATAATGAAACTTGCATGTTCCCAATCTTAATACCCTCACATAACATTCTAGTCCATAAATCATAATCTTCTGCAACTATATTATGATATAAAAATTTCTTAAACAAATGAGTATAGCCAAACACAGTTGGATGGGCGATAGGAGAACCAAATATTGAAAAAAACTTCACATCTTCTTTAGATTCTGGATAAGCAATAATTTTTTTTGTAGATCCCAAAACCCTAATAGATGAACCACAAATATCTAAATTGTTAGATTTTAAATAATCAATCTGAAGAGAAAATCTATCTTTATCTGACACATCATCGGCATCCATTCTTGCTATATACCTGCCTTTTGCTTTTTTAATGCCCTTGTTAAAAGCGCCAGATATTCCTTCTTTATCTCCATTAATAAAGACGATTCTCTCATCTTGCTCTTGAAATTCTTGGATTATAGATAGAGTATTGTCAGTAGAGTCGTCATAAATAATCAAAAACTCAAAATCTTTATAAGTTTGATTTAAGATGGACTCTATGGCCTCTTTTAGGTAATCTCCACCATTGTAAACCGGCATCACTACAGAAATCATAGGGTTACCTCTCTACTCCGATACGAACAACGCAAAGACTTTTCATAACCATATGCCCAAATACGGTTTGGCATCTTCAGTTGTATGTCATTGGAGCGTATCAAAACAGAATTTTTGGACACTTGTTTTAGTTTTCCACGATTATATCCGCAAATTATCAAAGTATTCACTTTCATTTCATTTGCCACATTTATTGCTTTGACAACGTTTTCTGAATTTCCAATAGTAAATTCCATAAATCTATTTCTTTCTTTGGTCTGAAAATACAATTTTACTGCCACCATTATCAAAAGAGAATGGCACTCTCTGCAAACCTTTCATTGTTTTCGTAATATTATCATGTTTCTCTTTTGGTGCAAAAAACATCATAAAACCACCATTGCCTGCACCCAAGATTTTACCCCCTGTTGCGCCTGCTAGTTTTCCTTTGCTATACCAGTCATCAATTTGAGGGTCGCTTATACCTTCCGTCATTTGACGCTTTAATTGCCAATTCTTATCCAACAACTCTCCCAATGATTCAACGTCATCATTTTCAAGCAAGCTTCTCATATCATAAGCCAAAGAAACCATATTCGACATCAACTCTCTTTTGTCAGCTTGTTTCATATTATCTGATTGCTTGCTTAACAAACTAGATGCACTGCGCGTTCGATCCGTATAGAAAACAATGATTGACTCTTCCATTTTTTTGATTGTTTCAGGTTTACATATAACTGGACTTACTACTACCGAATCATCTTCATTAAACTCAATTAAGTTCAACCCACCAAACGCAGCGGCATACTGGTCTTGCTTGCCTATTCTGTCTCCACACAAGTCAATTTCTATATAACTTGACAACCTACCCAGTTCTTCCTTAGATATATCTTCATCTTTATATGCATGAAGTGCATGCAACAATGCGACAGTGTAAGAGCTTGATGAACCTAGCCCAGAACCTTGAGAAGGGATTTCGGATATTGATGTAATCTCAACCCCCCCTTGAATACCCAACAACTCCAAAGTATTGCGAACAATAGGGTGTTTGATTTGTTGAATGCTACTTTCATTCTCAGTGATTGAATAGCTTAGCCTAATATCATTATCAAATTTTTTATTAATAGTGACATACATATACTTATCAACTGATGTGGACAAAACTGCACCACCATTTTGCCTGTAGTAGGAAGGTAGGTCGCTTCCACCCCCAACAAAGCTCATTCTTAATGGAGCTCTACTAACAATCATTTGAATCTATTTCCTTTAATATCAACGTAACTGCCTCACTCAAATCTTTAGCTACATAATCTGGAACAACTTCAAAGGCGCCATCTTTACCAGAAAAACCAGTTTGAACTAAAACGCTTTTCATTCCTGCATGTTTTGCTGCTAATATATCTCGAGTACTATCACCCACCAACCACGATTTCTCTAAAACAATATTCAAATCTTTTTTTGCTTGTGTAAACATACCAATTTTTGGCTTCCTGCAATTGCAATCAAACTTTAATGCTTCAATCTCGCCTTCAAAACCACTGTCTATATGATGAGGGCAATAATACAATCTATCAATATACGCACCATGCCTGCCAAGTAACGTGTCCATTTTATTATGAATTATTTTTAACTCAGACACCTTTAGCTCACCTCTCGCAATCACTGGTTGATTAGTTACAATAACAGCCAGTATACCCGCTGCATTGATTTGACAAATTGCTTCAGATGCACCATCAATAAGCTCGAATTGCTCTTGATTAGATAAATGATTTACTTCCTGATTAATAGTGCCATCCCTGTCTAAAAAAATTGCTATCTTAGGTATTTGTTTTTTTAACAACTTAACCTTGCCAGAATTAATGTCTTTTTCTACTTTAGATAAGCGTTGAGGTGTACCCATATCTTTAATATATTCTGTAGATATATACCCATATAACTTCTTTTCAAATGCCAACATCATTGGGAACAGCTCTTTTGCAATATCAGGCCGGTCTGAAACAAAATTAACCCCTTTCAATGCACCCTTATTGAACATATAAACTGCTGCATTAACCAGATTTTGATGCCATTGCGAATCATGTGGATATGGATGAATTTTTTGCACCTGAAAACTTGAATCAATTTCTACTAAATCTGAGTCGTGTGGATGATCATTAGGATGTAGGAAAATAGAAGCATCGCCTTCTTGATCATTATGAAACTGCCAAAAAGCGTTCAGATCTATATCAAAGAAAGTGTCTCCATAAACAACTAAAAATTGCTCGTCTAATTCGGACATCGCATCTATTAAAGCACCGGCCGTTCCTCTAGGGGTGTCTTCGACAATATATTGAATAGATGCGCCATATTGACTACCATCACCAAAGTAATCCTCTATCACTTCTTTTTTATAGGAAACCAATAGCTTGATGTCTACTATATCGTATGCAACACATTGCTCTATCAGATGTTGCAGTAACGGAACCCCTAGTACAGAAACCATAGGCTTTGGCAAATCACCAGAAACTTCTTTAAGTCTTGCTCCTCTACCCCCGGCAAGGATAACTACTTGCCTCACTTAAGAACTCCTTCTTGCAATGCAATCTCACTCACTGCTCTTTGTACGGTCTCCGAAATCATCTTTTAAGGTTTAAAGAAGTGTACATTTTTTTAAGAAAATTATAAAGCCTGAAAAACTTTAATAACTTCATGATCCGATGTCTAAATTTAATTTTCTCATAGTAGATAGTTTGCATACTCTTTGCATAATACCCCTTGAAAAAATTATTTTCGACTAATGCTTCCATCAACTTTACATCATTTTGATCTTTTGTCTCATTTCTATTTAGCTTCATTTGATAAAGATTTGAAAATGATATAAATTTAATATCATTAAAATAGAAATAAAAGCGCTGATTGTAAATTATTTCCATTTTATTGAGTCCATAGTACTCCAAAACATTATCATGTATATTGATTGAATCAAATTTAAACTTTATATTATTATTATCATTGATAAAAAAATCAGTATCTTGAGCCTCTCTCAATCCATATGCAGATAGAGTAATGCTCGAATCAAGAAGAATGTCATCATTGCTGATATTATTCTTTTTCAAGAAAGCTTTAAACTCTTCAATTTTCTTATGTGTTGATATAAATTTATTCGGCTTGGCATGGTTTAAAAAATGAATACTATTTTCATTAAATACCATTCTAGAAACCCTTAATGTTTCAGTATGATTATCAGTAATGTGTATTGAGTGTTTTCCTACATTAAAAAGACATCTAACTTCTTCTTTAATTTTTTTAACTTCATCAATACTATTTGACTGAAAAGCAATAAATCTAATGGGACCAAATGACTTAAAACACTCTACAAGCTTTCCTTGAGAGTCTTTAAAATTATCTTTCACACTTCCTATCCACTCCTCACGATAATAAATATTTGATAATAAGTTATGTGCACCATTGACATTCAATTTAACTTTTTTCTCGTACACAACATTCTTTATGAGTTGGTTTATTTGATTATCTTTACCGACAGCAGTTGGCCAAATTACAGCCAAAAAGACATTCTTTGAGTTTTCTATAAATTCACAAGCAGAAGCATCCATCATAGTTTGTGGTACACCTCTTTGATAAAAAAATTTATAGTCATAAATATTATCGATTGTAGCTATATTAACACAGTCAATTTTTTTATCTAAAATTATTGAACTTGCCACTCTATGTGAGCCATTTGCAATATAACCATTTAATGATAAAGGTATCACTGATATCTCTTTATTAAAACCATTTTTTTTTATATTAGAAAAAATAATTTCAAATGCCTTTAAATATTCATCTATATTATTTTTCTTTGAGTTACCGGGCTCTTTGAATTTACCTAAACTCAAGGCTCTAATATGTTCTTCGTATGCTTCTTGAGCAAACTTAGCATCAAGGCCAACCATTTTTAAGAACATTAATTTAAAAGACAAGTCAAATCTATTGAAAGTTAGCAATTGCCTTGCGTCTATAGTTTCTAATTTATACTCATCACTAATTAAATCTTCATAAAAATGAGGCTCTATAATTTTTTTTAACTTCTCTTTACTTACTATAGAAAAACTCACTTAACTCCTTACATTAATATATATTTAGGGGGTGACACCTAATAATTCTCTTTAAGCAGACTTTTCAAGTCCACCAACAGTTTACTGGGTGCGCCTATATTAAACCACCATTCCAACTTTTCCACCTCAAACCCTAATTTTGTTAGGTCTGTCGAGATTTTCGCGTACCTTTTTAAATCATCAAAATCCTCAAGAAAACCATCATTTTTGATACGCTTATCAAATGGTGCATAAAGTGCTATTTTATTAGTCATTTATCTAGTAACTTTAAGCCTGTCTTTTAAATTTTATTTTGTTAAGAAGATCCATATTTCTAAATACTTTAAGAACACTTAATGATGAAGAAACACCTATATGTTCATTTGCAACATTATCACTCCTGCCTGAAGATTTTTGTCCTGGATCTATATCATCTTCTGTACTATAGTAACCAATATGAATAACATCAGCCTCAACCATTGTTTTAGTTATAACAATGTTGCTAATAATTTCACTTGGATGAAATAACTTTTCATAGCATCTATAATAAATTTGACCAAGTGTGTAAAAATACTTTCTTCCGAAAAAAAACTTAAACAAACTATTAGCTGGTTTAGATGCTTCAGCAGAATTATGATTAGTGTACTTTGACCCTACATAATTCCAATGTTTAATGAAGAAATCAGCTCTATAAAGAATATTATTACACAAATAATGATATATTTTTTCTTCTTTTGACCTATCGAAGTAAGGCCATAAATCATCGTCATACCAGATTTTATCTTCCAATTTCATTGAAGGATAATGAACAGTATTGCCTTTCACAGTAAATTTTTCCTCTTCAATAATTGGGTACTGTATTACATTAATTTCGCTATTTCGCTGCATCAAAGATATATCATTCTTAATAAATGAAAAATTATTTTTTCCTAAATTTATATAAGCACAATCTTCTAATAATCTTAAAATATATGGTGTTTTAATAAGATGTAAATATTTATTACACCTTTTAAATGGATTTATTTCTTCATCATTTATATAAGTAACATTACTAAAATTTGAAAAAAGGCTCTTATTTTTTTTTGAGTAATTATCTGAAGATGCATCTATAACAATAATTGGAACATTCTTATAATTATTGTCATCAAATAAAGTATTTAGTGCAATCTCGATATATTTTCTTCTAATATCTCCATCCGCAAAAAAAGTAAAAAAAATTGTAAAGTCATATTTCATTGATTCTTCATTCCCAAAAAATAGTTGAAGAGTTAATATTACATCTTATATGCACTAATTTTTACAATTTTATCTGATTTATCAAATTTCAAAATATCAACAATCTTAATTAACTCATTACTGTCAATTATTATTTCTAACTCTGCAATAACAGTTCGTCTTTCTTCATACAAATTTTTTACCTTAACTTCAATATTACTAGCTGAATCGAATATTTTTTGGGTAGCATTTAAAACATCAGTCTTACCAAGACTGCACCCTTTTGGATCATTCAGTGAAATTTTCTGTGAAAACATTTCGGCTATTTGTAAACTATTTTTATTACTAAATAACTCAAAATATTTATTCGCTAATTTCTTTAACATATACTTTTTTTAAAAAAACTAGTCAGTTCCTAAATCATGCTCGCTCTGAATTCGACCATCGCCCCTTAAGGCATCATCCTCTATTCTAATGACGTCATCCACCTCAGGTGTTGAAGACTCAATCAAAATAATATCCTCCAAAGTAACAATCCTATGTTTAATACCAGCTGGTATTGTCCATATTGAACCAGAAGATAGGGTCTTTACATCTATGTGACCTTTTTTATCTTCAAACCACGCTTCTACAGAGCCTTCTATTAAAAAGTTTGTCTCAACTTTATCTTTGTGGTATTGGAAACTCGTCTTAGTTCCTTTTTTTATATATAACTTTTTCATTATATATTTTTTATCTTCATCTCCAATATTTTCACCTTTTCGAAAATTAATCCATACTTCACGGCCCCATGGTTTAGTGACTACTTTCGCATCTTTTTCATCATAATGCCAATTTTTTGTGCTTAAATTAATCATCTTTTATGCTAAATCCTCCATCTACGTTAATTGTTTGCCCTGTAATATACTTACTTTCTTCGCTAGACAAAAACATAACAACTTCTGCAATTTCCCTTGGAGATGCCATACGCTTAAGTAATATACTATCAACTTGTTTTGCTACTCTATCGCTCCAAGTATTTTCAGTCATATCTGTAATTGTAAATCCAGGTGCAACCGCATTAACCAATATATTTGGAGCAAGTTCCTTTGCTAATCCAGTAGTTAGATTAATCACTGCCGCCTTTGAAGATGCATAAGCTACTCGACCAACTGATGAATAAAGGCCTTTAATAGATGCAATATTTATAATCTTGCCTAAATATCGAGAGCTTTGCATTTTCGGCACAACATGTCGAGTGACATCAGCTAGACCAAAAACATTAATATCATAAATCACCTTCCAATCTTTCTTTGTAAGATTTTCAAATGGTTTAGATATATTAACTCCTGCTGAATTAATTAGAACATCAATATTTTCAATCTCTGAGATAGCTTCACTAATATCCTCTTCTTTAGTAACATCAAAAATTATATACTTTGAGTTAAGCTCTTTAGCTAAACCTATAAGACTAGAAGATGCCGTTTTTCCATGTAGTAAAACTTCATACCCTTTTTCTTTAGCAAGACGAGCAATCGCTGCCCCAATTCCTCTTGAAGATCCGGTAATTAATATTTTTTTTGACATAATTTAATTTACAAGGCCCTTGCTGAGTTTATTTTGAGTTAGGACAAACCTTCACTATGAATCTTACCAGATTCTAATAACGTTTTATATAGAGATAGCTTGCCAAAATTATATATGAAGTGATCAAATGGTTCATGGTGCATAGGAGACATATTCAAATAAATTAAACTTGTTAAAATATCAATTTTACTACTATCAAGGTTTTTATCGTTCAAAAAATTGCGAAAAATTTCACCTGATTTTTTTAATTCACTAGGGACATCAAGAGAAATTTTTACGCCTATTTGACTATCCTTAATATACAAAAATTTACCCTGCTTAATTAATTTATAAGAAACTTTTAAACCACCATTAAGTTTAGCCAGATCGTAATATTTATCACCATAGTTAACGATTCCAGCAAAATCTTGCCTCCAATCAAGAAGCAAAAAATCACCATCATCTTTTAATAAGACATTATCAAACTGAAGATCGCCATGAAAATTAGATGCTATACCATTTCTCATATTATCCCAGTCAATGAGATCAAGCATATTTTTTACTGAAGGTACATTTACTCCATTAATGCACTCAGGATGATCTTTAATTTTATGCTTTTTATAATATTGATTTACTCTAAGGATTGTCTTTTTATAATAAAAATTAAAACAAGATAATTTAAATATTTTGAGTTCAGAATTTGATAATTTTATATTGGTCCATAAGCTGGTATCGAGCCAATAAATAAAATCATACATAATTTGATCATTGACAACATCATAAAGAACTTCACCTGATTGCTTCTCATATGCATAAAAAGAATCTTTTAGGCATATTATTTGTGGACAGAGATCTTTAAGAATTTTTGATCTTTTATATCGATTGTGAATAATACTTGTATCTTCGAAATACTTAATAACATTATTACCCACAAAATACAAAAATTCATTTGATTTACTAAAGTCAAATGAGTGGTCAAATTTAGACATATTTTTGTTGGCATCTAAATATCCATTTATATTACCTGTGTCATACCAAGTAAAAAAATGTGGTTTTAAATTATGCTCTATGAGTGCGCTAAAGCCATTTGAAACTTGTAATTCTTCATTTATTAACTCACGATTTTTTTCAAGTGCTTCAAAGAAAACATCATAATCTTTAATTCCTGCAGCTCCAACAAATGCATTATTATTATAATTTATAGCCTTGTCTTCGAGTTCAATTATCATATTGTTGAAAATCTTAACAGTACAATATTCTTTTGCTTCTGTAACTTTGGAAACACCAAGCCAATTCTCTGATGGTGACGGAATATTTTCCAAAACTAAAGTATCGGCAGCAAAAAAAATAAAAGGAGAATTTAGGTGCTCTCTACACTTCATCAGAGAGTAGCCGGGACCTGATCCAATTCCAGTATATCTATCTACTTCAACTATTGTAAATTTTCTACCTTTATGAGCACAATCTAAGTAGTCTATAACTGTTTTTTTTAAGTGACCAACAGCTATAACAATTTCCATATTTATATCAAATTTTTCAATTATATGAGATATAGCTGCTTTAAAATCAACTGGCAGTAATGACTTGTTTATATGGTGAGTAAATGGCTCCATCCTATTACCAATACCTGCTGCCAATATACACACTTTATAATTCATATGATTATCCTAAATAAAATTTGATTTTCATACATCTAATTATAGTCAACAATTAAATTACTAAATTTTTCTTGATCTTTCTTTGGGGTTATACTCAAAAAACTTTTCATAAAATAACTGTGAGTATTGCATCATTTGCCATCTACTATTAAAACCATACTTCTTCTTAATCCACCTTAAACCTTCATTAATATATAGTTGTGTATTCTCCTCATAGGTTTCAGTTTTAATGAGTTTATTTTTATCTAAGAGATAAGTCTCATCTTCTTCAGCAAATACTTTAGTTGTTATTGCGGCAGCCCAATTATTTGCATATGATTTAGCAATAACTTCGCTTTCCGATAAATATCCTCTAAAATTATCACCATCAAATAAAAAATTCATATGTGATGGGCTATCAAGATTCATTATTTGCTCTATAAATTCTTTCCGAAAAAAATAAGCATTATTTTGAATGAACCAGAAATATTTCAATGAGTCTGGTCCAATTAAATCTTTCTCACCCCATTTTTTAGAGCAAGGTGACAGAATACCTACCTTTGGAAACTCAATTTGTATTTCTTGAAGAGTTTCAATAGTGCTTTGATTCTTAGGAAATTTTGTGTCATTAGTGATAAGAAAAAATGAGTCATATTGCTCCCATTTGCCTTCTTTCCATAATTGTAATAGACCGAAATTCATTCCCCTAGAATAACGCATACCTTGCTTCATAACTTCTATAGTTTCAACATGCCACGTAGAATATTTAGATAAATTATTTCTGCTAGAGCCAGCTTCAACTACAAATATATCTGTATGATCACCATCAAACTTTAATAAATGTTCCACTAAAGCATCAGTTTCATTTGGTAAATTTCTATTTAATATTATTGTTGCAGTTTTTTTCATAAAGCTACGTCAAATTAAAGGCATTCATATATCTAAAAATACTCTCTTTCACTTTATTCTTTAGGTAGTTATCTAAATTGCTAATTTCGGCATTTGCTTTTGCTTTAAGCTCTAAAAACTCACTAGATGAAAAAACATAATGACCTGCTATAATTGCCCGATCAATATCACTTGCGTCTGTGTCTTGGAGCATCCATTTTTTCCATTTCATCGAATCATATGCAATTCTAAGGAATTCTTCATAAAGTTGAGTTTGGCCTTTTTTCTTCAATATATCTAAAAAAGACTTTGTTTCTGCGACACCAAATTCAGGAGCTACATTTGCTGCATGAATTCCTAATCGAGGCTGCCATCGTAATGACTCATTTGAAAGATAGTCTGTATTATGCTCTTTCATAAAGATTCCATATTTATTACATATTTTTATCATTTGAGGAATTTGAATCTCTGGTGGAAGTTCGTTAGCAATACGAACTGGTGATTCAAATGAACCTATATTTCTAGTCTCCATAACCCTAGTTCCAGCTTGAATAACAACGAACGATGGAAATATAATTTTATTAGCACTGCAAAAATCTTTCATTTTTTCTAATGTATATTCTAATTCTTCTTTCGAATTGTTTCCACCATTCTGCTCTTCTGTACCAATTTCAAATATGATATCTTGTTTTTTTTGTTGGGCATATGACCAGCAAAATTCATAAAGCTCATAAACTCTTTCTAGAACTTGATCAATACTTGGTCGAGCATGGATATCAATACTAGGATCTATATGTAACACATGAAACCCGGCATCAATATCAGCACGATAAGAGTCTTTTGCTGATTGCATTGCCTCTTTTAAGCTCATATTCTGGCTTTTTTCTACTTCACTCTGCCATGGACCACCATGATCTCTCGCCAAAAGAATGTTTTTATTTATATCTTTATTTATTACATATTCTGAGAATTGTTTGGATGTCCAATTTTCTACATACCCACCACCAAATTGTTCTGAATCAATCTGCCTTCTACTAGCTATCAAAAGTAGTGGAGCACTATATTGGTCAGCTAATTCGATAGAGGCATCTACACAGTTTTTACTCATAGGGCCAACTCCAAGAAGGGTACAGTTTCTATCATGCCTATAGTTTTTTAGACACTGTTGAATTGTCATACTGTCCATTCACCTAAGTCAAGCTGGTCAGCTGGTAATTTATCAGGCTCATAGGGTACAAAAAACTTTTTCATGATGTGAAGGCAAGCTTCTGCAACGGCTCTATTTCCTCCAGATCTTTCAGTTACATAATCTGCACTAGCCTTTGCTATTTTGTCTGAATTTTTAGGCGCAATAGAATACCCAACTTCACTCATTACATAATGATCGAAAATACCATCGCCCATATAAATAACTTCGTTCTTATCGTAGCGCTCTTTAATCCATTCAATTCTTTTAATAGTGCTAACTAAATCAAGCTCAAACCCCATATCTTCTTTAATACGCTTATTGCTAATAGGAAATCCTTTTCTATCACCAGTAATAAATCTGATTTGGATGTGAGGCCTCAGAAGTCCCAGTCCATCATTGTCATCTGGCCCAAATATTTTCATTTGCTTTCCATCTTTTGAATATAAGAAATGACCTGTAGTCATAACACCATCAACATCTAAAATAAATACTTTAAAATTCATATAAATAACACCTTGAAAATTTATTAAATAATTTCATCATAATTCAAATTTTTTGACACTTTTTCATCTTATATCTTATATATTTTGTCACAAAATTTCATTGTTTTGACTCTATGAGAAATAATAATAATTGTTAACTTGCCTTTGAGACCCATAATTTCATTAAGTACTTCTTACTCAGTATCATTATCTAGAGCACTAGTAGACTCATCCATAATTAGAACCTTTCTGTTAAAATAAAATACCCTAGCTAAAGCTATTCGTTGGCGCTGCTTTCTTTATAGAATCCCATAACAAATCTAATTTCAATATGAGGATTAAGCAACCCTAATCCATCATTATCATCTGGACCAAAAACTTTCATTCGTTTTCCTTCTTCAGAGTAGAAAAACTAACCTGTAGTCATTACACCATCAACATCAATAATAAAAACTATTAATTCACCCATTTAATCACTAATTTGTTCTTTAAATTATGTATTTATTTTTGATTTTTTTCAAAAAAACAACAAATAAATTCATAATTTTCTCCGCTAACGATAACTTACTCTTACTAAATAAGACCATTCTTAGCAGTGTTATCTCCTTAAAATTAAAGAGAAAAAGAAAATATTTAGTAAAAATAACATTCGATAAAATTATTCTTTTGTGCCTTTGAAAGAAACAAACTCTATAAATAATCCCATCAAATGATATAGGAATTCTATAGTTCAACACAAGACCATTTGCATTAATATCAGGTATATTGATATCGCTTAACATCTCGTGACTATCCCAATAGTTAACTAAATAGTTTAGATATTTATCTGACTTAGAGTTGGTAACTACAATATATTTATATTTTGAGATATCAATAAGATTGATTGAGTTCTTATTAACTAAACAGCAAGATTTTCTCATATTGCTACTATCTGTAAATCCGCTACCTGGCATTTTTTCGAAAGAATTAAACATATTGTTAATAATACTACTCATAGTATTCTTCTTCATCAAATTATTCATATTGAGCGCAATATTGCTTCTTTTAGCATCATTGCTTAAATAAAAATTAATTTTTTCTACCAGGTCGTCTTTATTTTTAAAAAAAACAATACTCTCTTCATCTGTCATGGAATACTGCTCTTCTAATAGAGCATAATATGTGGAAATAACCAACACATCTTTTAATGAGGAATCAAATATCTTTGCATTAATGTGAGGAGTTGTACCATCTTCACCCTCAAGTAAAGCTAAAGATATTTTTGATCTAGAGATTTCACTGTATAAATTATCATTACTTATGTATCCGGAATAATATCTAGATAAAATTTTACTATTCAGCCATTCTTTTGAACCATATAAAGCAAGCTTTATACTTGGGATACTTGTTACAATGTATTCTAATGTTTCTACTCTTGAACCATAGGGTCTGCCAATAAATATTAAGTCATACTTTTTACCACCATTGTACGATTTAAAAATATTATTATTTGATCCTATTTTCTGCCAAATAACATCAGGTTTTACCGCCTTATAATCAGAAAATTTACAATACTCAGTTGTTCGTATAATGTTAAAGACAGGGAGCCAATAAATATTAATATTAAAATTTACAAAACAATCTCCCAAATACCCAATGCATACATGTTTTTTACATAACTCTATAACCGTCTCAGGGTATAAAAAATTACGAAAATGTGAATCTCCATGAAAATGTATGTACTCTACATTATAGTTGGACAAATTATTTAAGTAATCCTTGTTAACACTGTCCAAACCTATGCCTCTAAAGGCCTTATTAAAAAGGTCAGAATCAAATGACACGCCTTCTATTTTAATCGCTTCCTCTTCATTGTTATTAAAGTTCAATATATCTCTAAAAACAACACCGCCTCTTTTGATCAAAATTTCATAATACCAAAGCTTAAAATTTTGATCTGGATGCATGCTTGAAAGAAACAGATGTTTTTTCATTACTTTTCTTGTCAAAATCTAAAATTATTTTATTGCTTTAATAATAATATGTGGTGAGTTTTTACTCCATCCAGATCCATCAAAGTTTCCAAAAAAACTAATACTACGGAAACCAACCTCTAATACACTTCCACCTTTTAATAAAGTTTCAATAAATTGATATTCTTCTTCATAAATATCATAGTAACTTATCATTGAATTTTCATAAAAAATAGTTTTATTTTTTCAACTATATATGTTATCTCTTCATTTGTTATATACATATGCAAAGGCAGACATATTCCAGTTTTATATAAGTATTCTGAAACAGGAAAGTTTTGATATTTTGGTACGTACTGAATCAATGGCGGCTGCTGATGCATTGGATAAAAAAAAGACCTTGTCTGTATACTATGCCCTTCTAAAAATTCAATCAATTTATCCTTATATTTTGTTCGTATAAAAAATCTAAATGGAACAAATGAAGAGTTATCTTCTACCTTTAAAAAACTTAAATCACCTACACCTTCCAACTCTTTTTTATACTTATTGTAACTCTCTATTTTTCTTTCAAGTATTTTTGGAAATTTTTCCGCTTGAGCCAACCCTACTCCGCACTGTAAATCAGTAACCCTGAAATTCATTCCTATAGATTGATGAACAAAAGTACCGCTGTCTACCCTGCCTTGGTTTCTTAACAATAATAATTTTTTATACAACTTATTACTTTGAGTCAATACTACAGCACCCTCCCCCATAGTGATAGTCTTATCTGCAAAAAATGATATGACAGATACGTCACCCAATATTCCACAATGTTTGTTTTTATATTTAACTCCATACGCTTGAGCTGCATCCTCTATTACTTTGAGGTTATATTTTTCTGCTATGCTCATCACTTTATCCATATTAGCAGAGTGCCCATAGATGTGAACTGGCATAATTGCTTTTGTTTTATCTGTAATTAGCGACTCAACCTTATTGCAATCAATATTGAAAGTCTCTATATCTACATCTACAAAAACTGGCCTTAATCCTGCAAAAATCACTGAAGATGCTGATGCAAAAAATGTAAAACTTGGAACTATTACTTCACTTCCTCTGGGTAAACCCAATGCCAACAATCCTAAAAACAAACCTAAAGTGCCATTTGGGGCAAGAACAGCATATTTGCTACCAGTAAATTTCTTTATATGTCTAATAAATTCTTGACTATTTGGCCCTTCAGTTAACCAACCTTCTTGTATAGATTGTGTAATATATTTAAGCTCCTTATCATCAATATTTGGCATTACTTGTTTTATTCTTGTCATAAAAATTCGCCCTACTTATCCCTACTTGATAAAATAGGTGAACTTGATAACCATTTAATGTCAATTTTCTTATCATTCCATTTGACCGACAGCTGTTCATTAGCATCAACATACTCCCCATCATATGCTAATTTATAATGATAAACTGCTTGGTCACTATTGACATAATAGGCATTTCCTATATATGGTGGCATTAAGATTAATTGTTGATTATTGCTATTAATTATAAAATCTTGCCACTTAAGGTAAGTAGGAGAATCTTCTCTCAAATCGACAACTACCTGCTGTATCTCTCCAAATACACAAGCAACTAGTTTCCAAGATTTAGAATCACCATGTATACCCCTCAAAACATTATTTTTAGAGGTTGAAAATTTATCATGCTTGAAACACAAGTCACTTGGCAATAATTTTTCCACCTCATCTTTTAAAAATGAAGTCCAAATATTACCCCTTTCATCTCTGGAAATTGATGGTGTTAAAATGTAAACATCATCAATTTCTTGAGATTCTTGTATGTCAAACTTTATACTCATTCTAGTCCACCAAAACCATCATTTTCAAGATCGTATTTAACCATATCTGAAACCAATTTTTGAAATGATATCTGTCTTTTCCAACCCAATTCCTTTTCGGCCTTGGCTGGATTTCCCAACAATACCACTACCTCTGATGGTCGAAAGTATTTTTCATCTACCTCTACCAAAACTTTGCTAGTTTTACTATCAAAACCTTTTTCTTCAATACCTACACCTTGCCACTGAATATCAATACCCACCACCTTAAAGGCAACCTCTACAAATTGACGCACTGTATGAGTCTCGCCAGTTGCAATTACATAATCTTGTGGCTTATCTTGTTGTAGCATTAACCACTGTGCATAAACAAAATCTTTTGCATGACCCCAATCACGTTTAGCATTAATATTGCCTAATTTTAATATCTTCTGCCGACCTTGATGTATTCGAGCAACAGCCTGAGTAATCTTTTTAGTTACAAACGTCTCACCACGTCTAGGGGACTCATGGTTAAATAAAATACCATTACATGCAAATAAATCATATGATTCACGATAGTTTACTGTTATCCAATGTGCATAGAGTTTTGCTACACCATATGGGGATTTAGGATAAAAAGGTGTAGTTTCACTTTGTGGCTCCGTACCGGGTATGCCGCCAAACAACTCTGAGGTTGATGCTTGATAATATTTACATTTTATTTTCAGATCTCTAATAACATCCAATAGCCTAATAGCTCCGACACCCACAACCTCTGCAGTATATTCCGGAACCTCAAAAGATACCGCCACATGAGATTGTGCACCTAGGTTATACACCTCATTTGGTTGAATTTTTGATAAGAGTCTATGTAAATTACTAGAGTCAGTCAAATCACCATAATATGTATAAAAATTGGAATTATTATTTATATGCTCAATTCGCTGTGTATTAAATACTGACGCCCTTCTCATAATAGCATGAACCTCATATCCTTTTTCTAATAACAACTCTGCCAAATATGATCCATCTTGCCCTGTTATTCCAGTTATAAAAGCTTTTTTCATATGCTACACATCTCCGTAACTAAGGATTTTTACTATCCTTCCTTTGTCTAATTTATATATTCGATCACAATGTTGCAATGTTGTCATTCTATGTGCAATAATAATCATGGTAACCTTTCCTTTTAATTGCTTTATCTCATTAATAATTTCACGTTCTGTATCCTTATCTAACGCACTGGTCGATTCATCCATAACCAGTACTTGCCTATTATGATAAAAGGCTCGTGCAAGAGCAACTTTCTGCCTTTGTCCGCCAGAAATACGTATACCACCTTCGCCTAATAAAGTATCTACACCCTCTGGAAGATCTTCTATTAAATCATTTAATTTTGCCTGTAATGTAGCTTTTTTAATATCATTTTCATTAATATCTGATTCATCGATACCTAGCGCAATATTGTGCTTTAAACTATCGTCAGTTAGAAAAACCTTCTGTGGTAAATATGCAATTTCAGACATCCAGTCATATAGGTGCTTTTTAAAATTACTATTATTGTAAAATATTTTACCTTTTTGAGGCTCAAGTATTCCAAGTAACAAGTCAACAAGTGATGTTTTTCCAGATCCAGATGCGCCAATAAAACCAATTACCTCACCAGCATTAATTTCCAATGAAATGTCCAATAATGCAGGTACCTTCATACCTGGGTAAGTAAAAGTAGCACGTTTTACTTTTAAAGTCTTAAATTTTGTATTTTGTCTCTTTACTTGTTGATAATTATCATCACTATTGGTCTTTAGCATATCGGAATATAACAAATCAATAGTATTACTACTAAAGCGTATTTGCGTGACTCCATTAATAATTTGATTGGTAGATGGTGCGAGGCGCATAGCAGCAACCCCAAACATACTCAAAATTGGTATCAACGCTTCTGACTTATATCCAAGTTGAGTAAAAAGCAATACAAGTAATACAACAAAAAACACTAAAATAAGCTCTATCAAATAACGTGGAATGGAAGTGATAAATACATACTTTGCAGCTGCGGATGCATATTTTTTTGCGCTGTTTCTTACCTTGTTAAGAAAGTGTAATTCAATTGCTAATATTTTAACTTCCTTAAAACTTTCAACTCCCTCTCTAATTGCCTTTACCATCGTGGCTGAATAGTGGTTTGTTTCTTCACCATACCCATTCAACTGACTACCAAAATACTGATTGTAAAATAGAAGCATAATCACTATTAATATTATTAATAATGCAATAGAAATGCCGCTAGTAAAAGCAAGTAGCAATACCAACATAATCATCACCAAGCCTTCGCTAACAAGCTTCAAAATTGAGTGCAATACGGTTTGAGAGAATTCATTAACAAGTTGCTGGATGCGGTAAATATACTCAGAACTATTTCTCTCTACATATTCTAAATACGGCATGGACTGGTATCTATCCATCAATGACGCTCTCATCTTAACCCCATGTTCAAAACAGTAGATTATAATAAACTTATTTATCATAATTGACACCGCAGCTTTTATTAAAAATAACAATAGTAAAGCAAGACTAAATACTATAATAATTTCTTCAGGATCCCGTGAAAGATCAATAATATCAACAAATAGATAAACCATGCTATTCTCTAAATTACTACTATTAATAACTATAGATATGTAAGGAGCAATAAGCCCAATTCCTAATAAATCTAATATCGATGATATGAAAAACAATAGCATTAATAATGGGATTTTTCTTTTACTATCGCCCAGTAAGTATAGTACTTTTGTAATATAAATGAACTTATTAGCTATATACATAGATGTTTGTTATAGTATGATTGCTGAGCATGCATTTAAAAAATAAAATACATTTTTGTATTATAAAGCATCTCAATAATTTAATTAATGCTAACTAGAAAATCTAAATTTTTCCTAATTCTTAATAATTAAATTACAT
>Ga0075444_10000311_pt1 | contig 29027 bp, 29 predicted proteins | sample CoawatmetaG01DNA_FD_76836 | JGI IMG/M metagenome (GOLD analysis project Ga0075444, IMG submission 76836) | Marine microbial communities from the West Antarctic Peninsula - Coastal water metaG017-DNA | ecosystem: Environmental > Aquatic > Marine > Coastal | place: Atlantic Ocean: West Antarctic... | reverse complement strand
AGTAAAAGATAATGACTACAAAGAAGACAACATCAGTAATGCCAAATATGCGTGGCAACAAATAATGCAGAAAAGAGAGTTTAATGATTTTTATCAAACTCTTTTAAGAGGCGGATATAATGCTAGTTATACATTATTACCAAATGGTGATGTTTATAACAAAGACAAATATTTAGAACTGATGACTCAGTTAAAAAAATATCCGCATTATGAAGAACCAGTTTCACCAAGCCATAGTAAATCTATTAATAACGATGATTCTTATATTGAAAACTATTTAAGCACATACACAATGAAGTTGCGTAAACGTTTTATACATTTACAAGACATGAAAGATACTAACTTACAACTGTATATAGATTCTATTAAAGACATAGGCAAATTATCACAGCCACTAGTTGACAAATGTAGCGGTACTACAATAACTGGCGACAATGAGTTGTTAGACCCAAAGAAATTTGACGCTCTTAACATCCAAGATGGTTTGGGTTTCCTAAGATTTTCAGATTACAAATCAGAAAGAATACAAGGTCTCATTGATGATATCGAGAAAAATGATTTTGAAGACCCATTTGGCGACAACATTGTAGCAAGATTAAACGACGCTCTTTCAGATGCTGTACGCGATAGTTTACAGGCATACTATCTAGGAAGACAGAATCACGCAGACGAGTATAAGCACGACGAAGTTATAAAAATAGTTAACAGCAGATTCGATGCTATCAAAGATTGGATGTCAGGCTTTGATAAAATAGCACAAAAGATGGGATTTGATAGTCAAGAAAAAGAAATTGCCGCTAAACGTAGTCTAGATGATAAAGAGAAAAACTTTGATAAGAACGTTAGGGATAACAACAGACCTAGACTTAAACTACCAAGTTTTAGTTCAGCATATATGGATTCAACCTTCTATGACAAGTGTGTAGACAACGCAAGATACGCCGGAGCAAATAGAGAAGCATTTACATCTAGAATGAATAAAGGTGGCGATGTGCTAGTTATAGCGGCGGCACATGAATCACAAGGTCAAGATGCTGTAGAAATTTTAAGTAGCCTGACCAGAACTGAAGATACACCAGAAGGAACTACACATGAGTGGAGACGTGACGGTGTTAAAGCAATTATAAAACAGTTTAAATTACATTATGGTATCTTTCCACAGGATATATATGCCAAAGAAAGAACGGACACCGAAGGCCGTCCAAGACCACTCTCCGGTCAGAAATATAAGTCATTAAGTGCTACAGAATATCAAGCATTAAAAAAAGCAGGTATAGAAATAGAAACAGGTGTAGGCGACAGCAGAGAACCGCATGTAAGTCCATTGGTGCCCAAAGACAAATTGGCTAATCCAAAGAGTGGTGAGCCATGGTCTACTACTAGTGCTGTTATGTGGTCAATGAATGACGACAAGGCTGAGCAAAAACGATTTGATGCGTACACTGACTGGGATAAACTTAATATTAAGTTTGAACTGCCTCATACGTCAATTAAACAAGAAGTTGCTGAGTTAATAGCAAAAGGTGAAAACTTTCATCGTGCTTTTAAACAAGTAGTTGATCAGAAGCGATTCGCGACTCCAGATCAAAATGATACCCCAAGAAACAAATTATATGCTGTAGCAGGTGTAGAAGGACTCGAAGATGCGGCTTCGCTCACTATATCAAGAAATACAGATTGGCCTGCGGTAGCACAGCACTTAGGCATAGACAAAGGTATAAAAGACCAAGGTATAAATCTTTTAAAGAAAGTCTATACAACATTTGACAATCAACCTAGTTCCAAAAGATCCGGGTATGGTATTGAACGATGGGCAGGCTGTATAGAGGATGCGGACAAATATATCAAAAAGCATTATACAGTATCCGCTGGTAACTATTCTAGAGACGGCGAAACTGTCAGTGATGTTTACGGCAACGATTACGAAAAGGGTGACCATCCATGGGGTGCCGAGGGCGATACAGATTATATTCTATTTAATAACATGATGGCAATGGGTATGGACGATTATATGCTAACACCAGAAGTAAATAAATTAGTAGCATTTTTAAAGAATTCTCAAAATGACGAAACATTTAAAGATGCTGTATTACAGGGTATAAAAAGCAATGCCGAAAGTAGCCAATCGCCAGTAGATTTTACTACAGCATTAACTTTAGGCAGACAAAGACTTAACGCAAGAAACGAAAGTATGATAAATACAAATATGGCCAATGTATTTGAAAATTTTGAAAATCTATCACTAGATGACCAACTAAAAATTATCCGTAATGATAAAATATCTGAGTCACTGGCTGACTTAACATCGGCAAGATTACAGAAACAACAGGCCCAACAACAAGATCACAAAGAAGAAATGATTACTATATGGGACAATCGACCATGGCCGTTACCAGGTAGTTATTCTAATCAACAACTAAAAGATATGGGTTTTAAAAGATTTAATGCTGGTTGGAAAGTAAGCAAAAGTAAATTTGATGCCATAGCAAATCCAGTTAGAAAAGTTAGAGCCGAATCATTACAAGCAACAGATTTATTAATAAGAGCAAAAGTACTATCAGAAAACTTACCAAATAACAATAAGATAGACGCAATCAACAGCATACTATCTAAAGACTTTCCAGTAGGCGACTTGGACATACAGTTCAAAGCATTTATGGCTATGCCTATACCACGTATGATGACAGACTTTAGCAAACTACATTCCGCACAAGGATACCAAGCAGACGGCGGAGATATAGTCAGACATTATGCTATGAGTAGATTGTCTGATGAAGATGTAAAAAAATTAAAACTAAACGAGAATAAATCAGATCTTATTACTAAACTTAATGATCTACCAGATGACGAAAATACAAATAAACTGATTAACTATGTAGAACAGTTAATTAATGATATGGGAGTTGGCGGCAGATTACAAAGTTTGAGTGCTGAAATAGAAACTATTCCAGACGACGATGTAAAGAAAGCAGTTAGACAAATAGCAAAAATTGTAGCAAGTGTTGAAATGAGCCCTGAAGAAAGAGCAAAATTATTTGTAGACTGGAAAGCAGACAAGTTAGTTAATGTTGACGCATTACTATCAGCTCAAACAGTTACATTAAGTGATATCTTTATTGGATACGGTACCACAGACCATATAACAGAATTAGTTGACGACCTAGTACAAGTAGTACAATACGGTATTGGACCAGGAGAATTTGCTCTTGCTGTTCTGTCACAACGTATATCGGGCATGGGAGCATCAACAGGTGCCGATGGCGGTAAAGGTGACTTAGTCATTAACGGGCAACCAATAGAACTTAAGACTACAAGAAAAAATGCGGCAAGATTTAATGATAGAGAAGTTACTGTATCAAACGATTACAAGTCACTAGTGGCACAATTTTTTACAAAATATAAAGATAAAATCATTGAGCTAGAAAGCAGTGGCATAAAAGTTAAAGTAGGCTCAGGAATGCAACAGGCACATGTTGCCAATTTCTTAAAAGCAGTACCCGAAGCACAAGCCGAAATTGGTAATATTATTAGTAATATATTTACTAACTTGCCAGCAGTAGGCGGAAACATAGCAGGACTGCTTAAAGCACAAAATATAAATGGTGCTATGCAATCAATAGCACAGGCTAATGTAAACAACTACCTTGCTAAGAAACGTCAAAGTGGCAACTTAGCAGGCATACTGTTTATTGATCTTAAGAAAGAAACATTTAACTTTATCAAGGATGTATCCGATTTAGAAGGTTCAGGATTAAGACTACATGCTAAAACAAATTATCTAGTAACTACAAATGAAAACCCATTTGCTAATACTCAGATTGTACCAGGCAGTTATAAACCTTACAAAACAGGTGTATCAGAAAGTGTTGATACAGCATGTCCAAGAACAAAAGCATTAGACTGTCATTGTGAAAGTATTAACTCACTAACAGAAGCACAAGAAACAATTAAAGCATTATGTGAATTTGAACACACGATAGGCAAAACTAAAGGCATAATTTATTTAAAACAAGAAGCAGGAAAGCCAACAGTAATACATGGTAACATTACCGGATTGACTGAAGGCGAACATGGCTTCCACATACATGAGTTTGGCGATCTAAGTAAGGGTTGCGAAAGTGCCGGTGGACATTATAATCCTGACAATATAGCACATGGTAGTCTAGAAGAAGGACATGTCGGTGACTTAGGCAACATAGTAGCAGACAGCAACGGTAATGCTCAATTTAAACTAACAGCAGAACGTGTAGACTTAACTGGAGACAGAAGTGTCGTCGGTAGAGCAATAGTTATTCATGCTGATAAAGATGACTTAGGCAAGGGCGGAGATGAAGAAAGTACTAAAACAGGTAATGCTGGTGAGAGACTAGGTTGCGGTGTTATTAGACTTATGAACTTAGATGAAAGCACAACTACACTTCATGAAGACCCAAACCTCGCAAGTCTTAGACAAGGCGGCTTATACAAAAGAGCACAAATGCCACAATTAAAACTTAGACATCTAAGCGATCCAAAGTGGCATGACCAAGTCAGAGACACGTTTGGTATTACTATAAAAACAAAAAAAGGAACTATAGGCATAGATAAAATTAGACCAGGGCAGATTGATAGAGTGCCTGGATTATCAGATAGTGCTAAAAAATTCTTTGCTAAAGGACAACAAGTAGAACCATTTATTATAGACAATAACGGTGTACTAGTTAACGGCCATCACAGATATGATGCCGCAATGATGCTAGGTATACAACGAGTGCCGTTTGTACTTGTTGATAGAACAATACACGAATTAGTTAAAATGTTTGGACCAGGTAGTGATATGAACGTAGCATCACCGGGTGGAAAATTAGACTTAGTTGCCAAAGATGGAAAAGCAGTAGACCCTGAATTACGAAAGTTTGCTAATCGCGAACCTAAAGACGATCCTAAAATGATAGACTTACAGCGACGGTTAGACAAACGCATGTCACGTTCGGATAAAGCAAAACAAGGTTGGGCAAAGAGAAAAGCCAACCTTGCTAAAGATTCCGGACAGCAAGAACTACCATTTGACGTTGACGCATGAGAGTTTTCGAACTAGCAGAATCAATACCTGCCCAAATTCCTGATGTAATAGAACGTCTGTATTATTCTAAACACCCAGATAAGTTTAAAAAAATAACACAACTTATGAGAAAAGAATACGCACAATGGAGTACTGTTACACCAGAAGAAATAGAACAGGACATTGAAGCAAAAGGTATTGACGACTTTATTGACTTTGTATCCTCTTTTGAAAAAGCAAAACATGGTTATGAACCACTAAAGACAACGACTATGGAAAACTTTGCTGATGGTAAGAAGAAAGGCAAAAGCAAACCCGGAAGAGTCAAACAAGCAGGAGCAAGTTGCGATGGCTCTGTAACAAGCCTGCGTAAGAAAGCAAAAAACAGCAGTGGAGAGAAATCTAAAATGTTCCATTGGTGTGCCAATATGAAGTCTGGCAAAAACAAAAATAAGTAAGGCCTATACAGGCTGTTCGACAAACACTTAATCCATAAATACTAGCATGATACCATTTCAGATTGTGAAACACGATAATTGGTTCCGTGACTTTGTAGTCGACATGGGACGTAGAGGGCCGACTCACCTAAGAAATATGAGCGATCATTGCCCAAGTAACAACGATGCTAATGTATTTGGCTGGTATTCTAATTACCATACACAGCGCCATTTCAAACCGATCGAAGAAATAAATAAAAATGAACCATTCGCATATATTATTAGTATTGATGGGTGTGACGAAGATACATTAGCAGAATTAATGTATTACGGTAGAGAAATGCTAATGCAAGATCTAGTACGTTCGCCTTTAAGTGACGAAGCAAAGCACGAATTAAACACTAATAGCAAGGCATCTATTATTATAGAAAATACAGCAGAAGGCCACGCAAGTTTTCAGTTATTTAATTCTATACATGTATTAGTATCATTATTAGGTGTACCATACAATAAAGTATTTTATACTAATAGTACAAGTAACATCGAAGAGTGTTACGAAAAATATTTACTAGAAAGACCATACGCATTAATAGAAAAAATAAATGTATTCGGTAGCGGAGAATGGACAGAAATGGTATGTCAATTAATGTTACAAGATGTTTACAATCTTGAACAACAAGATGACTTTTGTGAATGGGGGAATCCATTACCAGAAGAGCAGACTATAAAAATGTCTGTAGACCCAATGTGTACCAGTTACTTAAACGCAGTGCATCCAGATTTGGATAGGCCACACTTGTTTATGTTTAAGCATATGAATGCTAAACGTGGACACAGATCCGCATTTTTATCTTTACTTAACTCTAGAGGACTATTAGAAAATAACATGTTTAGCACACCAGATGACTGGAATGCAACGTTTACATGTGGCGAAGAATACTTACGAGAGTGGTTCTGGGACCGTAGGCAAACAGCATTTTATCATGAGTACCTAGATAATTTATATGATTTAAAACCTAAAGTACCTACATTTATCGACAGAGACCATAACCATTTAGATTTTGATCCTAATACAAATTTTAGTAGTGATCAACAAATGTATTTTAACGCAAGGCGTAATTGTGATATTGAAATTATTGGTGAAAGTGAATTTAATGGATCACGTTTTATAACGGAAAAGTTTTTCAAAGCAATTATATTCAAACAACCTTTTATAATGCTAGGCACATCAGAAACACTAGTAGAAATATCACGAAACATGGGGTATAGAACGTTTGCTCCATTTATTAACGAAGGTTACGACGGTAACGATGATTTAAAACAACGTATGGAAATGATCGCTGATGAAATACAGCGACTAACAGATTTAAAGAAAGATCCTGCTAAATGGAAAGAGTGGAATGAGGGTGTAAGACACATAGTAACCTATAATTATAACACCTATGTAAACAATCTTAGAAAACTTTCAGAGATAGATTCACTGGAAACAAAGATCTCCATGATAGGCGGATTACAAAAAGCCGTCGATGAAATGATAAATAGATAGTATGCGTATAAAAGAGGTTGACAAAAACATAGATTTGTTCTATAATACTATCACTGAGACAACATCAGGAAGTATTGCCGCGGTGGTGATGCCGATGTTCCAAGAGCCGATAAAACGCAAACCTGTTAAAAAGAAGAAGAGCAAGAAGAAAAAAGATGCGTAGCATAGAAAGTAAAAACGGTTTAACATACATCATGGGACGAGAAGTACAATTTGTCGACTCGCTAAAAGAATTTGGAACCTTATATAAGGACAGGCTAGATGATAATCAACTCTATATTGCAGAGGAATTGCGACGTAGAGACATAATTAAACTAGTAAAACTAAAAGATGGAAACAGTGGATACAGACTATATGCGACAAACAAACCAATCTGATATTGATTTATCACAACAACTAACTGAAATACTTTCTGGTATAATATCTAAACTTGATGTTTATGATGTTGTAGATGATGGTCTCAACTTCAGTGTTATTAATTTAAAAAATAATTCATTAGTGTATGAAAACATCAATCTAAGAATGGTAGCAAATGTCATAGCCGCCGCTTTCAATACAGGCGACACTATTAGTCATTCTGCTATTGACAAACTAATACAACAGGAACACAGAGCAGTTTCAAAGATGGTTGAGGTTAATCTGTATGAAGAATTAATTGAGCAAGCCGATACACTTGATAAGGAAACACTATACGAAATCAAGTTACAAGAAGCAGAACTCAAGTGCAAATCATCGATTCAGAAAGTGCTACTACACGCTCAACAGATAATTGCCTCGTAATTTATACCTTTTAGATAAATATAACTATTAGGAAGGACCACTATGAAAGTTAATCAATTTAATTCAGACAATATTAATAGATTAGTCAAAATTCAAAAATATCTAAATGAAAATTATGATATTAATGTTGGTAAAATTTTACCACAGAAAAAACTGGATACTGCATACAAAAATGTGGAGCAGAGAATTGCTAATCTCAGAAACAAAGGATCAAAATTCCAACAAGATCCAAATTACGGAATGAACATCATGGTCAGAGATGCCTTAGGCATTATGATCAATGAAGGCATGTACTACGAAGGCGAAAACTATCGCAAACTAATGGACGAACTATACGAGTACGGTTGCTCACTAGCAGAAAGCGGTGACGACTACGAAACTGTTATGGCAAGTTGTGGTAAAAAGTACGAAGTTATGCCAGCAAGATTCCCTAAGGAAATGGTAATGGCCGCATTAGGAGATCAAATGACTCCAATGTTTGAGAACCCAGCACTACTAAGTATTGCTAGAGCAGGGGCGGCAGGCGTCGGATTTGGAGCGGCAGGTGGTCAAGTTAACGCATCAATGTCAGGCGGTATGGCAACAGTAGTAAACGCAGACGCAGACCCAAAAATTGAAATGAGCCCAACTGATAAATTACATCAAGGACTAGCAAAAATACTTAAAAAAGACAGCGACCAGTATGGTGTAGGCGAATTATTTGCCGAATTAGAAGGTATAGACGTCAAAAAAGCAGATGCTCTATATGACGTATACAGCAATGCCTGTAAGGCACACAACGAGGAACCAATGAATTTTAAAGAAAATAAAGAAGAAGGTAATTTTGACTCATTCTTAGACGAGATAGTCGAAGATATGGTAACAGAAGAAATTGCTGGAACATCAGTAGAAGAAGCAGAAGTTGTTATGGCGGCAAGAGCATTAAGTAACGACATCCAGGATCACATTGAAAGACTTGGTAGAATGGTAAACGAAGATATACCTGCTATTGCTGACAGCATGTCACATGAATTTGGTCTAGATAAAGCACAAAGTTTTAAGACTGGCATGGAAGAATTATTAGCATCAACATTAGATGCCAACAAAGCATGTAAAGACGGCATAGATGGAATCCTAGGAAATATTACCGGTGAAGGTTCAGTAGCAGGCGAAGTGCCTAGCATGGATGACGGTATGGGTGATATGAGCGAACCAGCATTAGATGACGTACCATTAGATGATTTTGATGGAGCAGACGCTGAGGCCGGACCACTCGATGAGCCACTTGGCAGACTAGAAAAAGAGTAGGCTATGAGAGCTATTGAAATCATGCTTGTTGAAAGTGAATTGGATGAGCTAGGTTCCGACATAGCAGATTTAGTGTTTGCTAAACACGGACAAAATGTTCAAAGCATGAGTTTCGACGATTTCTTAAGAGAAGTAAGAGCAAGAGGACACAAAGAAGTTTCATCAGCCCTACTAAGAGATATCCTAGAAGATTTACCAATTATACAAAGTGTCGACATAGACACTATAGAATTTATGGGTAATGTACCCAAAGACATGGACCAAGATAGTATCGAGGACATGGGTGCTAGAGTCGGCTCAATGGCTGACCAAGAAGCACTAAAAGGCATAAAGGCGGAGTTATAGGATGGCTGATATTTTTGTAAATGCTACAGAGGCAAGAAAGCAATCTAGAGATAGTGTTATTGTTCTTAATGAAGTAAGAGCACTTGAATCTAATGTTCTTACACAAATAAACGCTGGCACCTTAGACGTAACAGTTGCTACAGGCACTACTATAACTAACAGTACAACGTACTATCAAGCATATAACAATATAACATCTAATACAACATTAACAGATCAAATTTCTACTGTGAAAAAGTATTTTACTGACAAAGGATATTCAGTAACTATCAGTACCAACGCAGGTACCGGCAATACTTTACAGTGGAAAGTTAAGTGGTAAAAAACAAATTACATATAATTGGCTGTAGTTTTTCTACACACGGCCAGACCGACTTATCTAACTACCCAAATGACCCTACTAACTATGCTAGAGTACTAGCAACATTACTTGACCTGGAACCAGTAGCACACGCAAGAATTGGTCAAGGAAACTCGTTTATATACGAAACTTTAAAAGATTTAGACCCGGGTGCGGATGATACTGTACTAATACAACTCACACAACCTGATAGAAAAAAAGCATTCCTTGACAACTTTGGCACAGTAAAAATGGAAGAATTATATAATCCAGCACAATCGTTACTTACCGAACTTGATGCGGTTAAGGAAGATGTAATTACGTTTGCTTCTTTATATGATAAGTTTTTTACTAATAATTTATACGAGCATGACTTATACTGTGACGCAATATTATCTATATGTGTTCGGTTAAATATAAATTGTATTGTACTACCGCTACATAATAAAACAATATTTTCATCACAATTTTCAAACTTTGACAATATTAAGTTTGGATCTAATCCATGGCACAAATGGGACTTTGAAAAAAACGGTAACCCACGCAACGACCATCTTACTACACAACAACATCAAGAGTTAGCACAAGACATATACAACGAGTCAGTATGAAACTTGGATTTTTACAATGGCCATTCGACGGCGCAAATACAGATACCAAATTCTCGGACTGGCACTTATCATTACATTCCACAAAGCAACCAGCAAATAATTTATTCAGCCACAGTGCAAAAGGCACAGTTCTATCTCAAAGCACAATAGAACTATGGTTACGCAGGACAACAACTTCGCAAAGTTATTTTACACCAGCCTGGTGCGATATTAATAACTTAGATTGCGATGCTATCATTCTTCCCTATACGTGGTTTCTATACTTTACTAGTGAACACTTAACGTTACTGTCAAACTACAAAGGTAAAATTATTATTGACGAAACATGGGACAGTTGGATTTTTGATGAAGATAATAATCAGACAAATATAATAACAACATTTTTTAAAGAACTAGGCACGTTTATTGATTTAGATAATGTAAGAATCCTTTCGAGTGTTGAATTAAATACAGCCACAGCACGTGACACATTTAGTAAAGTGTTTAATAATGTAAAAGTTATTTCAGCAAATGTAATGCTTCTGCTTTTAGCATCAACTGTAAAAAGGTTATACACAGATGAGTATATTATTGATAATTTTAATCACGCAAAAGATAAAAACTTTATAATGTGTACCGGCCGGCCGCGGGGTTATAGATTAGCATTAATAAAATTCTTAACAGATAACAACCTGTTAGGCAATAATTTTGTATCTACTAACTTATCATCAGATATAAATGACAGTACCCAAGACATGATTTTAAAGTACATTGATGATGTTTACAATGACGCATCCAGATATCAATTGAGCGAGTTTTGTGACATATCTGAATTAAAAAATTACACGCAGACATTATTGATACCAGAATACAGAGAAGAATACTACAACACAGGCAATCCATATCCTAAAAATAATGTATATACCCAGTCAAAATACTCAATAATAACAGAAACATTATTCCAAACAAACATAGACGGACTTGCGTGGTTCACAGAGAAAACATGGAAGCCAATGATTTACGGGCATCCTATGTTGCTGTTTGCTATGCCAGACTCATGGAAGGTATTACAAGGTTATGGCTTCGAATCATACGAACAATTCGGGGTCTATGACGCAATTAAACCGCCACACGCACGTTTTAAAACATTGTGCGACTCAATACAGCAGTTAGAAGAAGAACCGATGTCTAAAGTGACGTTAACTGCTATCCTCCATAACACTAACAGATTTTACAGTAAAGATTTAGAGGATTCAATAGTTAAACAATTTGTAGAACAAATACAATAAATAAAAATACAACTAATAAAAAGACAAAATACACATGTTATTAAACAAAGATGTACACGCATATCCAACCCTTAAAAGAGTTACAGCAAAGTCAGGATCACGTCAATATACAGGCGACGATGACAAGCCAGTTCCGAGTGTAACTACTATTTTATCAGCAACAGGCGACAAGTCGGCATTAATTGCCTGGCGTAAACGTGTTGGAGATGCTGAAGCAACTCGTATAAGTTCAGAGGCCGCAGGCTTAGGGACCAAAGTTCACAACGCATTAGAGAAACATATTCTTGGTGAAGAGTGGAATACATTTGGTAATAACCATGTCAGTGTATTGGCAGAAAGCATGACGTCAGAAATGATAAACAACGGGTTATCTAAGATTGATGAGCTATGGGGCGTTGAAGTAGCCTTGATAGCCAAAGGACTATATGCTGGCACATCTGATGCTATTGGTGTGTACGAAGGCGAACATGCTATCATCGATTTCAAGACTGCTAAGAAAATGAAAAAACGTGAATGGATTGAAGATTATTTCTTACAAGGGTGTGCTTACGCACTAGCACACAATGAAATGTTTGGTACAGACATTAAAAAAATAGTTATCCTTATGGTTGACAGGGAGTCAAAATTCAAAGAGTTTTCAATAAACGCCGATGAATTTGATAAGTATGCTACGAAGTGGGCAGAAAGACTTGCCGACTACTATAGTAAACATAATGGATAAAATTTATGCCGCAAATACCTATCAGTTTTGTACAACCAAACTTTCAAACTGGTCCTAAGCACTTAAACGCATTTTACTTACCGTATACTTCTGGTATTCTATGGGCATACGCAAGACAAAATAAAAAAGTAGCAGACAATTTTAATGTAGAATATTTTGTCTATAGACGGCATCCATATGATGACAATTTTCAAAGAGTAAAAAACAGCAAACTAATATTTTTTAGTGTGTATGTTTGGAACTACAAGTATTGTTTACAGTTAGCAAAAGAAGTCAAAGAGCATAATCCAGAAGCAGTAATCCTATTTGGTGGTCCACAACTACCGCACACAGACCCAAACTTCTTCGATGACCATCCGTATGTAGATAGTATGTGCGTTGGCGAGGGTGAGCATGTTGTAGAAAAAGTTTTATTAGATTATTTAGAAAATAAAAAAGTTGATAAAATTGTTAGAGCAGAACGTATCAAAGATATGAAACTGCCTAGTCCGTATTTAGACGGTGTGTTTGACGAGTTAATGGCAGAGCACACTGACGTACTATGGAATCCTACATTAGAAACTGACAGAGGATGTCCTTATAAATGTACATTCTGTGACTGGGGCGGATTGACAAATTCTAAGGTTTATAAATTTGAGCTGGACAGGGTGTTTGCAGAAATTGAATGGTTTAGTGACCACGACATGGACTTTATAACAATGACTTCAGCAAACTTTGGCATATTCAAGGAACGCGATGGCTTGATAGTTGATAAAATGGTCGAGCAATGTCAACTTACAGGTAACCCTAAAAAGATAACAACTAGTTGGGCAAAGAATGGCAACGCTCAGGTATTTGATATGATTAAAAAATTCAAAGAAGGCGGAGTATCTACAAGTTTCACACTAAGTTTACAAACTACTAACCAGCAAGTGTTAGAAAATATTGAACGCAAAAACATGGCGATTAACAATGTTAGAGAAATTACAGAACATGCTAGGAAAGAAGAAATACCAGTCAGCACAGAACTCATACTTGGGTTACCAGGCGAGTCATACGAAACATGGAAGAAAACACTTAGTGATATTTTAGATTACGACTTACACAATGGGTTAGACATTTACTTTCTAAATATGATTGAAAATGCTCCTATACGTGCAGATATTGAAAAGTATCAAATAGAAACATTTACTGCTTATGATATGTTTAATGATACTACAGATTTTGAGGACATACAAAAAAATACGGCCGAAGGTGTAGAGGTACTAAAAAGTACTAGCACCATGAGTGAAGATCAACTTATAGAAAGTTTTGCTTACACTTGGAAAATGATTGGCCTACATAGTTATGGTATCACAGATCTTATAGCAATATACTTACATAGAGCACATGATGTTAATTACGACGAATTTTATGAGGAAGTATTTGCTAGAATATTTGCCGAAGAAGAATTCAAAATGTGGGACGACGATCTAAAAATAGAATTAAAAAAATGGCATAAAACAGGATTTTATGATGTTGTAGTAGGCGAAGATATCAAAGTATATAGTTGGCAATTACCACATCACTTAGGTATGCTTACGCATTATCATCAAAGCATAGAAAAAATACAAAACATTGTAGTCGATCATATAAAAAATAATTACACTATAGACAATGATGTGATCGATGACTACTTAACTATTAATAACTCGCGTATAAAAACATGGGGCAAGTATATAAGAGGGCATAAGCACATAAATACCAAAACAAATTTATTAGAATTCACGGCAGGTAGAGAAGAATTTAGCAAACAACCTACCAAATATGTAGTATATGATAGAATAGGCGGCGACTTTCCAACGTCACTAGGACAACATACCGATAGCATACTGTATGGTAGACATAGATTGTGGTACTTAAATGTTCTGGAAAAACTTTCCTAACTAGTAAATTACAAAAGAGATAAATACTTCTATATCGGAGAGTAAACTTGGCAGACGACAATAAAATAATTATATCAAGAATGCAACAACGCAGAGGAAATCGTGTAGATTTACCTCAACCACTTCGCCCTGGCGAAATTGGCATGGCATCAGACAGCAAGGAAGTGTTCATTGGGTTAGACCCAGCGATTGGTGTTGCCAAACAAAATGCTAACGCAATCAATATTAATAATGTTGTTAGCGGGTATACTTTTGCTAATGGGTATTTAAATAACAATGTTATAAGAATTATTTTACCAAGTAAAAGACTGGCTCCAGGCACATTTGATGGTACTGCTAACAGTACGGTGTATACACCTGCTAGTGCTAGTGGACAAAAACATGCCTTAAATGTATTTGGTACTACTATAGGATCAACAAGCATTGTTAATGTTTTTGACAACGCATTTTTTCAAAGTGCTGATTTAACAGTAACCAAAAACGGTACATTGTTAACCACAGACGTTACTAGAACTACAGCAAATTTATTATCAAGTGAATACATTATTTCTTCCGATACAAACTCAAAAACAGGAAGCCATACACTAACACTAGGTACTCAACCTACTGGCAGTGACGACTTTACAGTTTCTTATTACGACAATGTAGACATTATTGCCGCACTAGTTGACTCTTCAGTAGACAACACGATTGGCAGTACAGACATACAAGGTTTTTACCAGCAATACTTTACAGGAACTAATATTCCTGATACAAGAAAACTAAGTAACGCATACATTTTAGCAGACCACATTACAGGTACAGCATTTATAGGTTTAGAAAATAAGCATTTAGAAGTTGTAGCATACAGTGGTACAGTAACAACACCAGCAAGTTTAACACTAACTGGTAACATTACAGCAACTAGATCCGCAGGCAGTAATTTAGATATAGAATTATCTAGTTTCACAACATTAACAAGTGTAATAACTGCAATTAATAATAACGCGGCTAGTAACACTTGGATAAAAGCAAGTGCTGAAAGCGACACCAAATGGAATTTATACTCCACGGATGGATCAGAATTTGATATTCCTGTAGGCGGGATTGATAGCGATTTAAGTATGGCTACAGGAGGCCGCACAAAACAAAGTGATACTATTAAAGGTAAACTTGAAACATGGATTGATGCGGCTATTACTAGTACAAGTTTCAATATGTTTACGTCGGCACAGGTTAAAGGTACAAAATATAACCCAGGTGCTAGTGAGATAAAAGCATATACAAATGTTACAGCATCATCCGATGCGTTATCAATAACATTTACAGGTAACAAGGAAGCAGAAAACTTCTCTTACATAGCAAACAAACTATACTTTGCTACAGCAAGTGCTGATGTAACCGGATTAACCAACGTAAAATCAAACCAACGATTACTTACACATGATGACTATGCTTTACTACTCAGTGGTTCAGCAGACTCAGGCTATACTGCTCAAACAGTTCAACTTGCGGCAAGTGCCGTAGGTACAGTAATTGATACATACGAAGCAACAGTTTATGATTCAGCAATAGTTGAATACTCAGTTAAGTCAGTAGGCGCAACTGCCACCAATGCTTATAGTAGAACTGGTACTTTACAAGTTACTGGCGATACAGGATTAGCAGATGCGGCCTTGATTGATAACGGTGTTGTAATAGATAATAACTTTGATGGCACAGTTGATTTCACAGCAAGTATGACTAGTGGAGTAATAAGCATTAAAGCAACCAATACCTTAGTAGAAACAGGCGCATTAAATAGACCAGCCACGGTAAAATATCTCGTAAGAAAATGGTTGGGATAATTGCTTGACACGATAGTCAATGCCCAGCAACGATTAACAGTTTGGCGTAATTTCAAAAAACAAGATTTAGATTCAAACAAAATTATCAAATACATCGGCGACATAAAAACAACCGAACGAGGGTTCGACTTTTATGCGCCTGAGCATTGGCCAAGTGGGTGGGATATTATTGTAGATACGATGTTTTGTTACAGCGGTAAAGCATTGTTATTACACGATACATTGGTACACACAGGCTATTTAGATCCGGCAAGTGTGTCATGGATAGTAGTAGATAATTTTGAATTAGGACAAGTAGGACTTGCTTTTTCAGATGGAGTGTGTTACTATAACGTTTTACCGGATCAAACTGTAAAAAGACAAGATTTAGATAATTACATACGAGTATTAGAAAAAATAAAACATAACAAACTAGACAAAATTAAACGATGAAAGTAACAAAACGTAACGGACACAAAGAAGACTTAAACATAGACAAACTACACAAAGTAGTAATGTATGCGGTTGACGGCCTAACGGGTGTAAGTGCATCCCAGGTCGAAATTAATAGTCAAATACAATTTTACGATGGCATTCCATCTACAGAAATTCAAGAAACAATAATTAAGAGTACAGCAGATTTAATATCTGAAGAAACCCCTAACTATCAATATGTAGCAGGTAGATTAATTAACTACCACTTACGCAAAATGGTATACGATAGTTTCGAACCACCATGCTTATGTGATATAATTGATGAAAATATTCAGGCTGGTTTCTACGATAAAGAATTCACAGTACTATATACTAAAGATGAAATAAATCAGTTACAAACATTCATTAAACACGAACGTGATGAAGATTTAACTTATGCGGCTATGGAACAATTCCGTGGCAAGTACCTAGTACAAAATAGAAGTACAGGTAAAATATACGAATCACCGCAAGTAGCATATATAATGATTGCGGCTACATTGTTTAGTAAGTATCCTGCTAAGAAAAGAATGGCGTATGTAAAAGCATATTACGATGCTATTAGCACATTTAAAATTTCCTTGCCTACGCCAGTTATGGCTGGTGTGAGAACACCACAAAGACAGTTTAGTAGTTGTGTGTTAATTGAGACTGATGACAGTTTAGATAGCATTAACGCAACGTCTAGTGCTGTAGTTAAGTATGTAAGTCAAAAGGCAGGCATTGGCATAGGTGCTGGCAATATTAGAGCAATAGGTTCGCCTATTAGGAGCGGAGATGCTACCCATACAGGAGTTATTCCCTTCTATAAATTATTTCAATCAGCAGTTAAAAGTTGCTCACAAGGTGGAGTAAGAGGCGGAGCGGCTACATTATACTATCCTATCTGGCATTTAGAAGCAGAAGATTTATTAGTGTTAAAGAACAACAAAGGTACAGAAGATAACCGGGTAAGACACATGGACTACGGTGTACAGTTTAACAAACTTATGTACGAAAGATTAATTGAAGGTGGAAACATTACATTGTTTAGTCCTAAAGATGTACCAGGATTGTATGATGCGTTCTTCCAGAATCAAGAGAAGTTTAAAGAACTGTATGAAAAAGCAGAACGTATGACAAGCATTAGAAAGAAGACTATTCCTGCTATTGAATTGTTTAGTGCGTTCGTTACAGAAAGAAAAGACACAGGTAGAATTTACCTAATGAATGTTGACCATGCTAATACGCACGGAGCATTTATTGAAGAATTAGCACCTATTAGACAAAGCAATTTATGTTGCGAAATTAATTTACCAACAAAGCCGTTAACACATATTAATGACCCAGAAGGCGAAATTAGTTTATGTACATTAAGTGCTGTCAATTGGGGCATTATAAAAGACTTTAACGAAATGGCTAAAGTATGTAAGTTAGCAGTTAGAGGTCTTGATGAGTTACTAGACTATCAAGAGTATCCAGTACTTGCCGCGGAACTTAGCACAATGAAAAGACGTCCGCTAGGTATCGGTATTATTAATTTTGCTTACTGGATGGCAAAGCACGAAATGACGTACCAAGAACCAAACTTAGAACTAATTGACGAGTGGGCAGAAGCATGGAGTTATAACTTAATTAAAGCAAGTAATAAACTAGCAATGGAAAAGGGTGCTTGTTCAGGAACAAATGAAACAAAGTATGGACTAGGAATAACACCTAACCAAACATACAAAAAAGAGTTAGACGAATTAGTTAAACACACTGAGAGACAAAACTGGAAAGAACTAAGATTAAACTTAAAAGAACACGGTATTCGTAACTCAACACTAATGGCACTTATGCCTGCTGAAACATCCGCACAAATTAGTAATAGCACAAACGGTATTGAACCACCGCGTGGATATATCAGTATTAAACAAAGTAAGCACGGTATTTTAAAACAAGTAGTACCAGGCTTTCCGTATTACAAAAACAAATATGATTTACTATGGGATCAAAAGTCGCCACAAGGGTACCTAAAAATAATGGCTGTATTACAAAAGTATATTGACCAAGGTATTTCGGTAAATACATCGTATAATCCAGAACACTACGAAGATGAAAAAGTACCGATGAGCGTACTAATTCAAGACATTTTAATGTTTTATAAGTATGGCGGCAAGCAGTTATACTACAACAACACATACGATGGCCAGGGCGAGATTGATATAAACAAAGATGATAAGTTAGAAGATTTGCCAATGGGCGAAATCGATGACGATGACTGTGAGAGTTGTAAAATATAATGGGCGTACTTAATACAAAAGCAAAATACACGAGCAAGAGTAACATGTTTCTTTCTAACGACATGGGAATTCAACGATTCGATATTCTTAAATATAGACAGTTTGATAAACTTACAGAAAAACAATTAGGTTTCTTTTGGAGACCTGAAGAAGTTGATATCACTAAAGATACAAAAGACTTTAGAGATCTTACCGACTTCGAACAGCATATTTTTACAAGTAATTTAAAGCGACAAATACTATTAGATAGTGTTCAAGGTCGCTCACCTAATCTTGCTTTCTTGCCTATAGTAAGTTTGCCAGAGTTAGAGACATGGATTGAGACTTGGGCATTTTCAGAAACAATTCACAGTAAGAGTTACACGCATATTATTCGTAATGTGTACCCTAACCCAAGTAAAGTGTTTGACGAAATGATGGACATTCCAGAGATTACTGACTGTTCAGATAGTATTACACAAAACTACGACAGGCTAATTGAATACAATTTATTAAAAGCATCAAATAGCAGTAAGTACAACGAGTACGAACATAAGAAACGTATTTGGTTATGCTTAATGAGTGTAAACATCTTAGAAGGTGTGCGTTTTTATGTATCATTTGCTTGTAGTTGGGCGTTTGCTGAACTTAAAAAGATGGAAGGCAATGCTAAAATTATTAAACTAATTGCTAGAGACGAAAACGTTCACTTAGCAAGTACTCAGCAGATGTTAAAGTTGCTTCCACGTGAGGACAAAGACTTTGCAAAAATTGAAAAAGAAACTTACGCCGAATGTACACAAATGTTTTTAGATGCTGTTGAGCAAGAAAAAACATGGGCTGACTACTTATTTAAAGATGGTAGCATTATTGGACTCAACGCAGAACTGTTAAAACAGTATGTAGAGTTTATTGCTGGCAAACGAATGAATGCAGTTAGACAAGAAAAAATATTTAATACAGGCACTAACCCGTTACCGTGGACACAACAATGGATCACAGGCGGCGATGTACAAGTAGCACCACAAGAAACAGAAATTAGTAGTTACGTTATTGGTGGCACAAAACAAGACGTAACTCAAGATACATTCACAGGCTTTACACTTTAATATAAATATTCACACACAGAGGAAACACATGCTAATATCAAAACCGCACACCAAGGGTGACATTGTCACAATCAAATTAACTAGTGATACAGAAATCATTACACGTTTTGTCAGTCAAGACGAAAAAGGAATTACATTCGAGAAACCAATGGCAGTAAGTATTACTCCACAAGGTCTAGGATTGATGCCGTGGTTGTTTAGTGCCGATGCTTCAAAGCAAATCACTATTGATGTTAATCAAATATTCTGTACTATGGATACATTAAAAGATCTTGCTGATCAGTATATCGAAGGTACTACAGGTATTACTTTAGCAAAAGCATAACGTGATCAGGTAGATCATAATTATCTATTAAATCCTGGATACCACTTTCGTCTAATTTAGTACGACCAGGATTATCAGGAAATACACAACAAGGCTGTACATTATAAAAGGTTTCTTGCTCTACGCAATAAGGCCTAGTGTATATGCTCTTGGTTTCTGAATCCCATTCTAGTTTAATTTGCTGTTCCGGGTCTTGCCAAAGAAAATGTAAATCATTGCCAACTTGTACACTACTGGGTCTCTGTAATCTATCAAGATACTGCTCGTTGTATGTGCCAAAGGCTGGAAAGGCCTCTACCCAATCAGGATTGTTAGTGTGCCATTGTTGTTGAACATCAGCATCAGCACTGAATGGTTCATACTTTCCAACATTATCTGAGTAATGTTTGCTAATCCATTGCTTCTCTACTTCCCATTCATTTTCAACAAATGATTTTGTCGATGACGATCCCGCGTATTTTTCTATAGTTGCGCCGCCATTGTATGATCGATAATGTATAATATTATCTAGTCTACAACTAATATATCCGTCTTGCTGATTATGGTTCCAATCTAGTTTCATAACATTATTTATAGAGATAAATAAGTATATCATGCCAAAAGCCGCAAGAAAAGGTGCCGACAAAGCCGGTGCTCCAATTATAGAAGGATCTGATAATGTTCAGATTGAAGGACTAGCGGCCGCAAGAGTTGGCGATGCTATAACAGGACACGGTGATGCTCCGCATACTAACCCAACCATAGCACAAGGATCAGGCAAAGTAAACATCAATGGTATGCCAGCCGCAAGAGCAGGTGACCCGGCTACATGTAAGCATCCGATAACAGGCGGATCAGGCAAAGTAAATATCGGATGATCGAACACGCCACTGTAGGTAGTATTACAAAAGAGTCTAACTTTTATTCTGCGCCTATACTAACTAACCTAAATTTTATCAATGACAATCAATATGATTTTCGTAAAGAAATAGTAAAACAACATGTATTTGCTAAGCCTGAAGAAATTAACGAGGTTGTCCTTCCATACACAACCACAGTAATACCTAAAAATCCAAAAATAGAAAATACAATTACAGAGTATGTAGATATTCATTTACGAGAATACTTGCAAGAAAATAATTACAATATTTTTCTAAGTGGAGGAGTTGACAGTGAGAATGTTGCTAACATATTTTTAACATGTGGCATACGATTTACTCCTGTTATTGTAGCATACTGCCATGAAGGCAATGCTCTAAATGATTACGATACAAACTATGCGTTTAAATACTGTAAACAACATGGGTTAACACCTAAAGTAATTGACATTGACATAATAGATTTTTTTAACACAGGCAAATGTATGGAGTACTGTCGTAAATATCATTGTGTTAGTCCACAGTTTGCGCCTATACTACATGCGTTTACACAGATAGATGGCAATGTATTATACTCAGGCCATACCAAAGTGTTTACTAATTTGTTATACAACGCAAGAGCAAGGAACACAGACCTAGAATCAGTACTGAATACATTTACTTTTAAAAATGATGTACTGAATGATATCAACTTTATGGAAAAACCAGCATCTCATTGGGTATTTGATAAAGCAATAAACGAAAGGAATGACAACTCTATATCAGATTTTTATAACTGTACCACAGACATGTCGTTAACAGCAACACATAACATGATTAATAACACCAATGTAAGTTTCAAAGAACTACTTGAATACAACGTTTGGGAATATCGAGACGGCAAAATGCTTCATCAATTTGATCAAGTAACGCAAGATAAGGTTAAAAATTACAGAGAGTTTAAAAAAGATAAATATAACTTTAAGATTAACCACATATACACACCGAATAACCTCTTTGCAACACCAAGGCCTAAATACACTGGCTTTGAGGGTATCAAAAAGTTCTATTCAGATAAATACTTAGGTAATGACATGTTGCTAAAGGAGTTCGACAAATACTTTAGGGAAACGATGTCTAAATCTGTAACAAAACTTGATAAAGAAGCGAAGCAGATAGTAAATTATATTTTGAAGGAAGAATAATATGGCAATTAAGAATTACTTTGTATCAATGAAAAATCACATAATCGATAGTGATATGGCTACTGCGGACTTTGATCCTGCAGTCCAAAAGCAAGAACTGGTTACAGCAGGAGCAACTGTCGTTAACAGTTTTGGAAATATAGATGGCGGATTTTATGAACTTAGTATTGATGATGGTAGTCTTAGTTCAATCACAGGCATCGCCAATGTTGTAGCAACAGAATTAGTTGGAGTAGGCTCGAACGTAGCAACTTTGGCAATCAGCGAAGCAACAAGCGAATGGCATAAGCAAAGACTTGTAACAAGAAACTTGCCATTAAGAACAACATTTGACCCACAATTTGAAGGTGATAATGTTATGACATACGTTATAGATAGCGGATGTGATACATTACATCCAGAATTAGCAAATGCATCTATTAGTAGAGTACACAATCCAACACAAGGTTGTTTTAATGACTTTATTGGTGGCGGTGGCGACGCAACAACATTTACAACAGAAGATGATCATGGACACGGAACAGCAATGGTAAGTTTAATTGTTGGTGAGGAATTAGGTGTAGCAAAAAATACGCAGATTGGTGTTGTTAAAGTAAGTGGAGCAGATGGCTCTGCTGATATATCAGATGTAGCAGAAGGCGTGAACTCAATGTTTGTTCACAGAAACGCAATGTCACAATCTGATACAGGTACTTATAGAACAGCCTCAGTTGTATGTGCGTTCACATTCCCCAAATCAGAAGCATTAGATAGATTAATATCGTATTGTTGGGCAAGACGTTTTGTTATATGTGCCGCGGCTGGTAACGGCGGTGGTGATGTAGATACATTCTCCCCAGCAGGACTTAACAATATTTTAACAGTTGGTGCCAGTGACGCATCAGACAACGTTCCGACATTCTCAAATGATGCCGGAGCAGTAGTTGAACAAGGTTCAGGACTACAAACAAACGGTGGTGAAGAAGTTGATGTATTCGCACCGGGTGTAGCAGTTAAGGTGGCAACGATTGCCAATAGAGCCACAGGCGGTGGTTACACAGATGTACCAACAGCAGACTTAACATCAGTTGGTTCAGGTACAAGTATTTCAACTGCTATAGTAGGTGGCGTAGCCGCTATTGCTATTCAGAGAAATATAGGTATGGACTCTACAGCAATTAGAGATGCTATTACATCACAATCATTAACAGGTATGCTATTCCAAGACCCAAGTCTTTATAGTACTACACCAAACAACATTGTATATTTAGAAAACGAATATTACGCAACTGTTTGGAATACAACCGCAGGCGCAATAGGCGAAAGTTTAGTTAGTGCCGCAGGAAGCATCGACATTAGTTTAGATGTAGCCAATACAGTAACAGCAATAGTAAGTTCAGACTTTGCCGCATTGCCTACAGCATTAGTGCTAAGTGGAAACGCAACGGACGGATGGAAACTAACAGCAGATACATCTGTAACAGCAGGCATAACAGAAGATAGCACATATAACTTTATCTTAACAGCAACTAAAAGCGATAATACTGAATTTAACAGGCATTTTAGTTTTAGTTTCTTTGTAGGATCAGAGATTACAGATGCGAAAAGAGCCGACACAAAAGAATCATACTTTGTTGTTGACGGCAGTGACGTAGAAGAAGTGAATTACGTTAAAGGTATGCAAGCCGCGTTTGGTAACTTCCAGTTAAAGTAAATAACATAATAATAAAAAGTAGGCTGGGAACAGCCTATTTTTTTGACTATTCAAAATAAATACTAGTGTGATTACACAAAAAATAACTTTTAACCAAATATGCGAAGTATGGCAAGCAGAACTTTGGCCCGAAAGACAAAGTCCAATAGAACCGCATAGTGCCATGACATGGCCATTTGAAAATAATCCTGAACAATACGACATGAATATCTTTGAATATTCTCCTGTATTTTGGGGTGTGTATATTAATAAAGAACTTGTAGGTGTTAACAGCGGTCACAGAACAACCGATACACAATATCGTAGTAGAGGTATCTGGGTCCATCCAGAACATAGGCATCGTGGAGTAGCACAAACACTATTTACAATGACAGCTCACCAGGCTATATTAGAAAAGTGCAATATGATATGGAGTATCCCCAGACAAAGTGCGTTACTGGCTTATACTAAATTTGGATTTAATACAGTAGGCGACTATTTTGATGAAGGCATGGAGTTTGGTCCAAATATATATGTAACAAAAGACTTACATGACAATAGTTAAAGTACATGGACCTCGTGGTGATAAAGAACCAAACGACATAACAATACAATGGAGCATGGGCAACTCATGTAACTTTGACTGCGAATATTGTCCGACACAATTACACAGCGGCAGTATACCATGGCAAGACACAGACGTATATTTGTCAGTAATAGAAAAGATATGTACACACTATGCTACACTAAACAAAACTGTTAACTTTGAACTTATAGGTGGCGAAGTAACAGTCATACCAGGCTTTTTAAAAATATTACAAAAGATAAAAGAACACAATGGTAGATCTATTGTGTTTACTAACGGTAGTAGAACTCGTAGTTGGTGGAGTAAAGCAAAACATTATATAGACGATTTAATTATTAGTTTCCATATAAACAGTATGCATGAAGATGACTTAATTGCTACGGCAGAAGAAATATGCGATACTGTACCAGCAAGTTATCACTTAGCAGGTGTCAAAGATAGTTTACCTGATATTGAAATATTACAAAAACGATTACGTGAAGTATATAGGCTTGGCAAAGTACAAGATTATTACGGAGTAAATATTGATATCAAAACTATGTATAAGAAACTGTTAGGCCCTGGTAAAAAGCAAGACCCGTTTTATAACTATGACGGCAACGATTGGAGAATTATTAGTTTGCCAGCATGGGAAATAGATCCTAATCCACCCGAGCCTGTAAATCCGCCACCAGATGGCTCAGAAGGAAATCAAGACAGGCACTTTTTATTTACTGTACTAACAACTAATGATGGCTTACGGTATATGGAGCCTGATCAAATTATGAATCAAGGGTTAAATAAATTTAAAGGCATGATGTGTCACATCGGCGAACGTGGTTTTAATATTGATATGCGTGGCAATATTGTTAGCAGTTGGTGTGGAGCAAAAACATACGGTAACGTATTTGCCGGACAGTTTGAATTACCAACTCCTGATGGTGTTGTGTGTCCACATGAACATTGTAATAATCCAAAAGATATTGCTATTCTCAAAACCTCCTAAAACCCCATATAAAAATCTATTCCGATATAAATACAATGTATAAAGCGATATAACTTATCCTTATATTATTTTTGCCCACATTTAGATTGATTTTCAGTATGATATACTAGGTTGTATGTCACGTTATCCTACTTTCGGGCATAACCGCAGACAACTATGAACGACCCTAGAGTACAAAAACTTAAATCACAAATAGAAATAACATTATTGACAGCAATTTTTGTTGTATCAATACTGGGATTAACACCAACATCATGAGCAAAATAATGTGTTATTGTGTACTGCTACTTGCGGTACATACAGACAACATTGCTGGAGTATTGCGTGGCCTACGTGACGTTAACGCACCCTCGTATTTAGAAGCAAAACACGGAGCATAATATGAAGTACAAAGTAGTAGAATGTACACCAGAAGAATTTGACGAATGGCGCGAAACAGACTTTTGGAATAAAATGGATTTTGATCCGTTAGTTATGTTTGTAATTATCCCAACAGTAGTACAAGTAGTTGTTATGGCTATGATGTTCGCTGTAATGTTTTTAAATCAGTTAATATTTTGATAAAAGACGCAATCAAAGCCGTTCTAGGCGTAGGTAAAAAGACAAATAGCGAGATTAAGATAACACCAATAACTGTTATATGGTTTGCTTTTTTAGTAGCATTCGTCTTTTTAGGTAGTATAAGTTTATTATTGTTCTTGACAAGCATAATAATTGCTGTATAATAAATACTATTATGAAAAGGCAAAAACCTCGATCAATTCAACAGCCAAAAGTTCGCTATGCGAAAGAGCTGTTCACACGTGATACTCCATATGGTCACAAAGTCCAACGCGACCGCACAAAAACTATATATCGGAAGGAAAAGTATAAACCAGACTTATCAGACAGATAAGGTAAATACATATAACAAATACACAATACGATATGTGTATGACATATAGTAAAAGTAAATTATGAGCAGTAAAACACCATACGAAATCCGATTAGAATTAATCCAAGAAGCACGTCTTATACTACAGGCTAAGGCAAACAAACCTGAGTATATGCCTACCGCAGAAGAAGTAATTGAAGAAGCAGAAAAGCTCAATAAATTCGTGTCCAAAAGACCCGAGTAAATCACCCTCCCCTTTAGTAAATACTATTTAAGAAAGCCGCTGTAGCTCAGTTGGTAGAGCAATGGTTTTGTAAACCATAGGTCGTCAGTTCGACTCTGTCCAGCGGCTCCAACTACATAAATACTTTCTACAAACACAACAGGAACATTAAATGGCACGGAATAAAAAACCACGTAATAAAAAGTACTCAGGCCCTACTTTAGACGAGTCTAACAACTTAGAACCAACCTCAGTAATTAACCAAGCAAATTTATCCCCAGAACAAATTCAGCAAGAAGAAGTGTTGTTTAGTTTGTTAGAAAGAAAAATTGAAATACCAGTAGAAGCATTCCAAGGAAAACATTTATTCATTGCTACACCTTGTTACGGTGGGCAGGTAGCAGAGCCTTACTTAAGAAGTTTAGTAAGACTAATTTTGCTTATGAATAGATTCAACGTTGAATTTACATTAAGCACATTAGCAAATGAAAGTTTAATTACAAGAGGCAGAAATACACTTGTAAGTTTCTTTATGGAAAATGAAAAAGCAACACATTTATTTTTCATTGATGCTGATATTGAATACAATCCAGAAGATGTATTACGAATGTTAGCATATGATAAGCCGGTAATTACTGGTGCGTATCCTAAGAAAGCAATTAACTGGGATAGCATACTTAATGCGGCAAGGTCACCTAACTTAGACGAAACAGCAGAAACAATCGAAGGACATAGTTCAAACTATGTGACTAACTTTGATTATCCTGAAGACAAGGACGGCAACAAACTTCCAAATGTACAGATATCAGATAATTTAATTAAACTATTAGATGCTGGTACAGGTTTTATGATGATTAAGAAAGAAGTCATTCAAGAAATGTTTGATAAGTTTCCTGAAACAAAATATAACAACGATTTAAACATTGATAACAAGTTTGAGCCATTTATGTATGCGTTATTTGACTGTATCATTGATCCACAAAGCAGACGTTACTTGTCAGAGGACTACACATTTTGTAGACGTTGGCAACAGATTGGTGGAGATATTTGGTTAGATCCTAGAGTAGCACTTAACCACGTTGGGCATTATACGTTCCGTGGCAATGTTAGAAAGATGCTAACAGGAGAATCAACATCAAGCACCTATGTATCACCTGATCAAAGACCATTTGTTATTGGCAAATCAGGTTCAGACGCACAGAAGGCACAACCACAACCACAAAAGAAACTACAGATAAGTAAAAAGAAATGAAAAAAATAAGTGTACTATTAGCAACTAGAGACCGACCTGAAATGCTTGAAGCAAGTATTGACAGTCTAATGATTAATGTAAGTGATTCCGAAAATGTGGAAATACTTTTAGGCATTGATGACGATGATAAAAAGACCTTAGAGTTTGTCCAAACGGATGAATTCCAAAACAAAATGCAAGACGAATATAATGTAGACGTACAAGCAGTATTGTTTGAACGTATGGGTTATAAAAATCTACATCAATATATGAATCAACTCTGGGGACAAGCAAATGGCGAGTGGTTAATGCTGTGGAACGACGATGCTATTATGGAAACTAAAGATTGGGATTTAGAAATTGGCAAATTTGATGACGAATTTGCGTTACTGAAATTTAATCAAACAAATCATATGCATCCATATGCGTTATTTCCTGTAATACCAACAGACTGGTGTAGACTAATAGGTCACTTTAGTTTAAACTCACAGAACGATGCGTGGCTAAACTTAATTGCTAAACCATTAGGTATTATTCGAAATATTCCTGTAGATGTCATGCATGATAGATTTGACTTAACAGGCAATGACAATGACGAAATTTTTAATAGTAGAGAATACGCAGAAGGCAATCCAGAAGATCCAGATGACCTAATGCATGAAAACATGGTTAAGTCTAGAGATGCTATTATGCATAAAATATCATGGTACTGTGACAGAATTGGTCAAACAGAAGTTGCTGAATACTTTAGTAAAGTTAAAACAGGTGAAATAGATCCATTCGATGATTGGAAAGAAATTAGAGACAACTCCGTCGGATTAGGCTCTGGTTTATAAATATAATAGTTGACAATTACTATAAATAGTAGTATAATAGGTTATTATGGAAAATAGAATAAAGATATTTGTATACGGTACACTGAAATCAGGTAATTCTACACGAGGATTAGATAGTCCTCAATTCGACGATATTGATAAAACAAAGTTAGGCATTGCTAAAACTACTGAAAGTAAATTTAACCTAGTTGATCTAGGAGCATTTCCAGGTGTAGTAGTAAACGGCACACATGATATACTAGGCGAAGTATGGCAAGGTGGCGAAGACTTTTTAGACTTATGCGATAGCATTGAAGGCCATCAAAAAGACAAGCACCAAAACTTTTACCACAGAGATTTAGTT